>OKRZ01000006.1_pt1 | contig 93188 bp, 85 predicted proteins | sample 1601141 | NCBI WGS metagenome assembly OKRZ01 (sample SAMEA3541524, study PRJEB24748) | human gut metagenome | biome: human gut; feature: human-associated habitat; material: faeces | place: China | collected 2012
CCCAATATATACCTATAAAAAATGCAAAACAAGAATTAACCCACCAATTATTAAAACCTAAAATATTATTAACAACTATGCAATATAAAGTAGTTCCACCAAATACTGCAATATTTATCATTTTTTTCCTTTTTAGAAACTTGGCTGATAAATAAAAAACTACATATAAAATAATAATTGCTAACACATACCACGAAAATCTTACAACTGGCTCTCCTTCAACTAAAGAATTAAAAATTTTTCTAGGTGTTAATTGTCCAGTTAATAGATATACTAAAATAGTAAATATAATTGCTATTATATATGGTATAACTATTTTCATTATTCTTTTATTCAAAAAGTCTTTTAGATAATTTTCTTTTTTTAGATAGCTTGTCATTAGTCCATATCCTGAATAAAAGAAAAATGCTGAAACTGCAATAACTCCTACTATTGTAAATACTTTAAGTAGAATTGTTTCTTTTATATAAATAGACAAGTGGTGTATTATTATCAATAATGCCAATAGTCCCTTTATTTTATTGCTATTGTATTTATCCAATACATCATTGTTTGCATTAAAAATAGATTTTCTTTTTATTATTAGGCATATAATTCCTATTAAAAATATTATATCTACTATGTTAATATTAAATATTGCAACATCATTGGGTAATGGATAAATACTGTCTGATTTTATTGTTGGTAACATATACTTTGTTCTCCTATTACTACTAATAAATACATATTAAAGTAAGCGATAACTTACTATTTGCATTTATCTTTACTTTGTCAATTGATAACTTTGTTCTATCAATTCTTTTACTAAATCCTCGTCCACCTTTTCATCTATAATAATTGTATTCCAATGTTCCTTATTCATGTGATAAGCAGGTATTATATAATCATAAGTATTTCTCAATATATCAGAATAATTTGGATCTGTCTTAACATTAAGGTATAACTTATTATTTACATTCATAATTAAAGCAAACCACTTTTTATTTTTCAAATGTTTCATTGTTACAGATTCAAAATCATCAGGAAAAGGGCAATCCTTATATGTATTTTCTAATGTTAAACAATACTTTATTATTTCTTCTTTATTCATCAAATTTCTCCTAAAAAGTTTTTAATTTTTAATTAGTGTTATAAACATAAAAATTCATCTTATCTGAATTTTTAACTTTAGAATACCTTAATCTTTTGATTTCTTCCGGAGCATCTTCCACTACACCCTCATATAAAATTTCTGTATCTTCAAATATAACTCTTATATCTAATGCTCGTATAGAGCCAATTGTCAAATCTGCTTTTCTTTTTGTAAAAGAGATTCCCTTTTGTATTAGTTTATCACGAGTACCATAATGAATATCATTTCCTATTTCTTCACTAGAAGTTGCTGAAGATTTTATATAAAATTCTTTTTCTAATCCTTGCATTCATCTACATTAACTGATACTAATACATCTGTATTATCTACTTTTAAAGCAAAATAAGGTTGTTCTTTGTTTTCTTCTTTTAAATATAATATAAAATCACTATCAAATATCATTTTTCTTGCATTTTCCGTTAATGCTTTTGTCGTAGCATCAATTACTGCCTCACTTTTTACACTTCCACCTACATTATTTAATTCAAAATCTATTGTTTGTAATGCCTGTTTTATATAATATTTGCTATTTTTTATCTCTCTTCCACATAATTCATCATAGTTAATTTCATCATTTACTTTTATAAATGGTACTCTTAACATATCTTCTTTTTCAAATGTTGTTTTTCCAGAATAGCTACTTTGTTTCTTTTTTATTTCTTCATAATTTCCTTCAAATGATTTATTCTCCCCTGTTGTTTTATATAAAATAACTTCTTCTCCTTCTTTTGTTTTTAATTTAATAGCAAAATCATCTTCAGAACTATAAAACAATATTTCTACATTTTTACTTGCAATAGGATTATTACTACTATCTACTCCAAAACATTTTACTCTAGTTTCTGAATTATTAAAATTCATACTTCCCATTGCTGTTGAAAATGGTTCTAAAAAATTAAACTCTTTTTTCAACATTGCATATAATACATATCCATTTGAATCATTCCAATCAATTCTATCTATTAATTGGCTATTCTCATTAAATTTTTGTTTTATTCCATTTTGAATTTTATTTTTTAAGTTTTCACCATTTGCCTGTCCTTGTATCTTAAAATATGAATTTTCTGATAATTGATCAGTTGTAAAACTTTGTTTATTCAATTCATTTACGAGTTTTGATTCTCCATCTGTAAATTCAACTTTTCCTTTTATAACATCATTCATAAAATCATTCCATACCAAATTAAAAGTACCTACCCACACCTTGTTACTATCTATTGTCGATAATTTACTTGTATATGTCGGTGTTATTTGTGCTTTTCCTGTAAAACCTTCAATAATTTTCATTGTAGCATATACTCCACCTGCAAGTAAAACACTTATGCATAACATTATTATAATTACTTTTGAAACCTTATTCATTTCATCAAATCCTTTCCTTATTAAAATTTTTCGTAGTTCTTTTTTGCCTCTATGGATAAGATTTTTTACATTTTGAATTGACTCGCCAAGTATTTGTGATGTTTCTTGATATGTTAATTCTTCAATTTTGACTAAATACATTGCATTTTTATATCTATCGTCTAACATATTTATTGCCGTAATTATTGCTTGTCTTTTTTCATTTTTTGTTATAATTTCGGCTACATCTTGTTCTATTTTAATACTTTCATTCACAATATATTTTTCGTTTATTTCAGTCCTTCTTTTTTCCATATTTATTTGATTATATGCTCTACTTTTAGCAACTAAATATATATAATATTTAAAACTATAACCATCTTTAATTTTGTTTTGCATAATATAAACAAATACATCTTGAGTAATGTCTTCTGCTTTTTGGTAGTCTTTTACTATATTATAAACAAAGTATCGTATTTTATCTTTATACTTGTTGTATAGCAATTCAAAAGCTCCTTTTTCTCCGTCTAAATATTCATTATATAATTTTATATCTAAATCTTTTTCCATATCTTACCCTGCTTTCATGTATACAAACAGATGAAAATTTAAAAAGTTTCAATTTTACTTAATTTTATTATTTTTCTATTCTTGCTTTATATTACTTCCATTTTGACCTTTTTCTACAATAATTTTTTTATCTATTCGTTCTTGTAATTCTTCAACATGACTTATTATTCCAATCAATTTGTTGTTTCCTGCTAAACTCATAAGTGTATTTATTGCTTGTTCTCTCGATTCTGAATCTAGTGTTCCAAAACCTTCATCTATAAATAAAGTATCTATTAAAACTCCTCCTGAATAACTTTGTATTACATCTGATAATCCCAATGCTAATGATAATGCTGCTTTAAAAGATTCTCCTCCTGATAAAGATTTTACATCTCTTTCTTGTCCATTGTAATTATCTATAACATTTAAGTCTAATCCTATTTTTTCTGAAATTTTGTCTGCTTTTTTCTTTCTTATTAAAAGATATCTATTATCTGTCATTTTTAGCAATCTTTTGTTCGCTTCACTTATAACTAAATCAAAATAAGTTGCTTGTACATATTGTTCAAATGTTATTTTTGTTTTTCTATTTGCTGTTCCATTGGCTATTTTTGATAATTCTTCGATTTTAGCCATTTTATTCATTTTACTATCTAATTCTATGCCTGTTTCTTTTAATTTCTTATTAGTGTCTTTATTAAAGTTTATTGCGGCTTTTTTATTATTTATTTGTTTCTCTTTTTCTTTTTGATTTTGTGAAAGTCGTTCTAAATTTTCAATATCTAGTGTTATATCTATTATATCTTTTTCCTTTATTTCTTTTTTTACATCTTCTATTCTTGTTTTTATAGTGGTTACTTTTTCTTTGTATTGCTCAATTTCTTGTTTAATTTTCTTTATATCCGCTTCTTTTAATATTTGTTCATTATATTGATTTTCATTTTCAAAACCTAATTCTTTAATTGTATTTATATATTCTTTTTGTAAAATTTCTAAAGACTTTTTTTGTAATTCTATAATAGATATACATTCTTTTAGCTTTACTTTATTTTCAAGTAAAATATTATTTTCTTCATTGATTTGTTTTTCTATAGTTTGTTTAAATTGTTCAAAATCAATTTCATCTATGTTTTCTTGTTTTTTTGTCAATGTAGAACAGTTGTTCTTAAATTGCTCTTTTATCTTATTTATTTCTGTTTCTTGGATATTTTTTGTTTGATTTATATGTTCTATAAATTTTTCTAAGTTGAAGTCATTTTTATTACTTTCTGGTATTGTTTTTATTGTTGCTTCTATTTTTGCATTTAATAATATTATTTCATTTTTTATTGTATTTCGTTTGTTTTCTACTTTGTTTTTTTCCGCTTCTAGCTGTTTTAATTCATCTTCTGATAACACGTCTTCACTTTTTATTGCTTTATTTGGATGTTCTATACTTCCACATACTGGACATGGCTTACCTTCTTCAAGTCTTTTAGCTATAATTCCAGCTTGTTCTCTAAAAAACTTGTCTTCTTCTTCATTATATTGATTTTCTTTTTCTATGTATTGTTTGTTTAATTTATTATATTTTTTTACTAGTTGTTCTTTTTCTTTTTGTTCTTGTGTTATTCCGTGTTATTAATAAAAATATTTCTTCTAAATTATTACTTTTTTCTTTTGCTTTTTTGTAAGTGTCTAATATTTCTTTTAACTCATTTATTTTTAGTAATTTGATTTTGTTTTTTTCTTCTATTTTTTCTCCTTCTTTGATGTCTTTTTCTATATTTTGCTTTTTATCTGTATTTGATTTTAATTCTTTTAGTTTTTCACTTAACATTTCTTGTTTTGGCAGTATTTTTTGCAATGCCTTTTGGCTTATTTGTATTTTTGTTTCTTTTTCTCTTATTTCTTTTGATTTTTCTTTTAATTTTTTGTCCTCTTCTGTATAAGTTTGATATTTTAGTATTTTTTCGTTTTGTTCTTTTGCTTTATTTATTTTTTCTTTTAATTTTTCAATTTCTTTTTTTGACTTTTCATTTTCTTTTTCTTCTTGTTTTATTTGTTCTTTATTGGTTTGAATTTCTTTTTCTATTAAAAGTAATATTTCATCTATATCTAGTTTAGTTATTTTCTTTAAATCAATTAATTCAAGTGCTGTTGGTTTTTCTTCCCATTTTATATTATCTGTATTTGTTTGAAATATAGTTTTTAGTCTTTCTACATCTTTTTTTGTTTCTGTTGCTAATATACTTAGATTGTTTGATATTTGTTCATATATATTTGTTTCAAAAATTTTTCTAAATATTTCTGTTCTGTCTTTACTTTCTGCAAATAATATTTTTATAAATTCTCCTTGTGCTAACATTGATATTTGTTTAAATTGTTTTGCATTTATTCCTAGTAATTCTATTATCTTATCATTTACATTTTTTATTCCTGTTATTATTTTGTCTTCGTATTCTAAATACGCATCTGCTATGTTTTTTGTTGTTCCCTCTCCTGTTTTCTTTGTTCTTTCATATTCTGGAACTCTTTTTATTTTGTATTCTTTTCCTTTATGTTCAAATATTAATTCTATATATGTATCTTCTGTTGTTGCAAATTTACTTCTTAATGATGTTATAGGTCTATTTGAGCCACTTACTTCATTGAATAATGCGTATGATACAGCATCAAATATTGTTGTTTTCCCTGCTCCTGTATCTCCTGTTATTAAAAATATATTATTTGAACCTAACTTTTGGAAGTCTATTTCTACTTCATCTTTATATGGTCCAAATGCTGACATCTTTAAATTTAATGGTTTCATATATAATGTCCTTCCTTTTTTAATGGTTTAATATTCTTTGTTATTTTTATATTATAAGATTGTATTACTTTTGGCTTTTCGTTTTTTCTATTACTTTTTTTATAATTTCACTTTGTTCTTTATCTAGTTTTACAGAATTTTGGAATTCATAAAAATCATTAAATAGTTCATATTCGTTTTTTTCTTTGATTTTTTCAAAATTTTCTATATGTGTATCACTATTGTATGATTTTGAGTTTAATATATCTAAACTTAATGTATTAGGATATATTTTTCTTATTTGACCTATTGCATCATATATTGCTTCTTCATTTGTTATTATTGCTTTTATATAGTCTTGTTGATTTGTTCCTTTATAATTTTCTTCTTTTATTAATTCTTCTATTGGTCCTTGTATCTTCCTCATATCTCTTAATGGTTTTAATGGTTTTAGTTTATAATCTAATTTTCCTTCTTTTATTTCTATTATAACAGCTGATTTGTGATGATTTACTTCTGAAAACGAATATTTTAACATTGTTCCTGAGTAGCGTATTTTTTCGTTTCCTATTTTTTGTGGTCCATGTATATGTCCTAATGCTACATAATCAAATTCTGAAAAATTTGATGCGTCTACATTATCTATTCCTCCTATATTTATTGTTTCTGATTCAGATGTTTCTGGATTGATTGTTCCACTTGTTACAAATTGATGTGCCATTAATATGTTTATTTTGTTTTTATCTATTTTTTCTTTTGATATTATTTGTTTTATTGCATCATTATATGTTTCTATTTTTGTGTTTTCAAAATATTGTTTGACTTCTATTGGTTTTATAAATGGTAACATATATATGTTGATTTTTTCTGTTAATTCTACTTTTCTTATCTTCCCAGTATATGTTGTTTGTATATATAATCCATCATTTTCGAATATTTGACTTCCAAAGTTTAATCTTTCTTTTGAGTCGTGATTTCCTGATATTATAAATACTTTTACTTTTAATATTTTTATTAAGGTATTTAAAAATTTGTTTAAAATGTCTACTGCATCTGCTGGAGGTATACTTCTGTCATATATGTCTCCTGAAATTAATACCGCTTCTATTTTCTCTTTTTCTATTATTTTTTCTATTTGTTTTAACATGTATTCTTGATCTTCTAAAAGTGATTGCTCATATATTATTTTTCCTATATGTAAATCTGATAAATGTAATATTTTCATTCTATTTCCTTTCTGATTTTTTTAATTAGCTATTTTTTAGTGATAGGAAATACTTATATATCATTGCTGCTGCTTCTTCCCTAGAAGCTGTACCTTGTGGTATAAGTGTTTTTTCTGTTGTTCCTGTTATTACTCCTGTTCCAACAGCCCAGTTCATTCCCCATTTTGCAAAATCTGATATTTTATTACTATCACTAAATTTTGTAAAGTCTGCATTTGTTTTTTTGTATGTTCCTTTATATATGCTATATTGATTTAACATAACTGCTAATTGTTCTCTTGTTATTAGATCATTTGGTCCGAATTTTCCATTATTGTATCCATTTACTATATTGTTTTTTGAAGCCCATTTTACTGCTGAATAATAATATTCGCTTGTGTTTTGTACATCTGGAAATTTACTTTTTCCAGATACATTTGGTTTGCCTTCCATGTTATGCAATATTGTTACTAACATTCCTCTTGTTAGTTTCATTTTTGGTGAAAATGTTGTTGATGTTGTTCCAGATATATATTTGTTACCATACATATATTTTATTGCTTTATAGCTCCAATCTGATTTTTTTACATCTGTAAATGGTAATTCTTTTTCTGGTTCTGGAAGTGGATCTGTATTGGGCTTATTTGGATTTTCTTCTGATTTATATTGCTTTTTCTTTACTATAATTTTTTCATCAGATTTTTTACTAATAATTGTGTATATATAATTATCTAATGTAACTGCTTTTACTTTTGATATAGCTGTGTCTATGTCTATTGTTGATTTTTCATCAAATATATTGTTTAATGTATCGAATTTATATAATTTTGCTTTTGCACTGTCATCTGACGTATTCATAAGTACATATATGCAATTTTGTGCTGTTACTATTTTTGGAAAGCTAAGTTCTATGTTTGAATTTATTGGTTTTAAGGTGTCTCCATCATATATATATATCATTGCTTTTTGTGTATTTTCTTTTCCTAATGATATATAGATTTTATTGTTAAATGATTTTATGTCATAACTTCCTGAGGACATTGTGTTTTCTATTTCTGTGAACTTTCCGTTATTATATTTATATAATTTTATTTTGTTTCCATTTGTTGATCTTACAGATGTATATATGTTTCCATTTAATTCTACTACATTTGCTTGTCCACAATATTTTCCATTAAAATATGTACCTAATTCTGTTTTTGTTTTGTTGTTTATTTCTATTAGTCTTGCTGTTTCGCTGTTTTCTCCTACACAAGTAATATATAACTTGTCTATATAGTTTGTTATTCCAAATTCTCCTATTATGTTATTTATTTTTGTAACATCTTCCCATTTTTTTGTTGTGTTGTTTAATTCTTTTATTTGTAGAGTTCCATACATTGAATAACATAAGTATAATTTGTTTTGTGTTGTTATTAAATCTATTTGTGTTATAGGGTATATTTCATTTATATTTAATGTTGATATTTCTTGCTTCCAGTTTGTTCCGTCATAAGTTTGTGTATATATTTTATTGTTTGAGTATGTTACTGTATATATTGTGTTTTTATAATTGGCTATTCCTATGTTTTTATTATAGTCTTGTTCTGTTAAGTCTTTAAAATTTGTGTTCTTCCATAAATCTGTTTCTGAAATTTCTGGTATTGTTACTGTGCATGTCATTGAGTCTCCTGCACTACTTGATATATTGCTTATTGTTATTCCTGAATTTGTTCCGTCTGAAAATGTTAGTGCTCCATCTTCTATTTTTTTACTTAAGTCTGTTGTTCCAATTGATGTTCTTCCACTTTCTTGTGATAAGTATGCACTTAATATTCGTGCTTCTTCTGTGTTTTCTGAAAATTCTTTTCCTGGTTCATTTGGCCTAAATATGTACACTCCTGTTTGATTGAAATTATTGCTTAGTCCTTCTACTGTGGTATTTATTCTATATACTATTATTCCTGAACCACCTATTCCTCTGTCTAATGAATTTTCGTCTGTGTAGCTTATTGGTGCTTTTTTTCTAAATTCTATTACAAATACTTCATCATCATTTAATGGTGATTTTATTATATATGCTTGATTTCCATCTTTGTTATCTTGCCTATCTAGTGTTACTGTTTGACTTTTTGTTATTGTATCTATATCTAACCAGTTTGTAAAATACATTCTTAAATATGCTAGCGGATATGGCATATATCTACTTGCTGCTCCCATTATGTCCCAACTGTATACTGGTTTATCATTTCCACTACTTCTGTATAAATCTGGATATCCTAATGTATGTAAAAATTCATGTGCTATTACTCCTGATTGGCTTGATACTATTGAGTCTATTAGTGCATACGTGTTTAATATGTTATATGCTCCTATTTTCTTTCCAGACCAATATGCTTCTGCGTCATAATCTGATTTGTGTAATACGAATGTAGAGTGGTCTATTACTTGTTGTTCATTTCCTCCTTTTAGTACTACTGTTAAGTTGTCTATATATCCATCTCCGTTATAGTCTACTATTTTGTCTTTTATTCCTGGTATGTTTTTTATTAGTTCGTCTATTATTAGTGAGTCTACATTTCTTTGATATGCTGAACTTTTGTCTGTTTTTAATTCATAAGATGTTATTTTTGTTCCATCATCTTGTGGAAATATGTTTTTCAAGTGAAATTTTCCATAAGATATTGTGTTTAAATAGTTTGTTGCTGATCTTCCATGTGTTCCGTCATATAATTTTATGATTTCGTTTCTGTTTTCTTCAAAGTATTTTTTGTCTTGTTCTGAATTTTCTCCTGCAAAGTGTGCGAATAATACTATATTTGCAAAATTTTCTTCTTTGGCTTCTGATGCTTTTGCATATACTGCGTTTTCTGCTTTTATTCCTCCCCACATTATTAGTATTAATAATATTACTAGTATTTTTCTGATTTTGTTCATTTTTCTTTTCCCCTTTCTTTTTTGGTAGTGTATTTTTTAGGAAGCTGTGTCCTTTTTTCTTTTGTTTGTCCTTCTATTATTACTATACTATTTTTTTTACTTTTTAGTCAATGGATTTTTTGAAAGTTATATTGCTTTTTCTTGTGTATAAAAATACTAGTAATTGTTGTGTTTTAATTATTTTTCTTTATCTTATTGATTTTTGAACTAATGTTCTGTATAATATCATTGTCAGGGGCTGATAATATGATTGAAAAAAATTTTGAAGAAAAAAATAAAGCTATTATTCATAAAAATAATTCTTTAAATAGATTGGATTTGTCTTTTCTTAAACATATAGAGCAGTGTGAATACAAAAAAAGTAACTTGTTGGCTTATTGGATTAATGATTTTTCAATTTACCATGATGAAGAGGCGTCATTTAATATTTCAAAGTCTGGTGTATATTCTCGTGGTGATGTAATTAAGGTGAATTTAGGATTCAATATTGGAAATGAACTAGGTGGATTACATTATTGTATAGTATTAAATAAATATGACAACTTAAAAAATGGTGCTTTAAATGTTATTCCTTTAACTTCAAGAAAAGATAATAAAAAATATGATTCTTCTTCTGTTAATTCAGGAAAAGAATTGTATAATATTTTTCAAATGAAAATAAAAAAAGAAAAGCAAAAATTACAATTAATACTAGATGAGTTAGAAAAACTTGAAGCTATTACTGTTGATTTTCAAAATGCAATTGAAAAAGAACAAAAATATATAGATAAAATGGAGCAAGAAGTTTATAAAATGGAAAAAGATAGTATAGCTTTAATTAATCAAATAACAACTATTAGTAAACAAAGAATTTTTAAAGATACCGTAAGAAGAAATGTAAAAATTTCTAATAACTCTCTTGATTTGATTGATAAACAAATTATTAAATTTTTTACACACTAGTTTGGAGAACTTTCTTATAAATAAAAGGAGAGTTGCTATGAACTCTCCAAAATCATTTAGGCTCCCGTCTTACTACTATTGTAGTAGAGGGTTAAGTTAAATATATTTTAGCATATTATATTTAACCTGTCAATATATAATTGATATTATTATTATATGCTTTTATTTTTAATTTATACAATTATTTTTTATATATTTTAAAATAATAATTTGCTTTATCAATTAAAAAAAAGAAGCGGATTGTTATAAAATATAATAAATTGAAAGGAATGATTAATCTTGTTAAAAACTGAAGAAAACCCAGATTATATAAACTCTTTTTTAGATTATAGTACTACAATGCTAAACAAATCTCCTAATAGTATTAAAGAATATAACTATGATTTGGCTATGTTTTTAAAATTTATAAAGATACATTTTGGCTTAACTGATGAAACAGATTTTGCTAAAATATATATTAAAGATGTTTCTTTGGATACTATTAAAAAAATCGAATTAAATGATATTCATGCTTTTATAGGATATTTGGCAAGAGAACAAAATAGTAAGCCTGCTACACGTGCTCGCAAAGTTTCTACTATTAGAATATTTTTTAAGTATTTAAGTCAAAAGGCAAAAATTATTGATAAGAATCCAGCTCAGAACTTGGAAACTCCTAAACTTAATAAAAGATTGCCTAAACATCTTAATTTGGAAGAAAGTAAGAAATTATTAGCTGTTACTGATAATGAAGATAATAGAAATCATGAGAGAGATTATGCTATTTTAACAGTTTTCTTAAATTGTGGTTTGCGTCTTTCTGAACTTGTTGGTATTAATATTCAAGATATTGATTTTAGTGAAAATAAAATGAATGTTATTGGTAAAGGTAATAAAGAGCGTACTATTTACTTGAATAAGGCCTGTGTTAAAGCTATTGGCGAATATCTTGCTGTTAGACCTAAAAATGGTGTAAAACCAGATAAATTACATTCTGACAAGGCTCTTTTTCTTAGTGAAAGAAAAGAACGTATTAGCAGAAGAACTGTTCAGCATATTGTTTATACTAAACTTTTGGCTGCAGGATTAGATCCTTCTAAATATTCTACTCATAAATTGCGACATACTGCTGCTACTTTAATGTATCAATATGGCCAAGTTGATATTAGGGCTTTGCAAGTTTTACTTGGTCATGAAAGTATTTCAACTACTGAAATTTATACTCATGTTGATGATTCTCAAGTTAGAAATGCTGTGGAATCTAACCCTCTTTCAGATATGTAACGTAAATATTAGTAATTTTATATATTATTCTTTTTTGTTTCTATAATAGAACAAAAGCGGACATTAATAACATTTGCACTATTATAGAAAAAAGATTGCCACTGCTATTTTTTCTTAACAAGTGTCAATCTCTTTTCTGTTGCGTGCTTTAAAAATGTTCTAAAATAAGTCGTTTAAATGTTATCAATGCCGTTTTTGTTCTTCTATATATTTTTATTTCAGTTTTAAATAATATGGCTGAATATCTAGGTAACTATCCATATATAATATATTTCCTTCTGTGTCTTGTACTTTTAAGTTTGGAAATGTTTTTATCATCTTTCTGTTGTCCCAAAACTTGTAAATAAATTTTGCTAGCTTTTCATTTTTTTCTTCTTCATAAATCGATACATATAATGTGTCTATTTTTTCTTTATTTGCAACTTGAATATCATTTGTGTAAATCATTCTTATTAAAAAGAAATCTAATGCAAATGCTGTTAGTATGCAGTCTATTAGTAAGAATATTGTTACTAATATTGTTGATATTTTTAATGTTTTTATTGTGAATTTACTTTTTATCCAATTTATTAATCTATCTATTTTTGGATTTAATGATGCCATTAAATATATTGATAAAAATCCCCAAAATATTGAAAAGTATACACATACTCTTCCATTTATATTTAGTGGCATATCTGAATAATCCCACCATTTTACTCCTAATATCATTTCTCCTATCCAACTAACTAGATATTCTGTTATTGAGCCTATTATAAATCCTCCTAAGAATAGTGCATTGTATTTTTTTCCGTATTTATATAAGAATATTATCATTATACATGCTCCTAATCCATATATTGCACAAAATGGTCCATATAAAAAGCTTTGTCTACTTTCCCATACTCCTTTTGTTGCTATTCCAAATATTGTTTCTATTATATATCCAAAAAAGCTGTATATTATGAAATATGCTAAAATTCTCCATATTGATATTCCCATTATTGTTGGTGTTTTTTTCTTTTTCTCCATTTTTACTTTTTCCTTTCTACATGTTTTAACATATATTTTATACTTATTTTTATGGCTTGTTTTATAATTTTTAAAACTTTTTATAATTTTAGAATATATTTAATTTTATATTATTGGGCTTATTTGTTCTCCTTCTAATGCGAATTCTATTGTTTTTATTATCATATTAAAATCTGCAACTATTGATCTTGGTTTTGTTATTGGATTGTCTTGTTTGAATGGTACAAAATAGTAATTTCTTCTGTATAATAATTTTCCTATGCTTTCCGCATTTGCTCCTAATCCATTATTTGTTGATACCGCTATAACTAAGGGTTTATTGTTTCTTAAGTGTGATTTTGCTGCCATTGTTGCTGGTGTGTCTATAATGTCATAAGCTAGTTTTGAGATAGTGTTTCCAGAGCATGGTGCTATTACCATTATGTCCGTTATTTTTTTTGGTCCAATTGGTTCTGCTTCTTGTATTGTGTGTATTATTTTCTTTCCCGTTATTTCTTCTATTTCTTTTATAAAATCTTGTGCTTTTCCAAATTTTGTGTCTAAATTATAACTATTGTAAGACATTATTGGTATTACTTCTGCTTCATTTTTTACTAATTCTTTTATTACTGGTATGGTTTTACTGAATGTACAAAATGAACCTGTAAGTATATATCCTATTCTTTTTCCTTTTACTTTCAAAATTTACTCCTCCTTCCTTGGTGTTTATATATAATATGTTTTTTTGTAAATTTTGAAATATTTTTGTCAATTTTTATTATATAATAATTAAAATAGTGTTGCTCCTATGATACCCGCATCATTTTTTAGGTCTCCAAATTCGAATTTTGGCATACTTTTGTCATCTGCTAATAATTTTTCTGTTTTGAATTTATTTTGTATTCTCTCTAAAAATAAATCTTCATAATATGAAAAACTTCCTCCAAATCCAACAGCTTCTGGTAATACTATATCAATTATGCTTGATAGTCCTGTGCAAAAATTTTGTATGTAATTGTCTATTAATATTTTTATTGCTTCTTCATTTTGATGTGCTTCTAAGTAGTCATGGACTTCTTTTCCTGTCATGTTTTCTACTTTTAAATATTCTTGTAAACTCTTTTTTAATGCTGTTATTGAGCCATAAGTTTCAAAACAACCTTTTTTTCCACATTTGCATTGTCTTCCGTTTTTTTCTATAATCATGTGTCCATATCCGTCACGTTGCAAATTATTATTTCTATAACTTATTGCTCCTATTCCTGTTCCTATTATTAAAAATACTGCTGTTTGATAATTGTTTAAACATCCATATATCTTTTCTGCTTTTCCAGCACAAAAGCTGTCTTTGTTTACTGTTACTGGAATTTGCAAATATGGCTCTAGTGTTTCTACAAAATTTATTCCCTCTAATTGTTTTAGGTTTGGTGAAATATATAGTGTGTTTTCTTTTAGTCTTCCTGCTATGGATATTCCTACCTTTTCAATCTTTTCTTTTTTTAGTATTTCTGATACTTCTTGTTTTATATATTTTACTATGTTTTTTCGTATTTCTTTTTTAAAACTTTCATCATAATTATATTCTTTTTTGTCTAAAATTTTATTTTCTTGTACTTTTGCTATAGCTATATGGCTGCCACCTATATCAATTCCTATTTTCATATATTTCCTCCAGTGAGTATTGTAATTTCCTATAATATAAAAATAAGTGCTGAACATAAAAATGTTTGCACTTACTTTATCTTTTATTTTAACCATTCTGGGTTTGCTAGATACCAATCTATTGTTTTTATTATACCGTCTTCAAATTTTGTTTTTGGTTCCCAGCCTAATTGTGTTTTTATCTTTGTTGGGTCTATTGCATAACGATAATCATGACCTTTTCTATCTTCTACATATTCAATTAAATCTTCGGATTTTCCTAAATGTTTTAATATCAATTTTACTATCTCTATATTTCTTTTTTCATTATGTCCGCCTATATTATATCTTTCTCCAGAAATACCTTTATGGAAAACTAAATCAATTGCTTCACAATGATCTTCTACATATAACCAATCTCTTATATTTTTTCCTGTTCCATAAACAGGTAGTTTTTGGTCGTTTAGTGCTAATTTAATCATGTGTGGAATTAATTTTTCATTATGTTGATATGGTCCATAGTTATTTGAACAGTTTGTTACATTTATATTCATTTTAAATGTTTCTTTATATGCAAATGCTATTAAATCTGAACTTGCTTTTGATGCAGAATATGGACTACTTGGTTTGATTGGTGATGTTTCTGTGAAATATCCTTCTTCTTTTAATGATCCATATACTTCATCTGTAGAAATATGTACAAATTTATTTTCGCTTCCTTCTCCCCATGTTCTTTTTGCGGCTTCTAATAAAGTATGTGTTCCTATTACATTTGTGTGTGTGAATATAAATGGATTTTTTATACTGTTGTCTACATGTGATTCTGCTGCAAAATGTATTACTCCATTAATATCATATTTTTTGAATAAATCTAGTACAAAGTCAAAATCACATATATCTCCTTGTACAAATGTAATTTTATCCATTACTTTTTTTAGGTTGTCCATATTTCCTGCATAAGTTAATTTGTCTAATACTATTACTTTGTAATCTGGATGTTTGTTTACAAAGTATTCTGCAAAATTTGCTCCTATAAATCCTGCTGCTCCTGTTACTAATATATTTTTACTCATTTTTTTCTCCTCTCTTGCTTTTTTATATTATAGGAAAGTTCTTCGAATTTCCTATAATATAAAAAACAACAATGCACAGAAAATTTATTTCATAAATTTTCGCGCACGAACAAATATGCGGACTTTAAAATGTTCTAAATAGTGCAAATGTTATTAATGTCCGCTTTTGTTCTATAATCCTATTTTTTCATGTTTTATATTATTATTTGTCTGTTCTTTATTTTAAATTTTTAAACAAGTCTGTTTCTTTTAATTCTTTTAATGATGGCCATTTTCCGTCTTTGTCTGATGTTAATAAATCTTCTACTGCCATGTTTCCTAAAGGCCAGTCTATTGCTACATCTTTGTCATTCCAAGCTAATCCGCCTTCTGCTGATGGATTATATACATCATCACATTTATATGTGAATTCTGCTTCATCTGATAATACCAAAAATCCATGTGCAAATCCTTTTGGTATCATAAACATTTTTTTATTTTCTTCTGTTAAAACTACACCTTCCCATTTTCCATAAGTTTTGCTTCCTGGTCTTAAATCAACTGCTACATCAAATACTTCTCCTTTGATACATCTTACTAATTTACTTTGTGTGTTTTCTTTTTGGAAATGTAATCCTCTTAAAACTCCTTTTCTTGATTTTGATTGGTTGTCTTGTACAAAGTGATAGTGTAATCCTATTTCTGCAAATTCTTCTTCACTATATGTTTCCATAAAGTATCCTCTATTATCTCCAAAAACAGTTGGTTCGATTACATATACTCCTTCTATACTTGTTTCAATTTTTTTAAATTTTCCCATTTGATTTGCATTCCTTTCTTATTTTATTTTTAAGTAAAGATTTTTAGTATTTTTCTTTTTATACTATTTTGTTAATGCTTTTAAATATTTTCCATAATCTGTTTTCATATATTTTTCGGCTAATTCTGATAGTTGTTCTGCTGTTATCCATTTATTTTGATAAGCTATTTCTTCTGGACAACATACTTGTAAACCTTGTCTTTTTTCTATTGTTTGTACAAAACTTGCTGTTTCTAGTAGTGCATCATGTGTTCCTGTATCAAACCATGTCATTCCTCTTCCAAATGTTTCAACATATAACTTGTCCATTTTCATGTATTCTTCATTTACTGTTGTTATTTCTAATTCTCCTCTTGCAGATGGTTTTACATTCTTTGCTATTTCTACTACATCATTTGTATAGAAGTATAGTCCTGGTACTGCATATTCTGATTTTGGATTTTCTGGTTTTTCTTCTATTGAAATTGCTTTTCCTTTTTCATCTATTTCTACTACTCCATAAGCTCTTGGATCTTTTACTTTATATCCAAATATAGTTGATTCATTTTCTCTTTCATTTGCTTTTTTTAGCATTTCTGATAAGTGTGAACCATAAAACATATTGTCTCCTAATATCATTGCTACATTGTCATTTCCTATAAAATCTTCACCAATAATAAATGCTTCTGCTAGTCCATTTGGTTTTTCTTGAATTTTATATTCAAATTTCATTCCCCATTGTGAACCATCTCCTAATAATGTTTTAAATGTTTCGTTGTCTCTTGGAGTTGTTATTATTAATACTTCTCTAATTCCTGCTTCCATTAATACTGATAATGGATAATATATCATTGGTTTGTCATATACTGGCATTATTTGCTTTGATATTGCATGTGTTAGTGGATATAGTCTTGTTCCACTTCCTCCTGCTAATATTATTCCTTTTCTGTTTTTCATTTATTTTATTCCTTTCTCTATTATATTCTTTTAAGTATAATACACGATGTTAGAGTTTTTTGTTATTTTATAATGTTTATTTTTTATAGTAAAGGGTAGGTGTATGGAGTTGTAGGTTTTTTCCATATCTACCCTTTTATATAATAGCTCTTATTAAACTTTTATAAGGATTACAATGTGCTTAATAACAGTTATTAACTTAAATTAGTGTAACTCTACTTCTAAATAACGTTTTAGTCCATCTTCCCAATTTGGTATTATTACTTCTTGGTCTAATAGTTTTTGTTTATTTAGTTGTGAATTTTTTGGTCTTTTAGCTGGTCTTATAAATTCTTCTGATGTTACTGGTCTTACATTGCATTTTATTTCAGCTAATTCAAATATTTTTTTAGTGAATTCATACCATGTTGTAAATCCCTGGTTTGTTGAATGATATAATCCATAAGGTATTTTCTTTTCTATTGCTTGTGCTATAATATTTGCTAAATCTTCTGCATAAGTTGGACTTCCGTGCTGGTCTGCTACAACTGATATTTCGTCTTTTTCTGTTCCTAATTTTAACATAGTTCTTACAAAATTGTTTCCATCTCCATATAACCATGCAGTTCTAAAAATATAATATTTGTCTGTGTTTGATTTTACTTGTTCTTCTCCGTGTAATTTTGTTTTTCCATATACTGTAACTGGTCCTACTTCGTCTGTTTCTACATAAGATTTTGATACATCTAAATCTCCATTAAATACATAGTCTGTACTAATGTGAATAAGTGTTGCATCAACTTTTTTTGCTGCTTTTGCTAAATTTCCTGGTCCATCTGCGTTTATTTTTTCTGCTAAATCATATACTTCTTCTGCTTTGTCTACTGCTGTAAATGCTGCACAGTTTATTATGTATTCTGGTTTGTTTTCTTTTACAAAGTTCATTACTGCTTCTGCATTTGTTATGTCTAAGTCTGATACATCTGTACATATTAGTTCATTTTCTTTTTTTAGTCTTGCTTTTACTGATTTTGCAAGCATTCCATTTGCTCCTGTTATTAATATTTTCATTATTTTCACATTCCTTTCATAGAAGTATTTTTAACATCTGTTTTTCTTTTATTTTCTACTTGCTTATCATATCATTTTTTTTATTAAAGCACAAGTTTTTTTATAAATTTTCGTTAACGAACAAATATATGGACTTTGAAATGCTTTAAATAAGTGAAATGTTTTTAATGTCCTCTTTTGTTCTTTTATAGTAAAGTTCTTCGAACTTCCTATAATTATTCTTCATCTTTTTCTGTTTCTCTTATTATATAGATTGGCCTGTGTTTTATTTCTAAATAAGATTTTGACATGTATTGGCCAATTATTCCTAAAGAGAATAATTGTACACCACTAACAAAAAATATGATGCATACCATTGAAGGCCAGCCACTTGTTGGATCTCCAAATACTAATGTACGTACTATAATTAGGATAATTAATAAAAATGCTACTAAACAAAATAATAATCCAATTATTGAAGAAAATATAAGTGGTGCAGTTGAAAAAGCTGTTATTCCTTCTAATGCATACTTAAACAATTTCCAAAAAGACCATTTCGTTTTTCCCGCTACTCTTTCTATATTTTCATAGCTTATCCATTTTGTTTTGAATCCTACAAATGTAAATAATCCTTTTGAGTATCTGTTATATTCTCTCATTGATATTATGCTGTCTACTACTTTTCTACTCATTAGTCTGTAGTCTCTAGCACCATCTACCATTTCTACATCTGACATTTTATTTATTATTTTATAAAACATTCTAGCAAAAAAACTTCTTACAGGTGGTTCTCCTTTTCTGTTTTTTCTTCTTGTTGCTACACAGTCATATCCTTCTTTTTTTATTATGTCATACATTTTTTTTAATAATGATGGTGGATCTTGTAAATCTACATCCATTAATGTTACAAAATCTCCTGTTGATGCATCTAATCCCGCTAGTATTGCCGCTTCTTTTCCAAAATTCCTAGAAAATGATATATATCTTGCTTTGCTATCTTTTTGGCTAAGTTGTTTCATTTCATTTAATGTTCCATCTTTTGAACCATCATCTACAAAAATGTATTCAAATTCGATTTCTTGTTCGTTTTCTGAATTATTGAAGTCTTGTTTTCTTACTCTTTCCATTTCTTCATAAAATATCGGTAAACTTTCTTCTTCATTATAACATGGTACTACTACTGTAATTTTTTCCATTTAATAAGTTCCTTTCTTTGATATATGATATATTGTATTAAAAGCTATTAAAATAATAGAACTTTTAATACAATATAATTATTTTTCTATATTAATTTTTTCTTTTATAATGTATTGTGGTCTTTGTTTTGTTTCTTCATATATTCTTCCTATATATTCGGATATTATCCAAATTGATAACAATTGTACCCCTGCAAAAAATGTAATTGCAACCATTATTGATGTCCATCCTGCTGTTAGTTGATTTAATTTACATGCATAAGAAATAAGTGCATATAATAAAATTGCAATTGATATTATTATAGAAATTATACCTAATGCTCCTACTAATTTCAATGGTTTTGTTGAAAAACTTATAATTCCATCAGATGCTAATTTTAGCATTTTGTTTAATGGATATTTTGTTTTTCCTGCAAATCGTTCTTGTCTTTCATATTCATAAGGTACTTGTTTATATCCTACCCAACTAAATAATCCTCTTAAAAATTTATTGTGTTCTGGTAATTTATTTATTGTATCTACTACTTTTCTATCTACTAATCTAAAGTCTCCTGTGTCTTGCGGAATTTCTACATCTGATAATGCATTTAAAGTTTTATAAAACATTTTGGCTGTAAATAATTTAAAGTATGATTCACCTTTTCTTGATTTTCTTTTTCCATATATTACTTCATTTCCGGCTTCCCATAATTTTACCATATCTGGTATTGATTCTGGTGGATCTTGTAAATCTGCATCTATTATTACAATTGCATCTCCTGTTACTTCTTTTAGACCTGCTGTAACTGCTGCTTGATGGCCAAAGTTTCTTGAAAATGATACTATTTTTAAATTTGTGTCTTGTTTTGCTAATTCTTTTATTTTTTCTAATGTTTTGTCTTTACTTCCGTCATTTATAAAAATTAATTCATAGTCATATTTTTTTAATTTTGTTATATTTTCTTTTAGTCTTTTATAACATTCTTCTATTACTAATTCTTCATTATACATTGGAATTATAACTGATATTTTTTGGTTTTCCATGTATGTATTTCCTTTCACATAATTATTTAATGTTTTTATATGATATATTCATGTCTACATTTCCATTAATTCCTGGTATGTTACCTGTTGATGTATATTGCCAAATGTCATGCTTTTCTTTATATTGATATACATTATCTGGTATTGTTCCATCATTATTTCCATAAGATGCTACCCATAAACAGTAGTCTGCTGGAAGTTTAGAAATATCTATTTTTGTCATGTACCAATACTTACTTGCATATATTCCTGTTTTATATCCTGCTTTTTTCATCTGTTCTCCATAAGCTAAACATATTTCTGTTATTTGTGATTTACTTAATCCTGATTGTGAACTATCTTCTATATCTATAAATACTGGTAAGTCCAATTTAGTTGCATTTATGCTTTTAAAATAATTTATTAATTGGTTTGCTTCATTTATTGCGTCTTCTTTGTTTAATGCATACGAATATATGTATGAACCTATTGGTAAGTTTCTTTTTTTGCTTTCTTGATAATTTCTTGAAAATGTTTCATCTACAATAAATTTTTTTCTTGTTTCTGAATAGTAACCTGCACGTGAAATTATAAAGTCCACTCTTTTACTATTTACTAATTTGTCAAAATCTATATTTCCTTGATATTTAGAAACATCTATTCCAAAACTTGCTGATACAAATTTGAATTTTTGTGCATTTGAGCTGTTTCCTTTGTATACTTGTAGATTTGTTCCATTTTGATTACTTCCTGCATATATGTCCATATATAACCCATTGCATTTTGATACTATATAATAATATCCTCCATTTGCATATTTTATATACCATTTTTGGTTATCTGTATTATTCCATGTATATTGTTGTACATTTGCTCCATTATTTTTAGAGCTTCCTGCTACTTCAAGGACTTTTCCTGAGTGCATTGCTTGTATTTTATAATATCCATCTTTTTCATATTTTACACTAAAACGTTGCTGCATTGTATCATTTGCTTTCCATATTCCAACATTTGTTCCATTTGTCTTTCCTCCACCTAGAACATCTAAATTTACATTTCCACTAAGTGCTGATGTTATTGAATATATTCCATCTATTAGAATATTACTATCGTTTTTTGAGGCTTCTATAAATTTGAATTTTTGTGCATTTGTTCCATTTCCAGTATACATATCTACATTTATTCCGTTTTGGTTTATTCCTGCATATACATCCATGTATAAGCCATTGCATTTAGAAATAATATTAAAGTATCCATTTCCTGCATCTTTTATAATCCATTTTTGTGCATTAGAGTTATTCCAATCATATTGGTCTACATTTGTTCCATTTGTTTTTCCAGCTCCATATACGTCTATAACTTTTCCTGAGTGTACAGCTTCCATTTTGTAATAGCCTTCATTTAGATATGTAAGTTTTATTTGTTGATTTTGTTTGTTTGTTTTTGACCATATTTGTACATTTGCTAAGTTTGATGTACTTTCATTTGTTACTTCTACATATCTATTTTCATCAAGTCCTGTTTTTATGTTATATATTCCGTCTTTTAGTACTCTTTCTGAAATTCCTATATTTTGCTTATATTCTTGTATTTCAAACATCTGGGCTTTTGAGCCATTTCCTTTATATATTTGTACATTTGCTCCATCTTTTGCTATTCCTGCCCAGATGTCTAAATATAAGTCATTACATTTTGATACTATACTATAATATCCATTACTTTCTTTTTTTACAATCCATTGTTGTGCATCTGAATTGTTCCAATTGTATTGCTGTACATTTGTTCCACTTTTTGTTAAACCTGCATATACATCTAAAACTTTTCCTGATCCTACTGATTCTATTTTGTAATATCCGTTGTTTAAGTATGTAAATTTGAATTGTTGTCTTGCTAAGTTTTTATATTCTGCTAATTCTACATTTGCTCCAAGCTCTTTATAGTTGCTACTTATAGTTACTGCTTTTTTTGCGTTTACAGCTGTTTTTATTGTGTATATACCATCTGATAATGTTTTTGTTCCTTGCATTTTTGAAAATTTTCTTAAATAAAATTTTTGTGCATTTGAACCGTTTCCTTTATATACTTGTACATTTGCTCCATTGTTAGTACTTCCTGCATATATATCTAGATATAGTCCATTGCATTTTGATATAAATGAATAATATCCGTTTCCTTTGCTTAATATTTTCCATTTTTGGGCATCTGTGTTATTCCATGTATATTGTTGTACATTCGTTCCACTTTGTTTTAATCCTGCATATACATCTAATACTTTTCCTGAATTTATTGATTGTATTTTATAATATCCGTCATTTAGTTTTGTTATTTTATATCTTTGTGCTGCAAATCCTTCGTCTTCATACATTGCAACATTTGCTCCTTGTAATTTACTTTTTGCTGTTACTGTTACAACTTTATTTCTGTCTAAACTGCTTTCTAGTACATATTCTCCATCTTCTATTGTTGTGCTTTTAGTATTGCTGGTATTTGCAAAATCTATAGTAGAAATTGCACTAATACATATAAATATTATTAAACATATATATATCATTTTTTTCATACCTTATTCTCTCCTTTTATTCTACAAATATTATACTTTTAATATTGTAAAATTGTTTGTATTATTTCTGAAGCGGCTATAGTATTATCTTTGTTTGAAGTTATTGCAAGTAGTGTATTACTTCCACTAATAAATGGCTCACATATTTCTGATGGATCCATTTTTTCAAAAGGATATTCAACAATTTCTCCTGTTACATCATCTCTCATATAGCATGTTCCTGTCATATCTATTACATAAGTTTTGCCATTATTTATTAATGATTCTAATTGTTTTGCTAAATTATTTTTTGGTTCTGATATTTTTGCAATGTAGCCGTCGTTATCATTTATAGAAAATTCATCCATTCCTAATGATTTTAGTAATTCTATAAATTTTTCTCTTGATTGTTTTGTTATATATGCTCCTTTTTTATAACTAAATCCATTTACTATTTTTGTTACTTCTGTTTCTTCTGGTTTTCCATTTTTTATTGCTCCTGCTAATACTGTTTGGAATTGTATACTTGGTTTTACTGTTAATGTTTTTTTGCCGTCATATTCTTGGGCTATATCATATATTTTTGAGTCTCCTTTTGAGCCTGTTTCGTTTTTTAGATCTTCTATTTCACTTGTTTTTTCTTGTTCTGCTGCATTTTTTGTTTCTTCATTGCTTGCTGTATTTTCTGTTATCTGGTTTTCTGTACTGTTTTCTTCGTTTATCTTTTCGTTACTTGTTTGGTTTTCTGGAATGTTTGGTGTATTTGCTTCTTTTATTTCTTTTTGTTTGTTTGCTGCTACTATTCCTATAAGTATTGCTAAAATTAACAATATTGTCATTATTATGGCAATTATTCTATTTTTCTTTTTCATAGATTTTTTCCTTTCATTTAATATTATTTAAAGGTGTTTAGCATTTCCATTGTAGCTTTTATATATTTATTTACATAGTTTTTATTTACTAATTCTGTATGGCTTTTTACTTCTGGTAATTCTATTAAAGCACTTCTTGCTACTTTAGTTCCAGTTAAAGATTTTCTAGCCCAATTTATTAAATATCCTCTGCCATAACTAGGAATATGATTTGATAAATTAAAATTTTTTCTATAAATTAAACCTATGTCGTTATCTCCTATACTTTCATCTAGCCAACCATGTAAGTCTATTAATAGTGTTTGTCCATTACTTGATTTGTGTTTTAGTAAGAATTCACGGAGTGCTTTGGCTTCATAGGCTTGAAATCCGGCTGTTCCATTATAGTTTCTTTCTTCTGTATAAGTTACATAACTTTCTCCATCTGGTTGCCAGTTTCTATTTAAGTCTATTCCTTGATGATTTGGTGCTGCACTTACTAAAGATGTTCTTCCTGGTCCATTATTTGTCCAGCCATATTTTTGTCCATCTGGATTTAAGTCTGGGAAAATATATATTGTCCAATTTGTAAATAATTGTGCATCTTTTGAATTAATTAAATATTTTTTAAATTCTTCTGCTATATATGTTAATTCGGCTCCATCTTTTGCATAAGAGTCTTCATATCCGTGTATAGAAAATGTTGTATATAATACATTTTTTCCTTTTCCAAATTTATAATATTCTAAATTTGAACCTCTTGGATCTCCTATTACTGCTAGTCCTGATTTTCCATAGTTTCCTTTTTCATAATATGTTCTTATTCCTTTGAAAAATTTAAATTTTTGTGTGTCTTTTCCACTTAAATTTTCTGTTTTTATTATTGTTCCATTTTGACAATTTGTGTTTTGAATTGTTAATGTTGATCCTTGTAATTTTGAACTTATATAATAATAACCATTTCCTGCTTCTTTTATATACCATTTTTGTCCATCTTCTCCTGTATAATCATATTGGTATACACTTCCATTATTGTTTGTTGTAATAACTTTATTAGAATGTTTGGCTTTTATTGTATATGTATTGTCACTTTTTGTATAAGAAAGGATAAATTTTTGTTGTTCTACATTTGAAGATTCCCACATCTGTATGTTTGCTGCATTTGCTTTACTTCCACCATTTACATCAAGTATCATGTCTGATTTTAGTTTTGCTTCTATTTCGTATTCTCCTTCTGGATATATTTGCACTTGCTCAAGATAAAACATTTGTGCTTCTGAATTATTGTCTGCATATACGTCAACATTTGTTCCATTATTTGAACCTTTTCCATATACATCTAAATATAATCCATTGCATTTTGATTTTATTTTATATACATTATCTGCTACTTTATAAAAAGACCATTTTTGTGCATCAGAATTGTTCCAATCATATTGGTCTACATTTGTTCCACTTTTTTGTGATCCAGAATATACATCTAATGCCTTTCCAGATTCTATTGATATTATTTTATATTCTCCTGTATTTGAAATTTGTTCAATTCTGAATTTTTGGTTTTGTTTGTTTTGGTTATCTGAAATCTGGATATTTGCAAAGTTGTTATGACTTCCTCCTGATACTTCAACTGCTTTTTTTGTATTATAATATGGCTTTATTACATATACCCCATTTTTTATAATTCTGTTTTTATTATAATTGTCTATAAACTTTTGTACCTTTTCTTTGGTTTTTTTTACCCCATTTTTTATAAATTCATTTTGACTTATTGCCTTTTGTTCTGGTACAAATATAAAGTTTAATATAATAATTATTAAAAATAGCAAATACTTTCTTTTGTGCATTTTATATCACAGTCCTTTCTTTATATAAAATACTAATTTTTGTTTTATAAAATTAAATCTAAACCTAATTTTTTTCTTCTTTTTTTCTGAAAATAACTAATTTACTAAATATATAATTTACTATTATAACCATAATTTGAGTTACTACTTTTGCTATTATGTCATTTATTTTAAATACCTTTACCATTAATGCAAATGTACCAACATCACATAAAGCTCCTGAAACAACTCTTGCTAAAAAGAATGTTATCATTTCTATTATAAATGCTTTAAATGTGTTTGTTTTGCTATCAAATACAAATAGTTTGTTTGTTATATATGCAAATAGTACTGCACAAAACCATGAAATGCCACTACTTACAACTTCATCTATTCCTATTACTCTTGCAGCTACATAATATGATGCAAAATTAACAACTGTTGAAAGTCCTCCAAATATTAAATAGTTTATTATTTCTTTATATTTTAAATATAAGTTTTTAATTTTTTTCATAATTCTTGTATTGCTCCTTTTATTGCTTTTCCTTATTTTATTTATTTTTTTAGGTTTTCGATATCTGTAAATCTTGAAAGTTGTAATTCATAGTTTTCTCTGTTTTGTTTTACTACTGTATCTAATATAACTCCACATTGTCCTATAATTAATGCAATTGTCATTATCCCTGTTGCTAATATTGCTGATGGTACTTTTGTTATATATCCTGTTTTTGCAAATTCTACGATCACTGGAATGCCAACAATCAATCCAATTATTACAAAAATTAAGGCTATTACCCAGAAAAATTGTCTTGGCTTAAAATCTTTAAACATTTTTATTATAGTTTTTATTACTTTCATTCCATCACTTACTGTATTTAATTTTGAAACACTTCCTTCTGGTCTATCTCTATATACTATTGGAATTTCTTCAATTATAAATTTTTTATCTAAAGCATGTAATGACATTTCTGTTTCTATTTCAAATTTAGGACTCATAACTGGCATGTTTTTAACAAAAACTTTATTAAATACTCTATATCCTGTCATTATATCTTTTAATTTAGTATTAAATAAAACATTTATTGATTTTCTTACTAAGTTGTTTCCAAATTCATGGAAGTGTCTTTTATTTTCTTTTTGATATGTTCCATTTGTAAGCCTGTCTCCTATTGCCATATCTGCTCTTCCTTCTTGTACTGGTTTGATTAATTTATGTACTTCTTCTGCTGGATATGTGTCATCTCCATCAACCATTACATATATGTCAGCATCTATGTCTCTAAACATACTTCTTACTACATTTCCTTTTCCTTGTCTGTATTCATGTTTTACAATTGCTCCATTTGCTTTTGCTATTTGAGCTGTTTTGTCTTTTGAATTGTTGTCATATACATAAATATCTGCATCTGGTAACTCTTTTTTAAAGTCTTTTATTACTTTTTCTATAGTTAATTCTTCATTATAACATGGTATTAATACTGCTGTTTTCATTGCATTATTTCCTTTCCTTTTATTATTTTATCTTTGCTTCTTCTTTGTTTTTCTGAAATGCGTAACTTATACTTCCTATAAAAAATATGTTTATTAATGGATATGCTCCTGATAAATACATATAATACATTGAGAAACATGATGTTATATGATTATAAGAAACTCCACCTATTAAAACTATTAAACTGCAAGCAACACCTGTTAATAATAGCCACATATCTATTATACCATTTTTTTGTTTAGATTTCAGCATTCTTATTGTAATAACTATATAGCAAATGATTCCAAATATAGCAAATATTGAACCTGTTGCTTTATATATATTTCCTATAGTATTTACTCTTTTTACATATTTCTCGGTATATTTAGAAACATTATCAATTTCATTGTTTTTTGATTTTGTTACTGCTAAATTATTTGTTATTGCTTCAAATTTTGTACTTCCTTTTTGATCATCTGGTATGTCTACTGCATAATTTACAGTTTGTACATCATTATAATTTATAACATATTTTGTTATTTCTGACATAGCTTCTGGTAATTCTTTAAAATATTCTGCTTTCCATGGTGACATTAAATTTGATGGCATTGTTGATTGCTTTTCTAGTTTTCCTTCTTTGATAGCTTGGTTTATTTCTTCATATACTTTTTTGTAAAATTCATTCGCTTTTTCTGCATTTTCATACATTCCTGCGTTTTCTGCTGCATCTTTAAGTGCCCACCAGAACCAACCATCTTCTACTTGTGTGTCTTTTGGATTTCTGTCTGATAAATCCCATAAGTTTAATGCTTTTTCCATTTCATCTTTTATTGAATTTAGAGTTTCTGAGTTTTCATATAATAAATTCATTTTTTTCCTTGTTGCTGTTACATATTTTATATCTTCATCTGTTTTTACAGAATAAATTGTTTTAATTACTTTTCCAAAATATCCATCATTTATTTCATTATATACAAATACTCCATAATATTTTTGATTTATAAATCTTATAGTATTTAGTGAAACTACAAGTATTATTAAAGGTAGTATTGCTATAAAAACTTTGGCTCCTATCTCTTTTATGTTTGTTTTTTCTTTTTTTGCTTTTATAATTATTAATACTATTGTTAGTACTATAACTGCCATTGTGAATGGTAATATCCATATTCCATCTTCTCTTGTTAACCATAATGTTGCTAATATTATTCCTCCTATAATTGAAAATGGTAACATTTTTTTTGCTTTTTCATCTCTTCTCCTATACATTGCAAATAAACTGCCTATTATTATAAGTACTTGTGCTAGTGTAATTCCGTTTCTGTATACTCTTTGTAGTGTCCACCATGCATAAGATACAGGATTAAATAATAGTATTAAATATAAAAATATTAATGCTTTTTTGCTTTTTAATACATCTTTTATTGTGTATATAAAATATATGCATGCTATAGTATAAATTAAATTCATTGTTCCGATATATGAAAATCCAAAGTAATTTATTATTGCAAGTATTATTGGAAATACTGGTCCTTTAACTAATGTGTTGCTTGTATAATTTCCTAGCCATTTTCCTGCTCTTATACTTTTGGCCATTTCTACCATCATGTCATCATCACATAATTGATTTGGATATGGTGTTATTGGAATGTTTGAGATTAGTAGTTGTTTGATTATTGCTAATAATATTATTGCTATTATAAACCAATATTTTTTTAGTATTTGCTTTTTATTCATCTTTTATTATATTCCTTTCTAAAGGTACAAGCTCAATTTGAAAAGATTGTTCCATATTGCTTACCAAATTTTGTTATAATTAATTTTTGGTAAGTCTGTGTCTAATCTATAATTTCTGTTATAATATGGATCACCTTTTGCTATTGTTTTTGACCATCTTTTTACAAATAGTTCATATTCTTTTGCAAATCTTTTTTGTTTTTCAGAATTTTCTGTGTCTTCTCCCCTTGATTTTGATTCATAATGATATGCTTCTACAAAAGGATTGTATACTATTAAATATTTTGCTGTTCTTACTTTTAAACAGAAATCAACATCATTAAATGCTACTGCTAATTTTTCATCAAATCCTAGTAAATCTATATATAATTGTTTTCTTACCATGAAACATGCTGCTGTTACTGCACTTAAGTCTTGTACTATATTGATATAATCTCTATCATTGTATTCTTCTTCTCCCATTTCTCTAAATCTGTGCCCTGCTAGGCCTCTTGTTCCTATTGTTACTCCTGCATGTTGGATTGTTCTATCTGAAAAATATAGTTTAGCTCCACAAATACCTACATCTGGCCTTTGTGCATACATTAGCATTTGTTCTATCCAATCTTCTGATATTATTTCTATATCATTATTTAATAAGATTACATATTCTCCTGTTGCATTTTCTACACCAAAATTTACTATTGCAGAATAGTTGAAGTAATTTATTTCAAATTTGGCTATTTTTATTTGTTTGTATTTACTTGATATTTTTTCATAATATTCAAATGTTTCTTTTTGTTTGCTGTTATTTTCTACTATTACTATTTCATAATTAAAATATGTACTTTTTAATATTGATTCTATACATTTGCTTAGGTCTTCTATATGGTCCATATTTGGTATTACTATAGAGACTTTTGGGTTTCCTTTAATTTTATAGTTTACATGATATTGTCCTTTAAATTTTCCATCTTCTATATTTTCAAATTCTAGTCCCATTCTTTGTAAATGTTTTGATATTATACTTTTTTCATCTGCTACATCTATAGGTAATGTTGTGTCTTCTTTTTCGTATAGTTCATGATATAAGATTTTTTGTAAGTGTTCTATTTTCCTTGTTTTTTCACTTATTCTGAATGCTATATCATATATTATATTTTTCCCTAAATTTTCTAATATTTCTGAATGTGCTTTTAAGAAATTTGTTTTTATAACTAAAAAGTTTCCTATATAATTTTGGGATACTAGTGTATCTCTTGCAAATCCTGGTTTGAAGTGTGGCTTTTCTCTTTTTCCTTCTATTATTTTATCATTATCTGTGTATAGCATTATAATGTCTCTGTATTCTATTGATTTTACTATTTCATATAATGTAAATGGTGCTAATTCGATATTTCCTGATGAAAGTATTGTATAATCACTTTCTGAATTTGTTATATTTTTTATTTCTTCTTGATTTTCAAATTCTTCTATTTTAAATTTAGAGTATGTTTGTTCTTTTATGCTGTTTTTTAATTTTTTTGTACTGCTTTTTGATATTACAAATGTGAATTGCAAGTCCTGGCATGATACATATTTTTTTTGTTTTTCTAGTTCTTCTGTATTAGGCTCATTGTTTGCTATCCATGTGGCATATTCGTCTAATATTGTTTTGCCAAATCTGATATGGCTTATGCATGTTGTGTATAAACCTTTAAACCCGTTTTTCTTTATATATCTTAATACTGATTTTATATTTTTTAAATTTATTGCTTTAAAAAGTTTTTTTAATTTTCTTAAAAATGAACTCACTTTTGACAACATTCCTTTCTTATGTTACTCTATTTTTTTATTCTTGTTTTTATTGCCCTTTTGCAACGACGTAAAAATCTATATACTTTTCCATGTTCATCTATGTGAATTGGTTCTTCTTTTACTTGTTCTATAACAACATTTTTTGCCTCTTCTGTTGCTTTAAAGGCTGGCTTTTTGTATGATTTTTCTATTGTTGGCATATCATTATATTCTGTTTCTAGCATATCTTTTACTACATTTACTATTTGTCCAAATCCTTTTTCCAATGGATATCCTTTCATGTAGTTTATTCCAAACTCTGACATCTTTTTAGCTTCTTCTGGATGGTCTAATAAGTTTACTACTGCACTTGCTATTGCTTCTGGTGTTGTATCTGCTAATAATACTCCTTCATCTGGCAAATCATATAAGTTATTTTCTTTATATAATTCTACTACTGGTAACCCTGCTGCCATCATTTCAAATGGAATTCTTGAAGGGTTTGATGCACTCATACAAATTCCTACTTTGCATTTATTGTATAATTCATTGCATTTTTCTACAGGTATTATATGTAAATTTTCACATTCAAAATCTATTGGTCTTGTTACTTGTTCTGATCCATATAAATATATTTTTACTTCTGGTCTCATTGCTTTTACAAGTTTTAATGCTTTTAGTCCTATATAATCACATCTACGTGGTTTTTCTGGTTGATATACATAGCATATTGCATTTTCTTTTTCTACATTTTCTAGTGGTTTATATACATTTAAATCTGCTCCAAAATCAAAGTATTCTGCTGGTGTATTAAATTCTTGTTCCATTTTATGTGCTAGCCATTTTCCTATTGTTACTGGTAAAAATCCATATTTATATGAATTTTCTGTTATTAGGTATTGATCTCCCATTGGGAAAAACCATGGTTCATAGTCTTGTATAAAATATGCTTTTTTCTTTGCTGGTAATTTTTTTACAAATTCTATTGTTTGCCATCCTGTAGCAAATAATAAATCATAATCTTTTTCAAATTTGAATCCTACATATACTCCTGCTGTACATGGTTCATACCATTCATTTATTTTTTGTCTTACCATTTCTGATGTTGATACACCATCTTCTTCTACAAATATGTCACATTCATATCCTGCTCTTATTAATGCATTTACATTTTGAATTATTGTTCTGTGTCCTCCTGAACCTTTTCCTGGATGTGGCATTACCCATGCTATTTTCTTTTTTGGTAAAAGTGGGTACATTAATTGTCTTCTCATCTCTTGTTTTTTCTTTATTTCTTCTGGTATTTCATATAATTCACTTATTTCATTTTGTAAACGACATATTTCTCCAAATTCTATTTCTGCTCTAACATCTGTGCATACAGAACTTCCATGTTTTCTATAATAGTTTAATGGTTTTGCGTTCCAACTTATTTTTCCGTCCTTTAATATGTTGTAATATATGAACCAGTCTCCTGCTACTTTAAATTCACCTGCTTTTGCAAATATATCTGTATAGTCTTTTTTTCTCCACATAACACTAGATACATTTAATATTGTGTTTGTTACACTTAAATGATATATATTTTCTTCCGCTCCTGTCCATACATAAGATTTATTCCATTCTCCTGTACGACACATATCATATAAATCATCTGATTTTTCTCTTATAAGATTATTTTCTCCGTCTATTCTTGCTGATTCACAATAAGAAAGTACAACTTCTGGGTCGTCAAATGGTTTTATTAGTTCTTCTACAAAATTATTTTCTGCACTATCATCTGCTTCTGCTATCCAAATGAAATCTCCTGTTGCTGCATCAAATCCTTTTTTCCATTGTCTGAAGACTCCACCACTGTTTTTTTCGTTTTTTATGAATTTTACTTTTATGTCTTTGATGTCTTTGATTTTTTCTTCTATTACTTCTACACTATTGTCTGTAGAGCAATCATCTAATATTATAAGTTCATATATTGGATATGTTTGCATTAAGATGGAGTCTATTCTTTCAATAATGAAATTTGCATAATTATAGTTTGGTATTATTACACTTACTTTTTTTGGATTTTCTATATTTAATTTTTTCATTGGATTTTTGTAAATATCTATTTTTTTACTCATAATTTAAAATTCCTTTCTATTTATCAAAATGTGCCTAGAAGTTATTTTCTTTTTCTATTAATTGTACTTTTTATTTTTCTATATATTTTGTTATATAGTTTTTCTTGATATAGTTTTTCTAGTTCATCATATTTTTGTTTCATATCATTTTTTTCTTGTTCAAACTCTATTTTCATTTTTTGTTTTTCTTCTATTAGTTCTTGTTTTTCTTTATCTAGTTGTTCTATTGCAAGTTGTTTTGAGTTGTCTCTTATTTGTAAATTGTGCAATTCTTGTAAACTTGCATCAATGTCTATATATTTGTTTTGGCTATAGAACTTCCAAATCTTGTTTGATCTTATTTCTTCTTGAATTTTGTTGTCTAATGCTTCAAATATATTTTTATATTTTGATATATGATATTTTTCAAATAGTTCTTCTATATTTACATATCTTCTTAAAGAGATTGTATATAAAATTGAACGGTATAATATATATTCTATAGGAACATTTTTTTCTCTCCATTCTTGGTCAAAGAAATATAGTTCGTTTTCTATGTAAAAACAATTTTTAAAAGTCATGTCCCAAAATCCATTTTCTACAAAATATAGTTCTTTTAAAATATTTTTGTCTTCAATTTGTATGTTATATTTTGAAAATATTGTGTCTTTATATTCTGGTTCTACTTTTTTATTTTTCTTTAAATTTTGTATATATTTTTCTATTATATTTTCAAATTCTTGTTGATTATTTTCTTCTAAACTTTTTGTTAATACTGTATTTAATAGATTTTCTTGATTTATATATTTACTTTTTATACTACCATTTTCTATGTAGTCTACTGTTTTTATATTGTTTTGCTGTAATAATTCTATATTTTTCTTGATATTGTTATAGTGCCCTTCTGCTTCTTTACTTACAGGCTTTTTTTCTACAACATTTTTACTGATTTTTGTTATTAGTCTATATTTTTCTTTTCTCATATTGTTATATGATATATATAATGGTAATTCTTCATTTTTTTCTTTTTCTAATATTATTAAAAAAGAATTTGTAAAAAATTCAAACATTTGTTGGTCTGTTTTTAGTATTTCTCTGTATACATCTATTTCGTTTGCTATTATTGTTGAATTTTCTTTATAATATGGATTATATTTATCTATACTGTTATATTTTGCTTTTTGTTTTTCAGAAAATATAACATTTGGCATTTTGTAATCTGGTAAAGGGTAATAAAATGTATATTTGTATCCTATAGAGTTAAATATTTGTTCTAAACTGCTTTTTGTAAAACTTTCTATTTTTTCTGGTTCGTTATTGTATCCAATTAGACTTTCAAATTTCTTGTTTAAGATATTTTCTGGATTTCCCATAAAATATCTTAAACCAAATTTATTGTCTACTGCTATTATAAATTTTCCATTTTCTTTTAGGTTTCTTTCTAATTTTTGTATGTTATCTTTTAATTTTATTTTTGGATTGTTTCCTATAATTGTTATTATTGAAAATTTTTCTTCTAAAATTATATCATCGATATTTCCTACAATTATTTCTAAGTTTTCTCTGTTTTCATATCTTTTTGCTATTGCTTTTGCTTTTTCTATATTTGGTTCTATTGTTACTACCTTTTCACAATTATTACAAAATACTTGTGTTAGCTCTCCTAAATCTCCTCCTATTTGTAGAACTGTATCTTTTGTATTAAAAGGATACCAGTTTATTAAGTTTTGGCTAACTGTAGATAAATGATATAATTCATATTCTGTAACATTTTCTCCAAATTTATTTTCATATAGTTCTTGATTATCTTTTTCTATATAATTTTTTATACATTCTTTTTCTTGTTCTGTTATTGTATTTGTTTCGTTTTTACAAAAATTTAGATTTAGCTTCAATTTTTCCTCCCTTAATTTGATAGCAATTACCAAATTTTAATTGTTTTATTTCCATCTTTTTCAATAATGTTTTGCTCTACTTTTAAATTTTCTATCCATTTTCTTGTTTCTTTTGTTTTCCAATTTCCAGAATCTTCTCCGCCTCCTGAATTGTTATCCCATAACCATTGTGGTGTTGGCCATAAACAAATTTTTGGATTGATTATTTTATATAGTTCTTCTGTTGCTCCATTTTGTCCATGGTGTGCCATTTGTACTATATCTGCTTTTAGTTCTTTTTGTGGTTGTTCTTTTATTAATTTTTCACTGCTCTCTTTTCCTGTATCTCCTAAAAATAAAATTGTTTTATTATTTACCTGCATTCTTATTACCATACTAGAATTGTTTATTGCATTTGTTGTTATTTCTGGATTTTTTATTCCTAATATTTTGCATCTTATATTATCAATATTGATTTCTTGGTTTAGTTTTACTTCTGTTACTTTGTCTTTTATTTTTTCATTTTGTAATACTTTTTGTAAGTTTTCTGCTTCAATAGTTCTTTGTGGTTCATATTGTTTATACCAGTCTATTTCGTTTAAAGTTACATAGACATTTTCTATTTTTATATCTGTGTTTTGTACAATATTTATAAAGCAAGTTGCATGATCTTTATGTGGGTGTGTTATAAACCAATAGTCTACTTTGCCTGTCCTTTGTTTTATTTGTTCTATTAAATTTTGTGTGTCTTTATCTGTTCCACCATCTATTACTATTGTTTTTTTATTCTTTGTTGTTATTATATATCCCATCATTTGGCTAGATCCATTGTCTTTTAATTGGCATAATTCTATTTTGTTTTCATAATTTAAAATCATCTTCAAACCAATTGCTAATATACTTATTAAAATTAAAATTAATATTAATATTAATTTTTTTGTTTTGATTTTTCTTTTATTTTCCATTTTTTTATTCTTTCTTGAAAATGTTTTTACTGATTTTTTATTTTGTGGATTTTTTATTTTCGTTTTTTCTTATAATGTTTATGTCAGAATCTAATCTTAATAGTCCTACTGTGTCTTTTGTTGATAGTACTTCTATTAATAAAGCATCATATTTACGATTTAATACTTCTAGTTCTCCTCTGTGGTTAAAGTGTGTACAACTAAAAGATAATGTATATTTTCCTGGTGCAATACTTATTCTTTGCTTGAATTCTACTTCTACTACTTCCCCTTTATGGTATTCTCCTGTTGCTATTTTTTCTATAAGTGTGTTTGTTCCACACATTTCTAGTCCTTTGAAGTCTTTTACTGTCATTGTAAATATTGGTTCTTTGACATCTTCATTAAATACTATTTTTGATTTTAATACAACATTTCTATCATTTTCTAGTACATTTACATAGTTTCCTTTTTCATCAAACATGCCATAGTCTATTACCTCTGCTGCTCCATTTCCATAAGTTATAAGATTTGGATTTTCTTGAAAATGTGATTTCCATTCTTCGTTTTCTGTTGCTTGTATTTTTTTGTAATTAGGATTTTTCTTTAATAGTTCATTATCTGATAGTAAACCTTCTTTGCTTTGTTTAGGGTCTAATCCTACAATTATTTTTTTGTATCTTTCTACACCTTCTTTGACATCTCCGTCAAATATTTTTTTACCACTGTCTATTATAATAGTTCTTGTACAGTTTCTTAATATATCTGTTATACTATGTGTAACAAATAATATTGTTTTTCCTTGTTTTTTAAATTGCTCGAATTTTTTAAAGCATTTTAATTGGAATGCCATATCTCCTACTGATAAAACTTCATCAACAATTAATATATCTGGATCTACATTTATTGCACATGCAAATGCTAATCTTGCAAACATACCTGATGAATATGTTTTAACTGGTTGATATAAGTGGTCTCCTATATCTGCAAAATCTATTATTTCTTGTTCTTTTGCTTTTATTTCTTCATTTGTTAGTCCCATAACTTGTCCATGTTGATATATATTTGCTATTCCTGTTAATTCTGGATTAAAAGCTGTTCCTAATTCTAAAAGTGAGCTTACTTTTCCATTTAAAGTTATTTTTCCTGCTGTTGGTGTTACAACTCCTGTTATCATTTTTAATAGTGTTGATTTCCCTGCTCCATTTTTTCCTAATACTCCTAGTACTTCTCCTTTTCTTACTTCTAAGTTGAAGTCTTGCATTGCATGGAATACTCCATGTCTTTCCATAAAAGGAAATAATGTTTCTAATAATCTATCTTTTTTACGTGCAAACATTTTATAATCTTTGCATAGTCCTTCTATTTTTACTGCAACTTCTTGATTATTACTTTCTTTATTACTCAATGTTTTCACCCTTTCTTATTGTTTATCTCTTTTTTAATAGTTTTAATATTATATATCTTATTTTAAATAATGGTCTGCCTATTGCTGGTAAGTTCATTATTATAAAGTTTAATATGTAATATGAAACAGTTTCTTCTTTGTATAATTCATGAAATACTTTCCAATCTTTAAAATTAAAATATTTTTTTGTTTGAACATTTTTAAAATATCTTAATGCTTTTATATTTAGCTCTTGTATTATTTTTGGAAAGCGATTATTGTTTTCTACATAAGTTCCAAATACTCCTAATTTTACATTTATAAATAGTTCTCTAACTTGGTCCAATTTTTTGAATCCATGTGATATCTTGTTTGTTCCTATTTGATTGTTTCCATGTTGCCTGTATTTTATATATTTTTCTGGAATATATGCTATTTTTCCTTTTAATGACATTATTAGTCCCATCCAATAGTCATGTACTACATATTTTGATTTTGATGGTATTGGTAATATGTCTTTTATAAAACTGCTTTTTCCTAATATTGTACATCCTGTTACACAATTGTATAGGTAATTTAATTTATAACTATTTATGCATTTTTTTATTTTTCTGTTTAACAACATAAAATCACCAAAAGAAGAGTATATTGTATTTAAGTTTTGGTCTACTACTTCTAAATCTCCAAATACAAAATCTACATTTTTTTCTTTTAGTGTTTTTATTGATTTTTCGACTTTTTCTGGTAGCCAAACATCATCTTGGTCTGATAACATATAATATGGATTTTTTACTTGTTTTAATAAAAATTCAAAATTTTTGATATATCCTTGATTTTCATTTTGAAAATATACTGTTATTCTTTTGTCTTTTTGTGTATATTCTGTTAAAATTTTTCTTGTATTGTCTGTTGAGCAATCATCTGATATTATTAGATTTATATTTTTGTATGTTTGGTTTAATATACTTTCTATTTGTTCTTTTATATATTTTTCTCCATTATATGTTGCTAATAGTATGTCTATATTTTCTTCCATATTTAATTTTCAACCTCTCTTTTATAATACATCTGCAAAATCTTTTTTACTTCTTTTAAATATGTAATTTCCCCATATAAACATAATTATTGTGATTATCCAAAAAATTATTGTGTATATTCCATGTCCTGCTGTTATAATGTTTCCTTCCATAAAACAGTCTCTTATTCCAGTTACTAAATATGTAAATGGCATACATTTTATTATTCTTGTTATTGTGTGGTGTGTTGCTATTTGGTTTAAGTTCCATACTACTGGTGTGAACCAGAAAAATAATTGCATTAAGATTCCTAATAAATTTGTAAAGTCTGGTACTAGTGTTGATACTGCTGATGTGAATCTTGTAAAACTTATTATAAATGCATATGCTGCTACAATTATATATAAAATTTGTAATATGTTTGGATAAAATCCAAATGCACAGCATGTTATTGTTGCTATTATAAATAAGAAAAGTGCTACAAATGAGTTTGCTATTAATGATATTACAGGTATTATATCTACTGGAAAGACTACTTTTTTTACCAGGTAACTATATCCTCTAATTGAACTACTTGCTCCTATTATTCCGTCATTTATGCACATCCACATTGCCATTCCTGGCATAAACCATACTACATAAGGTGCTCCATCTGGTCCTGGTGTTACAAATATGTATTGAAATACTATTACATACATCATCATGAAAATAAATGGTGATAAAAATCCCCATATACTTCCTAAACTTGTATTTGCAAATCTATTTTTAAAATCATTTTTTCCTAATTGCATTGCTATTTTTCTATTTTTCCATACATTTTTTAAAAATTCCATTTTTCTTGTCTTCCTTTCCTTAAATTGTATAAATTTTGTGTCTTTATTGTATATTTTTAATTGTATTTTGTCAATTAATTTTTAATCTTTTTTAAAGCGCAAATATCCTATAATTGAAAAATGAAATATAACCATTTCTTTTATCATTTTCTTAGTAAGATTTTTTCCTGATAAAAAACGGAAAAAACTTATAAAATGGAAATTTATATATTTTGATTTTTTTATTGATTCATAATATTTTATTAAACTTTTTATCCATTTTTCACTTTTTGCATCTTCTAGTTTTTTGCTATATTCTAAACACATTTTTGCTCCATCTAAATATGCTTTATCAATTACTTTTTCTTTTCTATATTTTAAATAGCTTTCATAAGTGCTTCCATTTTTTTCTTTCCATATAAGTAGATTTTGGTTTAAACTTCTTCCTCCAAAAACATTTGATTGATGTAGTCTATATCCAAATAATGGTTCTTCTATATAGCTGATTCCTTTCCCTTCATTTGCTATAAAACCTATTAGCCAATCATGTGCTATTACACTTTTAAAAAAAGGAAGTGCTTTTTCTTTTACTTCTTTTGTAAATAGCTGTGAACATCCTATTCCTGCATATCGTGATATTGCTAGTTTACTGTGTTTATTTATTAATGGCATATTTTTATATTTAAAATAATCTTGTCTTATTATTTTATCTTTTTCATCTATTTGGTGGCAATTGCAATATACTAAGTCAACATTATCTTTTTTTAGTTTTTGTAAACTTTTTTCTATTTTTTGTGGATACCATATATCGTCATGGTCACTAAAACTTATGTATTGTGCTGTTGATTGTTGTAGTAAATATTCAAAGTTTTTGGTGTATCCTAAATTGTGTTCTGGTTTATATAGCTTTATTCTTTTGTCTTTTTTTGCATATTCTTCTAATGTTTTTTCTACTTCTTTGTTTGGTGAGCAGTCGTCAGAAATCAGTAGATTTATTTTTTTGTAGGTTTGGTTTAATATGCTTTCTATTTGTTTTTTTAAGTATTCTATTTTTGTGTTATAAGTTGCCATTAGTACATCTACTGTTTCTTCCAACTTTAACTCTCCTTTCTATTATTTGTATTGGCTATCAACTTCCTTAAGAATAACATCATGTGCACTACCTTCTGAAATGCTAACTTCAGACACCAAAGTCAATCTAGCTTTCTCGTGGAATTCTGGAATACTAATACTTCCACAATTACACATAGTAGATTTTATTTTAGAAACTGTAACTTCTAAATTATCTTTTAATCTACCAGCATAAGGAATGTATGAGTCTACACCTTCCTCAAAAGAAAGTGCTTTTTTACCTCCCATATCATATCTTTGCCAATTTCTAGCACGGTTTGATCCTTCTCCCCAATATTCTTTAACATATCCATTTCCTTTTTTTACTATTCTTGTAGGACTTTCATCAAATCTTGCAAAATATCTTCCCATCATAACAAAGTCTGCTCCTAAAGCTAGTGCTATTGTTATGTGATGGTCATGTACAATTCCTCCATCTGAGCATACAGGAATATATATTCCTGTTTCTTTAAAATATTCGTCTCTTGCTGCTACAACATCTATTAAAGCTGAAGCTTGTCCACGTCCAATTCCTTTTGTTTCTCTAGTTATACAAATTGAACCTCCTCCAACTCCTACTTTAATGAAATCTGCTCCTGCTTCTGCTAGATATCTAAATCCTTCTCTATCTACAACATTTCCTGCTCCAATTTTTACATTGTCTCCATAGTGTTCTCTTACATAAGCTATAGTATTTTTTTGCCATACTGAATATCCATCTGAAGAGTCTATACATAACATATCTACTCCTGCGTCTACTAGTGCTGGTATTCTTTCTGCATAGTCTCTTGTTCCTATACCTGCTCCAATTATATATCTTTTATCATCATCTAATAATGAATTTGGATTTGTTTTTCTGTCTTCATAATCTTTACGGAATACTAAGTATTTTAATTTTCCTTCGTCATCTAATATTGGTAAACATGCTATTTTGCGTTCCCATATAATATCATTTGCTTCTGATAAACTTATACCTTCACACGCCCATATAGCTTTTTCTTTTGATGTCATAAATGTATCTATTGGTGCATTCATGTCATCTCTTGAAATTCTATAGTCTTTATCTGTTACTAAACCTATGAATTTTCCGTGTGGTGTTCCATCTTCTGTTATCATAACAGTTGAGTGTCCTGTTTCTTCTATTAATTCTAATACTTCTTTTAATGGTGTTCCTGATTTTACATTAGAGTCACTTGTTATAAATCCTGCTTTATGTTTTTTTACTTGTCTAACCATTTCTGCTTGTGATTCTATAGATTGTGAACCATATATAAATGCAACTCCTCCTTCTCTTGCTAATGCGATTCCCATATCAACTCCTGATACTGATTGCATTATTGCAGATACCATTGGTACATTTGCACTATATTTTGGTTCTTCACCTTTTCTATATTTTACTAGTGGTGTTTTTAATGATACATTTGATGGTATACATCTTTCATCTGTTAAATTTGGTAATAATAAAAATTCATTAAATGTTCTTGATATGTTTTCTAAAATTTTAGCCATTTTATATAATCTCCTTTTTTATATTTTATATTAATCGAAAATTAGTTACGATTTCTTCAATGTTATTATTCTTTTATTAATCTAGCTGTTTCCTTAGCAATCATAAGTTCTTCATTAGTAGGGATAACCCATACTTTAACTTTTGAATCAGGAGTAGAAATAACCTTTTCTTCTCCTCTCATATTATTAGCTTCTAAATCAATATCAACTCCCATAAATTTAAGTTTTTCACAAACTCCTTTACGTATATTAATTTGATTTTCACCAATTCCTCCAGTAAATACAATATAATCTACGCCATTTAATTCTACAGCATATTTAGCTATATAACTTGCTATTGCGTAATTAAATTCATCAATTGCTATTTTTGCCATTTCATTGTCAGTATTTGAAGCTTCTTCTATTTCTCTAAAGTCAGGTGCTAGTCCTGAAATAGCTGATAATCCAGAGTTTTTATTTAATATTGTTTCCATTTCTTCTGGTGTTAAACATTCTTTTTTCATTAAATATGTTATTACTGATGGATCTAAATCTCCACTTCTTGTTACCATTGGTATTCCACCTAATGGAGTTAATCCCATACTTGTATCTACTGATTTTCCACCATTTATTGCACATATACTAGAACCCTGTCCTAAATGGCATGTGACTATTTTCATGTCTTTTATATCTTTATTTTCTATTTCTGCTAATCTTTGTGATACATACATATGTGAAGTTCCATGGAATCCATATTTTCTTACTCCATATTTTTTGTAATATTCATAAGGTATTGGATAAATATATCTTTCTTTAGATATGGTTTGATGAAATGCTGTGTCAAATACTCCTACCATTGGTTTATTTGGCATTACTTTTTTACATGCTTCTATTCCTAAAATGCATGCTGGATTATGTAATGGTGCTAAATCTGTATATTCTTTTAGAACTTCTATTACATTGTCATCTATTTTTACAGATTCTGCTATTTTTTCTCCTCCATGTACTAATCTATGTCCTATTGCTGTTATTTCATCTAATGAGTCTATTACTTTGTATTCTGGATTTACAAGTTGTTCTAAAGTAAATTCTATTGCTTCTGTATGGTTGTATGCTGGGTTTTCTATTTTTATTTTTTTACCAGTACCTTCTATTTTGTGTGTTAAAAAAGCCTCTTTTTCTCCTATTCTTTCATATTTTCCAGAAGCCATTACCTCATCTGTTTCCATATTAATTAATTGATATTTTAATGATGAACTTCCACAGTTCAATACAAGTATTTTCATTTATTTTTCTTCCTTTCTAAAATTATAATTTTTTGTACGTTGATTAAATTTTAAATGAAGTTTAACGTAGTCAAAATTATAATTATTTTTCAATAACCTTTTTTGTCTCTCTAGCAATCATTAATTCCTCATTAGTTGGTATAACAAATACCTTAACTTTTGAATTAGGACTTGAAATTTCTGCCTCTTCACCTTTAATTTTTTGATTAAGTCCTTCATCTAACTCAACTCCAAAAAATCCCAAATGATCACATATAGCCTTTCTTGAATCTTGACCTTTTTCTCCAACTCCAGCAGTAAAAGTCAAAACATCAATACCATTCATAGCAACAACACATCTTGCAATATAGCAAGCTATTAAATAATGATAATTATCTAAAGCCAATTGTGCATGATGTCCTCCTGCTGCTGCATCTGCTTCTATATCTCTAAAATCTACTGACACACCGGAAATTCCATAAGCACCTGATTGTTTATTTAATATATAACTCATTTCATCTGGGCTTAAATTTTCCTTTTTCATTATATATGTTACTACTGATGGATCTAAGTCTCCACTTCTTGTGCCCATTGGTACTCCTCCTAATGGAGTTAATCCCATACTTGTTTCTACAGATTTTCCATCTTTGATTGCACATACACTTCCGCCTTGACCTAAGTGGCAACTTACAATTTTTAAATCTTTTATATCTTTTCCTATTATTTCTGCTGCTCTATTTGATACAAATTGATGTGATGTTCCATGAAATCCATATTTTCTTATTCCATATTTTTTATAATATTCATAAGGTATTGGATAAATATATTTTTCTTTTTCCAATGTTTGATGGAATGCTGTGTCAAATACTGCTACCATTGGCATATCTGGTACTATAGCTTGACACGCTCTTATTCCTAGTATTGCTGCTGGATTGTGTAATGGTGCTAAGTCACTGCATTTTTCAATTTCTTTTATTACATCTTCTGTAATTAATACTGGATCTGAAAATTTTTCTCCTCCGTGTACAACTCTATGTCCTATTCCACCTAATTCTGATAAATCTTTTAATACTCCATAGTGCGGGTTTATAAGTCTACTGATTACAAATTCAATTGCTTGTTCATGGTTTTTAGCATAATGTTCAAATTTATGTTTTTGTCCAATTACTTTGTGTGTTAAAAATGAATTTGATTGACCTATCCTTTCAAAATATCCTTTTGCTAGCATTTCTTCTGTTTCCATATCAATTACTTGATATTTTAATGATGAGCTTCCTGAGTTTAGTACTAAAATTTTCATGAGATTTCCTCCTTTTATATATTTTAGAGATAACTTTAGTCTCTCTATTTATAGCTTTAATATACAGCTAGTATTGAATAAATTGTATTGTTTTTTTGTCTGTTATTATTTTTCACTATTTTGTGCTTGTACTGCTGTTATCGCAATTACTCCAGCAACGTCTTTACTATTGCATCCTCTTGATAAGTCATTTACAGGTCTTGCAATTCCCTGGCATAAAGGTCCATACGCTTCGGCTTTTGCTAGTCTTTGTACTAATTTATATCCTATATTTCCACCATTTAAGTCAGGGAATATTAATACATTTGCTTCTCCTTTTAGTGGGCTTCCTGGTGCTTTAGATGCTGCTACTTCTGGTACTATTGCTGCATCTAATTGTAGTTCTCCATCACATATTAATTTTGGTTCTTTTTCTTTTAAAATTTTTGTTGCTTTTATCATCTTTTCTGTTAGTTCTGATTTCGCACTTCCATAAGTAGAATATGATAACATTGCTACTTTGGGTTCTTTTCCTGTTAATTCTTTAAAACTTTTACTTGATGATATTGCTATTTCTGATAATTCTTCTGCATTTGGATCTGGATTTAATCCACTATCTGCAAATATAAATGTTCCATTTTCTCCATATTCACAGTTAGGTACTACCATAACAAAAAAAGCAGAAACAAGTTTGGTATTTGGTGCTGTTTTTAATATTTGTAATGCTGGTCTTAGTGTATCTGCTGTTGAGTGGATTGCTCCAGAAACAAGCCCATCTACTTTTGAGTTTTCGTCTTTGACCATTAACATTCCATAATATACAGGATTTAATACTAATTCTTTTGCTTTTTCTATTGTCATTCCTTTGGCTTTTCTTAATTCATACAAAAGATTTACATATTTTTCGTAATCCTGTGATTTTTCTGGCTCTATTATTTTTGCACCTTCTATGTCTACCTTATTTGTTTTTGCTTTTTCTAAAATTTTTTCTTTATTTCCTATTAAAACTATATTTGCGTATTTTTCTTTTAATGCTATTTCTGTTGCTTGTAAAATACGTATGTCTTCTGCTTCTGGAAGCACTATAGTTTTTATTTCTTGTTTGGCTCTTTTTTTGATTTCTTCAATAAATGACATTTTAAATCTTCACATCCTTACTTAATTTAGATTTTTATTTTGTCTGAAGTTTATAAGTGTAAAGATATTATATCACATAAGTTTTTTTATTGCTAGTTTTTTTATAAATTTAAGAATGATTTTTAATTTTTTTCTAAACTCCTACAGATGAAAATCCATTGTCTACATGTATAATTTCACCTGTTATAGCACTTGATAAATCACTGAAAAGAAATGCTGTTACATCACCTACTTCTTTTGTTGTAACATTTCTATGTAATGGAGCTCTTTTCTCTACTACATCTAAAATTGTTCCAAAATCTTTAATTCCTTTTGCTGATAATGTTTTTATTGGTCCTGCTGATATAGCATTTATTCTGCATCCTATTTTGCCTAAGTCAACTGATAAATAGCGTACAGATGCTTCTAGTGCTGCTTTTGCTACTCCCATTATATTATATCCTTCTACTACCTTTTCTGATCCAAAATATGTGTATGCTATAATGCTTGCACCTTCATTTAACATATCTTTTTCTTTTGCCATTCTAACTATTGCAACTAATGAATAACTACTTACATCTTGTGCATGTGCATATCCTTCTCTTGATGTATTTATAAAGTCATTACGCAAGTCATCTGTATTTGCATGTGCAATTGCATGTAAAATTCCATCTATTTTTCCATTTTCTTTTTTTATTTGTTCTAAACATTTTTCTATATCTTCGTCTTTGCTAACATCATTACATATATATAATTTTGAATCTGGTATTTCTTCTAATAGTTGCTTTACTTTTTCAAAGTTTGCTTCTGATGTTGTACATATTACTTTTGCTCCTTGTTCTGATGCTGATTTTACTGCTCCCCATGCTATACTCCATTTGTTGCGTACTCCCATTATTACAACTTTTTTGTTTTCTAATATCATTATTTTTCTTGTATGATATATTTAATAACTTAAATAGACCATACTCTCCTTTCTTAATTTATTTTTATATTTGTGTTTTACTGTATTTTTCGGAATTTTTCGTATCTTTTTTCTAAAAGTTTTTCTATATTTTCTTTTTGTAGTTCTAATATAGTTTGTTTTAGATATTTTTTTAGTTCTGTGCATACTTTTTCTAGTGTTTTTTCTGTTACGCCTTCTTCGGGTTCTTCAATTATTTTTTCTATAATTTCTAATTTTTTTAAGTCTTCTGCTGTAATTTTCATATTTTCTGCTGCTTCTTTTGCTTTGCTTGCATCTTTATATAAAATGCTTGCAAATCCTTCTGGTGATAAAATAGAGTAGACTGCATTTTCTAGCATTACTATTTTGTCTCCTACACCAATTGCTAACGCTCCTCCACTTGATCCTTCTCCTATTACTATACATATAATTGGTACTTCTAATTTTGACATTTCCATTATGTTTTTTGCTATTGCTTCTCCCTGGCCTCTTTCTTCTGCTCCAACTCCTGGATAGGCTCCTGGGGTATCTATAAATGTTATGATTGGTCTTTTAAATTTTTCGGCTTGTTTCATTAGTCTTAGTGCTTTTCTATATCCTTCTGGTTCTGGCATTCCAAAATTTCTTTCCATGTTTTCTTTTGCACTTTTTCCTTTTTGTTCACCTATAACAGTTACTGGTATTTCATCTAGTAATGCTATTCCACCTATAATTGCTTTGTCATCTCCGAAATTTCTATCACCATGAAATTCAATAAAATCATTAAATATATTTTTTATATAGTCTGTTGTTTTTGGTCTTTGTGTTTGTCTTGCTATTTGAACTTTTTCCCATGCTGTTTTCAATATATACACCTCTTTTTCTATGATACTTTTTTATGCATTTTTATTATTTTTGAAATGGTTTCTTTCATGTCTTTTCTTTCTACTATTTTATCAATAAATCCATGTTCTAGTAAAAATTCAGATTTTTGAAAACCTTCTGGTAATTTTTGCCCTATAGTTTGTTCTATTACTCTTGGTCCTGCAAATCCTATTAGTGCTTCTGGTTCTGCTAAAATAATATCTCCTAAACTTGCAAAACTTGCCGTTACTCCTCCTGTTGTTGGGTCTGTTAAAACTGATATATATAGTAAACCTTGTTCATTTAGTTTTGCAATTGCTGCTGAAGTTTTTGCCATTTGCATTAAAGATATTATTCCTTCTTGCATTCTTGCTCCACCTGATACACAAAAAATTATTATTGGTAGTTGATTTTTGATAGCTGTTTCTATTGCAAGTGTTATTCTTTCTCCTACTGCTGAGCCCATACTCCCCATTAAAAAGTTTCCATCCATTACAGCAAGTACTGCTTCTTCTCCATTTATTTTGCATTTACCACATTTTACAGCTTCTTGAATTTTTGTTTTTTCTTTTAATAATTCTACCTTTTTTAAATATCCTTCAAAATTTAATGGGTCTTTTGTTAGAATGTCTGCTCCTATTTCTTTAAATGTTCCTTCATCTGCAATTTGTTTTATTCTTCTTCTTGATGATAGTCTAAAATGTTTTCCGCAGTTTGGGCATACACTTAAATTTTTGTGTAGTTCTTCTTTGTATATAATTTCTTTGCAATTATTGCATTTTACCCATTTCCCTATCATTTTTTCAGATGCTTCGTCATTTTTTATTGGTTTTTCTTCTATTTTGTTTACTTTTTTTATTTTATCAATAATCATTTAAAAGTACATTCCTTTCTTGATAATGTCTTATTTGTTATATATTATGAAAATTATGCATCTTTTCTAATATAGTAAACTATATTGTTAACATTTCTTTTTCTACAAATGATGTATCATATTGATTTATTTTAAAATTTTCATTTTCTAATATTTTTAGTATAAAATCTGTGTTTGTGTCTATTCCTTCTATAACTAATTCTGCAATTGCACTTCTTAGTTTTGCTATTGCTTCTTCTCTGTTTTTTCCTTGTGCTATTATTTTTGCTATCATTGCATCATAATTTGCTGGTACTGTGTATCCTGCATAAATTGCTGTGTCTACTCTTATTCCATTTCCTCCTGGTAAATGTAATCCTGTTATTTTTCCAGGACATGGCATAAAATTTTTGTCTGAATTTTCTGCATTTATTCTTGCTTCCATTACATGCCCTGTGAATTTTATATCTTCTTGTTTTAATAGCATTTTTTGTCCAGATGCAATTTTTATTTGCTCTTTTATTATATCTATTCCTGTTACCATCTCTGTAATTGGATGTTCTACTTGTACTCTTGTGTTCATTTCCATAAAGTAAAAGTCTTGATTTTTGTCTACTAAAAATTCTATTGTTCCCACATTTGTATATCCTATTTCTTTTACCGCTTTTACTGCTACTTGACCCATTTTTTTTCTTGTTTTATCATTAATTGCCATACTTGGTGTTTCTTCTATAATTTTTTGGTTTCTTCTTTGTATAGAACAGTCTCTTTCTCCTAAGTGAATGCAATTTCCATGTTCATCAGCTAATATTTGTATTTCTACATGACGTGGATTTTCTATAAATTTTTCTAAATAAATGCTATCATCTCCAAATGATATTTTTGCTTCTTGTTTTACTATGTCATAAGATTTTTCTAGTTCTTCTTTTGAATATGCAATTCTTATTCCTCTTCCTCCGCCACCTGCTGATGCTTTTAATATTACTGGATATTTTATTTTTTCTGCTAATTCTATTGCTTCTTCTTTGCTTTTTATTAATCCTTCTGAACCTGGTACTACTGGTACTCCTGCTTTTTTCATTGTTTCTTTGGCTTTTGATTTGTTTCCTAGTAAATTTATTAAATCTCCACTTGGTCCTATAAATTTTATTCCCATATCATTACAAATTTTGGCAAAACTTGCATTTTCAGATAAAAATCCAAAGCCTGGATGGATACTGTCTGCACCTGTTAAACAGGCTGCTTCTAATATTGCTTTCATATTCAAATAACTTTTGCTAGATGCTGCTGGCCCTATACAAATTGCTTCATCTGCCAATGTTTTGTGTAATGAGTTTTTGTCTGCTTCTGAATATACTGCTACTGTTCTTATTCCCATTTCTCTGCATGCTCTTATTATTCTTACTGCAATTTCCCCTCTATTTGCTATTAATATTTTCTGTAACATTTATTACTCCCTTCACTTATGTGTAGTTTTAACTACTTAAGTATTTATACATAATATTTTGCTCTATTTATACGATTGCAAATGTTAATTCTCCCTTTACTGCTGTTTTTCCATCAACTGTTGCTATTGCTTCTCCTATTCCTACTGGTCCTTTTTTCTTTATAATTTTTACTTCTAATTTTAATCTATCTCCTGGGACTACTTGTTTTTTAAATTTTAATTTGTCTATTCCTCCAAACAATGCATTTTTTCCTTTATTTTCTTCCATTGAAAGTATTGCAACTGCTCCTGTTTGTGCTAATGCTTCTACCATTAATACTCCTGGCATTATTGGGTTTCCTGGAAAATGTCCTTTAAAATAGTATTCTTCTTTATTTACATTTTTGTATGCTACTGCACTTTGACCAGGTTCAAAACTTTCTACTTCATCTATCATTAAAAATGGTTCTCTTTGTGGTATTATTTCTTTTATTTCTTCTTTATTTAACATTTTAATCACATTCCTTTTTTATTTTGAATAATGTTTTTCCATATTCAACCATTTCTTCATTTTTTGCACAAATTTCTACTACTTCTCCATCAAATTCTGATTCTATTTCATTCATTAATTTCATTGCTTCTACTATGCATACTACTTGACCTTTGTGAATTTTATCTCCTACTTTTACATAAGCTGGTTTGTCTGGTGCGTCACTTGCATAAAAGGTTCCTACCATTGGTGAAGTTATTGTTTCTAAACTTTCTTCTTTTTGTTTTTTGTCTTTTGTGCTGTCTATTTCTACGACTGTTGGTGTTATTCGCTCCGCTGTTACAACAGATATGTCATTTTGAACTGTTTTTGCCATACTTATTTTTATACCATCTGGAAATTCTATGTCTAATGATGATAGTTTTGAGTTTCCCATATCATCCATTAGTTTTTTTATTTCTTCATATTCCATTAAAATCACTTTCCTTTCAAAATTTTAATATTAAATTTTTATAATCTTCAATGTTTTAATGTTTTTATATCTTTTTTAATAAGATTGTACTATTATGTCCACCGAATCCTAATGAGTTTGACATTGCATATTTAACTTCTATATTTCTTCCTTCATTTGGAACTATGTCTAAATCACATTCTTCATCTGGTACTTTGTAGTTTATAGTTGCTGGTACAAAGCTATCTTGAATTGCTTTTGCACATACAACTGCTTCTACTCCTCCTGCTGCACCTAATAAATGTCCTGTGTGTCCTTTAGTAGAGCTTACCATTACTTTTTTTGCTGCTTTTTCTCCTAGTGCTGTTTTTATTGCCATTGTTTCACATAAGTCGTTTAGATGTGTTGATGTTCCATGTGCGTTTATATAAGTTATTTCTTCAGGATTTATATTTGCTTCTTTTATGGCATTTTTCATAGCTCTTGCTCCACCTTCTCCATCCGGTGCTGGTGATGTTATATGATATGCATCAGATGTTACTCCATATCCTACTACTTCTGCATAAATTTTAGCTCCACGTTTTTTTGCATGTTCATATTCTTCTAATATTAAAACACCTGCTCCTTCTCCCATAACAAAGCCACTTCTTTCTTTGTCAAATGGAATGCTTGCTCTTTGTGTGTTTTCTTCTTTTGTTAGTGCTTTTATATTTGTAAATCCTGCTATACTAAGTGGTGTAATACTCGCTTCTGTTCCTCCTGCAATAACAATATCTTGATATCCATGTCTTATCATTCTGTATCCTTCTCCTATACTGTGTGTTCCAGATGCACATGCTGTTACTATTGCCATAGATTCTCCTTTTGCTCCTAAATCTATTGCTACATTTCCTGTTGCCATATTTGATATTCCCATTGGTATATACATAGGTGATACTCTGTCTGGTCCTTTATTCACACATTTTTCATGCTCTGTTTCAATTGTTTCTATCCCACCTATTCCTGATCCTATTATTGTTCCTACTCTTTCCATGTTTTCTTTTTCTTTGTCTAATCCACTGTCTTTCCATGCTTGTCTTGAAGCTACTATTGCATATTGTGAAAATAAATCTAGTCTTTTTGCTTCTCTTCTTTCAAAATAATCTTCTGGGTTATATCCTTTTACTTCTCCTGCTATTTTTACTTTAAAGTCTGTTGTGTCAAATTTTGTAATTTTGTCTATTCCACATTTTCCTTCTTTTATGTTTTTCCAAAATTCTTCTACATCATTTCCTATTGGTGTAATCGCACCTAAACCTGTTATAACAACTCTTTTTTCCATTTTTATATCATACCTCCATCAACATTTATGACTTGCCCTGTAATATATGAGCTGGCATCTTCTCCTAAAAAATAAACTAGTTCTGCTACTTCTTTTGCACTTCCCATTCTTCTTAATGGTATTTGACTATTTATATTTTCTTTTATTTCTTCCTTTAAAACATTTGTCATATCTGTTTCTATAAATCCTGGTGCTACGGCATTTGCACGAATGTTACGTGATGCTAATTCTTTTGCAATACTTTTTGTAAATCCTATAATTCCTGCTTTTGATGCTGCATAATTGCATTGCCCTGCATTTCCTGCAACTCCTACAACTGATGCTAAATTTACGATACTTCCACTTCTTTTTTTCATCATATATTTAGTAACCTCTTTTGTTACTAAATATGTTCCTTTTAAATTGATTTGTATTACTTTGTCAAATTCTTCTTCACTCATTCTCATTAAAAGATTGTCTTTTGTTATACCTGCATTGTTGACTAATATATCTATTTTTTCAAATTTTTCTATTGATTCTTTTACCATGTTTTTTACATCTTCAGAATTTGAGACATCTGCTTTTATTAGTAATACGTCTTTTGCTCCTGCTTCTAATAATTCATTTTTTAATTTTTCTGTGTCTGTTTTTTCTGAAACATAGTTTATTATTATTTGATTTCCTTTTTCTGCAAATTTTATTGCTACTGCCTTTCCTATACCTCTTGAACCGCCTGTTATTAATACTGTTTTCATTTTACATTCAATCCTTTCTATAGTTATGATTTTTTTATAAATCCTGTTAATGCTTTTCCTGGTCCTATTTCTAAATATTGTTCTATTCCTTCTGATTTCATTAATTCTATAGCTTTATCAAATCTAACTGGATTTATTATGTGACTTGCTAAAATTTGTCTTATATTGTCTGTTTTTTTATAAATTGTACCATCTATATTTTTTATGACTTTTATTTTTCCTTCTGCATTTTCCATATTAAATTTGACCTTTTCTAGTTCTTTTTCATAAGCTTCTTTTGCTTTTTCTAATTTTTTTGTATGGAATGGTCCACTAGTTTTTAATTTTATTGTTCTTTTTGCTCCAATTTCTTTTAATTCTGTCATTGCTTGGTCTATTGCTTGGTCATTTCCTGATATAACTGTTTGATTAGCATAATTATAATTTGCTGGAACTATGAATAGTCCTGTTTTTTCTGCAATTTCTTTGCATTTTTCTTCTATTTTTTTGGATTCTATTCCAATAATTGCTGCCATTGAGTATTGTTCTTTAGGTAGCAAATTAGCCATATAATACCCTCTTTTTTTTATTAATTTAATTCCATTTTCAATATCTAAAATTCCTGCATATACTAGTGCTGTATATTCTCCTAGGCTAAGTCCGGCTGCTATTTTTGCTTCAATATTTTTATTTTTTAATATTTCTAGCATTGCTAGACTTGTTATAAATATTGCCATTTGTGTGTTTTCTGTTTTATTCAAATCTTCTTCTGGTCCTTCAAAACATATTTTTCTTATTGGCATTTCTGATATCTTTTCTGCTTTGTCATATATTTTTTTGGCTTCTTCATATTTATTATATATTTCCTTTCCCATTCCTACATATTGGGCACCTTGGCCAGGAAATAAAAAAGCTCTTTTTTCTTTGTTGTTGTTTTCTTCTGCTATTTTTAAGATTTCACTTAATTCCATTATTTTTTCCTTTCTTTTTACTTTAAATATTTTATTATCTCTTATCTGTTTTAGTTATTTTTTGTATTTTTACTTCTCTTCTATTTTATATTTCTATTAGTATGCTTGCTGTGTTTAGTGCTCCTCCATATCCTAATAAAATTATTTTGTCACCTGGTTTTATAATCTTTTTTCTCATCATTTCATCTAATGCTATTGGAATACTTGCACAAAATGTGTTTCCAAATTTATCTATATTTATATACATTTTATTGATTATATCTGTTCCTAGTCTGTTTGCTATTGATTTTATTATTTTTAAATTTGATTGATGTGGAACTATATATTTAATATTTTCTAAAGTTTCATTGCTTTCTTTTAGTAGCTTTTCTAAATTTTTTACTGTTTCTGTTACTGCATATTTATATACTTCTTTTCCATTCATTTCTAGTTTTAGTTTTTTATCTTTCATATACGTTTTTAGAATATCTTTTTCATCTATTGTTGTTTCTATGTTTGAATAATACTTTTTGTTTTCTGATGTTTCCTCTAATAAAACAGCTCCTGCTCCGTCTGACAATATTATTGATGTTCCTGTGTCTGCTTTATTAATATATTTTGAAAGTTGTTCTATTCCTACTACTAATGCTTTTTTTGCTGTTGTTGTTTCTATGTATTTTTGTGCTATGTCTATTGCATTTATAAATCCTGCACATCCTGCTAATATGTCAAATGCTATACATGTTTTTATTCCTAATTCTTTTTGTATTATGTTTGATATTCCTGGCATTATGTTTGTTGGCGTAGTTGTTGCGGTTATTATCAAGTCTATATCTTTTTCATCTTTTAATGTATTTTTTACTAGTTTTTTTGCTATGTCTTTTTGCTCTTCTTCAGGTTTTAAGTAGTATCTTTCTTCTATTCCTGTTCTTTTTTTTATATATCCATTTTCAAGTTTTAGTTCTTTTTCTAGTTCTTCATTCTTCTTTTTTATTTCAGGTAGATATGCTCCTGTTTTTGTTATTTTTATAGATTTCATTTCTATTTTTCCTTTCAATTATTTATACACTATTTTTTGTTTTTTTTCTATTAGAATGAGCGGTCAAGTCAAAAAAATATGTTTATAGGTGTTCACGTAAATACCTAAAGAACAAAAGCAGACATTAATAACATTTACACTATTTAGAACATTTTAAAGTCCGCGTATTTGTTCGTGCGCGAAAACTTATGAAATAAATTTTATGTGAATTGTTATTTTTATATTATAGGAAGTTCGAAGAACTTTCCTAATAATATAAAAATGAACTTTCTTTATTAAACTTTTGGTCTAATAAAAAAAGTTCATTTTGTTTAAAATATAAATTGTGTTTTTATTTTTCTTTTATTTTATATTGACTTATATCTGGTTCTGCAAATATAGAATCTTCTATATTATTAAATGTATATTCTCTTTCTACGGTATCTTCTGGGGCATTTGATTTTAAAAATAGTCCTGTTTCTTTTTCAATAATAACTTCACTATTTTTTTCTGTTAATGATGTTGAAGATAAAAATCCTTTTATTGTATAACATTCTTTTTCATTATATTTAGTCTTTTTTACACTGGCAATTGCACTGCTAAAAAGGGTTTGCCATTTGTTGTCGTTTTCTAAAAAATTGTATAAGTTTATTTGCATTATTGAGACTTTTGAATTAATATCACAACTTTTTCCTTCGGAACTTTCAGTAAATACATCTATTCGTTCTCCATTGTCATACATTGATACTTTTAATGTTTCTCCATTTATGTTTCTTTCCATAAATATTGCTTGCTTATTTTCTTTTTTATAGTATTCTATTATTACTTTTGTTCCTTCTTTTGATGTTGATATGGATTTTATTGAATAATTTGTATTGCTTGTGTATTTTGCTATTTTGTTTTGTAAGTCTGTAATTATTATGTAATTTCTTATTGTATGTATTACAAATATTGCAATGACTATTAATAGTATTATTCCTATAATTTTTAAAATGTTTTTCTTACTCATATATACCACTCCTTTTCTTTTGTGCAACCTGGCTATCATGAGTTTTTTAGAACTTTTAGATCATGGCTTTGCGTCATAAACTTTCGTTTATTTTGCTTTTTTACAATATTTATTTATATTTTAACACATTTAGGCATTTTTTGCAAATGGCTTTGTTTCTTTTAATTTCTACTTATCAATTTTATCATTGTTTAGTTTGGTCTGAAAACACTTTATACTATTTTTTAATTTTGTTGGATTTTTTCCTATATACGTATTTCCATATAATTTTTCAAAACTATCTATTTTATTTTTGTAATAATAAGAAGAAAATAGCAATGATTTTTGCTATTTTCTAAAATTTTATCGCTATACTTTTCTATATTATGACTTTTTAGTAAAATTTTCCTAAAGCATACTTTTTCTTTTAATCCTCTATGCTTTTAGAAAAAAATCCCTAAAAAAGTTTTTTATTTTAAAGATATATGTATATTTTCTATTTTTGCATTAAGTTCACGTGATAAAATGTTTTGAATTTGAGATATTTCTTCTTGTTTTAATTCTTGTGCTCCTATAATAGCACTTACACTTTCTCCATTTACAAACACTATACATTTATCAAATCCTTTAGTTGCTATTAAATTTTCGCAAATCATTATGCTATTCTTTGTATTATTTATTTTTTTTATTTCTTCAGATGCTGATTGTTTTTGTGTTTCTAATGCATTTATTCCATTTAATACATTTTCATAAGATTCTAACATTTGTGAATACATTGTGTCTCTTTCTAATTTTGATTTTGAAAAATAGTCATTATCTGATACTTTAGCTGTTGTTTGTTTAGTTTCTTCGTTATTTTCAATGTTGTTATTGCTATTTTCACTTGTTGTTTTTGTGGCGTTTCCACCTTCACTTGTGTTTTCATTTGTACTTTTGCTTTCTTCTGCTGATGTGCTGTTTGTTCCTTCTTCTGTACTATTGGTGCTTGCTGTGTCGCTTGTTGTTGCAAGTGTGTTATCTGTGTTTGAGTTTTGGTTAGGGTTTATTTCATTGGTTGTGTTTGAGTTATTTTGTTCTGTTGTTTCATTTACTTGGCTACTTACCAATCGTGCATCTCCTATATTTTCAGTTCCTGCTAATTCTTCTGCTTTTGTAGTTGTTTGTAAAATATCACTTACATTATGGTTTTTTGTTGTGTAATTTAGATACCCTGCTGTTACAAGCATAAATGCTATTACGTAAAGTAATATTTGATTTTTTTTAAAAAAATTCATCTGTACCTCTTTTCTGTTTTCTTTTTTAGAAAACCTTTTTATTATTTTTATTGTATTAAATTTTTATTGCATTTCAAATACTTGTATTTTATGTGTTGCTAAGCCTGTTGCCGCTTCTACTGCTTGGATTATATTAGTTTTTACATCAATATTGTTTGCTCCTTTGGCTGTTATTATTGCTCCTTCTATTTTTGGTTCTATTACTTTTTTAGTCATTGGTGTTTTTGTTCCATTATTTTCTTGATATATTATATCTTTTTGTGAGTCTGTTTCTTGTACTTTTCTTATTCCTCCTGATGTGTCTGTTTCTTCTGTTGTACTACTTTTCGAGTTTTCATTGTACATTGCTACTACTTCACTAGATTCTGAATAATTGATAAAAACTTTTACTTCTCCAACTCCTTGTATTTGACTAAGTATTGCTTCTAACTTTTGGGAGAGTGTGTCTTCTTTTGATACCTGTTCTACTTGAACTTGATTTGTTGTTGCTAATTTTTTGTTTGTGTCTACTTCTTTAACATTTTTTGATGTGTTTTTATCATTCCATATTATATTTATGATTACTATTGTTATTATTAAAATTATAATAAAAAATACTAAATTTTCTATTTTCTTTTTGTTGTTCCCTTCTTCTTTATCTTTCTCGACAAGTTTATTTAATTTATCTTTAAACATTTTTCGTTCACCTCATATTCTTTAATTAAAAAATTTTTTATATTTGATATGTCTTGTGTTGATAAATTTTGTTCATTACTATTTTCCTTTGTTTCTCCTATCTGCACTTTTTTTATTTTTTGAACTTCTTTTACAAGTTTTTTCTGTATGTCATTTTGTTTTTCTTGCTCTTCTTTGTTGTTTTCCTTTTCTTTGTTTGTTTTATTCTCTTTTTTTACTTTTAATGTTATTTTTTCTATATCTGTTTGTTCTTCTATTTTTATATCTACTTTGCAACTTTCTACTATATACCCTTGTCCTTCTATCTTTTGCTTAATATCTTTTTCTAATTCTTCTTTACAGATTTGTTTTAGTCTAGTATCCATTGATGTTTGGTCAACTGCTTCTGTTGATGTTGTTTGGCTTTTGCTGTTTTCTACTATATTTTCTAATTGGATTGAAAAATCGTTTTTTACAAATGGTGATATTATATTAAATAAAATGTACAATCCCATAACAACTTTTATATATTTTTTTGTTTTGTTATTTGGTAACAACATTTCAAATAAAGAAACTATGACTATAGCTAAAGTTACATTTTGGGCCCATTCGCTAAAATAATCTATCATTAGTCCCCCTCTTTCTATTATGTATTATATTGCTATTAACTTATCTATTTGCTCTACAACTACCTGATATTTGTGTTTTTTACCTATACATCATTCCACTGTTAGATATTTTTATAACTAATGTTGTTCCTACTATAACCATAACTGATATTGAGCATAAAATTGCTAATAGTACTTTGAATATATCTCCTATTTGTTCTAATAGTTTTATTATTTTAGTGTCTGCAATTGGTTCACTTATGCTTGCTAATATTTTATATGATATTGTTAATATTGCTATTTTTATAATTGGCATTATGCATATTCCTATAATAATTACTACTCCTATGACTCCTATTGCATTTTTTAATATTATTCCACAACCTAAAACAGTGTCTACTGCGTCACCTAATATTTTTCCTACAATTGGTATACTACTACTAACTATTGCTTTTGCTGTTTTTGCTGTGATTCCATCTATACTGCTTGATAATGTTCCTTCTAAAGAAATAACTCCAACAAATGTTGTTAGTATAACTCCTAAGATCCATATTATTCCTGAATTAAATGTTTTTGATATTTTATCTATTTGTACTTTGTCTCCTATTTTTGATACAATACTTAGTGTTGCTGCAATTAATACTGCTGGTATTAAAAAACTTTGTATTATATTTCCTATAAAATTTATCATAAATAAAATGGCTGGTTCTAATATACTACTTGTTGTTATGCTTCCTGTATATAGCATTAATGATACTAGTATTGGTACTAGTGAATTCATAAATCCTACTAAATTTGTTGCTGTTTCTTTTACCATTGTTATTACATTTGAAAAATTATTCATAATTACTGTTACTATAGCTATGTATTGGACATAATAAATCATTTTTGAAACATTGTCGTTTTGAAGATTTTCGCTTATTGATTTTAATATACTATGTATTACTATTATAATTAAAATACTTACTAAACTTTTTATACCTGTTTTTACTTCTTTTCCTAATAAATTTATTATTTTTTTGTATATTGTTTTATTATCAATTTTTCCTTTTATTGCACTATTTAACATTGAGTTTATATCTATTCCTTCAAAAAATTCTCCTGTGTATTTATTAGCATTTTCTATAAAACTATTAATTCCAAATGTTTCTTTTTGTGAATTTATCATTTCTTCTTCTGTGCTTGTTGCAAATGTTTTTATGCTAAAAATTTGTATAAATAAAATTGTTAATATTATTATTTTTAAAATTTTTGATCTCACATTTACAATTCCTCCTATTTGTATTTTTAATTTATGAATTTCTAAAATGTGTTTTTACTTATTTTGCTTTTTTTGATTTTATTCTTTTTATGGTAATATTTTTAAGATGATTTCTAATAAGCTTGATATTATTGGTATGGACATTGATATTATTATAATTTTTGTTCCTAATTCTATTTTACTACTTATTGCTGATTCTCCTGCATCTTTACAAATACTTACTGCAAATTCGGATAAAAATGCTATTCCTGTTATTTTTATTAGTATTGTTATAAATTGATTGTTGATATTGGCTTTGTTTGAAATTGATTGTATTAGCTGTATAATTCCTGTTAGCTTGTCCATTACAAGTATTAGTATTAAAACGCCTGTTAATAAACTTATATATAGTGCAAATTCTGGTTTATATTGTTTTAATAAAATTATGAGGATAAGTGCTATTAATCCAATTGCTATAATTTTTATAACTTCCATTTTATTCATTCCTTTCTGACTTTACCTCAAATCACATTTTTTCAGAAAAATTTATTTTTTTATTATGAAAATTATATTGTTGTGACTTACAAGTTAAATAGTGTTCTAACTGTATCAAATAATCCACTTATCTCTTTTATTACCATGGTTAATACTATTACTAGTCCTGCCAATGTAGTCATCATTGCTTGATCTTCTCTTCCTGCTCTTACTAATACTTGATGTAATACAGCTACTAAAATTCCTATTGCAGCTATTTTGAATAATAGATTTATGTCCATTTTTAATCATTCCTTTCTAAAACAATATAATTACTATAGCTAATCCTCCTATTGTTCCTAGCTTTTGGTATAATTTTTCATTCTTTTTTCTTTCTTGTATTGCTTCTTGTATTTGAATTTCTAAAAATTCTTCTGTGAGTTCTATTTGACTTATTTGTCCTTCTGCGTCTGAACTTCCGTAATAATTTTGATAGGTTTTTTAATTTTTTTATATCTTCTTCTTTCATGTTTGTGTTTATTTCTTCTAACGATTTATCCCATGCTTCACTTGCTGTTTGATTATTCATATTGTTTTTTGCTTGTGTAAATATATTTGCTATATTTTTTATTGATGTGTTTTGACTTATTTCTTCAAAGATTTCTCCTATTGGTGAATATGTGAATTTTATTTTGTTTTTAAAAATATTTAGTGCATTTTTCATTTCTTCTAATTCTTCTACTCTATAACTATACTTCTTTGCAATTATTTTTCCTATTAAACTCATTGATATCCATAAGATTAATAACATTATATATTTTATTATATTCATATTTAACTACCCTTCCTTTCTATACTTTTTGGTTATATCTATATTTTATAAATTCTATGCATATTTCTAATATGTTAAATTCTGTAAATGTTTTCTTAGCTTAAGAAAATAATTTTCTCTATTAGTTTTGATTCTATTATTTTATTAATTTCAGAATTTGATTTTACACTTGTCATGTTACTTCCATGCATTGTAAATATTCCTTTTACTCCTGAATTTATGGCATATTGTATAGCTTCTATATCTTCTTTTGTTCCTATTTCATCGCATGCTATTACTTCTGGTCCCATTGCTCTTATTAGAATTTGCATTCCATTATATTTAGATACATTTTCTATAACATCTGTTCTTATTCCTATGTCATTTTGTGGAATTCCTTTATACATTGCTGCAATTTCTCCTCTTTCGTCTACTACTCCACATATTTTTCCTCTAAAATTCATTTCGGGTATTCCATTACTTATGTTTCTTATGGTGTCTCTTAATATTGTTGTTTTGCCTTTTCCTGGTGGTGATACTATTAATGTATTGTATATTGTGTTGTGTTCTTGATCTATGATGTCTTTTAATATTTTTTGACTGCATCCTTTTACTTCTCTTGCTATTCTGAAGTTTAGGCTTGATATGTATTTTATGTTGCTTATTTTTTGATTTTCTATAACACAGGTTCCTGTTATTCCTATTCTGTGTCCTCCTTTTATTGTTATATATCCCTGTGATATTTGTTCTTTATATGCATATATTGAATTTTCGCATATTTTTTGTATTATGTACTGCATGTCCTTTTCTGTGACTTGGTATTGAATGATTATATCTATATCTCTTAGTTTTATGATTATTGGTTTTTGTGTTTTTATTCGTATTTCTATTGCTTTTTTGTATATCTCTATTTGTGGATTTTGCTTTATTGCTTCTTCTATTATTTTTACAATATTTATTGGAAAGTATAATAGTATTTGTTCCATTTTTATCACGTTCCTTTCTAAAAGGCATTGTCTGATTAAAAAAAAGAAAGCACAAATACTTTTTTAGTATTATATGCTTTCTTTTTTTATTTAGAACTTTTTTATTCTAAAAAATTTTATTTAATTTGTTACTTAATTGTTCTTATTTTTAATTTGTTTTTATTATTCTTCCCAGTTATGATATACATTTGCTACATCATCTAGTTCGTCAAGTCTTTCTAATAGTCTTTCCATTTTTTCTATTCCTTTTTCGTCTAATTGTACTGTTGTTGTTGGTACCATTTGTACTCCTGCTTCTAAAAATTCTAGACCTGCTTCTTCTAGTTTTTCACTTACTTGTGTGAAGTCTGATGGTTCTGTGGTTATTTCATATACTTCGTCTTCTGCTGAAAAGTCTTCTGCTCCGGCATCTAAAGCTAACATCATTATATCGTCTTCTGACATGTCTGTTGATTCTTTTTCTATTACAATAATTCCTTTTTTGTTAAACATGTATGATACACATCCAGATGTTCCTAAGTTTCCTCCTGCTTTGTCAAATACGTGTCTTACATCTGCTGCTGTTCTGTTTTTGTTGTCTGTAGATGTTTCTACTATTACTGCTACTCCGCATGGTCCATATCCTTCATATACTATTTCTTCATAATTTTCGTTACTTGTTGATGCTTTTTTTATGGCATTATTTATTGTGTCATTTGGCATATTTGCTGCTTTGCATTTTGCTATTACTGCTTTTAGCTTTGAGTTTCCTGCTGGGTCTGGTCCTCCTTCTTTTGTTGCTATTAGTAATTCTCTTCCTAATTTTGTGAATATTTTTCCTCTTGCTGCATCTGCTTTTCCTTTTTTGGCTTGTATGTTATGCCATTTGCTATGTCCTGACATATTTTTCTCCTCCTCTTTGTTTTTTATCGTATTTTCAAGGCTTTCTATCCTTTATCTTATAATTTTCGTCTTTTATTGTATCACATTATTTCTTATTTGTGTAGTATTTTCTTAATAATATTTTGCTTTATCTTAGTTTTTTCTATATTATTCATTAAAAAATCATACTCATGTTATGCATTCAAGCAGATTGTGAGTATGATTTTTTGTTATTCCTCTTCTTTAATGATATTTTTGCTACCTAAATATGTAGCTAAGAAATATGCTCCATAAATTATCCCTATAATGATAACTGTTGCAATTGCTGATGGTAATAAATCTTTTTTGTTTGCTAAACCTGACATTACTGATAATGCAAATTGTATTCCAAATATAGAATGTATAATTGCAAGAATAAGTGGAACTCCAAAGAATATTCCAATTTGTCTATATAATGCTTTATTTATCATTTTTTCATCACAACCAATTTTTCTTAAAATAGTATATCTTTGTTTATTATCTGAACTGTCAGTTAATTGTTTTAAAGCTAAAATAGCTGAACTTGCAATTAAAAATATAATTCCTAAATAAATTGCTATGAATGTTACAATAGTTGCTAATCCTATACTTGCTTCTCGAATTGATATTTTAGTTTTTCCTTCAATGTCTATACCTTTTTTATATAAATTTTGTACAAATTCTGAATTATCATCAACAAATATTTTTTCTACCTCTTCTTTTCCCTCTTTAGTATCTGCATTATAATTTGCAGCTAATAAATATTGTTCTTTCATACCTTCTGTTAAATTACAATCATCTGGAACTAATATAATTCCTGTATTTGTATGATTAGGAGACATTTGAATATATCCTGTTTTACATTCATTATATTTTGATTTATATTGTTTTCCAACTATATTTAAAACATTATTTCCATCTTTTAATGCTTCATCTCGTAATTCTTTTTGTAAATCAAAATCACAAAGTACAATATATTCATCATTATTTAATTCATATTGATTAATTCCATATAGTTTTGCAATTTTATTATAGTCAGATATTTTTACTAGTTGTTCTGCTGTATCAAACAAAAGATTTGGATATCTGGTTTTTATTTCTGCATATTTGTCTCCGAAAAAATCTTTCCAAGTCAAATCATCAGTGGAATATACTGTTATTTCCACAATGTCTTTTAGGACATTCATATCTAAACCATTATTTTTTAAAGTTTCAGCAATAGGTATTTTTGAATCCGACATTGCTTCTGGCGTTGATGTTATCTCTTTCCCATAAGTTCCATATTGTAAATATTTTTCTGGTAAATTTGCTGTTTTATACAAATTCAAATCTACAGGTGTCATCTCAATTAATTCTCTTTGCATTGTATTTCTTAATGCTAAACTTGAAGAAAGTATTGAAATCGTCATAAATAGCATTAAACATATTACACTCATGCTTATAACCATTGTATTGATCTTGTTGTTTATCTGTCTTAATACAAACATATTGGTATTTTTAAAATAAATATTCTTCATTTTTTGAACTATTTGTATTATAAATCCTGATAATGACCAAAAAACTGCTACTGTTCCAACTATTCCCATTAAAATAGGTGCTAAAATTTTATCTGCTGTTGTTAAACTATTAACATCTCCTGTTACTTTCCAATAAGCGTAGCCTAATAATGTCGCAGCTCCTAAAAATACTAATATACATATAATAGGATTTTTTATTTTTATATTTTCATTTTTCTTATTTGCATTTAACAAATTAATTAATTTGTATCTTGAAACTGTAAATGTATTAAAGAACATTACTGCAATATACATTACTGCAAAATAGATACAAGTTTTTATACAAGCATCTTTAGAAAATACAAATTGAAATTTGCTCATATCTGATTCAAACATTTTAGCAACTAATATTGACATGAATTGTGATGCAAATACACCTATAATTACACCTACAATTAATGACATAATTCCTACTAATATTGTTTCCATAAGTATTATTTTAGATATTTGTTTTTTTCCCATTCCTAATGTCATATATATTCCAAATTCTTTTTTTCTTCGATTTATTAAAAAATTATTCGCATATACAATTAGTAGCCCTAATACTACTGCTACAAATACTGATACATATCCTAATAGACTTATCATGAGTTTTATAATTTCTCTTGTTGATTGTGATACTTCTAACATTGCTTGTTGACTATCTATTGAGTTGAACATATAAAATATTGCTACACCTAATACTAATGTTAAAAAATAAATTGCATAGTCTTTAAAACTTTTTTTCATATTTCTTATTGATAACTTAAATAACATCATTTAAATCACCTCCAAGAAGTGTTTGTACCTCAATTATCTTCTCAAAGAATTGTTTTCTTGTGTCATTTCCTTTAATTAATTCATTAAAAATCTTTCCATCTTTTATAAATATTATTCTGTCTGAATAACTTGCTGTAAAAGCATCATGTGTTACCATTAAAATTGTTGCATTCAGTTTTTGATGTAAATAATCAAATGTCATTAATAATTGTTTTGCTGATTTGCTGTCTAATGCTCCAGTTGGTTCGTCTGCTAATATTATTTTTGGATTTGTAATTATTGCTCTTGCTGCTGCACATCTTTGTTTTTGTCCTCCTGATACTTGATAAGGATATTTATTTATTATTCCTGAAATATCTAATTTTTTAGCTATTTCGTGAACTCTATTATTTATTTCAGTGGCTTTTACTTTTTGTATTGTTAATGCTAATGCTATATTTTCGTAAATTGTTAAAGTATCTAATAAGTTAAAGTCTTGAAATATAAATCCTAATTCTTCTCTCCTGAATTTATTTAATTTGTTTCCTTTAAGTTTTGTAATATCTTCCCCATTTATAATAATATGACCTGCTGTTACTCTATCAATAGTAGATACACAATTCAAAAGTGTAGTTTTACCTGATCCACTTGCTCCCATGATTCCTACAAATTCTCCATTCTTTACATTAAAGCTAATATTGTCTATTGCTTTTGTTAAATTAGATTTGTTTCCATAGTATTTTTCTATGTTTTTTACTTCTAATACATTTTCCATACTAAAAAACTCCTTTCAATTTTTGTATATCTACATTATAATTTCATTTTTTAATTGTTGCCATCGATTTATATTACAATAGCATTACATTTTTTGTAAGATTTCTCTAAAGCAACATTGCCTTTATTGTGCAGTATTAAATATCTTTTAAAATTTAATTGACGTGCAAAAGCACGCCTCTTAAATTTTAATTTGTTTACTTAGTAATTTTTGTTTATTTTTATTTTAGTTCAACGTAACTACTTTTTGGGAATATAATTTTAACCTCTGTGCCTATATTTTTTTCTGAGTTTAATTCTATTCCTAATCCTAATTTATTACATAATTTTTTGCATAAATATAATCCTATACCAGTAGACTTTTTGTTGATAATTCTTCCATTTTCTCCTGTAAATCCTTTTTCAAAAACTCTTGTAATTTCTCCTTTTTTTATTCCAATTCCATTATCTTTTATATATAAAATAATATTTTCGTTATTTGCTTTAGTATATATTTCTACTTTTTTACCTTCTTTTTTAGAATATTTAATTGAATTTTGTATAATTTGATTTATTATAAAAGTAGCCCATTTGCTGTCTGTAAATACTTCTTTTTCTACATCATGTAATTCTATACTTATCTTATTGGAAAGCAATGCTCTTTTATTTTTTAATATTGCTCCATTTACTATTTCTTTTAAATTTGATTTTGTTACAACATAGTCTTTATTTACTGTATTACTTCTAGCATAAAACAATGCTTGTTCTGTATAATTTTCAATTTCATCTAGTTCTTCATCGATGCTTTTTGTTACTTCGTTTTTATTGTTTTCAATAATTAATTTACTGGTGGCAATAGGAATTTTTATTTCATGAATCCATAATTCTATATATTCCTTATAATCTTCTTGTAATTGTTTATATGAATTTACATTTTCTAACATAGATTTTCCGGTTTCTTGTATAGTGTTTTTTAATATTTTACCTTCAATGAAATCTGGAGTGTTTATTATTTCTGATATTAGGTACTTGCTATCTAATTTTTCTAAATTATTTTTTAATTCTTTGTAAAAGTTGTTCTTTTTTCTGTATTCTATAATAATATCAATACTAATAATTATAATTGGGCATATTGCAATATAAAGCCTTACAAATATTTCAATTTGCGGATATGGCAATAGTAATATTTCTGAACTTGTTATTATAAATAACACTAGTAAAATTAATAATATCTTTTCTTTTATAAATTCCCTAAATTTCATTTTAATATATACCCTTGTCCCCTTCTTGTTTCAATTTGATTTATTATTCCTAGTTCTTCTAGTTTTGTTCTTAGTCTTTTGATGTTAACATTTAAAGTATTATCATCTACAAACTCTTCGCTTTCCCATAAGTAATCCATTATTTCATCTCTTGATATTACCTTTTGCCTATGTAATACTAAATATTCTAATATTTTATATTCATTTTTTGTTAGTTCTATTTTCTTATCTTCATTTTCTATAATTCTTCCTGCTGTGTTTAATATAAAGTTTCCACAGTCTATTTTATCTGGATTGTTTCCAGAGTTTTGGTTTCTTTTTAATAGTCCTACTATTTTGGCAAGTAGTATTTGGATATTGTATGGCTTTGTTACATATTGGTCTGCTCCATAATTTAATGACAATAATTCATCTATTTCGTTATCTCTGCTTGTTACCATTATGATTGGTACATTTGATGTTTTTCTTATTTCTTTGCAAATAAATTCTCCATCTGTGTATGGTAAATTTATATCAATTAATAATAAATCTGCTTTTGCTTTTAATATGTCTTCTACTGCATTGTCAAATTTTTTTAGACTTGTTGCTATGAATCCATTTCTGTTTAGAAATGTTTCTAATTCTTCTCTTAATTTTTCGTCATCTTCTATTATTAGTATTTTTTGCATATTTCTTACCTCCATTAGCATTATATCATATTTTGTTTAATATGTATCTTACATTTTTTGTAAGATTTCTACTCAACAAAATCTGACATTAATAATATTTGCACTTATTTAGAACATTTAATTTCATATTTTCTTGACTTTATCACTCTAATTAGAGTATAATAAAAATAGGAAATGGAGAAACCACAAACGTGGTTTGCCAGTAATTTGTGAAAACACATCTTACCGTCAAGTAACAGATGTGTTTTTTATTTGTCTATTTGCTTAAAAATATTACGAATATAATTAAGGCAAATACTATAATAGTTTCGACAACTAAAGCAAATAAAAGTAAGTATATTATTTGTAATAAAACTGCTTCTATCATAGCACCACCTCCATTCTAAAGGACAAGCCTTTATATGTAAAGTGGCAAACCACATCTGCTTATTCTCATTTCCTATAACTATCTGCTCTGTAAATTTAATTTGTCATTGTTCTAAATAAAACTAATCTGTTCATTTTGGCTAACTATCCAACTTTTCTGTTTAGCCTCTGTTATCTTATCTCCAATTTCATTATTTCCTATTAAAAACGGAGAATTTTCATTATGTTTTTTTATATTTTCAATAACTATACCTTTATTAGAATTAGCATAACAATATTTGCACAAATGTCCACATGTATTATAAGCACCTATATCATTTCCCATAAGGCAATTACATTCTTGTCTTAAATTCTTTCTTTTGGGTGGTTCTAACTTGCAGTTTATTGATTTTTCAACAATTTCTTGGCTCATACAACCATTACATTTTAATCCATATTCTGATAAAAAAGTTTTTTCGCAACAACTATGTATTACTATTCCATTTTCTTTACCAATTTTTGCAAAGTTTGAAGCTATTTGGATTTGTTCTTTTTTTGTTGGTGGTCTTAAATCTGGTGCATTTCTTTTTACTTTTTTCATAATCTAATGGATGTCCTGCTGTATAAAAGCCACAATTTGGTGCAATAAAAACATTATCTCCAAATTCTACTTTTGCACCATCTAATATTATGCAATTATGATTCATGTAAAAATTTTCTCCAACAAAAATGTTATAGCCATAATCACACCAAAAATTCTGTTCAACTATTATTTGCTTTCCTGTTTTTGCAAATAATTTTTTTATTAGTATATCTTTATTTTCATAATCTGATGGTTTTAGATTATTATATTCAAAACAAATATCTTTAGCTTTACACCTGTCTTTTATTAATTCTTTATCATTATTAGCATCATATAAAATTCCTGCTAACATTTTATCTTTTTCTGACATAAAATTCCTCCTAACATTTTGTCTTTGAATTCACTCAATGTAATAGTTTTTTGATTTTTATGTTAAGCATATTCATATTTTTTCTATTTAAGCTAAATATGCTACTATCCCAATTATACCTATCATTGCTAATCCTAAACTTGGCATTATAATTCCTGGTAAATCTTGAAATTTATCCGGATTAATTTTTCTAAAAACTGCACCTATAATTAAAAATACTATTGAATTTAACAAAGCCATATATTTTGGTACATCTAAAGCTCCACTAAGTACTGCTATTACAACGCATATGTCTGCAATCATTAAAATACAATATAATAGAAAAAATGGAAACATTATAGCTTTATATAAACCTTCCAATGTATTGTCTGCAATCTCAAAATTTGTTTTTCCATTATCAGTAATTCTTTTATAAATAATTGCCTGGATACATAGTAAACCATGTACAAATAAACCACCTATGCAACCTATAAATCCCGTTATTAAAATTATATTTGATAGTATTTTATTGTTTTCTATAATCATATCTGCTATAGCATAAAATCCAAATCCCAATAATATTACAATCTATATTATAATGCTGTGCCTTTCTTCGGAATAAAATATTTATTCATATCATTTCCTTCTAGTTTTAATAATTCTACTTTATTTTTCATTCCTCCTCCATATCCTGTTAAACTTCCATTTGTTCCAACTACTCTATGGCAAGGAATTATTATACAAATAGGGTTCCAACCAACTGCTCCACCAACTGCTTGCGATGACATTCTTTTCAAATTTCTTTTTTTAGCAATAATTTTTGATATATCATTATATGTTACAACTTTTCCATATTCAATAGAATTCATTATATTAGTTACCTCTTGTCTAAAAGGTGTTAGATTTTTTATTTTATATTTTGGTATAAAATTAGGATTTTTTCCACTAAAATAAATATCTAGCCATTTACTTGTTTCTTTAAAGATTTCTATTTCTTTTTCTTCACAGTTTATTATGTGCTTAGATGAGTCTCTTGAACCTTCAAACCATAAACCTGTTAAATATTCTCCATCACTATTCATAATCATATTTGAAAAGTTTTCCGGTGTTTTATACATATATTTATAAGTCATTTTATGTTCCTCCTGATTTTTTATTTGTGTGCTTTGTTTACAATTTTTTAATATTTCAAACTGTCTTTTTCTAAAAGGAAATCATATATACTCATTATTATAATTCCATTATCATAACGTGATTTTTTTATGTTGTCTCCTACAATTATTATCTTTTTAAAAAAATCATTTACATTTAATAATGATTTTTGCTCTTGCGCTACTTTTTCAGGTGTTTTCATCTCTAATGCTGATTGTATATATATTTTGTCATTTCCTTTATTGGCTACAAAATCAATTTCTAATTGTTTCTTACTATTTCCTTCTCTTATCTCAACTGTTCCTACATCTACATTGTACCCTCTTTTTCTTAGCTCTAAATAAATTACATTTTCCATTATGTGAGATATTTCTTCACTTTGTCTAAAATCTAAAAATGAATTTCTTATTCCCATATCAGAAAAATAATATTTTTGGGGAGTTTCTATAAATTTCTTTCCTCTTACATCAAATCTTTTTGCTTTTTCTATCATAAAAGCATCTTGTAAGCATTCTAAATATTTATATATAGTTTTATCTGTCATTGTTGATTTTTTGTCTTGTTCTTTAAATACATTTGATAATTTTAATGGATTTGTTAATGATCCAATGTCAGACGCTATTATTTGCACTAACATTTCTAGCTCTTCTTTATTTTGAATCTTGTTTCTTTCAACAATATCATTTATATATACATTTTCTCTTTGATTTTTCAAATAATTAATTTTAGCATTATCCGTTTTAGCTAGTAATGTTAATGGTAATCCTCCATAAGTATAATATTCATTTAATGCCTTTTCCTCACTTCCATCAAATACAGAATAAAATTCGTCAAAAGATAAAGGATAAACTCTTATTTCGTCTCCTCTGCCTCTAAATTCTGTTATAATATCTGATGATAAAAATTTAGGGTTACTTCCAGTTACATATATTTCAACATTGTTTATGTGCATAAAGCCTATTAAAACTGACTCAAAATCTTTAACCTCTTGTATTTCATCTAATATTATATAATATTTTTTATTATCAACAATTAAACTTCTTATATACTGGTCAAGTATATCTGGATCTAAATATTTACTATTTGCTCTTTCATCTAGACTTAATTTGATGATATGATCTCTTTCTACACCTTGCTGAATAAGATAGTTTTTAAAAATTGGATCTAATAAGTATGATTTTCCACATCTTCTTATTCCAGTAACTATTTTTATAAGTCCATTATCTAATCTGTCTACAAGTTCATTTAAGTAGAACTCTCTTTTTATTTCCATATTCTCACCTCTATTACGAATTTTTTCCGTTTGCGGAACTTTTTCGTAATTATTATAGCATTATTTAGAAAATTAATCAATCATTTTATTACGAATTTTTTCCGTTTATGGAACTTTTTCGTAATTATTATATGTATTTCTAGTAAATTTTATTTTATATTTTTTCTAATAACCTAATTTATATTAGAAAAAAATTCCACCTAAATACATGATGTACTTAGGTGGTGGTAGTATAATAGCAATATATTATTTCATAATTTCATACATTCCTTCTGCATTCTTATAGATAAGTCCTTTTGCAAGTAATTTCTGTATTACTTCCTGACTTGGTGAAACATTAAACCTTCTTTCTATTCCAAGACGGTTTAATGCAAAGACTCTCCATGTTGGATCTACATTGTATTTTCCTTCTGTTTCAGAAAGTTTGTCATATGAAATTGCTTCGTTATTAAGTTTTTTGATTATTTCTGGCAAGATGTCTTTTTCTTCAAAAAGAAGTTTGTTTCTTACATATTCTACATCAAATCTTTCCTGTTTAAATACCTCCCTTAGAACCTTATTGTGGCTCTGTGTTTTATAAAACAGCTTTAAGATTTGTTTTGTTTCTTCTGTCTGCCTTCTTTCTGCTTCTTCTTTTTCCGCTATTTCCAGCTCTGTTTTCTCTGTTGCCTCCGGTTCTTCTTTTTTTGTTATTTCTGGCTCTGGTTTTTCTGTTGCCTCCGGTTCTTCTTTTTTTGCTATTTCCAGCTCTGGTTTTTCTGTTGTCTCCGGTTCTTCTTTTTTTGCTATTTCCAGCTCTGGTTTTTCTGTTGTCTCCGGTTCTTCTTTTTTTGCTATTTCCAGCTCTGGTTTTTCTGTTATCACTGTTTTGGTTTCAGATGCTTCTTCTGGATTTGTTTTTTCTGCTTTCTCTAGTTCCTTTTTGTATTCTTCTAGTTGTTTTTCTCCTTTTATTATTTTTGAAACATCTACTTTAAATTTTGATGCTTTTCTTTCTCCTTTTTTTGAAATATAAAATTTGAGATTTTTTCTGGAAAGTTTTTCTCTTTCGGCAAATCCCATTGTTACTAATTCTTCCAATTCCTTCTTGGCCTCGCTGTATTTTATTCCTAATGCGTCTGCTACATATCTTGTAGATATTTTCCGTGGCTTTAAAGCATTGATAACAATTAATACGTCTTTTTTCTTTCCTTTAATTTGTTGTGTTTTTCTTTCTTTTTTTGTTGCATTTTCGGCTGTTTTTCTTTCTGCTTCTTCAGCTGCTTTTTTTGCTGCTTCTTCGGCTGCTTTTTTTGCTGCATTTTCAGCTGCCTTTCTTTCTGCTTCCCCAGCTGCTTTTTTCGCTGCATTTTCAGTTGCCTTTTTTTCTGCTTCTTCAATTGCTTTTTTCTTTGCTTCTTTTTCTTTTAATAACTTATCTTCATTTGTCACTTCAAATTCTATTTCACTGCAAAAATCCTGTTCCAGTGATTGTTCGAATATATGTCTTGCTATTTCTTTTTTGCCTTTTTCCTGAAGAACAATTTCTTCTTTTGGGATTTCTTTAAAAGTAATCTTCATTTGTCTTGCCATATAGTTTAATACATATTCTTTAGCTTTCTTTCCCTTTAATTTAATTAAGATAACGTCATGACTCAGCATATTTTTTCTCCTTTTGTTTCTATATCTATTGTGTATTGCTATTATACTACCCTCCTTTCGTTGTTTAATTGGTACAACGTTTTATATTATGTTACCTTTAATAGTATATCATATTTTTTTATTGTTTTCAACTATATTATATTTTTTCATAACTTTTTTTATAATCTCTTTCATTTCTTAGAATTTCTGGCTTAAAGACTTCTAACATTTATATATATGCATCTCCTATTTCTAAATTTTTATTGTGTTTTGAAATATAAAAAACACTTTAAAGTTACTATACTTCACTTTAAAGTGTTTTTCAATATCATTGGTCACGTATTGCATATTTTCATTTATTTTATGCAATATATGTTAAATATGATTTTATTATTATTCAGCTTTTTCAGCTTCGTCTTTTACTGTTTCTACTGGTGTTTCTTTAACTGTATCTACAACTTCTTGTGTTTCAACTGTATTAGTTTCAACAGCTGGAGCTTCTTCTGGAGCAGTTGTTTCTTCTGCAACTGGTTCTTCTACTAAATCTTCTTTTACTGTGATTTCTCTGTTTTCTATTCTTGCTCCTACTAATTCTTTAGTTTTAGCAGCTTTTCCAACTCTGTCTCTTAAGTAATATAATTTAGCACGTCTAGCTTTTCCAACTCTTACTAATTCTACTTTTTCTACTAATGGTGAGTGAATTAAAAATGTTTTTTCTACTCCTACACCATAAGATGTTTTTCTAACTGTGAATGTTTGGTTAAGTCCTCCACCTTGTACTTTAATAATAATTCCTTCAAAAACTTGGATTCTTTCTTTATTTCCTTCTTTAATTCTTACATGTACTTTAACTGTATTTCCTACTTTTAGTTCTGGAATTTTATTCTTAAGTTGTTCATGTTCAATTGATTTTATAATATCCATTTTAGAATTTACCTCCTTCTTTACTTTCTTGAGCGGTACCTTAATTATGTGGTACTTCATTTATTTATTTTTCTAAAATTTCTTTTTTTGATAAAGAATAATTTTTAAGCAAATCTGGTCTTTTTGTTTTTGTTATATGTATTGCTTGTTCTTTTCGCCATTTATTAATGTTTTCATGATGGCCTGATAATAAAACTTCTGGTACTTTTACACCTTCAAAAATTTCTGGTCTTGTATATTGTGGATATTCAAGTAGTCCTTCTGAAAATGATTCTTCTTTTATTGATTCTCCTGTTAAAACACCTTCTACATATCTGCTAACACTATCTATTAAAGCCATTGCTGGAATTTCTCCTCCTGTTAAGACATAATCACCAATTGAAATTTCTTCATCAACAATTTTGTCTAATACTCTTTGGTCTATTCCTTCATAATGTCCACATAATATTATTAAGTGTTTTTCTTTTGCTAAACTTTCTACTTTAGCTTGATTTAATGTTTGTCCTTGTGGTGACATATATATTACTTTAGCATTTTTTTCATCATTTTTTATTGATTTATATGCTCTATATACTACATCTGGCATTATTACCATTCCTGCTCCACCACCATATGGAGTATCATCTACCTTTTTATGTTTGTTTTCTGAGAAATCTCGTATATTTATTACATTAATGTCTATTATGTTTTTTTCTTGTGCTCTTCCTAAAATACTTTGATTCATAACTTCAAACATTTCTGGAAATAAGGTTAATACATCAAATTTCATATTATACATCTAATCCTTCTAACAAATGTACTGTTATTTTATTATCTTCTAATGAAATATTTTTTATTACTTCTTTGATGGCTGGTAATAAAATTTGTTTACCTAATTCATTTCTTACAACATATATATCATTACTTCCTGTATTATATATATCTTGTAAAACCCCTAAAATGATGCCATCTTCAGTATAGACTTCCATCCCTATTAAGTCTGCTATATAATAGCTTCCTTCTTCTAATGGTGCTGCATCTTTGCGTTCTACTTTTAAACTTGCATTTCGCAAAGTTTCTGCCTCTTCTACTTTGTCTATTCCTTTGAATTTTATTAATACCATGTTTTTATGATATTTTACTTCTTCTATTTCATAATTTTTTTTATTGTTTTTTATTTCTACATATACTTTTTTCAAATTATCAAACCTTGTAATATCATCTGTATATGGAACTACTTTTACCATTCCTTTTATTCCAAATGTGTTTACTATTTGACCAATTTCAAAATATTCTTGCATGCCATTACTCCCTTATTCAGCAAATTCAATATCTACTTTTTTTCTTTCTTTTGCAGCTACTGATTTCATAACAGTTCTAATAGCTCTTGCATTTTTACCTTGTTTGCCTATTATTTTTCCCATATCTTCTTTAGCAACATTTACCTTAAATTCAATTAAATTTTCGTTTTCTGGTTTTGTTACTTCTGTAATTTTTACTGCATCTTGATTTTCAACTAAATGCTTTACAATAGTTTCTAAGATATCTTTCATATCCTACCTCCTATTTGCATTAAAACTATTTTGTTTTTTCGATTAATGCTTTTACTGTGTCTGTTGGTTTTGCACCATTTTTTATCCATTTTTCTACTTTTTCTTTGTCTAAAACAACTGTAGCTGGATTTGTCATTGGATCATATGTTCCTATTTTTTCTACTATTTTACCATCTCTTGGGCTTCTTGAATCTGCTACTACAATATGATAAAATGGAGCTTTTTTCTTTCCTTCTCTTTGTAATCTGATTTTTACCATGAATATCACCTCCTTAAACTGTTTCTTTTTTCTTAAAATTTTAAATTTTTTAATGTGTTTTCATCAATACCTTTCATTAATTTTTTCATACCACCTTTGTTGTTTTTTAACTGTTTCATCATTTTCTGGGTCATTTCAAAAGATTTTATGAATTTATTAACTTCTTGTACTGATGTTCCACTTCCTTTTGCAATTCTTTGTCTACGGCTTCCATTTAAAATTTTAATATTTCTTTTTTCTTGTTTTGTCATAGAACAAATCATTGCTTCTATTTTTTCAAATTCTTTGTCATCTACTTTTATGTCTTTTAATTGATTCATTCCAGGAATAAGTTTTAATAATGATGAGAATGATCCCATTTTCTTGACTTGTCTTAATTGTGCTAAATAGTCATCTAAGTCAAATTCTTTTTTTCTCATCTGCTTTTCAAGTTTTTCAGCTTGTTCCATATCAAATGTTTCTTCTGCTTTTTCTATTACAGATAATATGTCTCCCATTCCTAAAATTCTTTGTGCCATTCTGTCTGGATGAAATACTTCTATGTCACTTAGTTTTTCTCCTGTTGCTGCAAATTTAATTGGTTTTCCTGTTACTTTTTTTACTGATAGTGCTGCACCACCACGAGTGTCACCATCTAATTTTGTTAATACTATTCCATCTATTCCTACTTCTTTATTAAAAGTATCTGCTACATTTACTGCTTCTTGTCCTGTCATTGAGTCTACTACTAATAGTATTTCATGCGGTTTTACTGTTGTTTTTACATTTTTTAATTCTTGCATTAATTGTTCATCTATTTGTAGTCGTCCTGCTGTATCTAGTATTATTACATCATTTAGTTTTGATATTGCTACATTTATTGCTTGTTTTGCAATATGTACTACGTCTTTTGATTGTTCATTACTAAATACTGGTATGTTTAATTGTGCTCCTACTACTTGTAATTGTTTTATTGCTGCTGGTCTATATACGTCACATGCTACAAGTAATGGCTTTTTTCCTTGCTTTCTAAATAAGTTTGCTAGTTTTCCTGCTGTTGTTGTTTTTCCTGAACCTTGTAGACCTACTAGCATTATTATTGTTGGAGGATTTGGTGTAAAGTTTACTTTGCTTTCTACTCCTCCTAATAATTCTACTAATTCGTCTTTTACTATTTTTACTACTTGTTGTCCTGGTGTTAATGATTTTAGTACATCTTGCCCTAATGCTTTTTCTTGTATTGTATTTATAAATCCTTTTACTATTTTATAGTTTACATCTGCCTCTAGTAAAGCAAGTTTTACTTCTCTTAACATTTCTTTTAAGTCTGATTCTGTTATTCTTGCTTTTCCTCTCATTTTTCTTGTTATTTCTTGTAAACGATTTGATAATCCTTCAAATGCCATTTGATACACTCCTTTTTATGTTTAATGGACACTTTCTTTTTTCTTAATTTTGATTAATGTTACATTAATCCATCTAATTCTTTTTTTACATCCTCTAAGATTATTGCAATTTGTTTGTCTGAATATTCTTTTTGTATTTTTGTTATTTGTGATAATATTTTTGCAATCTTCTTATTTTGTTTCAACATCCTTTTCATAAAAGATAGCTTTTCTTCATATTCAAAAAGCTTTTTCTCTCCCTTCTTTATTATATCTCTTACGGCTTGTCTGGTTATTTGGTTATTGTCTGCTATTTCTGAAAGAGATAAGTCGTTATTGTAGTAATCATTTAGAAATGTGTATTGCTTTGTAGTTAATAGACTTCCATAATATTCGCATAACATACTTATTTCTATTTTCTTTTTTAGTTTTTCTTCTACACTTTCTTCAAATTTTTCTTCCATTTTACTACCTTCTTTTTTGTAATGCAAATATACTTTACACCATTTTATCTATTTTGTCAAGTCTTTTCCTAAAAATTCCTTTATTAATTGTTCTCTACACTTGTTTTCAAAGCTGTCATCTAATTGATTTATGTTTGTTAATTCTGGATCTTTATTATATTTTCTGTTTAGGCAATATTTTATAATGTAATCTGATACTTCTGGATTTTTAGAAAGTAATGGTCCGTGCAAATATGTTGCTATTACATTTCCTAAGAAAAATCCTTCTTTTTCATCTCCAAACTTGTTTCCATTTCCATATAATACTTTTCCAAATGTTGATGTTGATTGATATGTTTGTCCTCCATGGTTTTCAAACCCTATAACTTTTGTTGGTTTTCCTTTTGCTAATTCTACTTCTAATACTATATTTCCTATACATCTTTTTTTTCTGTCTTCTACCGCTTCTGTATAATATGGAAATATGTCTAAGCCTGGTATTATATTTCCTTCTACTCCTTTATAATATTTTCCAAATAATTGATAAGCTCCACATATTAGTAAAAAGAATACACCTTCTTGAACGGCTTTTTTTATTTCATTTTTGTATTGTACTAAGTCTTCTGCTAAAATGCTTTGCTCGTTGTCAGCTCCTCCTCCTGCAAAAATAATATCATAATCACAAAAATTAGGCTTTTCATCTCCTATTGAATATTTGTCTATTATACATTTAATATTTCTTTTTTCCATTCTGTATTTTAATACTTGTATATTTCCGTAATCACCATATAGCTCTAACATATCTGGATATAAATATAATATTTTTATTTCTCTTTCTTTCATATTGATTTACTTTCCTTTCTGGCTTTTCTTAGTTATGATATAAGTACAAATGTTATAATGTCTGCTTTTGTTCCATTATAGGAAAGTTCTCAGAACCTCCTATATGGAATAAATAAAAAGTAAAAAATTTATATAACTTTATTATTTATATTTTATTATTTCGTGTCTTGTTGGTTGTAAAGCAGTATAATTTGCTATAACATATTTTTTTATATTTGTTTTATATAATTCTTTTACAGCATCTTCTAAATTTAAGTATGGTTTTATTTTGTCTACATCAAACCCTGATGTTTTTATTCTAATCGCTATGTCATACGCTCTTTTTCCTGCGGTTATAACTTTACTTACTTTATATTTTGATAATTCATCAAAGTTTATATCCCAAATCCAAGATACGTCAAAACCGTCTGCAATATTGTCATTTAATACAAATAATAGTTCTTTTTCTTCATTATCTTCTTTTAATATTCTAAGACTTACATTTGCTCCTGTTGGATTTTTGGCTAAATTTATAATTGTTGGTATTCCTTTTATCTGTAGCTTTTCTAGTCTTCCATTATTTAACTGAAATGTTAAAAATGATTTTTTTACACTTTCAATATCTATATGGTAAATATCCATTATTGTTAAAACAGCTATATAATTGTATATTGTGTATATACTATTATCTTGAACCTTATATTTTATTCCTTCTACTTCAAATGTTCTTTCTTTTAAGTCTATTTTTTCTGCAATTTTATAGTTTTCCTCTGTACCATATTTGCATTTTGGACATTTGAATTTTCCTATATGTGAATATTGATAATATTCATATTCTAAACGTGTTTTGCAAAATGGACAAAATTTTCCTTCTCCTGCTTCTTTCATTTCTTTTGTTGCATTTTCATAAGGTTCTGCATGGTAATAATATACTTTTGCTTCTTTATTTGCTTTTCCTAATCTTGCTACATTTGGGTCATCATGATTTAAAACTAAATTGCCTTTATATGTTTTTAAAAATTCTTGTATTTTTAATATTAGTGTTTCCACTTCTCCATTTCTATCTAATTGATCTCTAAAAAAGTCCAGAATTACAAGTGTGTCTAGTCTGAATATTTTAAATATTTTGGGTACATAACTTTCATCTACTTCAAATGTAATATAGTCTGCTTTTATTTCTCCATTAATTTTGCAATTTTTTATTAAAGTTGAAATAATTCCTGTTTCCATATTATTTCCTTCTTTGTTGCTAATTACTTTATATCCTGCTTGTTCTAATGTGTAACTAATGCAGTTATTTGTTGATGTTTTTCCATTTGTTGCTGTTACTGCTATTACTGGGCAATTTACTTTGAAACTTTTTAAAATGTTTGGATTTATTTTTTTTGCAATTTTTCCTATAACATTTCCACCTTGTTTTCCAAATATATTTAATATTTTATTTATAGTTTTTAAGAAAATTATTAAAATTGCATTTTTCATTTTTTTTCTTCCTTTCATTTTGTTTGTATTTAATTATATTTTTTATATCTAAATATGCATTTTCTTTTTATAAATTCTCTAAAGTCGTCTACTTTTCCTATTTCAAATCCTTGCTTGTCTAATATAAATGCATCTGTCTTGTCTAAATATAAATAAAATTTGTCTTCTGTTTCAAAAACTCTTTTTAATTGCCAATAATACATTTTTACATTTAATTTTTTTCCATATAACAAAAAGTTTTTATCATAAAATTTAAAAGTAAATTCTTGTTCTTCTTCTATTTTTTTGCTTTTTATTTCTTTTTTTACTGTTTTTATTGGGTGATAAAAACGCCAAAATACAAATCCTATTAGTGTTATTGCTGTTATTAATGCTAATAAATAGTTTGCATATTTTAATTGCATAACTATGCAAAATACAAATGCTAAAATAAATATTATTGTATATAAATAATATGTTGTTCCATATCTCTCTTCATGAAACTCTAAAAACTCTTTATACATTTCTTTAGTATATTTTGTTTTATTTTTAAATAATACTTTCATTTTTTTATTTTCCTTTCGTTTATATATAGGCTAAAATTCATCTTCTATTATAAATTTTATGTTTGTTTGTTTTGACCATTTTTGAACTGCTTTTTGTAAGTATTTTATTACTTCTTCATTAAATTTTCCATCTGTTTTCATTATTTTTTTCATATCTTCCATTCCTATATATCCTAATGAAAGTGTAGAGTTTTCATTGTAAAGTAAGTCATTTATATATTCTCCTTCTTCTAAACGTGCTATTGCTCCATGTTGCCAATGGATTGGACTTATATTTGATAATGTTCCTTTTAAAGCATAGTGTCTACACATTAATGCCTCATAGCATATTTCTAGCCTTTGGTCTAATAAATCCCAAAATATTTTTTTATTTTCTTCTGATATAATTGCTATTTGCGCTAAGTTTATGCTTACTTTGCCTTGACTAAATGTTCCTGGTTGTAAACTTTCTTTTTTGGTTATAAAACTAATTGGACAGCCTTGTTCTTTGCATTTCTTTGCATATTCTGTTATACTGTTATATTTTTTGAAAAAGTTATTTTCATTGTTATCTGTCTGCTTTTTTAGTATATATACAAATCTTAAGTAATCTTGGTGTTCATATTCTTTTTTTATATTTTTCATTCCTTGCATATATTGTGTTAAAAATTCTTTTATTATTTTTATGTTTTCTTCTAAATATGAGTCATCTTGTTCTAAGTTTATATATATTTTTACATAAGATAGTTGTCCATGTATTGCCATCAATGTATTTAGTTGGTATTTTATTATTTGTATTCCCTGTTTTAGTTCTTCTTCTATTAATTCTTCTGATTTTAGTTTTTCTTCGCTTTTTCTTAAATATTTTCCTAAACACATTATATCTATAGATTGTGTTCCATATTGATTACTTGCAACATTTTCTATAATTTGTGACATTGCTAAACATGCTGTTTCAAATCTTTTTGGTGTTTCTATAAGCATATCATTTATTACTGTTCCTTTTTCTAACATATCTTCTAATTTTATAAAACTGTTTCTGCAAATTGGTTGTACAAAATATTCTGAATCATGAAAATATATAATTCCATCTTTATGTGCCTTTACAATTTTTTCTGGTAATAACATTCTTTTTGTTAAGTCTTTTGAGACTTCTCCTGCTATATATTCTCTTTGTATTGATGCTGTCATATTTTTTAAGTTTTTGTCTCCATTTTCGTCTTCTATAGTTTCACTTCTTATTAGTCCTAATATTGATTCATCTGTTGTGTTTGCCTTTCTTACTAAAGCTCTTGTATATCTATATACAATATATTTCTTCGCTAACTCATATTTATCCATTTGCATTAATTTTTGTTCAATTATATCTTGTATATCTTCGACTAACATTCTTTTTTTATCTGTTTTTTCTATGTAATCTATTATTTGCTTTATTTCATTTTTATTTATTTTTCCTTTTTCTTGCACTTCTTTATTTGCTTTTTCTATTGCTATTTCTATTTTTTCTCTGTTGTATTCAACAGCTCTTCCATCTCTTTTTATTACTTTCATTTTTTTATTCATTCCCTTCTAGTCTAAATATACTGTTGCAAAAGCAACAATTTAGTGTTATAATTCATTCATAAAATTATTGTGAAAGGAACTATATAATGAATGAATTACTTTCTATGTCAAATTTTATAAATAGTTGTGAGCATAATTGTTCTATGATTCAAAAAAAACATTTTAAAAAAGGCGAAATTATTACAACTTATATTCAGAAACGTAATCAGTTTTGTATTTTAGCTTCTGGACAAGCTGAATTAATTAGGTATGATTTTAATGGTAATAAAACAATTGTTGAACGTTTTTCTAAAAACGATATTTTTGGTGAAGTTTTTTATGTTATTACTACAAATAATGAATTGTTTGTTGTTGCTAAGCAAAGTTGTGATGTACTTTTTTTTATTTATGATAATATTTTAAAAAAATGTAAGCCAAATTGTAAATTTCATCAATTTTTAAATGATAATTTATCCGCTTTTATAATGCAAAAAGTTATTAGTTTGAATAGTCGTGTAGAATTGCTAACTAAACGTTCTATTCGTGATAAGCTACTTGGTTATTTTACTATTTTATCAACTCGAACACTTTGTAAGAGTTTTAGCTTGCCATTTTCTTTGACTGATTTGGCTGATTACTTAAGTGTAGATAGAAGTGCTATGATGAGAGAACTTAAGTCTTTAAAAGATGATGGTTTTATTGAAAAAAATGGCAATACTATTACTTTGCTATATAAATAATTATAATGTTGATATATATTTTGTGTGGTAAATACTTTATTTTTGCATCTAAGATAAAATTTTATATATCATCTATTTTTATGTTGTCTTGGCTATATTCTTTTTCTTCACCTGTTTGCATATTTTTTATTTTTACTGTATTATTAGCTATTTCATCTTCTCCTATGATTATTACATAAGGAATTTCTAATTTATCTGCATATTTGAATTTTGCTTTTATTTTTTTATTATTTAGATATACTTCAATTTTTTTCCCTTGACTTCGTAATTTTGTAGCAATTTTTATAGGGATTTCCATATTATCTACCATAGAAATAACTAATGCGTCTGCTACAGATTTCTTTTCTGCTTTTATTAAATTTAATTCATTTAGTTTGTAAAATAGTCTTGTTAAACCTATTGATATTCCTACTCCAGGTAGTTTTTTATCTGTGTAATAATCTGCTAAATTTTCATAGCGTCCACCTGAACATACACTTCCTAATTCTCTATAATCATTTAAAAAAGTTTCATAAACTGTCCCTGTGTAATAGTCTAATCCTCTTGCAATTGTTAGATCTAATTGATAATTTTTTTCTGGAACTCCAAAAATTCCTACATATTTTAGGACTTGTCTTATTTCTTCTAATCCTTGGTTAAATTCTTCATTTTGTATTTTTAAATTTTCTAATTGTTGTAATTTTTCTTGATTGTTTCCTTTGATTAAAATAAATGCCATTATTTTTTCTACATGGTCTTTTTCTACTCCTAGTTTTATTAATTCTTCTTGTACTGCTTCTTTTCCTATTTTGTCTATTTTGTCTATTATACGTAAAATCTCTGTGCTATTTTCCTTTTGTCCTATTTCTTCAAATAATCCATTTAATAATTTTCTATTGTTTATTCTTATAGTAAAATTGTCAAATCCTAATTTCTTAAATACTGTATATATAACACTAGGTAATTCAGCATCATTTAAAATGCTTAATTCTCCGTCTCCAATTATGTCTATATCACATTGATAAAATTCGCGGAATCTTCCTTTTTGTACTTTTTCTCCTCTATATACTTTTCCTATTTGATATCTTCTAAATGGAAAGCTTAATACTCCATAATTTTTAGCTACATATTTTGCAAGTGGTACTGTTAAGTCAAATCTTAAAGATATATCTGTATCTCCTTTTTCAAATCTATATATTTGTTTTTCTGTTTCTCCTCCTGCTTTTGCTAATAATACTTCTGATAGCTCTTGTATTGGAGTATCTATTGGTAAAAAACCGTATTGCTGATATGTTTCTTCTATTGTGTTTTTCATTTGTTCAAATAATATTTGTTCACTTGGTAGTAATTCCATAAATCCTGCCAAAGTTCTTGGTTCTACTTTTTTCATTAATCTCACTTCTTTCCAGGTGTTTTAGGTTAAGTTCAAAACACGCTTTACAATTTTTTCGAAGGTGTTTTCGAGTCAAGTTCAAAAAACACCTCAATTTTTTCTTAATCTAATTATATTTTTTATATTACTTTGTTTTTTAGGTGTTTTTGAGTCCGTCCCCGAAAACACCTAGAGTTACTGCTTTGGTTTTAGTTCTAAATAAATTCTTTTTTCTTCTCCTATTTTTGTAGGTTTTCCATGTCCTGGATATATTATTGTTTCATCTGGTAATTTTAGTATTTTTTCTGTGATTGATTGCATTATTTCTTCTCTACTAGATGTTGGTAAATCTGTTCTTCCCCATGTTCCAGAAAATATTGTGTCTCCTGAAAATAGACATTTTTCTTTTTCACAGTATACACATGATCCTCCCTTTGTGTGTCCTGGTGTGTGTATTATTTTAAATTCTAGATTTCCTAAATGTATTAAATCTCCGTCATCTACTATTGAGTCTGCTTCTAATTCAATTTCTGGTATGTCTATTATTCCAGATAAGTTTATGTATTTGTCATTTAATCCTTTACTGTCTTCTCTTTGTATTAATATTTTACCTCCACATCTCTGTTTTAGTTCTGTTACTCCTCCTATATGGTCTCCATGGCAATGTGTTAAATATATGTATTTTAAATTTCCTTTTAATATTTCTTTTATCATGTATTCTATTTTTTCTACATCTCCTGCTGGGTCTATACACATTGTTTCTTTACTTTCTTGGTCATATATTATGTAACAATTTGTTGGTTCTCCTATAAATGTGTTAATCTTAAGTTCTTTTAATATCATTTTTGTCTCCTTTTCAATGATTCGTGGACTGGACCTTTATGTGTTTTTTGAGTCCGGCCCCGAAAACACCTTATCTTTTTCTTCTTACCTCGTATACACTGTCTACTTTTCTAATTACTTTTTGTACTTTGTTTAATTCTTCTAAGTTGTCTATTTCTATTGATATATCCATTATTGCTATTCTTTCTTTTGTGGTTCTTGTATTTACTCCCATTAATTTTGCTTTTGTGTCTTTTAGTACATTTAATATATCTACTAATAGTCCGCTTCTGTCATTTGCTAATACTTCTATTTCTACTTGGTAACTTTCTTTTGCTTCCTTATACCATTCTACATCTATCATTCTGTTTTCTTCTGTTAACAAATCTTTTACATTAACACAGTCTTTGCGGTGTACTGATACTCCTCTTCCTTTTGTTATGTATCCTACAATTTCGTCTCCTGGTAAAGGGTTACAGCATTTTGATAGTTTTACTAAGCAATTGTCTATTCCTTTTACTACCACTCCTGAGCTCGCCGCTGCTGCTCTGGCTTTTCTATCTTTTTGGTCTTTACTTAATTCTTGTATTTTTTCTTCTACATTTATTTCTTGATGTTCTTTTCTATATTCTTGTAATACTCTTGCTATTATTTTTACTGGTGAATTTGCTCCAAATCCAACTGCTGCATACATTTCTTCTAAAGTTTTGTATCTATATTTTTCTAACATTGGTTCTATATATTGATTTTTAAATAGCTCTGCGTGTGTAAATCCTAATCTTTTTATTTCTTTTTCTATTAGTTCTTTTCCTTTTTCTATGTTTTCTTCTCTTAATGCTTTTTTGAACCATGCTTTTATTTTGTTCTTTGCACCTGTGCTTTTTACAAATTTTAGCCAATCTCTACTTGGTCCTTTTGAATTTTCTGATGTTAAGATTTCTATTATGTCTCCACTTCTTAATGGTGTTATTATTGGCATCATTTTGCTATTTATTTTGCATCCTGTCATGTGGTTTCCTACTTCTGCATGCACACTGTATGCAAAGTCTATTGGTGTTGCTCCTCTTGGTAGTACTTTTATTGCTCCTTTTGGTGTAAATACATATACTTCATCTACAAATAATTCTGTTCTTAATGTGTCTAAAAATTCTTGTGGATCTTGCATATCTTTTTGCCATTCTAGTGTTTCTCTTAACCATGCTAATTTGTCTTCTTCTACTTTTACTGATTGTTTTTTTCCAAAATAACTTGCTTCTTTATAGGCCCAATGTGCTGCTATTCCATATTCTGCTACTCTATGCATATCCCATGTTCTTATTTGTACCTCAAATGGTGTTCCTTTTTCTCCTAATAGAGTTGTGTGTATTGATTGATACATGTTTGGTTTTGGTACTGCTATATAGTCTTTAAATCTTCCTGGCATTGGACTATACATTTCGTGTACTACACCTAGTGCTGCATAGCAATCTTTTACTGAATTTACTAATATTCGTAATGCAAATAAATCGTATATTTGATCTAATGTCTTATTATCTCTTTTCATTTTTCTGTATATACTATATAAGTGTTTTGCTCTTCCTGTAACTTCTGCATCTATATGTTGTTTTTTTAGTTGTACTCGTATATCTGCCATGATTTTTTCTATGAATTGTAGTCTTTCTTCTCTCTTTTTGTTTATTCCTTCTACTAATTCGTGATATTCATCTGGGTGTAAATACTTAAATGATAAATCTTCTAGTTCCCATTTCATTGAATATAATCCTAGTCTGTTTGCTAAAGGTGCATATATTTCCATTGTTTCTTTAGCGTTTGCTATTTGTCTGTCTCTTTTTAAGAATTTTAATGTTCTCATATTGTGTAATCTGTCTGCTAATTTTATTATTATTACTCTTATATCTTTTCCCATTGCTAAAAACATTTTACGGTAGTCTTCTACTTGTCTTTCTTCTACTGATACAAAATTCATTGTTCCTAATTTTGTTACTCCTTCTACCATGTCTGCAATTTCGTCTCCAAATTGTTTTCTTATATCTTGGTCTGTTACATCTGTGTCTTCTATTACATCATGTAATAATGCTGCACATATTGTGCTGTCATCTAATCCTACATCTGCTAATATGTATGCAACATTCATTGGGTGTATTATATATGGCTCTCCTGAGTGTCTTTTTTGGTCTTTATGTTTTTCGTTTGCCAAATTATATGCTTTCATTATAAGTTTTGTATCTACTCTTCTTGAGTGTTGTTTTCTCTTTGATATTATATCTTGTATTGTTATTTCTTTTTCTTGCATTTATTTTCAACCCCTTTTGTTTGAGAAATTTATTTTATTTTTCTCTATTAGAAAAACTATGTTGCTTTATTTATAGGAAAAATTGCGTTTTTAAACATATTTATATTGATTTCATTATGTCTTTAAGGTTTATTTGTAATGTATCTATTCCATTAAAATGATTTATTTCTAATACTCCTACTACATCAATCTTATCTCCTATTCTGTAGTCTTCTGCTAAATTTCCCATATTAAATCCTATTGCATTTATTATTGTATTGTTTTCTTTTAATGTTAGTTTTAAGTGTTTTCCTTCTGATAGTGCTCTTATTGAATCGATTTTTAGATTTTTGATTGCAAATATTGGCATTTTATTGCCTTCTCCAAATGGTTCTAATTCTTTTAAACTTTCTACCATTTGCTTGTTTATTTCACTTAATTCTATTTTACTGTCTATATATATTATTGGTACTATTTCTGCTATGTTTGATTCTTTTGCTATTTGTTCTACCTTATCACTAAATTTTTTTACCATTTCTTTTTTTACTGTAATTCCTATTGCCATACTATGCCCGCCAAATCTCTCAATTGTATCTGTGCATTTCATAAGTGTTTCATGCAAATCAAATCCTGGTATACTTCTTCCAGAGCCTTTTGCTAAATCATCTTCGTAACATAACAGTATACTTGGTTTAAAATATAATTCTGTTATTTTTGATGCTACTATTCCTATTACTCCATGGTGCCATCTTTCACCTGCTACTACTATTGTATTTTTTTCTTCTATGTTTTCCTTTTGAATTAGTCTTAATGCTTCTTCATATATATTTTTTTCTGTTTCTTGTCTGATTCGATTGTATTCATTTAATTCTGTTGTTAATTGATTTACTTCATTTATATCTTTAGATAAAAATAGTTTTAATGCCTTTTCTGCATGTCCCATTCTTCCACATGCATTTATTCTTGGTGCTACACCAAATGATATTGCACCTGAATCTATTGTTTTATATCCTGATGATATTAGTAATGATTTAAGTCCCATATTTTTTGTTTGGTTTACTAGCATTAGTCCTAATTTTGCTATTACTCTGTTTTCATCTCTTAATGGTACTATGTCTGATATAGTTCCTACACACACTATATCTAAATATTTTAAGTATTTTTCTTCTGGTAATCCTAAGTCTATTGATATTGCTTGTATTAGTTTAAATACAACTCCTACTCCTGCTAAATCTCTACATGGATATTGGTTGTCTTTTCTTTTGGCATCAACTATTGCTAGGGCTTCTGGTAGTTCTTCTGCTACTTCATGATGGTCTGTTATTATTGTTTCTAGCCCTAATTCATTTGCATATTTTATTTCTTCTATGGCTGATATTCCACAATCTACTGTTATCATTAATGTGTATTTTTCATCTACTATTTTTTTTACTGCTGGTTTGTTTAGTCCATATCCTTCTTCTAGCCTGTTTGGTATATAATAATCTACTTGTAAGTTATTTGTTTCTAGGAAACTTTTTAATACTGTTATACTTGTTATACCATCTGCGTCATAGTCTCCATATATTATTACTTTTTCTTTATTTTTTATTGCTTGTTTTATTCTGTCTACTGCTTTTCTCATATCTGGCATTAAATATGGATTATGGAAATCTTTTCTTGTTGGGTGTAAAAATATTTTTAGTTGTTCTGGTTCTGTCATATTTCTATTTACTAGTATTGTGGCTAATAATTTGTTTATTTTTTCTCTTTTTACTAATTCATTTATTTTATTTTCTGTTTGTTCGTTTTTTTCGTATATTTGCCATTTTTTTATCATTTTTTTCTCCCTATTTCGTCTTTTATTTTTCACTTTTATTTGTTATATATTTTACTATATCTAATAAAAAATAGCAATGTTTAATTGCTATTTTTTGTGATTCATGTTTTCTATGTTTAATAGTCTGTTATATTTTGCTACTCTGTCTGTTCTACAAGGTGCTCCAGTTTTTATCTGACCAGCATTTACTGCAACTGCTAAATCTGCAATTGTTGTGTCTTCTGTTTCTCCTGATCTATGTGAAATTATAGTTTTATATCCTTTTTCTTTTGCTCTTTTTATTGTTTCTAATGTTTCTGTTAATGTTCCTATTTGATTTGGCTTTATTAGTATTGCATTTGCTATATTTTCTTTTATTCCTCTTTCTAATCTTTTTATATTTGTTACAAATAGATCATCTCCGACAAGCTGAATTTTATCTCCTAAATCATTAGTTATTTTTTTCCAACTTTCCCAATCTTCTTCTGCTAATCCATCTTCTACTGATATTATTGGATATTTATTGCATAGATCTTCTATATATTTTATCATCTCTTCTTTGGTTTTTAATATGTCTGATTTCCAAAAATAATATCCTATTTTTCCTATTTTTTGTGCTTCTTCATACATTTCTGTACTTGCTATATCTAATGCTAGTGCAATTTCTTTTCCTGGTTCATATCCTGCTTTTTTTATTGCTTCTACTATTACATCTAATGCTTCTTCTTCATTTTTTAAGTCTGGTGCAAATCCTCCTTCGTCTCCTACTGCTACAGAATATCCTTTTTCTTTTAGTACCCTTTTTAATGTATGGTATACTTCTACTCCTCTTTTTAGTCTTTCTGCAAATGTTATGCTTCCTATTGGCATTATCATGAATTCTTGTATATTTATGTTGTTGTCTGAGTGTTTTCCACCATTTAATATATTCATCATTGGTATTGGTAATTCGCTTCCATTTATTCCTCCAAGATATTGATATAGCTCCATATCTAAAGAATTTGCTGATGCTTTTGCTACAGCTAATGATACTCCTAATATTGCATTTGCTCCTAAATTTGATTTATTTAGTGTGTCATCTAATAATATTAATTCTTTATCTATTTTTCTTTGGTCATATGCATTCATTCCTATTATTTTTTTGGCTATCTTTTTATTTACGTTTTCTACTGCTTTTTGTACACCTTTTCCAAAAAATCTAGTTTTGTCATTATCTCGTAGTTCTACTGCTTCAAAACTTCCTGTTGATGCTCCAGATGGTACTAATGCTGTTCCTGTGTATCCCCCTTCTAATGATACTTCTACTTGTATTGTTGGATTTCCTCTTGAATCTAAAACTTCTAATGCTTGAATATTTTCAATTTCTATAAAACTTTTCATTTTGCATCTTCCTTCCATTTTTTGTATTTTTAATATTCTTTGCATTTTTGTTTTTTTTATTCAATTAGTTGTGATATTTAATGTTTCTTATTATTCTCTAAGCTATTTTTGTTCTTTTTCTTAGTTCTTCTGCATATTTTAAGCTTATTTCATTAATTTCTCCTGATGAAATTCTTGCTATTTCTTGTAATATTTCTGTTTCATTTAATTGTTTTATATTTGTATTTGTTCTTTCATTTACTATATTTTTGCTTATGAAATAGTTATTATCTGCCATTGCTGCTATATTAGGTAAATGTGATATACATAGTACTTGATGTTTTTTTGCTATATGTGCTAATTTTTGTGCTACACTATTTGCTGCTTTTCCACTAATTCCTGTGTCTATTTCATCAAATATTAGTATTGGTACTTCGTCTGTATCTGCTAGTACTTTTTTTATTCCTAGCATTGTTCTTGATATTTCTCCTCCTGATGCTATTTTAGATAGTTCTTTTTCGTCTTCTCCTAAATTTGTTTGAATGTAAAATGCTACATTGTCTTTTCCTTCTTTATTATATTCTTCTTGTTTTTCCACTCTTACATGTATTTTTGCATTTTTCATTTCTAATTCTTTTAATTCTTGATTTATTTTGTTACTTAATTCTTGTGCTTCTTTTTCTCTAATTTCATGTATTTTTTCTGCTAATATATCCATGTTTTTTTCTATTTCTTTTTTTTCTTTTTTTAGTTTATTCGTGTATTCTTCCAGATTTTCTATATGTTCTATTTCTTGTTTGATTTCTTGTTTATATTGTAAAATTTCACTAATTGTGTTTCCATATTTTCTTTTTAAGTCATGTATAATATCTAGTCTTTCTTCTATTATGTTTCTTTCTTCCTCATCAAAGTTTGTATCTTCTCTTTTTGATGAAATTTCTCTAGCTATTTCTTGTAATTCATAATAACTGCTTTTTAGATTGTTGGCTGTTTCTTTATATTGGGAATCTATATCTTCTATTTTTTCTAATGCTCTTATTGCTATACTTATTGCGTCTATTGCATTGTTTCCTAGTGCGTTGTCTGCTTCTTTTAGGTTATCTGCAATTTTTTCTGCATTTACAATTATTTTTTTTCTGTCTTCTAAATCTTCTTCTTCTCCTTCTTTTAATTTTGCTTGTTTTATTTCTTCATATTGGTATTTTAATAAGTCTAGCTTTCTTTGTCTTTCTTTGTCGTCTCCATAATTTTCTTTTAGTTTTTTTTCTAATTCTAAATAAGCATTATAATAATTTTGATATTCTTGTTTTTGGTTTAATTTATTTCCTATGTATCCGTCTAAATATTTTAGATGATATTTGTTATCTAATAATGTTTGGTTGTCATTTTGTCCATGAATTTCTATGATTTTTGACATAAATTCTTTTAGTTCATTTACTGTAACCATTCTTCCATTTATTTTGCATAAATTTCTTCCGTTACTGTTTATTTCTCTTGATACAATTATGTTTTCGTCTATACTGCTTGAATTATTTGGCAAATAAATGCATGCTTCTACATAAGAATTATTTTCTCCTTTTCTTATCATTTCTTTTGAAAATCTACCTCCTGATAGTATTGATAATGAGTCTATTATTAATGTTTTTCCTGCTCCTGTTTCTCCTGTTAGTACATTTAATCCTTTATTTAAGTCTATTGTTAATTCTTCTATTATTCCTATATTTTTTATATGTAATGTTGTAATCATAGTTTGCCTCCTTTTACAATCTAATGTTTGCTGAATATTTGTTTGTCTGTATTTTATACTGTTTCTATTTTTTTGTCAATACTTTTTACAAACATTTTTTTGTTTTTTATAAGTTAGAATAAATGTACTTTATTCTCTTTTCTTCCTCGACGCAAACTATTTTTTATATTATATGAAAGTTCATCGAACTTCCTATAATATAAAAATAACAAGGCACAGAAAATTTATTTCATATTCTACTTTAGATCATTGTCACTTTTCCTTTTCCATTTTCTGAAACAAAATTCATTATTTCACCATTTACAATTGCTAATTGTGGTGCTACATGTCCTATATCTGCGTCACATATTATAGGGATATTCAAATCTCCTATTACTTGTTTTACAGTTTCTATAAAGTTTATTCCATAATCTTCCCTAAAAACCAATGGCCTGCCAAAAACAATACCTTGTATGTTTTTAAAATATCCTGCATTTTTCATTTGCCATAATATTAGTGTTAGTTCAGGGCTAGACATTTCAAAACATTCTAAATACCAAATAATTCCATCATTTTTATATGTATTTATATATTGATTAATTTTGTCATATTTTGTGCCAAAAAACATTTTAATGCAGTCTAAGCATCCTCCTATCATTCTTCCTTGTATTTCTATTTTTATTTCATTTTTTATGTTTTTCCATTCTACCTTTTCTGACAAGTCATAATCATTACTTATCTCTGTATTTTGTTGTATACTAAATGCTTCTTCTATGGTATTAAATGGTCCTTTTTCTCTTTTTTCAAATGATTGTTGCTCTATTTTTTCTCCTGATGCAATTTTTAATGAATCAATTAAATTCCTATATAGTGGTTTCATAGCATAGCTTTTTATTGTGTCACAATATATTGATGGTATTTCTAAAACTGTGTTAAATATAAACTCTAATGTTGTTATATCAGAATATCCTTGCATCCATTTTGGTTTTAATGTTCTTATTTTGTCAAGATCTAAGTAATCTAACATTTCCATTAAATAATCTCCACCTGTTGCAAAAATGATTAGTTTTACTTCCTCATTTTCTAATAATTCCATAAACTCTTTGGCTCTTTGTTCGGCTGTGTTGCTTCTTCCTTTTTCTTCTTTCCTAACACTTTCTGTTTCTATAATTTTGTATCCCATTTCTTCTAATTGTTGTATTGCTTTTTCTAGTTCTTGGATTTTTTCTGGTTTTGATATTCCCCCTGATGGTGCACATATTCCTATAGTATCACCTTTTTTTAAGTTTTCTGGATAGTTCATTTTATCTTTTTCCTTTCTATGATTGGATTTTTATATTACTGGTTATAACTTGTTTTGTAAAGATTATTAGCTTTTTATTACATTAATATAAATCTTTTTTTGATATTATATCTATCTTATTTTTTTGTGTCAAGATATAAATCTTTTTACATATATTATAAATAGGTAATATTTTGAAATATCTTAAATAATTTAATATTGTTACTTTTAATTATGTGAGAGGGGGAATAATCTTTTATATGTTTAATATTGAAAAAAATGTTTTAGAGAAAAATTTGTATTATAAAAATCATTTGATTTTAAAATATAGTATTGAATATCCTAAAATCGTTGGTAATTCTTATTCTTATG
>OKRZ01000010.1_pt1 | contig 87240 bp, 109 predicted proteins | sample 1601141 | NCBI WGS metagenome assembly OKRZ01 (sample SAMEA3541524, study PRJEB24748) | human gut metagenome | biome: human gut; feature: human-associated habitat; material: faeces | place: China | collected 2012
TAGGTGCTCAAAGTATTTATTTTAAATAATTTGTGACAAATGATTGACTAACCTATACAACTTAACAATAAAACATATGTCGCATATGAACTTTTAAATGGAAAATCAATAAAAAAATTCGAAATATCTCAAGGTGTAATAGAAAAGATAGGAACATTTCTAGGTAAACTGCATAGCAAACTTAATCAAATTATATTACAGCCATATTTTACTGAAATCAGTAGTTTGATAATTAACGAAAATAGCATAATAAAAATTGAAAAATTAATTATAAAAAAGAATTTAAAGACAAGGATTATTATGAAATATTAAAAGCAAAAAGAGAAATATTGAACAAACTTCCAATAGATACTATAGATAAAGCTAACTTAAAATTAAGTAAGCAAATAGTACATGGGGATTTTTATTTAGATAATATAATTATTACAGGTAATACCTTAAAAATAACTGATTTAGATCAAGTATGTATTTTTTATAAGATGTATGAAGTTATACGTGGGATGATGATGATTGCATACGATGAAAATTTAAATGACATAGACAACATGAGTCGTATCGAATCCTTCATTTTAGGATATCAAAAAGAAAATTCTATAGAAGATTTGAATTTATCTATTGATTTATACTTATATACACTAGCTAGTAGTATGTATTGTTTACAAGAAAAAGATTGGAATGACGAAAATAAAAAAAGATTTGCAAAAACAAGATTTAATATGTTAAAATGGCTTTATAATAAAAAAACAACATTAATAAAAAATATAGAAAGAGAGGATTATGAAAGATGAGACAACCATATCAAACTTTAATTTTTCCATATAAAAGAGAAAATAATGAAATTCTATTTGCAATATTTCTAAGAGATGACATGAAAGTATGGCAAGGAATTTGCGGTGGTGGTGAAGAAAATGAAACAATTTTAGATACCGCAAAAAGAGAAGCTTTTGAAGAAGCAGGAATAAACTATAATTCGGATTACATACAATTAGATACAACTACTACAATGCCTGTAGTTGCAATAACCGGAAAATTTTCATGGGGAGAAGATACATTTGTGGTAAAAGAATATTGTTTCGGTGTAAATGCAAAAAATCAAGAAATAAAATTAAGTGATGAACATCCAGAATATAGATGGTTAAAATATGACGAAGCTCATAAAATGCTAAAATGGGATAGCGATAGAACAGCTTTATGGGAATTAAATGAAAGATTAAAAAGAGACCAGTAGTTTTTCTACTGGTTTTTCCAAAAATCTCTATTTCTACCGTTATAAAAATCTGATAACACTAAGTCAATTACATTATATGTTTCAAGTGCATCTTTACCATGACATATATTGGAATTATATTTTTTAGTTAATAACTCTTTTCCTATACTATCAACCATATCTTTTTCATATATATACGGCTCATCAAAGGTAATTACATATTCTTTTCCTAATATATTTAACTTTATATCTCCTCCGCCTTCTAACGAAAAAGATATAGAGCCTTTTGTTCCTGAAATAGTAAAAAGATCTAATCTTTTATTTGACAGAAAATTATAATTTGCGGAACCAATTATTCCACTTTCTGTTTCAAAAGTAAAAGTAACAATATCTTCAGTCTTATATTTATTACAGTTATTAGAAGATAGTCCATAGACTTTTTTTAATTTACCAAAATAAAAAACTAATAAATCAACAAAATGTGGTGCAATATCAAAAAATCTTCCTCCTCCAGATAATTCAATATTATATAACCATTTATGATTATTTAGCAAACTATTATATTGACGTTCACTACTAAAATTTATATTAACAATTTTTCCAATAATGTCTTTTTGTAACAGCTCTCTTATTTTTAAAAACTTCGGTAAAGTTCTTTTATAGTGGGCAACCCAAATAGGAACATTTTTGCTGTTAAAATATTCTACGATTTCTATTGCTTCTAAATAGTTTCTTGCAAATGGTTTTTCAATATATGTAGGTTTATTAAAATCACAACAGAGTTTTGCGTATTCCAAATGATTTCCAGGTGGTGTACATATATAAATTGCATCTATATTCTCATCAGACAGTAAATTATTAACATTAGAATAAAATTTGGGGATATTGTACTTTTTTTTATTTTTTATTCCTTCTTTCATATTCCTTTGAAAAAAAGCATAGAGTTCGCTATTTTCTGAATCAAACGGAAATCCATTTATATTATTTTTTACAACATTACCGAATCCAATTAAGCCCCAATGTATTTTTCTCATAAATACCTCCTAATTACTATAATTATAGTATGGTAGAATTAATATGTAAACCATAGATGCCAAATTATTTTACGAATGGAGGATAATTTTATGATGCAACATGTAATTACAATTGCAAACAGAAATAATATTCGGGAAGCATTTGAACCAGCAAAATCGGGAGTAAATGGAGACAGAGTTTTTTTATCAGATAATTATGTTATCAAGTTTTTTGAAGGAAGGAAAGAAAAATATTTTAAAAATGAATGTTTAATTTACAATGAACTAAAAAGTGATTATAGATCACTTTTAATTGATAGTGGTATAATTCAGGGTATAAAATATATTTTAATGACTAGAGCAAAAGGAAATACTCTGTATTCTATATGGAATGAATTAGATACAACTGAAAGGGATAGTTGTGTTTACCAAATTTCAGAGATTTTGAAGGAAATATCAAATTTACAAAAAGCTCAGATAATTGATTTTAGAGAAGAATTGAATTTATTATATAAAGATATTATGAGTCAAATCTCTCTCTGATTGTATGTCAAAAAAAATTGCTGAATTTTTCAATTATACTATTCAATTTATTTCATCTCAGGAAAAAGGATTTTTGACATATATTGATGTTCATTTTGATAATTTCTTGTATTACGATGGAAGAATAAAAGCAATTGATTTTGAAGCATTGAATAATTTACATTCAATGCTTTTTGTTGTTATATAATTAAATATTAAAGTTATTTTATAATAAAGTTTTCAGAAGTAATCATATAATAAAAACTTGATTCATGAGTTTGAGAACCTTTTTTATCAATGGAAACATTTGTATCCAATTTCTCTAGCATTTCTCGTAAAATTACAATATGAGTATCCTCTCCTAATTTAACAGGCAGACAGTAGGATTTTTTATAGTTAAATTTTATTGCTATGTATTGCAATACCATTAACCCTGTATTTAAATTCAATATTCATAATTAAAATCCTGTCCTTATTTTAATTTCTTAACAATTTCATCTGATAATTCCTTGCTAGGAACTTTAACAGAAATATCTTTTTCAGTTTGTATAACATTTCTAGAAATAGATTTGTTTCTGCTTTTATAAACATTTGCTTTATTCTTACATTGTGGTGTATCATATTCAGCTTTTTGATTATTAGCAATAAAAGCCTTATTACAGAAATTACAAACTTTAAGCAATCTAACATCTTGAGCCATTTGCATTGAATAAGCTATATCAATAACTTGTTTTAAATAATTTATTGTAATTCCAAAACCATTATTAAAATATAATTCTCTTATATTAGATGTTATATGATTTGCATTTAAGAAAGGTAAATCCATTTTTTACTAATGCTAACAGCAGGAATAAGAATAGGCGAAGCACTTGTTATTGATTACGAAAAAGACATTGACTAGAAAAGAACGAACTCACAATAAGAAGAACACAAACTAAGAATGAACATGGTAAAGTGGTTATCGGAGAGATAACGAAAAACGATAACAACTTTAGAGCAATAAAAATAAATAACATTAGTAGGTTGATAATAGAACAAGCCTTAAAACACAAAATAAAGAACAAGGATAGACTTTTATATTGTCAGGCAAATGGAAATATGCACCAAGAAACACCAGAAGAAAAAGTAGCTGGATTAAACTGAAGAAAAATTGTGGAAATTCAGCAGAATTTCATAGTATTTTAAACTAGAAATTTCCGCAAAAATGTTACGCAATGCGAAAAAATTTAGTTGTAAGTATTGATATATCAAAGAAAATAGTACGATCATTGCATGGGTCGTATTTTTTTCTGTATAAAAATGGCTATAAATAACTATTGACAAAACTGGAAAAAACTAGTATACTTTTAAAGTGATATTTAAACTGTCAAATTATTAGTATACATATACATAGATACTAATTGGCAAAGGAGGGATAATAATGGCACAACCAAAAAGAAGATGGTCAAAAGCAAGAACTCATTTAAAAAGATCAACATGGACTTTAAAAGCAAGAAATTTAGTAGAATGTCCACATTGTCATGAAATGATGCAACAACACAGAATATGCCCAGCTTGCGGATATTATGATGGAGAAAAAGTTGTAAGCGTAAAAAGCGATAATGAAGAATAAAAAAATCAGCATGAACAATGCTGTTTTTTTTGTGCTTCTGAAAGAGCAAACTGTTTTTCTTTTAAATTCTGTCCCCTTGACTAATCATATAAACTGTTATAAAATATTTAAAACAAAATGAAAGGAAAATAAATATGTCAAAACCAGTAGTAGCAATAGTTGGAAGACCTAATGTAGGTAAATCCACTTTTTTTAATTATATAGTTGGCAAAAGAATATCAATAGTAGAAGATACTCCAGGTGTAACAAGAGATAGAATATACGCAGATGCTAATTGGCGCGGTATGGATTTTACTGTTATTGATACAGGAGGAATAGAGCCAGAATCAGAAGATTTAATAGTATCTCAAATGCGTAACCAGGCTGATATTGCAATAAGCATGGCAGATGTTATTGTGTTTGTTACAGATATTAAAAGAGGAATTACAAATGCAGATAACGAAATTGCATTAATGTTAAGAAAGTCTAAAAAGCCAATTGTTTTAGTTTGCAATAAAGCAGATAACTTTGGAAAAACATCAGACGATATATATGAATTTTATAATTTAGGTTTAGGTGATCCTCATCCAGTATCATCAATCAATGCTTTAGGAATTGGTGATGTTTTAGATGCAATTTATGAAGAATTACCAAAAAATGATAATGAGGAAGATGATAGTACAGTTATAAAAGTTGCTTTAATAGGAAAACCAAATGTTGGAAAATCATCTTTAGTAAATAAAATATTAGGCGAAAACAGAGTTATAGTAAGCAATATAGCAGGAACAACTCGTGATGCTATAGATTCTGAGTTCGAAAATTCTTATGGAAAATATGTATTCATAGATACAGCTGGAATTAGAAGAAAAAGCAAAGTAACAGAAAATTTAGAGCGATACAGTGTTATGAGAACAAGTCTTGCAATTGAAAGATCAGATGTTTGTATTTTTATGATTGATGCAAATGAAGGTGTAACAGAGCAAGATGCTAAAATTGCTGGAGAAGCACATGAGGCAGGAAAAGGTATTATAATTGCTGTAAATAAATGGGATGAATATGAAAAAGATAACAATACAGTAGAAAAATATAAAAAGGAAATATACAATAAATTGTCATATTTATCATATGCACCAATAATTTTTATATCTGCAAAAACAGGACAAAGAGTAGAAAAATTATATGAACTTATAAATACTGTAGCAAGCCAAAATGCAATGAGAGTTTCAACATCTGTTTTAAATCAAGTATTAAATGAAGCAATTGCAATTGTTCAACCACCAACAGATAAAGGAAAGAGATTAAAAATATTTTATATGACACAAGCGTCAACAAAACCGCCAACATTTGTTGTGTTTGTAAATGATAAACAATTATTCCATTTCTCATATGAAAGATATTTGGTAAATCAATTAAGAAAAGAATTTGTTTTAACAGGTACACCAATTAGAATAATTGTAAGAGAAAAAAGAGATAAAGATTAAACAAAAGAAGGAGTGATTTTTTATGGCAGTATATATTTTAGTAGCAATAATTGCATATGCAATAGGAAGTGTTAATTTTTCAATAATTTTTAGTAAGAAATTTGCAGGTTTTGATGTAAGGGAAAAAGGAAGCGGAAATGCCGGTACAACAAATATGCTTCGAAGTGTTGGAAAGGGATTAGCTGCTCTTACTTTAATATGCGATATTTTAAAAGGTGTGGTAGCAGTTTTAGTAGCTTTTTGGATAGGAAAGATAGCAACAAATGTTAAACCAGAAATATTAGTTCAACTAGCTGGATTTTTTGCTGTAGTAGGACATACATTTCCAGTATATTTTGGATTTAAAGGCGGAAAAGGTGTTGCAACATCACTTGGAATTTTATTATTAATAAATTGGCAAATTGGTTTAATATGCTTAGTATTTGCACTTTTAGTAATGGCATTAACAAGAATGGTTTCATTAGGTTCAATAATGGCAGCAGTTTTATTTCCAGTATTAACTATATTTATAACTACAGGAGATAATAGTCATTATTTAGTAAATGAAGGTAATTATATAATATTTGGAATTGCAATGGCAGTTTTTGTGATATTTAATCATAGATCAAACTTAAAAAGAATATATAAAGGTGAAGAAAATAAATTAAGTTTTAAAAAGTAAATATAACTTAATATAACAAATGAAAGGAAGAATTAACATGAAGAATATAGCAATAATAGGAAGCGGAAGTTGGGGAGTAGCATTAGCTATGTACCTTGAAAGCATTGGAAATAAAGTAAAAATTTGGTCATTTGATAAATCAGAAGCAGATTTAATAAATAATGATAGAAAATGTAAATTTTTACCAAACATAACAATTCCAGATGGGATATCTTGTTCATTAAGTTATGAAGAAGTTATAAAAAATTCAGATTTAATATTACATGTAACTCCATCAAAATTTACAAGAGATATTGTAAAACAATATAAGCAATTTGTAGATGTAGAAAAACAACCAATAATAGTATGTTCAAAAGGATTAGAGCAATCAACACTATCAATATTGACAGATGTAATAAAGGAAGAAATACCAGGAGTAAAAGTTGGAGCTTTATCAGGACCAAGTCATGCAGAAGAAGTTTCAATAGGAATACCAACAGTATTAGTAAGTGCATCTGAGGATGAAGAAGTTAGAAATTATGTTCAAGATGTATTTATGAGCAAAAATATGAGAGTATATACATCAGATGATGTTATAGGTGTCGAATATGGTTCAGCACTAAAAAATATAATAGCATTTTGTGCAGGAATTTCAGTAGAGCTAAATTTTGGAGATAATACATTTGCAGCACTATTAACAAGAGGTCTAGCTGAAATTGCAAGACTTGGAGTAAAAGCAGGAGCAAAAAAAGAGACATTCTATGGATTAACAGGCTTAGGTGATTTAATAGTAACATGTAGCAGTGAACATAGCAGAAACAGAAAAGCAGGAAGATTAATAGGGAGAGGATTATCAATAGATGAAGTAAAAAAAGAAGTAGGAATGGTAATAGAAAGTGTAGACAATATACAATCTGCTTATGAATTAAAGAAAAAATACAATGTAGAAATGCCTATAGTAGAAGAAGTATATAATGTACTATTTAACAACGAAAATCCAAAAGAAGCAGTATACAGATTAATGCAAAGAGATAAAAAAGCAGAAAACTAAAAATAAAAAAAATCTTATTGTAAAATAAGATTTTTTTTATTTAATAATAAATATTATAATCAATATCAGGGAATATACAGTCATATTCCTCTAAATATCCAACAAAACTTTCATCAATTTTATTATCTTTAATTTGATTATACAATTTTGTAAATCTACCAATATGGTCTTTAATTCTTTTTTTGGCATAATCAACCATAGTTCCATTTGTTATAATAAATAACCAATCACTACTTTGTGCTAATAATAATTCACGTGCACATTGATTAAGAGCTCTCTTTTGCAATTCGTTATTTGTATGAGGAAATAAGTGAGCAAGTTCAACCATTCGGTCACCAGCTTTATGCAAATGTCTATGTACATAATCATTTGTAGGGTTAAGCCATACTTCACTATAACCATTAGCACCCCAACTTGATCTACAAGGTGTTGCAACTTGCATTTTAGGATATTTATCAATATATTCACCAGGTGTTATTAATTTAAAATTACAATTATCATAATAAATCTTTTTAAATAAAATATATAACCAATATGGACCTTCATACCACCAATGACCATAAAGTTCAGCATCATAAGGACATAAAACTATAGGTGGATTTTCTGTATATTTGCTTAATTCACCAATTTGTTTTACACGACTATCTAAAAAGTGACCTGCTTGTTTTTCTGCAGAATCATGAGCCCATTGAACATTATAATAATCTTTATTTTCTGTTTTTCCAGTAATACGGTGGTATTTTATTCCTGTATTTACACGAACACCATTTGAGGCAATATATGGTTTTATATATTCATAATCAGCATCATAACCAATATCTCTATAAAATTCTCTATAATTAAAATCTCCTGGATATCCATTAATAGAGCTCCACACTTGTCTAGAAGATTCTATATCACGTCCAAAAGCAACAACACCTTCTGGTGAAACTATTGGAGCGAATGTTCCATATAGTGGAGCTGGATTAGAATATAAAATTCCATGAGATTCTGTTATTATATATTCAATTCCAAATTCTTTTAAATATTTATCAGCTTCAGGAACATATCCACATTCTGGAAGCCAAATACCTCTAGGTTTTCTTCCAAGATATTTTTCATATGTTTGAACTCCAACTGCAATTTGTGCTTTTACTGTTTGTTCTGTTGTGTATAATATAGGAAAATAACCATGTGTAGCACCACAAGTTATAATTTCCAATACACCAATATCTTGAAAGTGTTTAAACCCTTGAATTAAATTACAGTTATATTTTTCTTTGAAAAAGTATAAATCATGTGAATATCTATCATAATAATAATGAGCCAATGAATTAACTCTTTCATCATAAGTTGTTCTCTTTATTTCTTTAGATGCAAGTTCTATATGACTTTTTAAGTATTTTATATAGCGTTCTTGAAGCAATTTGTTATCTAACATATTTAAAAGTGGAGGAGTAAGTGACATTGTAATTCTAAAATCAACATGCTCTTCAACTAGTTTTTCAAAATTCATAAGTAAGGGAATATATGTTTCAGATATTGCTTCAAATAGCCATTGCTCTTCCAAATAATCTTCACTTTCTGGATGATGAACAAATGGCAGATGTGCATGTAATACAAAACTTACATATCCTTGTATATTTTTTTCCATTATAAATTCTCCATTAATTAAATTTTAAATCCAGAAGATGGGTTTTGTTCAAATTCATCTTCACCATAAAATTCAAAAATATTGTAAATATTTTGTATAGCATTTAAATTTGAAACTTTTCGTTCTTCTAATTCATTAGTTTTTATATTTTTAAAATAAACTGGTTTATTTAAAGTATCTTTTAAAACGTGGTCATTAGGTGATTCTATTGTATTTGATGATGCTATATGTAGTAAATTATCGTTTGTATCAATACTAATATCATTACAATTTGTTATTTTTTTTCTACCAAGCTCTATATTAAATATACAATCACTAGTTGGAGTATGTAGATACCAGCTATTTGTAAAATCATCAATTTCAATTTCAAAAGAATAGTTTAAAGTTTGATTATGTACTAATAAAATTGGCTTTGTTTCATAAAAAAATCTATCACCATATTTTTGCTCCATTGCATTTCTATCTGCATCTGATATATCCCAATATATAAATATTGAATGAGGTGTTTGAGCTAAAATTTTTATTACTGTTTGATTATATCTATAAGGTAAATCATAATACTCAACAATTTGAGAATGTTTATTATTCTTTACAATAGAGTCAAGTTCTTTTTTCATTTCTTCAGGTGATAAAGTAATGCATTTTGCAATTTTTTTCACATTTTTATTTTGTTTTTCTGTACTTGACATAGATTTCCTTTTTTTAGAAGTAAATCTTGAAAATAAAGATGTGTTTTTTTTACTTTTTTTCTCATTAGTTTTTTCTAACATTGTTTCCTCCTTAGATTAAAATTATGCTAATGATATACTATATCAAAATTATAATAAATTCAATAGAATTTGTAACAAAATTAAAAAAAAAGTAAAAATTTATTTACAATTAAATCAAAGTTGTATAAAATGTAAAAGAAAGAAAAAAATAATCAGAATTTGAAAGATTATTTTATACAGAAGATTAGAAAGGAGCCTGAAGTGATATGAAAATTTTGATGTTAACATGGGAATATCCGCCAAGAATTGTAGGAGGAATAGCTCGTGTAGTGCATGATTTATCACATCGATTAATAAAAGATGGGCATGAAGTTACAGTTGTAACATACAAAGATGCAAATATACCGAATTTGACAGATTTTGAAAATGACAAAGGAGTAAAAGTATATAGAGTAGATAATTATATGATTACACCAAATAATTTTACAGATTGGATTATGCAATTGAATTTTAATTTAATTTCAAAAGCAACAGAAATAATAAACAATGAAGGTAAATTTGATGTAATACATGCACATGATTGGCTCGTAACATATGCAGCAAAAACATTAAAACAATCTTTTAATATACCAGTAGTAGCAACAATTCATGCAACAGAAGCAGGTAGAAATAGCGGAATTCATGATGATGTTCAAAGATATATAAATGATACAGAATGGTTATTAACATATGAATCTACAGATGTAATTGTTAATAGTAATTATATGAAATGCGAATTACAAAGGCTATTCGGATTACCTTTTGATAAAATAAATGTAATACCAAATGGAATTAATTTAAATAATTTTACTGGAATAGATAGAGATTATGATTTTAGAAGACAATATGCTATGGATAATGAAAAAATAATTTTATATCTTGGAAGACTAGTATATGAAAAAGGTGTACAAAATTTAATTGCTGCAATGCCTAAAATATTAAATAGTTATCACGATGCTAAACTTGTTATAGCTGGAAAAGGCGGAATGATAGATGAATTAAGAGCAGAGGCACATAATCTAGGTATAGATAATAAAGTATATTTTACAGGATATCTTGATTCTAAAGCAGTACAAAAAATGTATAAGTGTGCAGATATTGCAGTATTTCCAAGCACATATGAGCCTTTTGGAATTGTAGCACTTGAGTCTATGCTTTCAGGAACACCAACTGTTGTATCTGATGTTGGAGGTTTAAACGAAATAATTGAACACGGAGTTGATGGAATGAAAAGCTATGCTGGTAATCCAAACTCAATTGCAGATTCAGTATTGGCGTTACTATTTGATCCACAATTATGTGCAAATATTTCAAAAAATGCTAAAGCAAAAGTAAAAGCGCAATTTAATTGGAATAAAATAGCACAAGATACACATTATGTTTATGAAAGAGCAATATGTCAAACAGAAGCAGAAAAACAACTAAAACAAATGGAACAAGAAAGACAAAATAAAGCAGTAAAAGCTCAAAACTCAGAAAAAGAAATAACAAAATTACTAAGTTTCAAAAAGAAACATGCATATGCATAATAAAGTAAATTCTGTTAAATAAATCACTATCGAATACAAGAGAGGACTGAATTATTTATGAATAATATTTACAATACAGCAAATAAATTGGCAAAAGAAATACAAGAATCTTCTGAATACAAAGATTATAAAAAAGCAAGGGAAGCAGTTTTGTCAAATCCAGATTTAAAAAAGAAAATAGAAGACTTTGAACAAATAAGATATGATGTTCAAGTTTTATCAATGGAAAAGGGAAAAGAAGATCCAGAAAAAATGCAGAAACTTCAAGAAATGTATGCAATATTAGTTGAAAACAAGGACATAAAAGATTACTTTGATTTAGAAGTAAAATTTAATGTGATGATAGCAGATATAAATAAAATCATAGCAGAATCAATGTCAGATATATTTAAACATTAATTTATGGACGTAGTAAAAAATAAAATTTATAATATAAAAAATTAAAAAGCGTTAATATTACGCTTTTTAATTTTTTTCCCTTAACCCCTTTTAAAATTAACAAAAATGATATACAATAAAGAAAATTTGTAGCTTATAAGGAGAAAAGGATGAATAAAAAATGGGAATATTATGATATAAACACTAAAGAAGTAGAAGAAATAAAAAATAAATACAGTGTAAGTAGGCTTGTAGCAACTGTAATTTCAAATAAAAAATTACAAGATGATATTGATGTATTTTTAAACCCAACAAGAAATGATTTTTATGATCCATTTTTAATGCCAGATATGGAAATTGCTGTAAATAGAATTATAAAAGCAATCGAAAATCAAGAAAAAGTTATAATATATGGAGATTACGATGTTGACGGAATAACAAGTATAACTGTTTTTAAAAAATTCTTACAAGATAGAGGATTAAATGTTGATAGTTATATTCCAAACAGATTGGATGAAGGATATGGATTAAATAAAAATGCTATTGATAAAATAGTAAGTCAAAATTATACATTAATGATAACTGTAGATTGCGGAATATCTGGAATCGAGGAAGTTGAATATGCAAATAGTTTAGGTTTAGAAACTGTAGTAACTGATCATCATGAACCTGCAGAAGTATTACCCAATGCGTTGGCAGTTGTTGATGCAAAAAGAAAAGATAATAAATATCCATTTAATCAATTAGCTGGAGTTGGTGTTGTATTTAAAGTAATACAAGCGATGTCACAAAAATTTAATTTAGAAGAGCGAGAATATTTAAAATTTTTAGATATCGTTTGTGTAGGAACTATATCAGATATAGTTCCATTAGTTGATGAAAATAGAGTTATATCAAAATTAGGATTAAAACTTGTGGCAGTAACAAAAAATGTGGGATTAAGAGCTTTATTACAAGCTGCTGGGTGCAAAAATATTGACTCTACAACAATTTCATTTGGTATTGCTCCAAGAGTAAATGCTTGTGGAAGATTGGGATATGAACAAGAAGCTTTAAATTTATTTTTAACAGATAATATTGTTCAAGCACAAGAAATTGCCAAAAGATTAAATAAGTATAATTATGATAGACAGCAAACAGAAGTAAAAATATTTAATGAAGCAATTACAATGATTGAAAACGGAGAAAAAGATAAAAATTGTATAATTTTAGGAAAAGAAAATTGGCATCATGGAGTAATTGGAATTGTATCATCAAAAGTAACTGAAATGTATTATAAACCAAGTATATTAATCTGTTTTGAAGGTGATGAAGGAAAAGGTTCTGGTAGAAGTATACAAGGATTCGACTTACATGAAGCTTTAACTAATTGTCCAAATCACATAGAAAGATTTGGTGGACATTCTATGGCAATTGGAATAACAATAAAAAAATCTGAATTTGAAGATTTTAAAAAAGATGTAGAAGAATATACGAAAAATTCTAATATAAATGAGCTATTACCAGTTATAAAAATTGATGAAGAAATTAATAGTAATGATATAGATATAAATACAGTAAAAGACCTAAAAGTATTAGAGCCTTTTGGTGAAGCAAATAAAATGCCTATATTTATATACAAAAATTTAAAAATTGAATCAATAAGAGCATTATCAGAAGGAAAACATATAAAACTAACATTAAGAGATAAAAACATAGTGATAGATGCAATAGGATTTAATATGGGAAAATTAGTAAATGATTTCTTATTAGGGGATAGAGTTGACGTAGTTGGTTCATTAGAAATAAATAAATTTAATGGAAGAGAAACAGTTCAAATAAACTTAAAAGATATGAGAAAATCATATTAAAATAATGAAAAGGGGGATTTATATATGTCTGAAACAAAAAATGCAACTATAGATGATATTATAGATGTAATGAAAAAACACAACAAAAAATCTGATGTTAAATATATAAGAAAAACTTATGAATTTGCAAAAGAAAAACATGGAAATCAATTAAGAAAATCTGGAGAGCCATATATAATTCATCCAGTACAAGTAGCATATATTTTGGCAACAATAGGTTTAGATGATAGTACGATATGTGCTGCATTATTACATGACATAGCAGAAGACACAGAAGTAACAATAAAAGACCTAGAAAAGGAATTTTCACCAGAAATTGCTGAAATGGTAGATGGTGTAACAAAATTAGGAAATTTAAAATACACAAGTGCTGAAGAACAACAAGTAGAAAATTACAGAAAAATGTTTTTAGCAATGGGTAAAGATATAAGAGTAATTTTAATTAAATTAGCAGATAGATTGCATAACATGAGAACTTTAAAATATTTAAAAAGAGATAGACAAATTGCAATATCAAAAGAAACTGCTGATTTATATGCACCTCTTGCTAATAGATTAGGTATATATTCATTAAAATGGGAATTAGAGGATTTATCTTTCAAATATTTATATCCAGAAGAATATAGAGAAATTGTAGAAGGCATAGACAAAAAAAGAGAAGAGAGATTAAGCTTTATTCAAATGATAATAGAGCAAATAAATACTGAGCTTAAAAAACAAAAAATTGATGCTGAAATTACAGGAAGAGCAAAACATTTGTATAGTATTTATAGAAAAATGCAAAGGGATAATAAAACATTAGACCAAATTTATGATTTATTTGCATTAAGAATTCTAGTGAATTCTGTAAAAGACTGTTATGCTGCTCTTGGTGTAGTTCACGAATTATATAATCCTATGCCAGGAAGATTTAAAGATTATATTTCAGTACCAAAACCAAATATGTATCAATCATTACACACAACATTAATTGGACCAAAAGGAACTCCATTTGAAGTTCAAATTCGTACTTGGGATATGCATAGAATAGCTGAATTTGGTATTGCTGCGCATTGGGCATATAAAGAAGCAAATAAAAATAAAAAATCAAATGTTATAGTTCAAGATGATAAATTGGCATGGTTAAGAGAATCTCTTGAATGGCAAAAAGATATGCAAGATCCACAAGAGTTTTTAAAAACTTTAAAAACAGAACTTTTTGAAGATGAAGTTTATGTATTTACACCTAAGGGACAGATAAAAGTATTGCCACGAGGAGCTACACCAATTGACTTTGCATATAGTGTACACGCAGAAATTGGCCATCATATGACAGGATGTAAAATAAATAGTAAAATGATGCCAATAGTAACAAAATTAAAAAATGGAGATATTGTTGAAATTATAACATCAGATCAAGCCAAAGGACCAAGTAGAGATTGGTTAAAATTTGTTAAAAGCTCTTCTGCAAAAAATAAAATACAACAGTGGTTTAAAAAAGCAGAAAGAGAAGACAATATAGTAAAAGGAAAAGATTTAATCGAAAAAGAAATAAAAAGAATAGGAATGAATTATAGCACATTATTTAAAAATGAATATGTTCAAGTTGCTTTAAATAGATATAAATTTAACACAATAGATGATATGTATTCAGCAGTTGGATTTGGTGCAATTTCATCATCAAGAATAATAGCTAAAATGTTAGAAGCTTATAAAAAAGATAATCAAGATGAAGAAATAGAAAAAACCATAGAGGAGCTAGCAACAGAAAAGCCAAAAATAAATAGGACATCTAGTAATGGCGTAATAGTAAAAGGTATAGATAATTGTCTAGTTAGATTTTCAAAATGTTGTAATCCTGTTCCAGGAGATGAAATAATAGGATTTATTACAAGAGGAAGAGGAGTTTCAATACATAGAAAAGATTGTCAAAATGTAAAAGATCTAGTTTCTCAAGGAGATAGAATTATAGATGTTATATGGAGTGATAAAGATAAATCATCTTATAATGTAGATATTCAAATACTTGCTAATGATAGAAATGGCTTGCTAGCTGATATAATAAAAGAAATATCAAATAATAAATGTACACTAATTGCAGTAGATTCAAAAGTTCATAGAGATAGAACTGCAGAAACTAATTTGACAATAGAAGTAGAAAATTTAAATGTATTAAATACAGTTGTAAAAGCATTACGAAAAATAGATAGTGTATATGAAGTAAATAGAAAAAAATAGATATATGAGTAGTATGTGAAGGGAATGAGTATATCAAATGATACTAAAGAGAATAAAAATAAAAACACCGTTAAACGAATTTACTAATTGTTATATAGTACAAGATGAAAACACTAAAGAAACAATGGTAATTGATCCAGGTGGAGAATTTGAAAAAATACAAGAAATGTTACAAACAATAAATGCAAAAGTTAAATATATATATTTAACTCATTGTCATGGAGATCATATAGGAGCAGTTAATCAACTAAAAAATGAGACAGGAGCAATAGTTTTAATTCATAGAGCTGATGCAAAGGGATTAACTGACGACAAAATTAGTTTAGCAACATATATAGGAATGAATGAGGTAAAAGTAACAGAATTTTCACGAGTTGATGATGGAGATTTAATTCATATTGGAAATTTAGAATTTTTAGTTATTCATACACCACGGACATACTGCGGGAGGTAGTTGTTTATATTGCAAAGAAGAAAAATTACTATTTTCAGGTGATACTATGTTTCGAGGAACTTGGGGAAGAGCAGACCTGCCAACTGGAAGCTTTGAAAAAATAATGTTATCTATAACAAAAAAGTTATTAAATTTACCAGATGAAACAATTGTATATCCAGGTCACGGAAAATCAACAATGATAAGAGAAGAAAGACCAATATATGAAGAATTAAAACCAAGAATTGATTAATAAAATAAAGGGGTGAGTAGTTTGATAAAAATGTATAATACTGATTTGTTTTCAAATATAACAAGTCAAGTACAAACATATCAAAAAGGAAATTGGATTAATATGATAAATCCAACTGAAAATGAAATAGAAGATGTATGCAAAAATTTAGCAATAAAGCAAGATTTTATAAGATATTCATTAGATTATGAGGAAAAAGCCAGAGTTGATGTTGAAGATGATGGAACAATTTTATTTATAATAGATGTACCAATAATTGAAAAAGAAAATGATGTAGAAATATATACAACAATGCCAGTTGGTGTAATTTTTGTAAGAGACGAATATGTAATAACAGTTTCCTTAAAAGAAAATGACATTATAAAAAAAATGGAAAGAATAGTTGGAAAAAAAGTAATAACATATAAAAAGAGCCAATTTCTATTTCAATTATTTTACGAAAACTCATCAGCATTTTTGAATTTATTAAAAGAAATAAATAAAAAAACAGAGCATATTGAAAGAACATTAAAAAAAGACTTAAAAAATGAGGACTTATTAAAAATGCTTAATTTAGAAAAAGCCTTAGTATATATTACAACATCATTAAAATCTGATGAAGTTGTAATGGAAAAAACACTAAGAGGAAAAATAATAAAACTTTATGAAGAAGATGAAGATTTACTAGAGGATGCAATAGTAGAAAATAAGCAGGCTATTGAAATGAGTAAAATATACAGTGATATTTTAAATGAGACAATGGATATGTATGCGTCTATAATTTCAAATAATATAAATGATATAATGAAGTTTTTAACATCAATAACAATAATACTTGCAATACCAACATTAGTCGCAAGTTTATGGGGAATGAATGTTCCTGTACCATTTCAAAATTATCAATATGGATTTCCAGTATTATTAGCAGTATCATTCGTTGTCACTTTAACTGTAATGGTATGGTTGAAAAAAAGAAATATGTTAAATTGATAAAATAAATCATAAACCTTTAAAATATGTATACAATTAAATAATACATATTTTGGAGGTTTTTTATTATGTTTATAGTATGCAATAAGGATAAAATAGTATCATATATGGTTTCTTTTTTTACTGTTATGATTTTACTTGGAATTGCATTTTATATGAGAAATAATTCAAAAATGCTAGAAGTATCTTCCACATCAAAACAATTACCAATATATAGTGTAAAAACAGATGAAAAAAAGGTTGCATTTACAATGAATTGTGCTTGGAATGCAGACGATATAGACCAAATATTAAAAACACTTGAAGAAAATGATGTAAAAATAACATTCTTTATGGTTGGTGATTGGGTAGATAAATATCCAGAAGCAGTAAAAAAGATAAATGATGCAGGTCACGAAATTGGTAACCATTCGAACACACATCCACATGTAAATAATTTGACATATGAAAAAAATATTAGTGAAATTGAAGAATGCAATAAAAAAATAGAAAAAATAACAGGAAAAAAATCTAAAGTATACAGAGGACCATATGGAGAATATAATGACAATGTAATAAATGCAGCAGAAGCGGTAAATAGTAAAACAATTCAGTGGAGTTTAGATACATTGGATTACAAAGACCTAACAGGGGAAGAAATGTGGAAAAGACTTGATAAAAAAATAGAGCCAGGTTCAATTATATTAAGTCATAATGGAACAAAACATACTGCAGATAGTTTAGATTATTTAATAAAAAATATAAAAAAATCTGGATACGAAATTGTTACTGTATCAGATTTAATTTATCAATCAGATTATTACATTGATAACACAGGTAAGCAAATTAAAAAGTAAATGAATACTTTTTTCAAAATTTGATAAAATAATACTATTTAATAAGTATTTTTTCTAGGAGGATGTATGTTTTTTATAGGAATTATAACTGATAAAAATAGTGAAAATAACATAAAAAATAGAATGATTAACAAAATAGATGAAAATGAAATTATATTTTTAAATAAGGAAAACTTGGAAAATTTTAAAAATGTTAAATTTGACTCAATAATTGTAAATGAAGAAGTGGAAAATAAATATATATTAAAAAAAATCTTAGAAAAATCGAAGTATATAGTATGGAATTCTGACATACATTGTAAGAGTGAGAATTTAAAAAATAGTTATTCAAATGTAATAACATATGGCTATAATTCAAAAGCTACTGTAACAATATCAAGTGCAACAGAAGAAAACTATTTAATATTTATACAAGAAAATATACCAATGAATGATAAAATAACAGGAATACAAGAAGTAAAATTCGAAAAAAATGAAAATAATATAAATGCTTATGATGGAATGATAATAACAATAATGGATTTAATGTATGATAAAAATAAGAAAATTTAAAGAAGATTAAAAAAAAGAAAAACAATAGACATAAAAAAAGGGAAAATAGCACAAAAATAAAAAATATTGAAAAAAATAACATTTTATGTAGACAAAACCAAAAAAAGATAGTATAATAAAGTTTATAGGGAAAACAGTATTAAGAATACAGTAGATAAACAAGTAAGGGGAGGAAAGTATTTTGAATACAAATTATTTAGAGAATAACCATTTAGTATTGGTTGGAAAGGTCACAAGCGATAAAAAATTTAGTCATGAAATATATGGCGAAAAATTTTACATATTTGATTTAGAGGTACCACGTTTAAGTGGAAATGCTGATATTATACCAATCACAATATCAGAAAGATTATTAGAAAAAGAAGACCTAGAAATTGACAAAAAAATAATAGTAGAAGGACAATTTAGATCATATAATAGCTATCAAAATGAAAGAAACAAATTAGTATTAACAGTATTTGCTAAAGATGTAAAATTTATTGAAAATCAAGATGAAGAAATTCAAGCAAGCAAAGATTTTGTTTCTAACGAAGTAACATTAAATGGTTACATATGCAAAAAACCTATTTATAGACAAACACCATTTGGTAGAGAAATAGCAGATCTATTATTAGCAGTAAATAGAGCATATAACAAATCTGATTATATTCCATGTATCGCTTGGGGAAGAAATGCAAGATTTTGTGAAAATATAGAAGTTGGAACAGAAGTAAAAGTTGTTGGTAGAGTTCAATCTAGAACATATGAGAAAAAATATGAAGATGGAACATCTGAAACCAAAGTAGCATATGAAGTTTCAATATCTAGTTTAGAAGTAGTTAAACAAGATGGTGACGAAGACCAAAACGATATGGTTAATGAAGAAGAGCAAAAAGAAGCTATGTAAAAAATAAAGACAGTATTTAAACTGTCTTTATTTTTTTGAATCTTTTTTAGTAGGAATTATAATTTTGTCTTTTTCAACAATTTCATCTTGGGGTTTTTCAATTTCTAAATGTTCTTTGATATCAGAAATTTTTATATTTTTTCCTTTTCCTGGTACAACTTTTATTTTGTTCTTCTTAGACATATAATCACTCCTTACTGTTTTAATTTTGCATACTAGCAATTACAGCTGAAATTTTTGTTATAGGATTAGATAAGTCAGAGATTAATTTTGATGCATTTTCAGTATTATATATTTTTGCATATGCCACTTCTGAATCATTAAGTTTTGTGAATATGCAATATCCAACACCTGTATCATCTGAAATTGTAAATATTATAATATCTAAATTATTAATATTACCAGATTTTAAAGAGCTTGTAATATTTAAGTTATAAATATTAGATATGTAATTTTGCAAATCATTAGTTGATTTTAATGTATCAAAAGAAATCTTATTATCTGTATTAAATATCATTTTATAATTAAAGTCAGGGTATAGTAATTGCATAGAAGATTTGTTATTATCTTGAACTAAAGATGCTTTTACTGTTCCATCAAATTTAAATGTATGATTATTTAAAACCAATTGATTAGGATTACTTGAATTGTTAGAGTCTACAATATTATTTTGTGTAGAATTATTTACAGTATTAGTAGTGTTGATAGTATTGTTTGCTGTATTATTGGATGAATTATTAATATCAGTAAAATTAGATGTATTTTCTACATCGTTGAAAGTTGATGTGTTGTTTGTATCGATAGAAAGTTGTACAGATGTATTGTTTTCTGAATCTTTTGAAACCTCTTCATTATTGTTTTGAAATAATTTGGATATTAAAATTGCCAAAATAACTATAAGCAATATTATAAATATAATTAAAAATAAGCTTATACTTTTTCTTCTTGAATTATTATCCATAATTTTATCCTCCGTAAAAAATATTTTTATTTATAATAGCATAAAAAATTAAAAAAATCTATATTTTATAAAAAAATATTAAAAATGATATTAGTAAATAGTTTTATTATAATTTTTAAAAAGCTCCAAGCACTCCAATCGGTCTATTTGAGTCAAGTTTAATAATGACTTATTAGAGCCTTTTAAATATTCATAGATTGCATCATCTCTAAAACCAATATTAGCAGCATCGTTTTTTGTACATGCAAAGTAAACAGTTGAAATATTAGACCAGATAATGGCAGATAGGCACATCGGACAAGGCTCGCATGAGGTGTAAATTGTCATTCCAGTTAAATCATAAGTATTTAATTTTTTACACGCAGCTCTAATTGATATAATTTCAGCATGAGCGGTTGGATCGTTTTGTAATAATACTTTGTTATTTCCAGTTGCAATAATATTGTTATTTTCATCTACAATAACCGCTCCAAATGGACCACCTTCGTTTTTTGAAACACCAATTTCAGCATTTTTCTTAGCTAATTCCATAAACGTGTTCATAATAAATCTCCTTCCTAAAATAATTTAAATACTAAAATTATATATCACAAAAATGGAAGAATGTAAAATTTAAATATAAATTCTATTGACAGAAATCTGAATGAATGTTTTAATAAGTAATGAAGGAGTTCAAAATGGAAGAAAAAACAAAACAAATAATTGAAGCTATATTATTTGCTGCAGGAAGGTCAGTTTCTGTAAGAGAAATATCAATGGTGCTTGAAAAAAGCCCAGAAGAAGTAACTGAATTTATAGAAAATTTGAAAAACGAATATAAAAATTCAGACAGAGGAATGGAAATAATAAAACTTAATGATTCATACCAAATGTGTACTAAAAAAAGTCTCTATGAATATATATCACCAATATTTGATAAAAAAGCAAAACCAAATTTGTCAAATGCGTCATTAGAAATATTGTCGATTATAGCATATAATCCTAATGTAACAAGAGCTGAAATAGAAACAATAAGAGGCGTAAATTGTGATGGAACAATTTATAAACTATTAGAATATAACCTTATTGAGGAATCAGGAAAATTAGATGCTCCAGGAAGACCAACTACATATGTTACTACAGAAAAATTTTTAAAAATGTTTGGCTTAACTAATTTAGAAGAATTACCAGAATTACCAAAATATAAATTAGACCAAAATCAACAAATAATTATAGATGAAAATTAAAATAATATATTAAATATATTATAAATAATACAGAGGAGGAATATAAAAATGAATGAAAATGAAAAAAATGTTAATGAAAATCCAGAGGAAAATGTAAAAGATGAAATAAGTGAAGTAAATGGGCAAACAGTTCAAAACGAACAAGAAGTAAATGAAAATAAAAATACAAAACCTAAAAATAAAAAGATTTTAACATTCAGTTTAGTTGGAGGAATAGCAGTAGTTGCAATAATAATAATTGCAATAATAATAGCATGTTTCGCTGGTAAACCAAGTAAATCAAAGTCAGAAGAAATTATTAAAGATTATTTAGCAGCTATAAATGATAAAAGTGAAGATGAATTTGCAAAGGTAATTGATACAAAGGGATATATTGTATACAAAGAAGAAGGCGAAAAAAAGTTTGATAAAAAATATGATGATAAAAAATATATAAAAAATTATTTAGAAGATAATAATTTTGATGAATTATCAGATGCAGAAAGTTCAATTACAACTACTTTAAAAAATAAAAATAAATATTCTTCAAAAGAATATTCATTAAAAGAAATTACAAGTATAAAAAAATCAAGCAAAAGCAAGAAAATAAAGATAATAAAAGCAAAATTAAAAGTTAAATCTTCATATTCTTCAAGTAGTGATACTGCAAACTTAAAATTATATGTAATTAAAGTTGACGGAAAATACAAAGTAATAAATGCTGAAATTGATTAATAAAATATAAATAAAAAAGATGTATTAAAATACTAGAGCCAAAAGGTTTGAAAGTATAAGTACATCTTTTTTTGTGTCGAATATATAAATTAGTAAACTATAGAATAGTATTATAAGTTCTTTTTATTTTTTATTAAAAGTACAATATTTTTTTATTGCGCAATTTTTACAATTAGGATTAGGTGCTCTGCAACAATCTCTACCAAGCCACATAAATAAATGATTAACATCTTTCAAATATTCATAAGGAATTATTTTTAATAAGTCTTGTTCAATTTTTAACGGGTCAGTATTATTAGATAGTCCAAGTCTATTAGATATACGTTTGGCATGAGTGTCAACAGCAATTCCTTGTGGTTTATTAAAGGCTTCTAGCATAATTACATTAGCAGATTTTCTACCAATTCCTGGTAACTTCATTAAATCATCCATATTTTTGGGAACAGAGCCATTAAATTGCTCTAATAACATTATAGACATGTTTTTTATATTTTTTGCTTTATTTTTATAAAATCCGCAAGGATGAATTATTTTTTCAATAATAGAAATATCTAAATTTACGAAATCTTCTGGTTTATTATATTTCAAAAATAAGGCAGGAGTAGTTTTATTTACTCGTTCATCTGTGCATTGTGCAGAAAGCATGACCGCAATTGCCAATTCAAAAGGGGTTTCAAAATTTAAACTGCATTTTGCATCAGGATATGTTTTTTTCAATAATTTTATAATTTTTACAACTTCATCTGTAGACATAAAAACTCCTTTCTGTATTGTAACATAAAATTGATATACATAATATAATAAAATAAAAGGGAGGTAATAAATTATGTTTTGTGCATTAAAGAAAACTTTTGGAGTGTGTTTAATAGGTATAGGGTTAGGTATATTATTAGTTTTATTACTTCCTCTTACAGGTTGGTTATTTTCAATAGGTGTAACATTAACAATATTGGGATTAATATGGCTTGCAAGTTAAAAGAAAAGGGGGCAAATATTATGACTATTGTAGTAAAAAAAGTTCCTAAATTTTTAAGAGGTTTTGTAAAATTAATATTTGGAATTAAAAATACATAACCTCTAAGTAGGGTATAATAAAAGAAACTAAAATTAAACTTTAGTTTCTTTTATTAAAAGTCAATGGACGCTTAATATAGAGTTATTTTCATAGCTTTATATTAAACGCCCATTGTAATATTTAAGCATGTTTTAAATTACGTAAGCATTTTGAACATACGCATATTTTTTTAGATTCTCCATTAACATCAACAGTTACTGTTCTAAGATTTGGTTTAAAAGTTCTTCCAGCTCTTCTACTAACGTGTGAACGAGCGATTGAAATTTTGTTTCCAAATGATTGTGTTTTTTCACAAATTGCACATTTTGCCATGATAATTGCACCTCCTATATATGCATAATAAAATTGACTAATTCAAAGTTTATCACATTATTTGAAAAAAAACAAGTATTTTTGAATAATTATAAAGAAAAATTCTAAGAATAATAAAAAAAGGGCTTATTTATGAAGAAAAATTATCAATAAATTGTAAATTTTTAAATAATTAAGGAGTTGTTTTTATGTTGATAACATTTGTAAGATCTATAATATTATATGTAATAGTGCTTGTTGTAATGCGTCTAATGGGAAAAAGAGAAATTGGTCAGTTACAACCATTTGAACTTGCAATTGCAATAATGATTGCAGATTTGGCATCTGTTCCAATGAGTGAAGTTGGAATTCCAATAATAAATGGTATAATTCCTATTTTAAGTTTATTAGTAATGCATTTAATTATTTCTTTTATAAATTTAAAAAGCATAAAAATGAGACAACTAATATGCGGGAAACCTAGCATTTTAATATATAGAGGAAAAATAAATGAAAAAGTACTAATAAAAGAACGTTTTACTATAAATGAATTACAAGAAAGATTAAGAGCAAATAATATAAACGATTTAGCTGATGTAGAATATGCTATATTAGAAACAAGTGGACAAGTCAGCATAATACAAAAACCAAATAAAAGAACAACAATTCCAGAAGATTTTAATATAATGCCAGAATATGAAGGTATATCATATGATTTAGTTGTAGATGGAAAAATAATGAATGATAATTTAAAAATTCTAAATAAGACATATGGGTGGTTAAAAAAAGAAGTAAATAAATTTAACATAGAGCCAGAGGAAGCGCTCTTGGTAACAGTTAATGCTAAGGGGGATATTTTTTGTCAAAAAAAAGAAAAATATAATAAATAGAAAATATAATGAAGGGATGAATGCAAAGAGCTATGAAAAAAGAACTTATAATTTGCCTGGTTATAATTTGTTCAATTGTAATTGGTGATATTTGGTTACAAAATTATACATCAAAAACGTTAGATACAATAAGTACTAATTTAGAAGAACTAAAAGAAACTTTAGATGATAATAAATTTAGCAGAGAAAAAGTAATTCAAGTAAACAATGAATGGGATAAAAAATTTAACATATTAACTTGCTTTTTAGAGCATGATGAATTAGAAAAGGTAAAAACTCAATTAGTAGTGATAACAGCAGGTATTGACGTAGAAGATACAGAGTATGTTTATGAAGAAATAAATAAAGCTGTATATATATTGAAACATATTAAAGATAAGAATAGTTTGAAATTAGATAATATTTTTTAATAATAAAATAAAAATAGTAAAAAAATTATTGCAAATTATAGATATTGTAATTGTAAATTAGTATATTGAAAGTTATATATTTTGTGAGTTGAATACTAAATTTTATTTATAAATAAAAAAATAATAAAAAACAAAATACCTGAACCCCAGTAAAAACAAGGAATACAGCAAAAACTAAAAATAAATGGTAAAAAAATGAAAAAAAGTGTTGACATTTTTAATAAATTCTAGTATACTAAACGAGTCGAAGGGAAATGGGCGCATAGCTCAGCTGGGAGAGCATCTGCCTTACAAGCAGGAGGTCATAGGTTCGAGCCCTATTGCGCCCACCATTTTCTTAAAAGATATTTAGTATAAACTAAATATTTTTTAATTTATGGCCTGGTAGTTCAGTTGGTTAGAACGCTAGCCTGTCACGCTAGAGGTCGACGGTTCGAGCCCGTTCCAGGTCGCCATAAAAATAATAATAGGAAAGGGAATATCTTTCCTATTATTCATATAAGGCTTTATAGCTCAGTCGGTAGAGCAAGGGACTGAAAATCCCTGTGTCCCTGGTTCGATTCCAGGTGAAGCCACCATAATTAAAAATCAGCAGAATGCTGATTTTTTTGTTATTTTTAGAAAATTTGTACTAAATTTGAATAGAATACAACACATAAATTGACATAATTGTCCAAAAGTTGTAAAATAAAAAAAGAGAGGATGTGATATTATGTTAAAATTGATATTAAGTAGTTTTAATTTATTAAGCATAGCAATTATAGTAATATCGTATATAGGAATGTGGAAATGCTTTGAAAAAGCAGGAGAGAAAGGTTGGAAAGCAATTATTCCATTTTATAATTATGCAATACTTTATAAAATAAGTGGAATGAGTCCATATTGGGCCATACTAAATTTGGCAACATGGATATGCAAATTGGTAAGTAATTTATATAAAAATTATGGTGAAATAGCAATGTCTTATGGTAGTTATTTATCTGTAGGTCTTATAATTTATTTAATTGTGTTCGGTTTATCAATATTTGAACTTGTAATTTCAATATTAATGATTATAAACTTTTGCCATAGCTTTAATAAAGGAGGAGGATATATTGCAGGTATGTTTTTCGTATCCCCAATATTTTATATGATAATTGGATTTGGAGATGCCAAGTATATTGGTCCTAAAGGTGTAAAAAGTGAAGAAGAGGTTGTAAATAATAATGAATAACAACAATACAAAAAGATTAATGATTTAATTTGGTAAAATTATTAATCTTTTTTTATTTAAAAATATAATAAAATGTTGCTAAAATTTACATAATATAGTATACTTAATAGGTATTCTATATGAATGCTGTATAAAACGTTCTATAACTAGAAAATGGAGGCAAAATATGATGAACGAAAATAACTTAGAGACAGTAAGCGACATAGAATGGATGTGGATACCACGTTCTAGTGATTGGAAATATGAGATGATTCTTAAACATAAAGTTACGTCTCATCGAGAACAAATTTTTAAAGAGCGTCTCATAAAAGCTGTGAGAACAAGAATTAATGGCTTCAATGTTCCGGTATATGATCCATCAATAAATGAAGATGGAGAACTGCAGTTTAAATCAGGTTGCATGCCGGCAATAAACCATTCATATAACGAGTGGGAAATATTGGCAAAAAATTGTGGTGGTAGACTTGGAAATGAAAGTGAATATTGCTTGTTTGTAGCTACTTTAATTTGCAGATTAATGGAAATGGGTTGTTCAGAGGCAAATTCTTGGTATTCAGTTATAACAGATTCAAGATATATGGGGCTCTATTCCGGTACAGTTGATTCTAAATTAATTATGGAAAAGACTGGCTCTCGAGTTCGTGCTGGAAAATGTGATTTAGGTAATGTAGCTAAAATTTTGTCGAAAGATAAATATGGATGCATAACAATTGCAAGTGGAGCTTATGACGAAAGCTGTTATAAGTTTGCAATTGCCCAACTTAGATCAACATATGATAATTTTATTCCATTTAAAAAGGCTGTTGGATGGATTGTATTCTAAGTTAAGGAAGTACTTTTGATAAAAGTACTTCCTTGTTGCATAAAAAAAATAAATAAAGGAATTTCACACAACGCTCTTGTATATACATAAAATATATGATAAAATAGACTTTACATAATTTAAAAGAGAGGAGTAATATAATGAAATTTTTTGACAGATTTTATTTAGACAAAGAAAAGGATATAATTGTATATTTATATAAAGAAAATGAAGATGAATTAAAATATACAATAGAAACACCCAACCATAAAACTGGAAATTTAATAACAAACTTAGCCCAAATATGCGGAGTTGAAACAATAAAAAATGATAAAGATATGAAAATAATTGAAGGCATAATTCCAGCAAGTATAAATTGCGATAATAAAGAAGTATATATATTCAGATTAGGTGGAATAAAAATTGCAAATATATATTTAAACGGAAAAATAGAAATAAAAGCACAAATACCTGCAATTAATAAAACATTAATGTCACAAACAAAAGAGTATAAATTAGATGTTAAAAAAACATTAATAAAAACATATATCTTAAAAAAATATAAGTTTAGAACAGATTTACATACACATATACATGCCAATTTAAATTCAGATGATTTAATAGCACTAGGAATAAAACATCAAATAAAATATTCATTATATTACATAAAAAAGCTAGGATTGAAATTATCTGATAAACAGGCAAATGATTTATTTACAGAAAGATGTAAAATAGAAAAAAAATACGCTTATTGTGATTTACCAGGAAAAAAATTAATAAGAAAAATTGATGACGAGACATATATAAATTTTGCTAACTTAATTTTAAATAATCCAAAAGATATGGAAGAAAACATTGCTAAAATAAGAAATAGTCTAGTATTAATGAAAGATGGGCAAGCAGTATTTACAAACTTAGAAAAATTATATATTTATCGTTACGCTTTTTCAAAAGGAAAAATAAGTGAAAATAAAATAGCAATAAGAAATAGTAAAATAGATAAAATACCTAGCAGAACGATTAAAAATGTTTTATATAAAATGCAAGAAGATTCTGTAAGTGAAAATTATAAAAATAACACTTTATTACAAGACAAATTATTGTGGGTAGCTAGAGAATATCAAAAACAAGGAATTACATATGCAGAAATTTCTGTAACTTGGATTGTAAGAAAAGGTGAGGAAGGTGCTAAAATATTACAAGAGCTACACGAAATATTACCTAAAATAGAAAAAGAAACAGGTGTAAAATTAAGATTTTTAGGATCTTTTAGTAGAACCCTAATGACAGAAGAACAATTAAAAGAAGGTATTGATGTTTTAAAAGTTGCAGCAAAAAGTCCATATATAGTTGGTAGTGATATCATTGGTGAAGAAATAAATGACATTCGTAATTTTAAACAAGTATTAAAAGAGCTTGTTGAATTTGCAATAGAGCAAAATGATGGATTTACAATTCGTGTTCACGCAGGTGAGAATGATAGTTTTAAAGAAAATGTTGAAAGAGCAATTGAATGTATAAAAGAAGCTGTTCCAGAAGGTAAAAAAATGCCAAGATGTAGAATAGGTCATGGATTATATGGTATTGATTTGGAAACAGAAAACGGAAAAAAATTAGTTGAAGACTTAAAAAAAGATGGAGTAATATTAGAATTCCAATTAACATCAAATGTAAGATTAAATAATTTAACAGATTTATCATCACATCCTATAAAAAGATATTTAGCTAATAATGTAAATTGCGTTCAAGGTACAGATGGATGCGGATTCTACGGAACTGATTGTATGGAGGAGCAAATGGCCCTTACAAATTTATTAAATTTAACAGATGAAGATTTAGCAAAGATGAAAAAGGTAGAAGATGACTTGATTGCTAAAAATGATGAATACTTTAAAATTAAAAGCAAAAAATTTGAAGAATGGTTAAATGGAAGAGATATAAAAGATGCTATTTTACAAGAAGAGCTAGCTGAAATTGAAAAAAATAAAAACAGAGCTTTTTCAATAGGAAGAAATACAGATATAGATTCAGCAGAAATTTTAAAAGAAAAAATAGTAAAATTACCACAAGATAAAGTGCCTATTATTATTGCTGGTGGAAGTTTTAATTCAAAAGGAAGAGAAACTGTTATTACAGAAAGAGGAAAAGAATTACTAAAAGAGCTTATTGAAAAATTGGATAGTGAAAAAGCATATTTTGTTATAGGTCATAAAATGCAAGGGTACGAAAAGGCAATTATTGATATAAGTAAAGAAGTAAATAAAAAATTTGAAATAGATGCAATAATTCCGAAAAAAGTAACAAAAGAGCTAGCAGAAATGTTGGTAAAAAATGATTTAAATGGAGTATGCATTTCAACAGAATCTGAAGAGCTTGGAATATATAAAAGCTTTAATTATGAAATTTTTGAAAGAAGACCTTCAGTTGTATTAGCCTTTGACGGAAATTCTCCAGTATCAAATTTAGTGCAAGAAGCAAAAAATGGAAAAGGAAAAGCAAGAATTTATATAAATGATAGTGTTGATGCATTAAAAGAAAAGGCAAAATCATTAGATGGTTATGTAACAAAATTTAGTGAAAAAAATGAAGAAATTATTAATCAATTTGAAAATGATAATCCAGATATAATAATTGCTTAAAGAGATCATGTCAATGGTTGTCAATGGTGGCGGTTTGAAGTGTGTCAAAAAGAACCGTCCCCATTGACACAAAATAAAATAAGAAAAAAATAATATATGTATTGATTTTTTATTTAATATTATGTATAATAAAAAAACTAACCAAATAGGACTTGAGGAACATATCAAGTCCTATTTAATTTAATAAAAGGAGGAATTTTAGAATGGCAAAAGTACTAAAAGATGTATCAAGAACATTTAACGAATACTTATTATTACCAAATTTAACAGATGAAAGATGTATACCAACAAATGTAAGTTTAAAAACACCACTTGTAAAATTTAAAAAAGGAGAAGAACCTAAATATTCAGAGAACATTCCGTTTGTGTCTGCTATAATGCAAGCCGTTTCAGGAGAAAAAATGGCTATTGCTTTGGCGCGCGAAGGTGGATGTTCTTTTATTTTTGGTTCACAATCAATTGAAGCAGAAGCTGAAATGGTAAGACGTGTAAAAAAACATAAAGCTGGATTTATTGATAGTGATTCAAATGTAAAAAGTGGAACAACATTAAAAGATGTAATAGAATTAGTAGAAAGAACAGGTCATTCAACAGTAACAATCACAGAAGATGGAACAAGTAATGGAAAGTTTTTAGGTCTTGTTACAGATAAAGATTATAGAATTTCAAGAGCAAATTTAGATGACCCAATAGATAAATATATGACTCCAAGATCAAAAATAGTTTGTGCTAAAAAAGGTATAAGCTTAGCAGAAGCAAATGATATTATTTGGGAAAATAAAATTAGTTGTTTACCAATATTAGATGAAAATGATAATTTAGAGCATTTAGTATTTAGAAAAGATTATGAAGAAAGAAAAAATAATCCTAATTCTTTATTAGATGAAAATAAAAGATATATAGTAGGTGCAGGAATCAATACAAGAGATTATGAACAAAGAATACCAGCATTAGTTGAAGCTGGAGTGGATTTATTATGTATGGATTCATCAGATGGATATTCAGTTTGGCAAAAAAATACAATAGATTGGGTAAGAGCACATTATGGCGATGATGTAAAAATTGGAGCAGGAAATGTTGTTGATAAAGAGGGATTTTATTACTTAGCAGAAGCTGGAGCTGACTTCATAAAAGTTGGAGTTGGAGGAGGTTCAATTTGCATCACTCGTGAGACAAAAGGAATTGGCCGTGGACAAGCAAGTGCTTTATTAGATGTAGTAGAAGCTAGAGACGAGTATTATGAAAGAACAGGTATATATATTCCAATATGTTCAGATGGTGGAATTGTGCATGATTATCACATAACTTTATCATTAGCAATGGGTGCTGATTTTGTTATGATGGGTAGATATTTTGCTCGTTTTGATGAAAGTCCAACTAGAAAAGTTAAAATAGGTGGAAATATTGTAAAAGAATACTGGGGAGAAGGTTCAAATAGAGCTCGTAATTGGCAAAGATATGATTTAGGTGAAGCAGGAAAAAATAAGTTATCATTTGAAGAAGGTGTAGATTCATATATTCCATATGCAGGACCATTAAAAGATAATTTGGCAATTACAGTAGCAAAAATAAAATCAACAATGTGTAATTGTGGTTCAATTTCAATACCAGAATTCCACGAAAAAGCAAGATTAACTTTAGTATCTAACATCAGTATAAAAGAGGGAAGTGCACACGATGTAATGCTAAAAGAAGTGGAAACACAAAATTAAATCTATATAAATAATAGATACATATATTTGTTAAAAAAATAGAAAGGAATTTTATAATGGATAAAGAATTAATACTAATAATTGATTTTTACGGTCAATATAATCAGTTAATAGCAAGACGTGTGCGTGAATGCAATGTATATTCAGAAATAGTACCATTTAGTACATCAATTGAAAAAATAAAACAAAAAAATCCAAAGGGAATAATTTTTACAGGTGGACCTGCAAGTGTATATGCAGAAAATGCACCAAAATGTAGTAAAGAAATATTTAATTTAGAAATACCAGTTTTAGGAATCTGCTATGGAATGCAACTTATGACACATATGCTTGGTGGTAAAGTCCAAAAAGCTGATAAAAGAGAATATGGTGTTACATCTGTAAATATAAATAATAGCTCTAAATTATTCAAAGGATTTGAAGATAAAAATGATTGCTTAATGAGTCATACAGATTTTGTAGAAAATCTTCCAGAAGGATTTGAAAATATAGGTTCAACAGATCATTGCCCAAATGCAGCAATGCAAAATACTAAAAAGAATTTTTATGGAATTCAATTTCATCCAGAAGTTAATCATACAAACAATGGAACAGAAATTATAAAAAACTTTGTTTATAATATTTGTGGTTGCTCTGGAAATTGGAAAATGAGCTCTTTTGCAGAGGAAACAGTTACAGCATTAAAACAAAAAATAGGAGATAAAAAGGCATTATGTGCTCTTTCTGGTGGTGTTGATTCATCAGTAGCAGCAGCATTAATAAATAAAGCAATAGGAAAAAATTTAACATGTATATTTGTAGACCATGGATTGTTAAGAAAAAATGAAGCAGAAGAAGTAGAGCAAGTATTTACAAAAAATTTTGATGTTAATTTTATAAAAGTAGATGCTAAAGAGAGATTTTTGAATAAATTAAAAGGAATAACAGACCCAGAGCAAAAAAGAAAAATAATAGGAGAAGAATTTATTAGAGTATTTGAAGAAGAATCTAAAAAAATAGGAACTGTTGATTATCTTGTACAAGGGACAATATATCCAGATGTAATAGAAAGTGGATTAGGAGCAGGAGCTAAAATAAAAAGCCATCATAATGTAGGAGGATTACCAGACTATGTTGACTTCAAAGAAATAGTAGAGCCTTTAAGAGACTTGTTTAAAGATGAAGTAAGAAAAGTTGGATTAGAGCTAGGATTACCAGAATTTTTAGTATATCGTCAACCATTTCCAGGACCAGGGCTTGCAATTCGTGTAATAGGTGATATAACAGAAAATAAATTAGATATATTAAAAGATGCTGATTCAATATTCAGAGAAGAAGTAGCAAAAGCAGGATGGGACAGAAAAATAAACCAATATTTTGCAGTATTAACAAATATAAAAAGTGTAGGAGTGATGGGAGACGAAAGAACATATGATTACACAATAGCACTAAGAGCAGTAACAACATCAGATTTTATGACTGCAGAATGGACAAAAATACCATACGAAATATTAGAAGTAGTATCATCAAGAATAGTAAACGAAGTAAAACATGTAAATCGAGTAGTATATGATATAACCGGAAAGCCACCAGCAACAATAGAATGGGAATAATAAAAATTATATAATTAAAGTTGTCATAATAGTATATGGCAACTTTTTATAGTTTATAATAGAAATTGTTTTTAAACAATATTGAAAAAATGTTACTTAATGATATAATACAGTCAGATAAAAATATAACTATATTTTATCTAACATTAGTACCTTATGAAAGGTGGAAAAATTATGATAAAATTTACAAAAATGCATGGGCTAGGAAATGATTATGTGTATATTGATGCAACAGCTAAAACTGGGCAAAAAATAGAAAATGAATCAGACCTGGCTAAATTTGTCAGCAACAGACATTTTGGAATTGGTTCAGATGGATTAATTTTAATATGTGACAGTAAAGTTGCAGATTTTAAAATGAGAATGTTTAACTATGATGGTAGTGAAGCGGAAATGTGTGGTAATGGAATACGATGTGTAGGAAAATTTGTATATGACAAAGGTCTTACAAATAAAGAAAGTATTACAGTAGAAACTTTGGCTGGAATAAAAACACTAAAGTTTAATATAGAAAATAATAAGGTAAAAACTGTTCAAGTTGATATGGGAGAGCCAATACTAAATCCACAAAAAATACCTGTCATATCAGAAGAAAAAATAGTAAAAAATTTAAAAATAAAAGCCAATGATAAAGAATTTAAATTTACATGTGTATCAATGGGAAATCCACATGCAGTAACAATTATTGATAATATAGATAATTTTGAAATTGAAAAATATGGACCAATATTAGAACATGATGAACGTTTTCCTAAAAGAGCTAATATTGAATTTATTGAACTTATAGATAAAAATAAAATAAAAATGAGAGTATGGGAAAGAGGTGCTGGTGAAACTTTAGCTTGTGGAACAGGAGCATGTGCGTCTGTTGTTGCTTGTAATTTAAATGATTATATAAATAAAAAATGTACAGTAGCATTATTAGGAGGAAATTTATTTATTGAATGGAATGAAAAAGACAATCATATATATATGACAGGACCAGCAACAACAGTATTTGAAGGAATACTTGAATAATGTAAGTAAAATATATAAAAGGAGGGCTCTATGATTAAAATAAATGAAAATTTTTTAGATTTACAAGATAGTTATTTATTTTCAACAATAGCAAAAAAAGTATCAGAATTTCAAAATAATAATCCAGATAAAAAAATAATAAAACTAGGAATTGGAGATGTAACACTTCCTCTTGCACCAGCATGTGTAGAAGCAATGAAAAAAGCTTCAGATGATTTATCAAAAAAAGAAACTTTTATGGGATATGGACCAGAGCAAGGATATGAATTTTTGAGGTCAAAAATAGTTGAGCAAGATTATAAAAAATACGGAATTGATATTCAAACAGATGAAATTTTTGTTTCTGATGGAGCAAAATGTGATACAGGAAATATTGTTGATATTTTTTCAAAAGATAATAAAGTAGCTATAACAGATCCAGTATACCCTGTATATTTGGATACAAATACAATGGCAGGAAGGTCTGGTAAATATAATAAAGAAACAGGAAAATATGAAAATATAATATATATGCCATGTACTTCAGAAAATAATTTTGAACCAAAATTTCCGTCAGAAGTACCTGATATGATATATTTATGTTTTCCAAATAATCCTACAGGAACAGTACTTACAAAAAGTCAATTAACAAAATGGGTAAATTATGCTAAAGAAAACAAATCAATAATTTTGTTTGATAGTGCATATGAAGCTTTTATAACAGAGCAAAATGTTCCACATAGTATATATGAAATTGAAGGAGCAAAAGAAGTTGCAATAGAGTTTAGAAGTTTTTCAAAAACAGCAGGTTTTACAGGTGTAAGATGTGGATATACTGTAATTCCGAAAGCTCTAAAAGGATATACAAATTATGGAGATGCAGTTGAATTAAATAAATTATGGAATAGAAGACAATGTACCAAATTTAATGGTGCATCATACATAACACAAAGAGGTGCTGAAGCAATTTATTCTGAAGAAGGAAGAAAACAAATAATGCAGAATATTAAGTATTATCAGGAAAACGCTAAAATAATTAGAGAAGGGTTACAAAAAGCAGGATATACTGTATATGGGGGAATAAATGCACCATATATATGGTTAAAATTACCAGAAAATGTAAAATCATGGGATTTTTTTGATAAATTATTAAATGAATTGGCAATAGTAGGAACACCTGGAGTAGGGTTTGGTCCAAGTGGAGAAGGATATTTTAGGTTAACAGCATTTGGAAGTAGGTCAAATACAATTGAAGCTATGGAAAGAATAGCATCTAATATATATAAATAAGATAGAAAACAGAGCATATGTAAAAATAGCTCTGTTTTTTGAAAATATATGAAATAAAAAGTCAATTATAGAACTGCAAAAAAATCGCAAAAACATTGAAAAATCAATTGACATAGAGAAATAAATGTTATATAATGGAAAAGCATGTAAGATTAGCGATGAAGTAGGATGTGGCTACAACCTTTGAAATAGCAGGGTTGGAGGGAACTCCTATGGAGTATGTCGTGGCTTAGACCAGGCGGTAAGTTATTAAAATATAAGCACTTATCCCAAGAAAAATCATGCAAAAAACTTGGGTTTATATATTAGATGTTGATGAAACACCAGGGTGCGTTTATAACTTCCGACTAATAATTTAAAATTTTAAGGAGGGAAAATTTACATGGCAACAGTAACAGGAAATGCGGTAGCAAGCGAAAAAATCAGAATAAGATTAAAAGCTTATGATCATGTAGTTTTAGAACAGTCTGCTGAAAAAATAGTAGATACTGCTAAAAAAACAGGAGCAAAGGTTTCAGGTCCTATTCCACTACCAACAGAAAAGGAAATCATAACAATATTACGTTCTCCACACAAACACAAAGATTCAAGAGAACAATTTGAAATGAGAACACACAAAAGAGTTATCGATATTCTTTATCCAACACAAAAAACTGTAGACAGTCTTATGAAAATAGACTTACCAGCAGGTGTTGATATAGAAATCAAATTATAATTTAAATTATTTAGGAGGTCTCTTATAAGACCAAGCTGATGTACTATTTAAAATAGAAATTAAAATATCAGCCAATAGTATTAGGAGGAAAGAAATGAAAACTTTAATAGGAAAAAAAGTTGGAATGACTCAAATATTTGATGAAAAAGGAAGAGTAATTCCAGTAACAGTTATCGAAGCTGGACCTTGTGTAGTAGCACAAGTTAAATCAGTAGAAACAGATGGATACAATGCTATCCAATTAGGATTTGGAGATGTAAAAGAATCTAAATTAAACAAACCAGAAAAAGGACACTTTGCAAAAGCAAATATAGCTCCAAAAAAACATTTAAGAGAATTTAGATTAGATTCAGTAGAAGGAATTACTGTTGGAACAGAATTAACAGTAACAGAATTTGCTGAAGGAGATAGATTAGACATCCAAGGAACAACAAAAGGAAAAGGATTCCAAGGTGTTATTAAACGTCATGGTCAACACAGAGGACCAATGGGACATGGATCTATGTATCACAGAAGACCAGGTTCAATGGGACCAACATCAACTCCAGGTAGAGTATTCAAAGGTAAAAAATTACCAGGACATATGGGAAGAGTTACTGTAACAATACAAAACTTAGATGTTGTTAAAGTTGATAGCGACAAAAACGTAGTTTTAGTAAAAGGTAGCGTACCTGGACCTAAAGGTGCAATATTAAAATTAAAAACAAGTGTAAAAGCATAGGAAGGAGGAAATGAAATGCCAAGTATAGATGTATACAATATTGAAGGAAAGAAAGTTGACTCAGTTAACTTAAGTGAAGAAATATTTGGAATTGAACCAAATGAAGCTGTTGTACACAGTGTATTAGTTAACTTTTTAGCTAATCAAAGACAAGGTACACAAAGTACAAAAACAAGAGCAGAAGTTCGTGGTGGTGGAAGAAAACCATGGAGACAAAAAGGAACTGGTAGAGCAAGACAAGGAAGTATTAGAGCTCCACAATGGATTAAAGGTGGTATAGCTTTAGGACCAAAACCTCGTACATATGCATACACAGTAAATAAAAAAGAAAGAAGATTAGCTATAAAATCAGTTTTAAGTTCAAAAGTATTAGAAAACGAATTAGTTGTTGTTGACAACTTAAACTTAAAAGAAATTAAAACAAATGCTATGGTTAAAGCTTTAAATAACTTAAAAGTAGAAGGAAAAACTTTAATATTATTACCAGAGAAGAACGAAACAGTTCAAAAATCTGCTAGAAATATAGAAAATGTTAAAACTACTTTAGTTAATACAATAAATGTATATGATTTATTAAAATACAACAAATTAGTTGTTACATTAGATACAGTTAAAAAATTAGAGGAGGTGTACGCATAATGATGCCAGAAGATATAATAATAGAGCCAGTTATTACTGAAAAAAGTAATGATGAACTTCAAGGTGGAAAGTATACTTTCAAAGTTAGCAAAAAAGCTACAAAAGTTGATATAGCAAGAGCTGTAGAAAAATTATTTGATGTTAGAGTATTAAACGTAAATACTGTAACTGTAAGAGGAAAACAAAAAAGAGTTGGAAGATCAGTAGGAATGACTTCTGATTGGAAAAAAGCTGTAGTTACAATAGATACAGATCCTCAAGCTAAAACATATTTAGCAAAAGGTGGAAAATCTAAAAAAGTTTCTAAAACAGTTAAAAACTCAATTGATGCTTACGGAATTTAATTTGTAAGATAAGTATTATCGGGAAACTACCCGGAAAATAAAGAATATCTGTTATACGGAGCAGGAAAAAATCCGTAAATAAAAAATTAGAGGAGAGAATAAAAATGGGAATGAAACATTTTAACCCAACAACTCCATCACTAAGAAACATGACAGTTTCTACATTTGATGAAATTACAAAAAAGACTCCTGAAAAATCTTTATTAGCAACAAAAAAGAAAAATGCAGGAAGAAACTCATATGGAAGAATTACTGTTAGACATCAAGGTGGAGGAAACAGACAAAAATATAGAATAGTAGATTTTAAAAGAAAAAAGGATGATATGACAGCAACTGTAATTGGTATTGAATATGATCCAAACAGAAGTGCTAACATAGCATTAATAGAATATGAAGATGGAGAAAGAGCATACATCTTAGCTCCAATCGGATTAACAGACGGAAATAAAGTTGTATCTGGAGAAAAAGCAGATATCAAACCAGGAAACTGTATGAAAATTGAAAACATACCAGTTGGTACAATGATTCATAATATAGAATTAAATCCTGGTCAAGGTGGAAAATTAGTTAGAGCAGCAGGTCAAGAAGCTCAATTAATGGCTAAAGAAGGAAAATATGCTCACGTAAGACTTCCATCAGGAGAAATGAGATTAGTTATGGCTAGATGTAGAGCTACAATAGGAACTATTGGTAACTCAGATCATGAAAACGTTAAAGTTGGTAAAGCTGGAAAAACAAGACATATGGGAATTAGACCAACAGTTAGAGGATCAGTTATGAACCCATGCGATCACCCTCATGGTGGTGGTGAAGGTAGAGCTCCAGTAGGTCATGCAGGACCAATGACACCTTGGGGTAAACCAGCTCTAGGATACAAGACAAGAAAACGTAACAAAAAATCAAATAAATTTATCGTAAAGAGAAGAAAATAATAAGATAAATAATAAATAAATTATTAAGGAGGGAAATTTTAATATGTCAAGATCAAGCAAAAAAATGCCTTATGTTTCTCAAAAGCTTTTAGCCAGAATCGAGAAAATGAATGAAACTGGAGAAAAAGAAGTTTTAAAGACATGGTCAAGAGCTTCTACAATATACCCACAAATGGTTGGACACACAATAGCTGTTCATGATGGTAGAAAACATGTACCAGTTTATTTAACAGAGGAAATGATAGGACATAAATTAGGAGAATTTGCTCCTACAAGAACATTTAAAGGTCATGCCGGAGATAAGACAACTAAAAAATAAGATATAGTTCTTAAAAAATAAGGAGGTAAATAAAGTGGAAGAAAAGCAAGAAATGATTCCAGAAGCAGTAGCAACTCTTAAAAATGCTAGAATTTCAGCTAGAAAAGTTAAAATAGTAGCAGATTTAATAAGAGGTAAAGATGCAAAAGAAGCTTTAGCAATTGTAAAATTCACACCAAAAGCTTCATCTGAAATAATAGAAAAATTATTAAAATCAGCTATAGCAAATGCTGAAAATAACCATGGTATGAAATCTAATAACTTATATGTTGCTGAAATATATGCAAACCAAGGTCCAACAATGAAAAGAATTAGACCAGCTGCAAAAGGTTCAGCAGTAAGAATTAGAAAGAGAACAAGCCATATAACAATAAAATTAAGAGAAAGAGCATAAGAAAGGAGGAGTTAATAAAATGGGACAAAAAATGGATCCACATGGATTAAGAGTTGGTGTTATCAAAGATTGGAGTTCAAAATGGTACGCTGATTCAAAGAATTTTGGAGAATATCTTGTAGAAGATAATAAAATTCGTAAATATATAAAGAAAAAATTATATGTTAGCGGAATTTCAAAAATAGAAATTGAAAGAACTGCTAAATTTGTTAAAGTTAATGTTTATACAGCTAAACCAGGATTAGTAATCGGAAAAGGTGGAAACTTAGCAGAAACATTAAAAAATGAATTACAAAAAATGATTAACAAAGATGTTAATTTAAATATTGTTGAGGTTAAAAATGCTGATATGGATGCACAATTAGTTGCAGAAAACATAGCAGGACAATTAGAAAGAAGAATTTCATTCAGAAGAGCCATGAAACAATGTATGCAAAAAACTATGAAATCAGGTGCTTTAGGAATTAAAACTTCAGTATCTGGAAGATTAGGTGGAGCTGATATGGCTAGAACTGAATTCTATAAAGATGGTACAATACCACTTCAAACTTTAAGAGCAGATATCGATTACAGTTTTGCTGAAGCAGATACAACTTATGGAAAAATAGGTGTAAAAGTTTGGATATATAAAGGAGAAGTTCTTCCAACCAAAAAAGAGAAAGTGGAAGGAGGAGAAGACTAATGCCATTAATGCCAAAAAGAACAAAATATAGAAAATTACAAAAAGGTAGAATGAGAGGAAAAGCTACTAGAGGTAATAAAGTAACAGATGGAGAATTTGGTCTACAAGCAGTAGATGCAGCATTAATAACATCTAACCAAATAGAAGCAGCTCGTATTGCTATGACTCGTTATACTAAAAGAGGTGGTAAAGTTTGGATTAAAATATTCCCAGACAAACCAATCACAAATAAAGGTATAGGTACTCGTATGGGTAAAGGTAAAGGTGCTGTAACATATTGGGTAGCAGTTGTTAAACCAGGAAGAGTAATGTTCGAAATAGCTGGTGTATCTGAAGATGTTGCAAAAGAAGCTTTAAGATTAGCTGCAAACAAACTATCTGTTAAATGTAAATTTGTAAAAAAAGAAACTGAAATAGGTGGTGATGTAGATGAAGATAAATAAGATTAAAGAAATGTCTTCACCAGATTTAGAAAAAGAATTAGGAGAATTAAAATCAGAACTTTTTAAATTAAGATTTACAAAAAAAGCAAACGGTTTAGATAATCCTATGAAAATTAAAGAAGTGAAAAAAGACATTGCTAGAATAAAAACAATATTAAATGAAAGAAAATTAAATGAAGCAAAATAATTGCATTTCATAAATATTAAAGGAAGGAGATCGTTCGAATGGAAGAAAGAAATCTTCGTAAAGTTATGATTGGTACAGTTGTTTCAAACAAAATGGACAAAACAGTTGTTGTTGCAGTTGAAACAAGTGAAAAACATAAAATTTATGGTAAAGTTCAAAAAAGAACTTATAAATTAAAAGCTCATGATGAAAAAAATGAGTGCCAAGAAGGAGATAAAGTAAAAGTTATGGAAACAAGACCTCTATCAAAAGATAAGAGATGGAGAGTTGTAGAAATAGTAGAAAAAGCTATTATAAAATAATTTTATCTCAAAAAAATAATAAATGTAAAATGTAATAAATAAACAAACTTTGTTTAAAGGAGGGAAATTACAATATGGTACAACAACAAACTATACTAAAAGTTGCTGATAACACAGGAGCAAAAGAAATTATGTGTATTAGATGTTTAGGTGGATCTTACAGAAAATATGCAAAAGTTGGTGATGTAATAGTTGCATCTGTTAAAAGTGCTGCTCCAGGTGGAATGGTAAAAAAAGGTGATGTAGTTAAAGCAGTTGTAGTTAGAACTAAAAAGCCTACAAGAAGAGCTGATGGTTCATACATAAGATTTGATGAAAACGCTGCTGTAATAATAAAAGAAGATGGAAATCCAAAGGGAACTCGTATATTTGGACCTATCGCTAGAGAGTTAAGAGAAAAAAATTATATGAAAATATTATCTTTAGCTCCAGAAGTTTTATAATTAGAAATAATTAAATGAATATTAATAATAAATAATAGAGGAGGCGAAATCCTAAATGTTAAAAGTAAAAAAAGGTGACACAGTTAAAGTTTTATCAGGAAATGATAAAGGTAAAACTGGAGAAGTTTTAGAAGTTATGCCAACAGTAGAAAAAATAATTGTTAAAGGTATAAATATTAAGAAAAAACACATGAAACCAAGAAGACAAGGTGAAGAAGGCGGAATAATATCTAAAGAATTCCCAATTCATATGAGCAAAGTTAGTGTTGTATGCCCAAAATGCGGTAAAGCTGTAAGAATTGGATTTGAAATGGATAAAGATAATAAAGTTCGTGTATGTAAATCATGTGGAGCAAAAATAAAATAATTGTAGAAAGGAGGATAATTTAAAATTATGGAAATTTTAAGAGATCAATACAAAAATGAAGTAATTCCAGCAATGATGAAAAAATTCAATTATAAATCAATAATGGAAGTTCCAAAATTAGATAAAATAGTAATTAATATAGGTTTAGGAGATACAAAAGAAAATCCTAAATCATTAGAAAACGCAATAAAAGATTTAAGCGAAATAACAGGTCAAAAACCAATCGTTACAAAATCTAAAAAAGCTATAGCTGCTTTTAAATTAAGAGCTAATGTTGATGTAGGTTGTAAAGTTACATTAAGAAGTGGAAAAATGTATGATTTTGCATACAAACTATTTAATGTAGCACTACCTAGAGTAAGAGATTTTAGAGGAGTATCTGCTAATTCTTTTGATGGAAGAGGTAACTATTCAATGGGTGTTAAAGAACAATTAATATTCCCTGAAATTGAATATGATAAAATTGATAAAATTAGAGGTATGGATATAATATTTGTAACTACTGCTAAATCAGACGAAGAAGCAAAAGAGTTATTAAAATTATTAGGTATGCCATTTAAGAATTAATTTTCTTAGGTTAGTTAAGAAGAAAGGAGAAATTCATGGCTAAAAAATCTTTAAAAGTTAAACAACAAAAAGCACAAAAATACGCAACAAGAGAATATAACAGATGTAAAATATGTGGAAGACCACATGCTTACATCAGAAAATTTGGAATTTGCCGTGTATGCTTTAGAGAATTAGCACATAAAGGCGAAATACCAGGTGTAAAAAAAGCAAGTTGGTAAAATTTATATATATAACAATTTAAAAGGAGGGATAAAATTGATTACTACTGATCCAATAGCAGATATGCTAACAAGAATTAGAAATGCAAATAGTGCAAAACATAAAACAGTAGATATTCCAGCTTCAAATATGAAATTAGCAATAGCTGATATATTATTTAAAGAAGGATACATAAAATCTTTTGAAGAGATAAAAGTTGAAAATAATCAAGGTATTATAAGAATAACTTTAAAATATGATGAAAAGGGTAGTAGAGTTATCGACGGATTAAAAAGAATCAGTAAACCAGGACTTAGAGTATATGCATCAAAAGATGAATTACCAAAAGTATTAAATGGCTTAGGAATAGCTTTAATATCTACATCTAAAGGAATCAAAACAGATAAAGAAGCAAGAAATGAAGGACTAGGCGGAGAAGTTATCGCTTATGTTTGGTAATATAGCAAAATAAATTATAAGGAGGGAAAATTCACATGTCTAGAATAGGAAATAAACCTATTACAGTTCCAGAAGGTGTTGAAGTAAAATTAGACGGACAACATATTACTGTAAAAGGACCAAAAGGAACATTAGAAAGAGATATTCATAAAAACATGACAGTTACTATGGATGGAAATGTTATAAAAGTAACAAGACCAAACGATGAAGCTGAAAATAGAAGTTTACATGGATTAACAAGAACTTTAATCAGTAACATGATTGAAGGTGTTTTAAATGAATATAAAAGAGAATTAGAAATAAATGGTGTTGGATATAGAGCTCAATTAAAAGGAAAAACACTAGTTTTAACTTTAGGATATTCACATCCAGTTGAAATGGAAGCTCCAGAAGGAATTACTTTCGAAGTACCAGCTCCAAACAAAATCATCGTTAAAGGTGTTGATAAAGAGCAAGTTGGTCAAATCGCAGCTGTAGTTAGAACAAAAAGACCACCAGAAGTATATAGAGGTAAAGGTATCAAATATGTTGAAGAACATATTAGACGTAAAGAAGGAAAAGCTGGTAAAAAATAAAATATTAATAATTAATATAGAATATTTATTAGCAAAAATTTTTTATAAAGCTCATATAAGAAAACTAATGCTGTTACATTAGTTAGAAAGGAGAAATGAAAATGGTTTCTAAAACAGATAGAAAATTTGAAACAAGAAGAAGACATATCAGAGTTCGTAGAAAAATAAGTGGAACTGCAGAACGTCCAAGATTATGTATATATAGAAGTAATAAAAATCTATTTGCTCAATTAATAGATGATGTTACAGGTACTACAATAGTTAGTAGCTCTACTCTTGATAAAGACATAAAAACAAAAGCATCTAACAAAGAAGCAGCTAAAGAAGTTGGTGCTGCTATAGCTAAAAAAGCAATTGAAAAAGGTGCTGAAACTGTTGTTTTTGATAGAAGTGGATATCAATATCACGGAATAATTAAAGAATTTGCAGAAGCTGCAAGAGAAGCAGGATTAAAATTCTAAGATTAATAAAAAGGAGGGAAATTTAAATTCATGGAAAATAATACATCAGAATTAAAAGAAAAAGTTGTATCTATAAGCAGAGTTGCTAAAGTTGTTAAAGGTGGTAGAACTTTCAGATTTAGTGCCGTTGTAGTTGTTGGAGATGGAGCAGGACATGTTGGTGTTGGTAATGGTAAAGCAGCAGAAGTTCCTGATGCAATCAAAAAAGCTATAGAAGAAGCTAAAAAGAATTTAATAACAGTTCCAATAGTTGGAACAAGTATACCACATGAATTTGTTGGTCAATTCGGTAGTGCAAAAGTTATGTTAAAACCAGCTGTAGAAGGTACTGGAATTATAGCAGGAGGAAGCGTTAGACCTGTAATAGAATTAGCAGGATACAGAGACATAAGAACAAAAGTTATAGGAACAAACAATCCTAGAAACGTTGTTTATGCTACACTAGAAGGACTAAAAAATATGCAAACATTAGAACAAGTTGCTAAAAAAAGAGGTAAAAAAGTAGAAGATATTTTATAAAAAATTAGTTGATTTATAAAATAACATAGTATATACTTAGTATAATAAAAATAAGGAGGTGTAACCACATAATGAAATTAGATGAATTAACACCAGCACAAAGTACAAAATCAAGAACTAGAGTAGGACGTGGAATTGGTTCTGGTCTTGGAAAAACATCTGGTAGAGGTCATAAGGGTCAAAAAGCAAGATCAGGTGGTGGAGTAAGAAGAGGCTTTGAAGGAGGTCAAACACCACTATATAGAAGATTACCAAAAAGAGGATTTACAAATATCCATGCTAAAACTTACACAGAAGTAACTTTAACAATGCTTAACAAAGCTACTACTGAAGAAGTTACAGCAGAAAGCTTAATAGCAGATGGAATAATCAGTAAAGCAAATGATGGAATAGTAATCCTTGCTACTGGAAACTTAGAGAAAAAATTAGCTGTAAAAGCTAACAGATTTACTAAAGCAGCAAAAGAAAAAATTGAAGCTTTAGGTGGAAAGACAGAGGTGATTTAATTGTTTAACACCATAAAAAACGCTTTAAAAACTCCAGATGTTAGAAAAAGATTATGGTATACACTATTATTAATAATCATTTTTAGACTTGGATGTTTTATTTCAGTACCAACTGTAGATTCAACTCTACTAGCAAATATGGGATCAAATGGAATAACACAACTTATAAATACATTAACTGGTGGTGCTTTTTCTAGATTTTCAATATTTGCAATGTCAATTACTCCATATATTACAGCTTCAATTGTTATCCAATTGTTAGGTATGGTAATACCTTCTTTAGAAAGATTAACTAAAGAAGGTGGAGAAACAGAAAGAGCAAAAGTTAATAGATACACAAAAATATTAACTTTATTCTTATCACTAGCAGAAGGTTTAGGAATTTATTTAACATATAAATCTACTGGAATTTTCATAAATCCAGGACCTTTAACAGGATTTTTAGTTGTATTATCTTTTATGGCAGGAACAGCATTACTTATGTGGTTAGGAGAGCAAATTACTACAAAAGGTGTTGGAAATGGAATTTCAATGTTAATATTTGTTGGTATAATCGCAGGATTACCAGAAGGTGTAAGAACACTATATAAATTAGTATTCTCAACAACTTTCTCAACAACAAATTTATTATTAGCATTAGGAATAATATTAGGAACTATTATTTTAATAACAGCGGTTGTATTTGTACAACAAGCTGAAAGAAGAATACCAGTTCAATATTCTAAAAAAGTTGTAGGAAGAAAAATGATGGGAGGACAAAGTACTCATATACCATTGAAATTAGCAATGGCTGGTGTAATGCCAATAATCTTTGCTTCATCATTTATGACATTCCCAGCAATGATAATTCAAATATTTAACAGCAATATAGCTGAGCAATCAGGATTTTTAGCTGTTTTATATAAATTATCAATTGCAACATCAACATCAACATTAACAACATCTGCAGGAGCTACATATCCATTACCAATTGGATATTCAATAGCAAATGCCTTAATATATTTACTATTAATAGTTGGATTTACATTCTTCTATACATATGCAACATTCAATCCAGCGGAAATATCAAGCAATATTAAGAAAAACGGTGGATTTATACCAGGAATTAGAACTGGTAAATCAACTACAGAATATTTATCATCAGTAATAAGTAAATTAACTATATTTGGTGGATTTTTCTTAGCACTTATAGCTATAATTCCAATGATGGCAAGATTTACAACAGTAGATTTGGCCTTTGGAGGAACATCAATACTTATTATAGTTGGTGTAGCATTAGAAACAATGCAACAATTAGAGTCACAAGTAGTAATGAAACATTATAAAGGTTTTTTAGAATAAAGCAATAAAAGCAATTTAATTATTATAAAAAATATACAAAAGTTGGAAGAATAAATATTAATACTATATTTGGCTTCCAACTTTATATATGATTTTTTAAATAACTAACATATTGTGCAGTAAAATTAGTTATTTAAAAAGTTATATATCAATAATAACTTTATATAAGGAGGAATAATTATGTATATTATAATGTTAGGTGGACCTGGAAGTGGTAAAGGTAGTGTAGGAGGAAAAATTTCTGAAGATTTAAAATTACCACATATAGCAACAGGAGATATTTTTAGAGCTGAACTTAAAAATGAGACTGAATTAGGCAAAAAAATTAAAAAATATATGGACAATGGTTTACTTGTACCAGATGAAGTAGTTATTGAAATAGTAGAAAATAGATTATCACAAGATGATGCAAAAAATGGTGCTGTACTAGATGGATTCCCAAGAACGAAAGAACAAGCAATAGCTCTAGATAAATTCCTTGCAGGAAGAAATCAAAAAGTTAATGCTGCAATTGAATTAGATGTTTCAGATGAAGATATAGTAAAAAGAATAGTAAAAAGAGTAGTTTGCTCAAATAAAGATTGTGGAGAATCATTTAATACAGAGTTCAAACCACCAAAGGTAGAAGGAATATGCGATAAATGTGGTTCAAAATTAACAAAAAGGGCTGATGATAATGAAGATACAGTTATGCAAAGACTAAAAGTTTATCATGATACATCAAAAGAATTGTTAAAATACTATAAAGAAACAGGAGCTCTATGTACAATACACCCAGATATATACTCAAAAACTGTATTAGAAGATAATGTAGCAGAAGCAGAAGAATATTTAAAAAATAAATAGAAATGATAGTGTGTAGATAAGGAAGTAATGAAAAGTGATAACAATAAAATCAAAAAGTGAAATTGAATTAATGAGAGAAGTATGTAAATTAACAGGTCTTATGTATAAAGAGCTTGAAAAACACATAAAGCCTGGAATTTCAACATATGAATTGGACAAAATAGCAGAAAATTTTATGAGAGCACATGGTGCTTTACCAGCACAAAAAGGATATAATCCAGGAATAAAAGGTGTTCCACCTTTTCCATGCTCTATATGTACATCAATAAATGATGAAGTAATTCATGGAATACCTTCAAAAAGAGCAATATTAAAAGAAGGAGATGTATTAAAAATTGATACAGTTCTTTTAAAAAATGGATTTAATGGTGATGCTGCAAGAACATTTATCGTTGGAAAACCAAAAAGCAAAGAAGATGAAAGATTAGTAGAAATAACTAAGAAAGCATTTTTTGAAGGAATAAAATATGCAAAAAAAGGAAATAGAATTGGAGATATTGGACACGCAATTCAAGAATTTGTAGAAAAAAATGGTTATTCAGTTTTAAGAGAGTTCCAAGGACACGGAATCGGAAGATCAATGCATGAAGATCCGGGTATACCAAATTACGGAAAAGCAGGTAAAGGACCAAGAATAGAACCAGGTATGACTCTTGCAATAGAACCAATGGTAATAATGGGAAAACCTGATATTTTGGAGCTTGATGATGGCTGGACAATTATATCAGAAGATGGAACTCAAACTGCACATTATGAAAATACAATTTTAATTACAGAAAAAGAGCCGGAAATATTGACATTAGTGTAAAAATGGTATATACTATAAAAGCTATTGTTTAATATAGCAAATTTTATTTTATGAAAGAAAAATGGAGGTAGAAATGGCAAAAGAGGATGTTATTGAAGTTGAAGGAACTGTTGTAGAAACATTACCAAATACTAATTTCAAAGTAGAGCTTGAAAATGGACATCAAATTCTAGCACATATTTCTGGAAAATTAAGAATGAACTACATAAAGATTCTTCCAGGAGACAAAGTAAAAGTTGAGCTTTCACCATATGATTTAAATAGAGGAAGAATTACATGGAGAGCAAAATAAATTAGCAAAAATATCTGATTGATACCCAACAATCAATTAATATATTAAAACAATGTTTAGGGAGGTGTTAAAAATGAAGGTAAGACCATCAGTAAAACCAATTTGTGAAAAATGTAAAGTTATCAAAAGAAAAGGTGTAATTAGAGTGATTTGTGAAAATCCTAAACATAAACAAAGACAAGGATAATAAACAAATTTTGGTATTCGCACAAACCTGAAAAGCGGCTGAAAGTTTAGGTTTGTGTTAATATATATAAGTTTTATAAAATATTAAAGACTATAATATAAGTTAAAATCCGATTAACTTATATTTAGTGCATTTCACCTTTAATATTAATTAAAACATCAAATACAAAACATTAAAAATAATATTTATAGAAAATTTTGGAGGTGCAAAAATAATGGCTCGTATATCAGGAGTAGATTTACCTAGAGAAAAAAGAATAGAAATAGGATTAACATACATTTATGGAATAGGTTTATCAAGTTCTCAAAAAATATTAGCAAAAGCTGGTGTAAATCCAGATGTTAGAGTAAAAGATTTAACAGATGAACAAGAACAAGCAATAAGAAATGCTATGGATGGATATGTTGTTGAAGGAGACTTACGTAGAGAAGTAGCTCTAAACATCAAAAGACTTACAGAAATAGGATGCTATAGAGGACTAAGACATAGAAGAGGTCTTCCAGTAAGAGGACAAAGAACAAAAACTAATGCTCGTACTAGAAAAGGACCAAGAAAATTAGTTAGTAAAAGTAAGAAATAATTAAGGAGGTAAAACATAAATGGCTACAAAAAATGTAACAAAAAAAGTAACTAGAAGAAGAGATAGAAAAAATATCGAAAAAGGTATGGCTCATATTCATTCTAGTTTTAATAACACAATAGTTACACTTACAGATGTTCAAGGTAATGTTTTATCTTGGGCAAGTGCTGGTGAATTAGGATTTAAAGGATCTAGAAAAAGTACTCCATTTGCAGCTAGTGAAGCAGCTGAAACAGCAGCTAAAGCAGCTATGGAACACGGATTAAAAACAGTAGAAGTATTTGTAAAAGGACCAGGTTCTGGTCGTGAAGCTGCTATAAGATCATTACAAGCAGCAGGGTTAGAAATAAGCAGTATAAAAGATGTAACACCAATACCACACAATGGTTGCAGACCACCAAAAAGACGTCGTGTATAATTAATATGTAATAAGGAAGGTGAAATTAGAAATGTCAAGATATAGAGAACCTGTTTTGAAAAGATGTAGATATTTAGGTATCAGTCCAACAGTAATAGGAATAGACAAAGATTCTAATCGTAAAAAATCATTAAAAAGACAAAAGAAAGTTTCAGAATATGCTATTCAGTTAAAAGAAAAACAAAAATTAAAATTTATTTATGGAGTTAGCGAAAAACAATTTAGAAAATATTTCGATATGGCTTCTAAAAAGAAAGGTAAGACTGGTGAAGTATTACTACAAATACTAGAAAGCAGATTAGACAACGTTATATTCAGATTAGGATATGCAAAAACAAGAGCTCAAGCTAGATTACAAGTAACACATGGTGCATTCGAAGTTAATGGACAAAAAGTTGATATACCATCTTACTTAGTAAAAGTTGGAGACGTTGTTGCTGTAAGAGAAATCAGAAAAGATAACGGAACAATAAAATTGAGTGCTGAAGAAAATGCATCAAGATTAGTTCCAACTTGGTTAGAAAAAGATGCTGACAAATTATCAGGTAAAGTATTAGCAATTTCTTCAAAAGAAGAAATCGATTATCCTGTTGAAGAGCACTTAATAGTAGAGCTTTACTCAAAATAGTAGTTTAGCTATAAAATATTATATTTGTCGATATATAATGGAATTTATTTTAAAGTGTAGAAATAAAATCTCACTTCTTTATATTAGGAGGTAAAAATGATAGAATTTGAAAAGCCAAATATTAAATGCTTAGAGATAGATAATGACAATAATTATGCTAAATTTGTATGTGAACCATTAGAACGTGGATATGGTATCACAATAGGAAATTCATTAAGAAGAATATTACTTTCTTCATTACCAGGAAGTGCAATAACTGGTGTTAAAATCGAAGGAGTTCAACATGAATTTTCTACAATACCAAACGTAGTAGAAGATGTACCAGAGATAATAGTTAATCTTAAAAATGTAAGATTAAAATTAGATAAGAATGAAGAAAAAACTCTAAGAATTAACTTTAAGGGAGAAGGAGAAGTTAAAGCAGGTGATATAATTACTGATGGAACAGTAGAAATATTAAATCCTGATTTACACATAGCAACTGTTTCTGAAGGTGGTTCACTAGTTATGGAATTAGTTGCCAATATGGGTAGAGGATATAATACTGCTGAAAAAAATAAAAAGGATGATCAACCTTTAGGCTTACTTCCAATAGATTCTATCTACACACCAGTTAAAAAAGTTAATTACGCAGTAGAAAATACTAGAGTTGGACAAATGGTTGATTATGATAAATTAACAATTGAAGTTTGGACAGATGGAAGCTTAAAACCATATGAAGCATTAAGTCTAGCTGCAAAAGTAATGACAGGACATTTAGAATTATTTATAGATTTATCAGAAGCTACTAAGAATACAAAAGTAATGGTAGAAAAAGAAGAATCTAAAAAAGAAAAAGTATTAGAAATGTCAATAGAAGATTTAGAATTATCTGTAAGATCATTCAACTGCTTAAAGAGAGCAAATATAGCAACTGTTGAAGATTTAGCAAATAAAACTGAAGCTGATATGATGAAAGTTAGAAATTTAGGTAAAAAATCTTTAGATGAAGTAACAAATAAGTTACATGCATTAGGATTAGACTTTGCCAGAGAAGATGATTAAAAAGGAGGACTTGTTAAAGTGGCTATAAATAGAAAATTGGGAAAAACAACAGATATAAGATTAGCAATGCTTAAAACTCAAGTAACAGATTTATTATTACATGGTCAAATTGAAACTACTGTAGCAAGAGCTAAAGAAGTTCAACCTATGGCTGAAAAATTAATCGCTTTAGCTATAAGAGAAAAAGATAACTTCGAAGAAGTTGATAGCAAAGTTGTTAAAGCAAAATTAGATAGCAATGGTAATAAAGTTACTGAATTAGTAAAAAGCAAAAATGGAAATGAATATTTAAAAGTAGTTAAAGAAGAAACTACAGAAAAAAGACAAAAAGATATGCCTTCAAGATTAAATGCAAGAAGAACAATGATGAAAAATCTTAACAAAGTAAAAGATGCAGAAGGAAATCCTGTAGATTTAGCTACAAAATTATTCAATGAAATAGCTCCAAAATATGTTGGAAGACAAGGTGGTTATACTCGTATAATCAGAAAAGGACAACGTAGAGGAGATGCAGCAGAAGTTGCAATATTAAAATTAGTTTAATATAAATTTTACATATAAAAAAGTTAGATAAAATTAAAACATCTAACTTTTTTTTGCTCTATGAATGATTAATTATAAATGAATTTTATGAAATAATTAAAATAAGTAGATAATAATTATAAATCGGAAGAATGATAAAATTAGATTTTTATATAATTATTACAAATACATTATTTTAAATTATATGTAAATCACTAAAAGATTATAAAATCATATTATATACAAAAGGGGGCTACAATATGATTGATTTCATATTAAATTGTATATTATGGACATTAGCTCTATATGGTTTTTGGGATATATTAAAAATAATAAAAAGTACATTAAAAAATAGAAGAATAGAATCAAATGGAATATTTGTAATTGTAGCAGTAAAAAATCAAGAGCATCAAATAGAAGGATTTTTACGTTCTGTAATATTTAGAATATTATACGGAAAAGAAGAATATTTAAAGAAAATAATTGTAACAGATTTAGATTCTGTAGACAATACGAAGTCAATATTAGAAAAATTTTCAAATGATTATAGTGAAATAAAATTAGTTGATTGGGAGGACTGCAAAAAGCAACTTGATAGTTTGGAATAAAAATTTTAAGATATACATAAATTTAGTGAAGCTCTAAAAAATTATTGAATTATCTTCCTACATATGATAAACTACAAACATATATAGAGAAACGAGGAATATAGCATTGGAAATTAAAGGTGAACTAAAAGAAATAATATTCCAAAATGATGTAAACGGATATACAATAGGAGTATTAGATACAGAAGAAGAAGAGCTAACAGTAGTGGGATATTTACCATTTATAGCAATAGGAGATAATTTAAAATTAATTGGAAAATATGTAACACATCCAGACTATGGAAGACAATTTAAAATAGAAACATTTGAAAAATTAATGCCAGAAACAGCGGCAAGTTTAGAGCGTTATTTATCAAATGGAATGATAAAAGGAATAGGTCCAGCAATTGCCAAAAGAATAACAAAATTGTTTGGTGAAGAAACATTACATGTATTAAAATTTGAGCCATCAAGACTTGCAGAAGTACGAGGAATATCAAAAGATAAGGCAATTGAAATATCAGATCAATTTAATGAAAATTGGGAGTTATGGCAAATTGTTGGATTTTTAGAAAAATTTGGAATTGGCGTTCAAAATGCACAAAATGTATACAAAACATTAGGTGTAAATGCAATTGAAGAAATAGAAGCAAATCCATATATATTAATAGATGTTGCAAATAATGTAGATTTTAAATTAATTGACAAAATGGCAATGAATTTGGGTTTCGAATATAATAATGAAAAGAGAATTAAAAGTGGAATAAAATATGCTATTTCAAAAGCAACTGCAAATGGTCATTGTGCTGTATTAGAAGATGAATTATATAGATTCATAAAAGTTCTTCTAGGTGTAGAAAATGATGAAATAGAAGATTCTGTAATAGAGCTAAAAGCTAAGGGTGAAATTGTAATTGAAGAGCGAGAAGATAATAATTGGATTTATTTGGATTCATATTACAAAGCAGAAGAAAATGTAGCAAATAAATTAATAACTCTAGATAAAGCAAGGAATATGAAACATATAAATGATTTTGAAGATGAGCTAGAAAAAATAGAACAAAAAACTGATTTAATATTATCAGATAAACAAAAAGAAGCTATTGAAGCTGTAAATGATAACAATGTTTGTATAATTACAGGTGGACCTGGTACAGGTAAAACAACAATTATAAAAGTTATATTAGAGCTATATAAATCAAAAAAAAGAAAAACCGTATTATGCGCACCAACAGGAAGAGCTGCAAAAAGAATGACTGAAACAACAGGTGAAGAAGCAAAAACACTACATAGATTGTTAGAAATAGGTAAAATTGAAGAAGAGCGAACAAGTAAGTATAATGATTTTGATGTAGCACCATTAGATGCAGATGTAATAATTGTTGATGAAATGTCTATGGTTGATTTATTTTTGATGAATTATTTAGTGAAAGCAATATATCAAGGTTCAAAATTAGTCCTTGTTGGAGATGTAGATCAGTTGCCATCTGTAGGACCAGGAAATGTTCTTGCAGATTTAATAAACTCAAAAAGAATAAAAACGATTGTATTAAATAAAATTTTTAGACAAGCAGCCAAAAGTAAGATAATAATAAATTCTCACAGAGTAAACAGTGGAGAGACATTTATAAAACCACAAGAATCTGCAGAAGAGCTAAATCAAGATTTTTTCTACATAAAAGAAAATAATCAAGATAAAATTTTGAATCAAATATTATCTTTATGTAGTGGAAGATTAGAATCATACGGAAATTATGAGTTTTTTAAAAGCATTCAAGTTATAACACCAACCAAAAAAGGAATGCTTGGAACAAAAGAGCTAAATAAGGTATTGCAAGAGTGTTTAAATCCATTGCCAGAAGGTGGATTGGAAAGACAAAATCTAGGTGCAAGTTTTAGAGCAGGGGATAGAGTAATGCAAATAAAAAATAATTACGATATTTTCTGGGAAAGAGAAAAATATGGATATGAAACAGGTAATGGTGTTTTTAATGGTGAATTTGGTACTATATTAAAATTAGATGATATAGAAAAAAGAGTAAAAATAAAATTTGACGATGAAAAATATGCGTGGTATCAATATTCAGAGCTAGATCAAATAGAACATGCATATGCAATAACAGTGCATAAAGCACAAGGTAGTGAATTTGATGTAGTAATAATGCCAATAGTACAAGCTGCACCAATGCTATTAACGCGAAATTTACTATATACAGGAATGACAAGAGCAAAAAAAATGCTAATAATAGTTGGCAATGCAAATGTAATAGAATACATGATTAATAATGCTGATAATAAAAAAAGAAATACGGGGTTAGAATATAAATTAAAAAATATGTAAAAATATAGGGGGCAATTTTAGGAGGTTTTATGAAAAAAAATCTAATTGAAACTGCTCTTAATTTTATTTTTCCCAAAGCTTGTGGCTTTTGTGGGGAAATAACAAACTCGTATTTATGTGAGTATTGTAATGAGTATTTAAAACAAAGACAAATGAATAAAATACAAAAATATGATGATAAGTTTTTTGATGAGCATTTGTGGATATATGAATATAAAGATGAAGTGAGAGAAAAGATAATTGATTATAAATTTAATAATATGTCATATCTATATAGAACATTTCTTCAAATAATTTTATCAACAGAAAGTGTATGTAATTATATTAAAAAATTTGATATATTAATACCTGTTCCAATACATAAAAAAAGAGCAAAAAAAAGAGGTTATAATCAAAGTGAGTTGATTGCAAAAGGAATAGCTAAAAATATAAAATCTATACAATTGCAAACTAATATAATTGAAAAAATAAAAAATATAAAACCACAAAGTACATTATCAAAAGATATGCGTATAGAAAATGTAAAAAATGCATATAGGCTTAAGAAGTGTGACATATGTTTAAAAAATAAGAACATATTATTAATAGATGATGTATTTACAACAGGAAGTACAGTAAATGAATGTGCTAAAATTTTGTTACAAACAGAATGCAATAAAGTTAGTATAATAACACTTGCTAAGGATTGACAAATGTACATAAAAATACTTATAATAATGGTAATAATTTATGATATTTTACAAGATCAACTTAGTGAAATTATTATAAGTTTATGAATGTAATGGGGGGGATTTTATATGAAATTTATAGTAGGGATAGTAATTGCTATTGCTATGGTATGTGGAGTATATACAACAAATTCTATAACAGAAAATATTGATAAAACATCAAACAATACAGTATCTACACAAACAGATAATAATTATAATAAAAGAATCTTGGGAGGCTGGGAATCATCAGCATCAGGAGGATCTTATTATGTATTTAATAATGATAATACATACTATTGGTATGAAAGTTCCAGTAATTTAAATGATAATTATTATAAAGGAAATATGGAAATTTTGCATGGAACTGATGCAATGGATGAGCTTGGAATAACATTAGAGCAAGCTACTACAGTGATGTCAAATTCAAATTATAAAGTTGGAATTAATAATATTTATTGTATAAAATTAAATCCTACGTATTTAATCAGCGGTGGCGTTGATAAAACAAATACTTTGACAGATAAATTTAATATGAAATTATTATTTGTATATGTAGATGAAAATAATGCACAAGCATATAATTATACAACAAATGATACATATTACTTAGTTAAAAAATAAGATATAATTAAATAGCAAGAAGGAGTAATAATTATGCAAGAGAAAAGGAAAGATTACATAGGTTGGGATGCTTATTTTATGGGAATAGCAATGTTATCTGCACAAAGGAGTAAAGATCCAAATACACAAGTTGGAGCATGTATAGTAAGTAAAGATAAAAAAATATTATCTGTAGGATATAATGGGGCTCCAAATGGATATGATGATAAACATATGCCTTGGGATAGAGAAGGAGACTTTATGAATACAAAATACGCATATGTATGTCATGCAGAGCTAAATGCTATATTAAACAATAAAGGTTCAAACTTAGAAGGGGCAACAATATATGTAGATTTATTTCCATGCAATGAATGTGCAAAAGCAATAATACAGTGTGGAATAAAAGAAATTGTATATAAGTCAGATAAGTATAATGGAACAGATGGAAATATAGTATCGAAAAAAATGTTAGATTATTGTGGGGTAACATACAGAAAATATGAAGAAAGCAATAAAGAGATAAAATTAGAGCTATAAATAATAAAATTTTAGCAGGAAAGAGAGAAAATTATGCAAGATAAATATAATTTAACTTTAGAGCAAAATATATTTTTAGCTAAAAGAAATTTAGTAGATAATATATATGCTAATGCAAAAATGGAAGGATTAAATGTAACATTTCCTCAAACAAAAACAATACTAGAAGGGGTAAATGTTCCAAGCTTAAAGATTGATGAAATACAATGTATTTTAAATTTAAGAGATGCTTGGAAATATATTATAAACAATATAAATGATACTTTCAATCTAGATTTCATTTGCAAGGTAAATGAATTTGTAGCGAGAAATGAAAGTTTAGAATGGGGAAAGCTAAGAAATCGGAAAAGTTTCAATAACAGGAACTTCATATGTTCCAAGTATTCCAGATAAAAAGCTTGTTATCGAAGAAATTAATAAAATATTAAAAATAGAAAATGCAACTGAAAGAGCAATTGAATATATGCTATATGGTATGAGAAGTCAGTTATTTTGGGATGGAAATAAAAGAACAAGTACAATTTGTGCTAACAAAATTATGATACAAAATGGAGTAGGAATTATAAAAGTACCAGATAATAAATTGGAAGAATTCAATATACTGCTAACTGATTTTTATAATACCAACAATAATGAAACTATAAAACAGTTTATTTTTGATAACTGTATTGATGGAATTGTTTTTTAGAATTTGACAAGAGCACTCAGAAATGCTAAAATATATAACATATTAGGAGTGTACCTAGGTACATAATCGAGCGGTACAGAATAACAACAGTTATTTACACAGAAGTGAGGGAAGTCTTACAGAGGAGTCTTAATAGTTTATTAATGAGTATTATAAACGAATAAGAAACTCTGTAAGGCTTTTTTTATTCGAATAATACACATAAAGAAAGGGGATTTTTTATGAAGTATTTTAAAAAGTTAGTTGGGGATAGAATATACCTATCACCAAGAAGTACAGAAGATTATGAAGTTTTTACAGAATGGTTGAATGATTTTGAAACAACAGATTATTTAGGAAGAAGCGGACAAATACAATCGTTATCAGCAGAAAAAGATTTTTTAAATGAGCACGCTAATCAAAGAGCTGCATTTGTAATTGTAACATTAGATGAGAATAAAATGATTGGAACTGTTTGCTTAGAAGATTTTGATGATATAAATAGAACAGCAACACTAGGAATTTTCATAGGTGATAAAAATTACAGAAGTAAAGGATATGGAACAGAAGCAATTAGATTAATATTAGAATATGGATTTAAATATTTAAATTTACAAAACATAAAATTAGATTTGATGGAATTTAATGAAAGAGCACTAAAATGTTATCAAAAATGTGGATTCAAAGAGTATGGAAGAAGAAGAAAATGCAAATATATAGATGGAGAATACTATGATTCAATAGCAATGGATATATTAGCAGAAGAGTTTGAGGGTGATTACATAAGAAATAAAAATATTTAATCTTTAAAAATTTAGGAGATATAGGAAATGGAACATCAATTATCAAAACAAGAATTAAGAGCAGAAAAGATTTCGAGAGATGAATTTAAAAACATAAAACGAAATGAAATATATATAGTACTAGATAGCTTAAAAGTTGCACATAATATAGGAACCATATTAAGGCTATCTGATGCTTTGCTAATAAAAAAAGTATATATATGTGGAAATACAATAGTTCCACCAAATTACAAAATAAAATGTAGCTCAAGAGGAGCAGAAAAGTGGGTTGATTGGGAATATGTAGAAGATGCAACACAAATAGTAAAAAAATTAAAATCTAATGGAGTGGAAATAACGTCAGTAGAAGTAGCAAGCAACAGTATTGATTATAGGCAATATGAACCTAAATTTCCATTATGTTTAATTTTAGGAAGAGAATATGATGGGGTATCCCAAGAGCTATTAGATTTATCAGATAATGTAATTCACTTACCATTATTAGGAATGTCCAATTCTATAAATGTTTCTACAGCAGCAAGTGTTGTAATGTACTATGCTTTTGATAAATATGAAAAAAATAAAAATGTAATGTAAAAATACTTGACAAATCGGTCGAAAAGGTGTAAAGTATATAAGCATTACATTTTTTTGAGATATACTAAAAAATCTCAAGAAAGGGAGCAAAACAAAAGTATGGAAGAAAAAATAAAAATAGGAATACTATTCGGAATATATGGTAAGTTACTAACAGAAAAGCAATATGAATTATTAAATGATTACTACAACAATGACTTATCACTTTCAGAAATAGCAGAAAATAATAATATAACAAGGCAAGCCGTAAATGATGTAATAAATAAAGGAAAAAACAAACTAATTGAAATAGAAGAAAAATTATCATTTATGAAAAAAATGTTAAATCAAGAAAAAGAAATAAAGCTAATAATAAATGAACTAAAAAATGTAGAAAATAAAACATTAAAAAAAGAACAAATACAAAACATACAAAAAAGGCTAGAACAATTAATTTAATGTAAGGAGGAACTTCAAATGGCATTTGAGGGATTATCTTCAAAATTTCAAAATATAGCTAGAAAGTTTAAAGGTAAAACACGTATAACAGAATCTGATTTAAAAGAAATGTTAAGAGAAGTTAAATTAGCATTACTAGAAGCAGATGTTAATTATAAAATTGTAAAAGAATTTATTGCCACAATTCAAGAAAAAGCATTAGGGCAAGATGTTCTAAAATCATTAACACCAGGTCAACAAGTAATTAAAATAGTAAAAGATGAACTTGTTGAATTATTAGGAGGAACAGATGCAAGAATAAATATATCACCAAATCCTCCAACAATAATAATGATGGTTGGTTTACAAGGATCTGGTAAAACAACAACAGCAGCAAAGCTTGCAAATATATTAAGAAAAGATGGTAAAAAGCCATTATTAGTAGCTTGTGATGTATACAGACCAGCTGCAATAAAACAATTGCAAGTATTAGGAGCTCAATTAAATATACCAGTATATGCAAATGAAAGTTCACAAGATGTTGTAAAAATTTCAAAACAAGCAATTGAGCAAGCAATAAGTAAGCTAAATGATGTAATAATAATAGATACAGCTGGTAGACTTCAAATTGATGAAGTACTTATGGAAGAGCTTAAAAATTTAAAATCAGCAGTAAAACCACACGAAATATTATTAGTTGTAGATAGTATGACAGGTCAAGAAGCCGTAAATGTTGCAGAAAGCTTTAAAGATGCAGTAGGAATTGATGGAATAGTACTTACTAAATTAGATGGTGACACTCGTGGTGGTGCAGCATTATCTGTAAAAAAAGTAACTGGAAGACCAATTAAATATATTGCAACTGGTGAAAAAATGAATGATATAGAGCAATTCCATCCAGATAGAATGGCATCAAGAATTTTAGGAATGGGAGATGTTCTTTCAATAATAGAAAAAGCTGAAGAAGCAATAACAGAAGAAGAAGCTGAAAAGCTAGAAGCTCAATTAAGAAAAAACAAATTTGACTTAGATGATTATTTAACACAATTAAGACAAATAAAAAAGATGGGATCTTTTTCATCTATCCTAAAAATGATACCTGGATTAGGAAGTAAAATGAAGGATATTCAAGTAGATGATAAAGAATTTTTACGAATTGAATCAATGATTTGTTCTATGACTAAAGAGGAAAGAAGAAATCCTAAAATATTAAACGGACAACGTAGATTAAGAATTGCAAAAGGTAGTGGAACAACAGTTGAACAATTAAATAAATTTATGAAGTCATTTGAAATGACACAAAAAATGATGAAACAAATGAAATCTGAAAAAGGTATGAAAAATGTTATGAGAAATCTTAAAGGCATTGATAAAGATGCATTTAAAGATTTGAAATTTTAAGGAGGTGAAAACAAGATGGTAAAAATAAGATTACAAAGACAAGGTGCTAAAAAAGCTCCATTCTATCATATAGTAGTTGCAGATTCAAGATCTCCAAGAGATGGAAGAATCATCGAAAAAATAGGATCATACAATCCAATGACAGACCCAGCAACAATAGTATTAGACAAAGAAAAAGTTGCAGAATGGATCAAAAATGGTGCTAAACCAACAGACACAGTAAAAGCTTTAATAGAAAAAGCTAACTAATTTTAATCCTGGAAAGGAGTAAAAATTATGAAAGAAATTTTAGAACTTATAATTACTAATCTTGTTGACAATAAAGATGAAGTATCAATTGAAGAAATTATAAACAACAAAAATGTTGATTATAAAGTAAAAGTTTCTAAAGAAGATATGGGAAAGGTTATTGGAAAACAAGGAAAAGTAGCAAAATCAATAAGAACTGTTATGAAATCTGTATCTGCCAAAGAAGGCAAAAGAGCAAATATAGAATTCGTAGATTAAGAGGTAAAAATGCAAGAATATTTTGAAATAGGTCAAATTGTAAATACATTTGGTGTAAAGGGATTTGTTAAAGTAAAACCTTTCACTGATGATTTAGAAAGATTTGAAGAGCTAGAATCAATTTTAGTTATTAAAAATAAAGATATGATTGAAATGAAAATTGAAGAAGTAAAATATCAAAAAAATATGGTACTTTTGAAATTGGAAGGCATTGATGATATGACTATGGCAGAAAAATATAAAGGTTGCTATATAAAAATTCATAGAAAAGATGCAAGAGAGCTTGAAGAAGGAACATATTTTATAGCTGATATATTAGGCTCAGATGTGTATACAGATACTGGTAACTATTTAGGAAAAGTTGATGATATATACAACAGTGGAGCACAAGATATATATGTTGTAAAAGATGAACTTGGAAAGCAAATACTTTTACCATCAATCAAAGAAGTTATATTAGATATTGATATTGAAAATCAAAAAGTAACAGTTCATTTATTAAAAGGTTTAATATAATAAATGGAGGAAAAAATGAAATTTGATGTTTTAACACTTTTTCCAGAAATGTTTAATTGTTTAAATGAAAGCATTTTAGGAAGAGCAATTGAAAAAGATTTAATAAATATTAATTTAATAAACATTAGAGATTTTTCAAAAGATAAACATAAAAAAGTAGATGATACTCCATATGGTGGAGGAGCTGGAATGGTTATAAAACCAGATGTTGTATATGATGCATATCAATCTGTAAAAGATGAAAATGCAAAAGTTATATATATGTCTCCACAAGGCAAAGTATTAAATCAAGAAAAAGTAAAAAGCCTTAGTAAAGAGCAGCACTTAATATTGTTATGTGGACATTATGAAGGAATTGATCAACGTGTTATAGATGAAATTGTTGATGAAGAAATTTCTATAGGTGATTATGTTTTAACAGGAGGAGAAATACCTGCAATGGTATTAATTGATTCTGTTAGCAGATATATAGAAGGCGTAATTAGCAGTGAATCTACAAACGAAGAATCATTTTCAAATAATTTATTAGAATACCCACAATATACAAGACCAGAAGTTTTTAATGGTGTACAAGTTCCAGAAATATTAAAGTCTGGGCATCATGAAAATATAAATAAATGGAGGAGAGCTGAATCTTTAAAAAATACATATAAAAAAAGGCCAGAACTTTTAAAGGATGTTGAATTATCTTATGAAGATAAAAAAAATTTAGGTATTAAATAAAAATTAATATTAAAAAGAAAATAAAGTATTTTTTATAAAATTATAAGACGAAAAGTCAAAATAAAGAAAGGAGAATATCGATGGATATCATAAAATCAATTGAACATGAGCAAATGAAAAATGCGATTCCAGACCTTAAAGTTGGTGATACAATAAGAGTACATCAAAGAATTAAGGAAGGTAATAGAGAAAGAATCCAAGTATTCGAAGGAATAATAATTAAAAAACAAGGTGGAGGATTAAATGCTACATTTACAGTAAGAAGAGTAGCTTACGGATGTGGAGTTGAAAAAACATTCTTAATTCACTCACCAATGGTAGAAAAAATTGAAGTGGTTAGAGTAGGTAAGGCAAGACGTGCTAAATTATACTACTTAAGAGACAGAGTAGGTAAAGCTGCTAAAACTAAGGAAGATATAGGAGCAAGAATTGAAACTAAAGAAATAGTTATCAAAGGTGCAGAAACAGAAGAAGCTCCTGTAGCTGAAGAAGTAGCAACACCAGCTGTTGAAGAAGCAAAAGTTGAAGCTCCAGCTACTGAAGAAGTAAAGGCTGAAGAAGCTCCAAAAGCTGAATAATAAATAGTAAATAAAAAATATACATTCATTAATATGAATGTATATTTTTTTTATAAACATATTAATTATGATATTTTTAATGTAAATAAAATATTATAATTACATACCAAGCTTAATTTTATCAGCCTCATCTTGAGAAATATATCCATATTTCACCATAGAGCGTATAACTTTAGCCTGTCTCTTCTTACATAAATCCATATTAGCAGTAGGAGCATAAACACTAGGGGCATTAGGAATTCCAGCAAGCATAGTTGCCTCATCCAAAGTCAAATCTTTAGGTTCCTTATTTAAATATCCATTTGACGCCTCCTTAATTCCATAATACCCATTCCCATAATAAATAGTATTAACATACAACTCAAAAATCTCATCTTTAGAATAATTTTTCTCCAAATAATAACTCAAAATTAACTCAGCAGACTTTCTCGAAATATTTTCCTTCTCAGTCATAAAATACAAATTCTTAGCAACCTGCTGAGTAATAGTACTACCACCCTCAACAGCATCTTTAGCCTTAATATTAGCACTTATTGCCCTACCAATAGAAATCAAATCAATCGACCCATGCTCTCTAAATCTATGATCCTCAACCGCAATAGTAGCATTCACCAAATCATCAGGCAAATCAGAAAAAACAACAAAATTCTCATCACCACGAACCTCTTCAACCTTATCCCTCAAAGAAATCCTACTAACAGCACTATTATACAAATTATACCCCATCAAACCAACAAAAACACAGCCCACCAAAACAACAACAAAAACAACCAACAAAATCTTCCTCAACAACTTCATACCCACCAAAACCTTTCAAAAAATGTCATTATACTAATTAATAATTCTAAAAACATTATATATATACAAACCAATAAAATCAATAAGTAAGAACAATAAAAAATACAAGCATAATATTGAAAATATCCCCACAAGGTGATAAAATACAACAATAAAAGGAAACGGAGGAAATTTAAATGTCAAAATTTGTTCATTTACATGTACACAGCGAATTCAGTTTATTAGATGGTGCAAACAGAATAAAAGATCTACCAGTAAGAGCAAAAGAGCTCGGCATGGATTCAATAGCAATAACAGACCACGGCGTAATGTTTGGTGTTATCGATTTTTATAAAGCATGTAAAGCAAATGGTGTAAAACCAATAATCGGATGCGAAGTATATGTAGCACCACGAACAAGATTTGACAAAGAAGCGGGAATCGACAACAAATACAATCATTTAATACTACTAGCCAAAAATAATAATGGATATAAAAATTTATCAAAACTAGTATCATTAGGATTTCTAGATGGATATTACTACAAGCCAAGAATAGATAAAGAAATATTAGAAAAATACCACGAAGACTTAATTTGCTGTAGTGCTTGCTTAGCAGGAGAACTACCACAAGCCATATTAAAAAATGATATGGAAAAAGCAGAAGAAACAGCACTATGGTTTAAAAATCTATTTGGAGAAGATTATTATTTAGAAATACAAGCCAATAGTTTAAGAGAGCAAGCATTAGTTAACCAAAAACTAATAGCATTATCACAAAAATTAAACATACCAATAGTTGCGACAAATGATGCACATTACTTAAAAAAAGAAGATTACTATAATCATGAAGTATTACTTTGCGTACAAACAGGAAAAAGAATGACAGACAGTGACAGAATGTCTTTTTCAACAAATGATTTTTATATAAAATCTCCAGAAGAAATGGAAGAATATTTTGCAAATGTACCACAAGCACTAGAAAATACAGTAAAAATAGCAGAAAAATGTAATGTAGAATTTGAATTTGGTAATACAATATTGCCAAATTATGATGTACCACCAGAATTTGAAACACATTATGATTATTTAAGAAAATTAAGCAAAGATGGAATGCAAAAGCGATACGGAGATAATATTCCAAAAGAAATTCAAGAAAGAGAAGAATATGAATTATCTGTAATTAAAACAATGGGATATGTAGATTATTTCTTAATAGTTTGGGACTACATAAACTGGGCAAAATCACAAGGAATTCCAGTTGGTCCAGGTCGTGGATCTGGTGCTGGCTCAATAGTTGCATATGCAATTGGAATAACAGATATAGATCCAATAAAATACAGTTTAATTTTTGAAAGATTTTTAAATCCAGAAAGAATAAGTATGCCTGATTTTGATGTTGATTTTTGTTATGAAAGACGACAAGAAGTTATAGATTATGTTGCAAGAAAATATGGTCATGATCATGTTTCTCAAATTATAACATTTGGAACAATGTCTGCAAGAATGGTTATAAGAGACGTTGGAAGAGCATTAGATGTGTCATATGCTGAAACAGACAAATTGGCTAAAATGATACCAAACGAAGTTCATATTACAATAAAAAAAGCATTAGAGCAAAATAGAGAGCTAAATGACTTATATGAGAATGATGAATCAGTAAAAAAATTGTTAGATATAGCAATGGGACTAGAGGGATTACCTAGACAGGCTTCAACACATGCTTGTGGAATAGTAATAACGAAAGATCCAGTAGATACATATGTTCCGCTATATGTTAGAGATAATTTAATTTCAACACAATATATTATGACAACATTAGAAGAGCTTGGACTTTTAAAAATGGACTTTTTGGGCTTAAGAACATTAACTGTAATTCAAGATACTATAAATCTTGTTAAACAAAACAGAGGTATCGATGTTGAATATGATAAAGATATGAGTGATCCAAAAGTTTATAAACTATGGCAAGATGGTGATACAGTTGGAATATTTCAATTTGAAAGTCAAGGAATTACTAACTTTATGAAAGAATTAAAACCAGATTGTTTAGAAGATATAGTAGCTGGTGTTTCGCTATATCGTCCTGGTCCAATGGATCAAATTCCAAGATATATAGCAAATAAAAAAGATCCTGAACATGCTATATATACACATCCAGCTTTAAAGCCTATACTTAAAGTTACATACGGATGTATGGTTTATCAAGAACAGGTTATGCAAATTGTTAGAGACTTAGCTGGATATTCACTTGGTAGAGCTGATTTAGTTAGACGTGCAATGGGTAAGAAAAAGTTAGATGTAATGGCAAAAGAGCGTGAGTATTTTATACATGGACAAACAGATGAAAATGGAAATATTATAATTCCAGGTTGTGTTAGAAATGGAATTGATGAGCAATCAGCCAATAAAATATTTGATGAAATGGCAGAGTTTGCAAAATATGCATTTAACAAATCACATGCTGCAGCATATGCGGTAGTGTCATACAGAACGGCATATTTAAAAGCATATTATCCAGCAGAATTTATGGCTGCAACATTAAATAGCTTTTTAGGAAATTTAGATAAAGTTCCACTATACATTGATGAATGTAAAAGAATGAATATACAAATTTTAAAACCAGAAATAAACAAAAGCTTTACAAAATTCACTGTAGAAGATGGTAAAATAAGATTTGGTTTAGGAAGTATAAAAAATGTTGGAATTCCAGTATTAGAAGCAATTGTAAAGAATAGGGAAGAGCAAGGACCATTTAAAGATTTGGCAGATTTTTGTGAAAGAATGCAAAATGATTCTGTAAATAAAAAATGTATTGAAAGTTTAATAAAATCAGGAGCAATGGATGAGTTTAATCAAACAAGAGCAACTTTACTTGCATCATATGAAGACATAGTTGACAGTATAAATACATCTTCTAAACGTAGTTTAAAAGGACAAATAACTATGTTCGATATGGGTGGAGAAAATGATGATGAACTTGAAAAAATAAAATACAATTATACAATTTTAGATGAATTTTCAGAAAAAGAATTATTAGCAATGGAAAAAGAAATGTTAGGATTATATATAACAGGACATCCATTAGAATCATTAAGACATGAAATAGAAGTTCAAACAAATATAAATACATTACAAATGAGAGAAGCAAAAGAAGAAGAGCAAGAAACTGGAAAAGTAATATATAAAGATGGACAAAATGTAAAATTTGCCGGAATAATAAGTTCTATAAAGAAAAAGTATACAAAAACAAATAAATTAATGGCTTTTGTAACTATTGAAGATTTGTATGGATCTTGTGAAGTAATAGTTTTTGAAAATTGTTATATGAATAGTTCAGATGTTTTAATAGAAGATAACATCGTTATGTGTGAAGGACGATTAAGCATAAGAGAAGATGAAGATACAAAAATTGTTGCAAATAAAATTACTAAGTTTGGAAGTAAAAGCTCTAGAATTTTAAAAATAGATATTACAGATATATCTGAAGAGCAAAAAGAAAAATTAAGAGGAGCAATAAAATTTTTTGCAGGAGATAGAAATAATATTGCTGTAAAAATAATAAATGTAGATACATCTGTTATGTCTGGTGGAATTTTTATAAATGAACAAATATATAATGAATTTAAGGAAATTGCTGGTAGTGATAGGGTTAGTATAGAGGAATAAAAAGATAATTTATAACTAAAAGACTCACGAATAATCGTGAGTCTTTATTAATTAATTTTGATTAAAATTTCTTCTTGCTGCTTTTCTTGCTTTTCTGCAATCTGGGCATCTTTGTGGTTCGTTATCAAAACCTTTTTCAGCATAGAATTGTTGTTCACCTTCTGTGAAAACAAAATCAGCACCACAATCTTTGCATACTAATGTTTTATCTGCCATAGTAGAGTACCTCCTTCTCCAAAAATATCATTTAACAATCTTTTGACACATTGAACCTTTAATAATAAAATAATTTGAAGGAAATAGTCTACTTAATAATTAAATTTGTTTAGCTTTTTCAAAAGCTATGCTTAGTGTAACACATTATGTGAGGGATTACAAGTAGAAAAATACAATATTGTAATAAAAATTTTGTTAACAAAAATAATAAAAACGACTCAGGCAGAAGCCGAAGTCGCTTAAAGACAATCGTAATAGAGGATTTATCGACAATAATGTCGAAATCGTTGAAGTCGTCGACGATTCCTCTAAAAAAGAGGTTAGAAGAGCAACCAAGTGCCCACTCAACCTTTTGTTCTTCGAATTCTTTTATGAATTTAAAGAAGATATTCCGGCGGTCTTCAAAATCGGAACAACCCAGAAAATCTTGCCAATTATCTGTGGATTGTCTCTCGTACAGGTTTGAGATCAATTTTTGTTTTTTCATTATAATGTCCTCCTTAGAATCTCAAAGAAAAAAATTTATATAATTATATGGTAACACATAAATAACTTTATGTCAATCAAATTCAAAAACACGATAATCACCTTGATAAATTTTAAAACATATAGTAAAATACTAATAAAATCAAAAATAGGCATTTTGAAATTATAAATTTCAGAAAGGATTTTAAAAATGGAAGAAAAAACATTAACTTTTTTAGGAAAAGATTCTGGGTTTGGAGAGCACAATAACTCAGCATATATAGAAGATAACAATAAATTAATAATAATCGATTGTGGATTCACAGTTTTTGAACAATTAAAAAACAAATTTGATTTTAATAAATATTCAAATATAGAAATAATAATAACACACTTACATAATGATCATGCAGGTTCTTTAAGTCAAATAATATTATATTTATGGTTCATATATAATAAAAAAGTAACAATATACAGTAAATGTGAAAGAATACGAGATTACTTAGAAATAACAGGAACACCAAAAGAATCATATGAAATAAAAAATGAATCTGAAAATATAACTTTTATAAAAACAAATCATGTGCAGTATTTAGATGCTTATGGATTTAAATTAAAAGTAAAAGATAAAAATATAATTTATACAGGTGATACAAATACATTGAATCCATTTTTACCACATATTGAAAATGAAAAAATAGATGAATTATATGTTGATGTATCAAAATTTGGTGGAGCTCATTTAAAAATAGATGATATAGTAGAAAAACTAGCAAAAATAAACAAATCTGGAACATTAGTGGATTTAATGCATTTAGATGATAAGGAATACATTAATGCAATATGGCAAAGTGAATTATTAAAATAGTTTATAAAGATAACTAAAAAAATTACAATGTAGCCAATGATAAGAAAGGAAGAAGATTAATAATGAGTAGATTGTTACTGATAGATGGAAACAGCATATTAAATAGAGCATTTTATGGAATAATGGGAAGTAAAATGCTTACAACAAAAGATGGAACATATACAAATGCTGTATATGGATTTTTAGCAATAATGTTTAAGGCACAGGAGGATTTATCACCAGATCATATGGCTGTAACATTTGATTTAAAAGCTCCAACAGCAAGACACAAAATGTATGATGGATATAAAGCTAATCGTAAAGGAATGCCAAATGAACTTGCTGCACAAATGCCAATTATAAAAGATGTTTTAAGAAAAATGAATATAACAATAATTGAAAAAGAAGGCTACGAGGGTGATGACATATTAGGAACATTTGCAAGATTAGGAGAAGAAGCTGGACTTGATGTAACAATTCTTTCTGGAGATAGAGATACATTTCAACTTGCAACAGATAAAGTAACAATTCATATTCCACGAACAAAAGGTGGAAAAACAGAAATTGAAGATTTTGATAAAGAAAAAGTAATAAGCACATATGAAGTAGTACCAAAACAATTAATTGAAGTAAAAGGTTTAATGGGAGATTCTTCAGATAATATACCAGGTGTTCCAGGTGTTGGTGAAAAAACAGCATACAAATTAATAAAGGAATATAAAACAATTGATAATTTATATGACTTGCTTGAAAAAGATGAAGCAAAAACAATTAAAGGAAAATTAAAAGAAAATTTAATACAAAATAAAGATTTGGCTCTATTATCAAGAACTTTAGGAACAATAAATGTAAATGTTCCAATTGATGATATTTCAGTTAAAGACTTAAAAATTAAAGAATGGAATAAAGAAGAAGTATATAGTATTTTTAAAGATCTAAATTTTAAAAGATATATAGATAGATTTGAATTATCAGGAGAGGAAGCATCAGTAAAAGATTTAACAGATTTATTTAAAATTGAAGAAAATGTTGATTTAAATAAAATTGCTGATATTATAAAAAAACAAGAAGAATTGATATATTATTTATATAAAAATGATGACAAAGATAGTAAAAATATAATAAAAAAGACTGTAAAATCTATTAGTATATATAATAAAAAAGAAGGAATTGTTTATTATTGTAAAATAAATTCTGAAAATTTGGTCAAGTATTTTAAAGAAATATTTGAAAATACATCAATAAAAAAATATGGCTATAAATTAGTTGAAGACTACGTTTTACTAAAAGAGCTTGGAATAAACCCAGAAAATATTTATTATGATGCAGAAATTTCTGCATATGATATAAATCCAACAAATAAATATAAATTAAATGATTTGTCAATGGAATATTTAGGAATCGATATTAACGAATTTATTGAAAAAGAAAATGAGAATAAAGACACTGTAAGTGGACAAATGAACTTTTTTGATTCTGTAGAAGAAAATGATAATGAAAAATATGAAATTTCAATGTATGCATATGTAATTGGAAATTTATATGAAAAAACAATGAAAAAACTAGAAGAATACAATAGTGTTGATTTATTTAATAATATAGAAATGCCATTATTACAAGTATTAGCAGAAATGCAATTTAATGGATTATATGCAGATAAAGAGGAATTAATTGAAATTGGTGATAAATTAAAATTAAGATTAAATGAACTAACAGAAGAAATTCACAGTTTAGCGGGAGAAGATTTTAATATTAATTCTACAAAACAGTTAGGTGTAATTTTGTTTGAAAAGCTACAATTACCAGTGATTAAAAAAACAAAAACTGGATATTCAACAGATGTTGATATATTAGAAAAATTGAAAAACAAACATCCTATAATAGAAAAAATTCTTGAATATAGAAGTTTAACAAAATTAAATTCAACATATGTAGAAGGTTTACTTCCATATATAAATGAAAAAACTGGAAGAATACATTCATATTTTCATCAAACAATAACTGCTACTGGAAGAATAAGTAGTACAGAGCCAAATTTACAAAATATACCAACAAGATTAGATTTGGGAAAACAATTAAGAAAAGTTTTTAAACCAAAACAAGGATATATATATGTAGATGCTGATTATTCTCAAATTGAATTAAGAGTATTAGCACATATTTCTCAAGACGAAAATATGGTTCATGCATTTTTAAATGAGGAAGATATACACAAACAGGCAGCTTCAAAAATATTAAATATTCCAATAGAAGAGGTAACAAAAGAGCAAAGAAGTTCTGCAAAAGCTGTAAATTTTGGAATTGTTTATGGAATAAGTGACTTTGGATTATCAGAGCAATTAGGAATATCAAAAAAAGAAGCTAAAAATTATATAGAGCAATATCTTGAAAAATATAATGGAATAGATAAATTTATGAAAGATATTGTAGAACAAGCAAAAAAAGATGGATATGTAGAAACTTTATTTAATAGAAGAAGATATATACCAGAGCTAAGCTCTAATAATTATATGGTAAGACAATTTGGAGCAAGAGCAGCAATGAATACACCAATACAAGGAACTGCAGCAGATATAATGAAAATTGCAATGGTGAATTTATATAAAGAGCTAAAAAATCAAAAATTAGATGCAAAAATAGTTCTTCAAATACATGACGAATTAATGATAGAATGTAAAGAAGAAGAATGTAAAAAAGTTGAAGAAATATTAAAACAATGCATGGAAAATGCAATAAAATTAAGTGTACCACTAGAAGTAGAAGTATCATGTGCACATAATTGGTACGATTTAAAATAAACAAAAGAAAGGGAAGATAGTATGCCAAAAGCACTTAAAGCAATTATTATTACTATATTAATAATATTGGTAACATACATAGGTACAGTAAAAATATTTAATGTCCCAGAAAAGATAATGAAAAAAATCTACCCAAAAACATATTCAGAATATGTAACAGACTATTCAAAAGAATATGATGTAGATCCATTATTAGTATATGCAGTAATAAAAGCAGAAAGTAATTTTAAAGAAGATGTAGTGTCAAACAGTAATGCGAAAGGATTAATGCAATTAATGGACTCAACAGCAGACGAAGTTGCAAGCAATATAATAACAGATACAACATTTGAATCAAACATGCTATTTGATGCCAAAACAAATATAAAAATAGGAACAAAATATTTATCAGAATTATTACAAAAATATGACGGAAACTATTACCTAGCAGTAGCAGCATATAATGCAGGAATAGGAACAGTAGATAAATGGATACAAGAAGGCACAATAAAAAAAGATGGCTCAGACATAGAAAATATACCATACAAAGAAACCAATAATTATGTAAGAAAAATAATAAGGGATTATGGAATATATCAGAAGTTATATTAAAAATGTGGACGGAATAAAAATTTAAATAAGCTTAAATTTTTGCTCCATCCACATTTTATTTTATTCTACAGTAACCGACTTAGCTAAATTACGAGGTTTATCAACATCTAATCCTTTATCTTTTGAAATATAATATGCAAGTAATTGCAAAGGTATTACAGAAAGAATAGGGGATAGAAGCGGATTTGTATCTTCTATTTTTACAACATTGTCAAAATTAGAATTTTCTATATCTTGATTTGTTACAATAAATGTTTTAGCACCACGGGTGATAACTTCTTCAATATTGCTTATAGATTTTTCTAACAAATTTTTATCTGTTAAAATACTAATTACAGTAATTCCTTTTTCAATTAAAGCAATAGGTCCATGTTTTAATTCTCCAGATGCATATGCTTCTGAATGAATATATGAAATTTCTTTTAATTTTAAAGAGCCCTCTAAAGCAACATTGTAATCGCTTCCTCTACCAATGAAAAATACATCTTTTTCTTTTGAAATCTTTTTAGCGAATTTTTTTACTTCATCACTAGTCTTTAAAGATGTTTCAATTTTCTTTGGTAAATCAAATATATCTTTTTTCAAATTTTCCAATGTTTCAGAATCAGTACTTTCTAAAATTTCTGCGAAATATATAGCTAAAATTCCTAAAAGTACAACTTGTGAAGTGTAAGCTTTAGTAGAAGCAACTGCAATTTCTGGACCTGCATGTGTATAAATTGTATAATCGGCTTCCCTTGTTATTGAACTTCCTATAACATTTGATACAGCTAGTGTTTTTGCTCCTTTTGATTTTGATAATTTTAAAGCAGCAATTGTATCTGCAGTTTCTCCAGATTGGCTAATGAAAATACATAAAGTTTTTTCATCTATTATAGGATTTCTATATCTAAATTCAGAAGCAATATCAACTTCTACTGGGATATTACAAAGATTTTCGATAAATTTTTTTCCTGTTAAACCAGCGTGCATTGCTGTACCACAAGCTATTATAAAAATTTTGTTTATTGTAGATAAATATTCTTTTGTAATATTTATATCACTAAAATTGCAAGGTTCACCTAATTTTAAACGAGATCCGATTGTTTCTCTTATTGCAGTTGGTTGTTCAAAAATTTCTTTTAACATATAATCTTCATAACCATTTTTTTCAGCTGCAGATGAATCCCATTCAATATTTTTTAGTTCTTTAGAGTGTTCTACTAAATCTGAATTATAAAATTTTATAGAATTTTTTTCTATTAAAGCAAATTCATAATCATCTAATAAGTAAAAATCTCTAGTAAATTCTAATAAAGCAGGTATGTCAGATGCAATATGATATCCTGTCAATCCTTTTCCAATAACAAGAGGGCTATCTTTTCTAACAACAACCATTTTATCTGGATATAAATTACATAAAACTTCAATAGCAAAACTACCTTTTAAATCTTTAGTTGCACTTTGTACAGATCTTAAAAATTTATTTTCATCATCATTTGTATCTTTTGAAAAGTGATAATGAATTAAATTTGGAATAACTTCTGTATCTGTTTGAGATAAAAATTTGTATCCATTATCTGTTAAAAATTTTCTTAATTCTGTGTAATTTTCTATTATACCATTATGTACAACAGCAAAAGTTTCACTATTGTCCATATGTGGGTGAGCATTTTCTTTTGATGGCTTTCCATGAGTTGCCCATCTTGTATGAGCTATACCAACTGTTCCAGATAATTTATTTATTCCTCTTATGTTATTTAAATTTGCAACTCTGCCTTTGTCTTTCATTACACAAATTTTATCGTCTTCAATAGAGGCAATTCCTGCTGAATCGTAACCTCTATATTCTAATGCTGTAAGCCCAGTTAATAAAATAGGGTATGCTTTTTTTTCTCCAATATAACCTACTATTCCACACATATTAATCACAATCCTTTCGTTTTTAATTATTAAATTAATTAAAAGATATACAGGATTATTATGCTATAAATATTATTTTGTAATCAATATTGTTATTGATTTTTGTAAATATTTTAATGACTAGCACTTGCCATAGAGCATCCGCCGAATTTTCGATAAACTCTAACCTCGTCAGCAATATATAATATTGCTCTGGCGCTTAAAATGTAACCTCCTTATATATTTTTTTAGTATATCTTTTATGGGGATATAGTACATCAAAAATATTTTAATTGCAAGTGAATTTTTTGTGACTTTTATATATGATACTAAAAAAGAAAAAAGTAGCTTTAAAATACGAAGGTATTTTATAAAAAAATATTGTTTGTAAATTGTCACTATGTTAAAATATTTAATAAGGAAGGAGGAGTCATATGAAATTTAATCCAAAAGATCAAAAAATGAATCTACCACAATACATAAAATTTGGGCTTGAAATAGAAGCTCAAAACTGTAATTTTAAAGAAATAGAAAAGATATTGCAAAAAGATAAATTACTAAAAAAATGGAAAATAGAGCTTGATCAATCTGTTACAGATAATGGAGTTGAAATTGTATCACCTCCATTAAACGAAAATGAAAATCCAAATTTATATGTGGAGCTTGAAAAAGTATTGGATATTTTAAAATCTAATCCTGCGGATAAAACAAGAAAAGTATATGTTAATGAACAATGCGGGGGGCACATACATTTTGATGCAACAATGATGAAAAAAAATCCAGAAATGATGGAAAGTTTTTTACGATTATGGAAAGAATCAGAAGTTCTTATGTACAAAATGTGTAATGCCAAGGACGATGTGATAAGAAATGGTGCAGTGAAATTGACTCCAGTTCAAGGAATAAAAAGAATGCTATTTTCGATGCATTCAGAAATAGCAAAAGCAGTAGATGTAGCTGAAAAAGAAAATGTGAGTGTATCATCAAAAATACCACAAGCATTAAAAAGTGGTGCAAAAAAAACGATAAATGGTGTTTTAAATATATCTGGAAGTATTTTAAATCCAAATGGATATGCGCATCCAATTGGAAAAAAATTAGATGATGCTGGAAAAAATGATAAATATATAAAAAAGGTTTTTAAATCAGCAGATGGTAATAAATTTGTTTTTGACAGAAAATTGAAAGTTTTAACAAAGCATGAAACCGGAATTAATATGCAACATTTAACAAAGAAAAGTATGATAAATAAAAGTGAAGATTTTTTGAAAAAAAGAAAAGAATTAAATACATATGAGTTTAGGATGCATAATAGCTCTTTAGATGTGAATACTTGGAAACAAAATATAATGTTAGATTCTGCCTTTTCAAAAATCGCATATGAAATGGCGTATGAACCTGGAAAAAATGATAAAAAATTAAGTGAGTTCTTTAATAAAAATATTACTGAAGATCAAAAAGTAGATAAATTTTTAAAATTGTTATTTGAAAATGAAGACGATAGAAAAATTTATAAAGAAAGATGGGAGTCAGTAAAAGATAATGCAATTTATAAAAATATAAAAGGATTTGATAAAAGTTGTTTCAAAAAGGAAGATGTAAAAAAGATTGCTTTAAAAAATAGATGTATGGACATTTCAAATTATATGAAGAACTTTTTTTATAAAACAAAAGAATTTTTGAAATCTGAAAAGAGCGGAGTACAGACCAAAAAAATAGTAATGGATTATGGAGGAAGAGATAATGAAAGAGATTTATAGTATTAAAGAGCGACAATGCTATTCAGAAGTATATGATATTATCAACTTTCTTGATGAAGATTTAAAGCAGAAAATTCCTAAAAAATGGATTGAATTTTTGGAAAAGACTAAAATGAGTAATTATATTACAACTATAAATCCATATATGCCATTAGAAATGCAAAAAATAAATAAACAATCAAAGTTAATTATATCATATCTATATATAAAATATTTATCTGGCGATGATGAAAAAGTTTTTTTTGTAGAAAAAGAAAATTTGGAAAAGAATGAGAGAATGAAAAAATATGAAAATCTAGAACAAGATATTTGGACAAAAAATAAAATGGAAAATATAAATAAACCAAATAATAAAATGATAATTGCAGAAAAAGAGAATTTTTTTATCAAACTAAAAAGATGGTTTTTTAAATTCTTAAAAAAATAAAAGTTATATCTTTAAAAATTACAATTACAGATTTTCAATATGCTTGTCACATTGACATAAAAAGATATTACAGGTATAATATTTATAAATTTAAATAAAGAAGGAGAAGTAAGATGAGAGTTGAAGTTTCATATATATATTTGTATTTAGCAATTATAGTATCAATTGTAGTGTGTTTTTGTATGATATTGGGGTTAATGAAAAAAATAGGTCAATGGGGAATTTTTTCAAAAGCTGGCATATCAGAATGGAAATCGTTAGTTCCAGTTTATAATCAAATACAATTATTAAAAATATGCAAATTATCACCTTGGCTTGTTGTTTTATACTTAGATTTTTTAATACCAATTATTGGTTTTTATGCAGGAAGAGATGTTAGTTGGACTTTTATTATAATGTTAATTGGATTTTTATGTTATCGTTTTATGATAGCAGTAAGATTAGGATATTGCTATAAAAAAGGTGCAGTTTTCCCATTTTTTATGGCATTTTTCCCATCAATATTTTTTCCAATAATAGGATGCTCAAAAAAAGAAGAATATACTGAACTTGTTATACAAAAAAAATCAAAAAGAAAAGATAAATAGGGCAGATGGTTTTACCATTTGTCTTATTTAAATATTTTACGGAGGTTTAAATTAATGTTCGACATAGAAAAAGAGCTAAAAAAACTACCTGCCAAACCAGGTGTATATATAATGCATGATAAAAATGACAAAATTATATATGTTGGAAAAGCAATATCTTTAAAAAATAGGGTTAGACAGTATTTTAGAAAAAATAATAAAACAAAAAGAATTGAAAATATGGTTTCACTAGTAGATCATTTTGAATATATTGTAACCGAAAATGAGGCTGAAGCTTTAATATTAGAATGTAATTTAATAAAGAAAAATATGCCAAAATTTAATGTTTTATTAAAAGATGATAAAACATATCCATACATAAAAATTACAGTTCAAACAGATTACCCAGATGTATATATAACAAGGAGAAAATTAAATGATGGTGCAAAATATTTTGGACCATATGCTAATCCAGGTAGTGCAAAAGAAATGGTTGATCTGATAAAAAGTAAGTTTAAAATTAGACAATGCAGAAATTTTAAATATAAAGATAGACCATGTTTAAATTATCATATAAAAAAATGCTTAGCTCCATGTATGGGATATGTTTCAAAAGAAGACTACAAAAAGCAAATTGATGAAATAATCGATTTATTAGAAGGAAAAGTTGATAAAATTTTGAAACAGTTAACAGAAGAAATGGAGGAAGCTTCAAAAAATATGCAATATGAAACAGCAGCATATTTGCGTGACAAAATTATTGCAATTGAAAATGTTTCAAAACGTCAAAAAGTTTCTAATATGGGTGAAAATGATATTGATGTTATAGGTTTGGCAAGAAATGATACAGAAGTTTGTATTGAAATGTTTTTTATAAGAAAAAGTAAAATGATTGGAAGAGAACATTACTTTTTTAAAGGTCTACAGGATGAAGAAAAGTCTGAAATAATGTCAAGCTTTATAAAGCAATATTATTTAGAAAAAGATTTTTTACCAAGTAAAATAATGGTTAAAGAAACAATTGAAGATAAAGAGCTAATAGAGCTATTGTTAACTCAAAAAGCAGAGCATAAAGTAGAAATAAAATTGCCACAAAAAGGTGAAAAGTTAAGATTAGTAGATATGGCGGAAAATAATGCATATATAACTTTAAATAATAAAGAAAAAGACAAGTACAACGTTTTAACAGAGCTAAAAGAAGTACTAAAACTAGACAAATATCCAAGAAAAATTGAATGTTATGATATTTCGAATATTTCAGGTAACTTTATAGTTGCTGGAATGTGTGTTATGGAAAATGGGGTAATAAAAAAGAATTTATCAAGAAGATTTAAAATAAAATCTGTAGTTAATAATCAAGATGATCCTAAGTGTATGAATGAAGTAATATATAGAAGATTGCAACATTCAATTAATGGAAGAAATGATGGTTTTGGGGCTCTACCAGATGTTATTTTTGTAGATGGTGGAATAACACAAATAAGATCTGCAAAACAAGCTTTATATGATTTAAATTTAAATATTCCTATATTTGGAATGGTTAAAAATGACAAACATCAAACTAGAGCTTTAATGGACGAAAATAGAAATGAACTTACAATATCACAAAGTTTATTAAATGCTATTACAATGTTTCAAGATAGTGTTCATGATACAGCAATTGGTTATCATAGAAAATTAAGAGATGAATCTATGATAAAATCAGCTTTGGATGAAATACCAGGAATAGGAACAGCTAAAAAGGCAATGTTATTAAAAAAGTTTGGTAGTGTAGAAAAAATATCAGAGGCAAGTATTGAAGAGCTAACAAGTGTAAAAGGAATAAATGAAGATTTAGCTAAAAAAATATTAGAAGAATTATCAAAATAAAAATTACATAAAACAAGTTGCAATAGGAGGAAGACAATGATTTTTTCAGAAAAATTCTATATAGGATATAGAGACATAGATTCAAATTTAAAAATAAAAAATAGTGCAATACTAAACATTTTTGAGGATATATCAGGTATGCATGCAACCCAAGCAGGAGAAGGACTTAAAACTTCAGAAACAACGTGGTTACTAACAGGATATAAAGTAAATATAATAAAAAGACCTGAATATGGTGATAAAGTTAATGTATATACATGGGGAACTGAAATAAAAAACATAACTGCTTCAAGAGAATTTGAAATAAAATCAGAAGTGGGTGAGCTATTAATTACAGGAATTTCAAATTGGGTACATATAAATTTAAAAAGTAAAAAAATTGAAAAAGTAACAGACCAGCTTATAGATGCATATCAATTAGAACCTGAAAAAACGAATTTTAATGAACGTAAATTGAAAAAATTAAAAGAGCCAGAAACATATTTAAATTGTATTGATTATAAAATTGATTTGAATTGGATTGATGTTAATAATCATATGAATAATATTTATTACCTAGAATTAGCAGATATGATATTACCAGAAGAAATAAGAAAAAGTAATAATTGTAGCAATTTTGAAATTATGTATAAGAAAGAAATTAAATATGGTGATATTATAAAATGTTATTATGCAGAGCCAGAAAATACATCATATGTTGTAACTCTAAAAAATGCTGAAACAGGCGAGATTTGTGCGATAATTAAACTATATATTTAGAAAACAAGCTGCAAAAGATTGACATAATTTATAAATATTTTAGAAATCGTGCATAGATAACTGTAAAATATATTCCTAAAATAAAATTTATAAAAAATTACGGGAGAAAAAAGAATTTTCCTCCCGTAGCACGTAGTACAACTATGAATTGAATCTGAATTAAGCTTTGTTGTAATCCTCATTATACTGGTAAAGAGGAGCCATATCAAGAACACATATTGCCATAAATTTGTCATTCAACATGCATTCAGTAACCTGCTCTTCTGTGTAATATTCCCAGATTGATACAACATTCCGGATAATACCTTTTCCGTCTGAGTTATCCCCAGCAAAAGTTTCAGGTCCATCTTCTACAAAGCGGGTATACCCCGTGTCATCTCTGTAAAAGATATCAAACTGTTCTGCAGAGAGAAAACCTTTGCCGACAAAAAACGCCATTAAATCTTCTGGTACGTTACTATCAATACCATCCATTTTGGATTTGAGCAGTTCTTTTGTGTCGACATCGCTTGCTGAAACTGTAGCCAGAAAAATGTTTTCTTTCTTGAAATAAGTTCCAATTTTCTGCTGATGACTCACTGTCATAGTTAAACCTCCTCACTAATTAGTGAAAAAAAATTAATGACACAGCGAATTGCCATATCAAATGTTATTTTAACATATTTTACATAATTTGTAAATAATAATATTTAACTTCTTGATTTTTTTTGTCAATGGGTGTCAATGGGGACGGTTCTTTTTGACAACATTTTAATTTAGAAAAATCAAGTATACTTAAATGTGTAAACAAAATGGGACATACTATGAGACAATGTTAAAAAATGGATTTATTACTAACTAGGTAGATAGAAATTTCAAATTAATGTTTAGCTATAGCTAAAATGAAAAAAAGAAGTCGTATGACTTCTTTTTTTGGTGCCAACGGCGTAGATATCTACAACTTTTTTTCACACCTTTAACGATTGATACAAATATCAATCAATTTATTAAAGTATATCATATTTTTGATAAATTACAATAAATTTTTTACAAAATTTAAAACAAACCGGACAATAGGTCAGTTATTGTCCGATTCAATTTAGCCACTAGGTTCAGCATATGCAATAAATTTTTTTACTTTTTCACCTTGTGTAAATAATTTTCCGCCCTCATATACATTACCTGTATAATAAGCAGAAATATTACTGCCTTGAACTTGGTAGCAATTTTTTGATATAGACTGAAGCTTACCTTTGAAACTTTCGATAATCTCCTTTTTTGAATGTCTGAATTTTACTTTAGGTTTAAATTCTTCATACCATTCAATTTTAGGAACTACACCTTTGCACATAGAATCAAAAACATATTCTTTGCCTTTATACTTAAATTCAACCCAACCATGTGAGTAGCCTCCATTTCCCCAGATAAAATCACCAGAGATACAAAGGTCACCTCTCATAAGATAATCATCATCCTTTAACCCAATAATAGCATATCCGCTATAATAATAACAATTATCTCGGTATCTGTAAGACAAGTACTGTTCAAATGTTTCTATTCCTTTTGCGCAAACCCTATCTACAAAGATTGTTCTCATCCGTCGCTCGAAATATCGATTTGCAATCATCAATTCTAATTGTTCTATCATAAGTAGCACCTCCATAGCTATTCGACGTGTGAATTATCTGACCTTTCACAAACAGTTTACTTCTTTATTATACCATATTTTACATAATATTTCAACAAATATTGGTTGTATTTCTATACATTATTAAACAAATATAGAACAACCTTATTTTGTTCAACTTGTTCCATTTCCATAATTTTTGCCATTGTAAACATTACAAGTTTATATTTAGCAAAATTTATTAAAGTAGTTCTATATTTTTCATCAACTTCTTTTAGCATAGTATCAAACTTTTCATACATCTCAGTTTTATTATATAAAATATTAGTCCAATCACTTGTAGTTAAGCATATTCCTAATCTTAATTTATCTTTTATATCCATACCTTTAATTATATTTATTACATTTTCAACTTTATTTTCTTCCATAGTTTTTTCCTCCTTTAAACTCTAGTATTGTTATTTCTCTTTTTATTCTTAGTTTGCTTGTTTTCTTCTGGGATTGTTATTTTTCTAGCAATATTATTTGCAATTTCATTATCATTGTCGTCAAATATGCCATTTTTATATAGGTCATCACTTACAATTTTATAGTTATTATCTTTATCATAGCAAATTCTTTTGTGGAAATGGCTCATAATGCTATGCCAAAAGCCTTTAAACTTCTGCAATTCTTGTTTTATTTTTTCTTTGTCAGCTTGTAACTTGTTAATAATCTTGTCTTTAGTAGATAGTTCCTTTTTCAAACTACCAATTTCATTATCTTTTAGTTCTATTTCATATTTAAGGGAACGATTTTCCTTTTCTATTTCAAAATTTTGTTCTTTCTGTTCTAATTGTTTCTTGATTTTTCTATAATTACCCATATCATTAACATTTATATCTTGATTCCTGCCTTTTTGTTTTTCCTTTAATTGTGTATTAACCTCATAAAATTTGTTATATGACTTAATACAAGCATTTCTCATTTTATCTTGTATTTCAGTAAGTGTTGTCTTTGTAAACAATTTACTTTTTCCAACTTGCTTTTTCATTCCTCTAGTGTCAAAGGGGACGGTTCTTTTTGACAACATTTTAATTAAAAAATCAAGTATACTTAAATGTGTAAACAAAAGGGCACATACTATGAAGCAATGTTAAAAAATGGATATATTACTAACTAGGTAGATAGAAATTTCAAATTAATCTTTAGCTATAGCTAAAATGAAAAAAAGAAGTCGTATGACTTCTTTTTATAAAAATTGGTGCGAACGAAGTAGTTATCTACAACTTTTTGGCTCTCTTGACGATTGATACAAATACCAATCAATTTATTAAAGTATATCATATTTTTCATAAATTACAATAACTTACAATAAATTTCTAAAAAATAAAAACAAAATGTACCACCTTTAAAAGATGATACATTCTGCTTGTCTGTTGGCTAACTTTTCACGGAAGCCGTTTTTTTTAAATTGCATCTTCACGTGCTTTCTGGTCTTTTTCACATCTTCTAACATATCGTGTCCCATTGTAAATCTGAGTTTTTTTCCTTTGGGGCATATACCTTACAGGGCAATTCTCTTTTTTACAAAAGGCACATTTCAAGTTACTTTTTAAGACAGAAAGAAATGTAAGTTTTGCCATACGCTTTTCCTCCTTAATAATTATTATTGGATTCTTTTGATAACTCTGACAAGTATTTAATAGCTTCATCTACCGTATCAGCCACAAAATATAACTGGCGATTTTTAGAATCCGCAAAGCTCTCATCATAAATTCGTTCTAGCATACTTAATAATTGGTTAAAAAATCCATTTCCGTTTATTACTATGATTGGTACACTATGCTCGTGGTTTCTTCTTGTTTCGATTGCTGTTAGTAATTCATCAACAGTTCCAATTCCACCTGGTATAAAAATCATTACATCAGCTAAATCAATAAAAGCATTTTTTCTTTCGTTTACAGTATCAAACATATATGCTTTACTGTACGAAAGAGACTTTAAATCATCTGCATATGCTTTTGCGATAGTGATAATGATTTCGCTTTCTGGTGCGTTAGATACTATTGCATAAATTTTTCCCATTAGTCCCAAATCACAACCACCAAAAACGAAATTGTGACCTTCTTTTACAATAAATTTGCCTATTTCTTCAGCTATTCTATTGTAAATTTCATTCTCAGTATTCCTTGATGAACAGCCTACAAAAATATTCATAATATGCCAAACTCCTTTCGTTAAATAATTATTTAATCGGTTATTTTTGCACATTTACTTAATTTGTAGTTTATCACATTTTATGTTATTTTGCAACATAAACACAGAATTAGCTATAAACCTAACTTTTTAACCAATATGTTGGATAAATATAATGCCACTTTATTTTGTTCTGTCGTTTCCATTTTCATAAGTTTAGCCATTGCAAACATTACAACTTTATACTTTCCAAAATTTATAAATGTTGTTCTATATTCTTCGTCTATACTTTTTAGCATATTATCAAACTTTTCATAGTCTTCATTAATGTTATATATAAGACCAGACCATTTACTTTGGCTCATACATGTCAAAGGGGACGGTTCTTTTTGACAACATTTTAATTAAAAAATCAAGTATACTTAAATGTGTAAACAAAAGGGCACATACTATGAAGCAATGTTAAAAAATGGATATATTACTAACTAGGTAGATAGAAATTTCAAATTAATGTTTAGCTATAGCTAAAATGAAAAAAAGAAGTCGTATGACTTCTCTTTATAAAAATTGGTGCGGATGAAGGGACTATTTTTAATATTACAAAACATCGGTAATCCTTACAAATACTGACATACGAAGATTTTAAAAGTTGCACGATTTTGTATAAAAATGGTCGGTTTTATTTAGAATTGCACCAAAATTGCACCAAGATTTTGGCTATATTTCATCCATTTTTTGAGAAGCGGATAAATCCAATTCTTTAAGTACATCTGTATATGTATCCATTGTGATTCCTATTTTACTATGTCCTAATCTTTTAGAAATAGTTTTTATATCTACACCTTTATATAAAAGCAAAGTTGCATGAGTATGCCTCAAATCATGAAATCTGATTTTTCGTATATTGTTTCTTTTTTGAAAATCTGTAAACCAAGATCCAATTGAATTTATATTTATGTCCTTAAATATGTAGTCTTCATTCTTATCAGATTGAGTTTTAAAAGACTTTAATGTTTCACACAATGAATTAGGTATTGAAATTGTCCTGATACGGCTATGAGCCTTTGGTTGCTTTTCTATTATGCCAGTTTTTTTAGTATATAATCTAACAACTCTTACAGATAGAGTACTATTTTCTTCATCAAAATCTATCCATCTTAATCCGAATAATTCTTCTTTAGAAAGTCCAGATTTTAAAGCGGTTTCTATTAAAGTTCTTTTATCTAAATCTTCCTTTTTTAATAATTCTAAAACATTTTTATATTCTTCTTTTGTATAAGAATTAATAACCTCTTTCTTTTCGCCTTTTTCTTTAGTTTTTTGTATTTCACTTTCCATATTATCAAATTTTATTTTTACTTTTTTGCATGGATTAGAAGGAATTAAGTCCCATTCAAATGCTTTCTGTAATATTGCTGTTACAATTTCGTAAATCTTTTCAACTGTACTTTTGCTAATTGGCACATTTTCACGAGGGGGCTTGTACATGGTTTTCCATGTCTTAACTTCATTAAAATATGAGTTTAAAATACTTGCATTTATTTTATTAAGCTTATAATTTCCTAAGTATGGTATTATTCTATTATTTAAATAAGATTTATATTTATCTACAGTAATTGGGGAAGAGTTAGGTCTTTGAACTTCATCAATCCATATTTGTGCAAATTCAAAAAATGTATAATTTGTATTGTAAAACAATCCTTTTTCAACTTCTGTTACAAATTCAGCCAACTTTGTTTTGGCTTCTTTATCTGTTTTTGCATCTACAGTAGTAGAATATCTTTGTCCATCTTTCATGTACTGTAGTCGATATTTATTTCCTCTTTTTGTGTATGTTCCTGCCATAAAAACCTCCTTAAAAAAATAAAACTTATCTGTTAAATAAGTTTTATCTTTAGTAAATATATCCATATTTATTTTTGTAGAAAGCTACTGCATTATTCATATATTCAGCTGTAACTTCAAAATAATCAGCTAGACTATAAAGATTATTAATACCGTTTTTTTATAGCTGATTTTAAATCCTCGTAGGGAATAAGTATAGTATAAGACCATTTTTTTGCTCTATACTCTTGTTTATCCATAAGTGCTTTATTCTTGCAACTTGCTGGATATGTTGCATTCATATAATAATGTCCTAATTCTTCAGATAAAGTGCATTTTTCATCATTTTTATTATTTATTCTATTGTAATTTATAGCAATAGCTCTATTATTCTTATATTCTAAATACATTCCATTTACATCTTCGATTTTCCAATTATATATCTTAATTTTTTCTTTTTCTGCAATATTATATAAAGCATTTAAATCCATTATTTATCATCTCCACTTTGATTTTTTACAAATAAAGCAAAGTCCCTAATTTGTTTTTTTTGTGTTTCTGTTAATTGCTCATAATCTGATTTAGACATGCCTATCATTGCTTCGTTTAATACATCATTTATTTGTTCTCCTGAATTTCTTATATCTGTTTTGCAAAGTATATAATCAATAGAGCAATCAAATATTTCAGATAATCTTATAAGAATTTCTAAGCTTGGTTTTCTGTCTTCTTTTTCATACATAGCAACAGTACTTTTGGCACCATTAAGCTTATCAGCTAACTCTTGTTGAGTCATTCCAAATTCTTCTCTTAATTTTTTTATCCTATTCATAAATATCTCCTCCGAGAATATTATAGCACACCTTGAGTGTACTTTTCAACATATAAAGTAAAAAAAGTTTGCCTAGAGCGACGGTGGATTCAAGTTTTATAAAAAAAATTTTTGAAAAAGTGCTTGACAGTTCACTAAAAGTATAATATACTCATCGTGAACTTAGAGAAGGGGGGGTGATGTAATAATATGCCACGTGAAGAATTAAAACAATATAGGAAATCCATAAAAGAGACTCAAGAGAAAATGGCTCAAAACTTAGAAATAACACTTTCATTTTTTAAACAGATAGAATGTGGTGCAAAGAATCCAAGTATTAAGACAATAAAAAAATTTAAAGAAAAATATCCTACAGCTAACATTGATAAAATTTTTTTATCTTAAAAGTTCACAAACAGCAAACTATGGAGGTGATTTATGGAAAAATTATTAACGACCAAACAAATTTCAGAGATGTATGAAGTTTCTCCATATACAATAACACACAATTGGTGTAACAAAGGTCTAAAATTTTTAAGAGGGAAACACACAATGCTTTTTAAAGAAAAATGGGTAGATGATTTTATTGAAGAAGAAGCAGAAAGACAAAGTAGAAACAGAAACACTAATAATACTAAAACAGTTATAAACAAAACTGTAAGAAATTTTGGTAAAACAAAATTTAGCTCAGAAATGAAAATAATATAAGGACGTTTAATTCAAAAAAATTAATTCTAATAAATTTCAATAATAGTTGTACTAAAGAATTAGAAAAAGCAAACGAAAGAAGGTGAAAAGCATGAGTTTAGCAGAGGCAAAACAAGTTTTAGGAACATTAATATTAGGAAGTGCAGTAATAGCTATAGCATTGTTATACATAGCATACAAATTTGCAGAAATAAGCTATAAGAAAGCGCACAAAGCAAAGAAAGTATATAAGACAAAAAGAAATATGAATGTAATGTTCAACATAGATAGCAAAAATAAAACATTACAGGAAATACAACTAGAAAAAGCGCAAATGATTAAAATTTTAGGAGGTATTTAAAAAAAATGAGTAAAAGAGAAAATGTAATTATTATGTTTAACAAGCTAAAAACAGCAAAGACAACAAGAAATTTACAAGAGGAATTTGAAGAAGTATACAAGGATTTAAAGACAACTAGAGCAGAAGTAGGACAAGCAATA
>OKRZ01000015.1_pt1 | contig 82602 bp, 74 predicted proteins | sample 1601141 | NCBI WGS metagenome assembly OKRZ01 (sample SAMEA3541524, study PRJEB24748) | human gut metagenome | biome: human gut; feature: human-associated habitat; material: faeces | place: China | collected 2012
GATAGATTTGTTTAGGAGTTCCTGTATGTCATCAATCTAAAACTGAATATTTTTAAAATATGAGTGTAATTTTGTCTTGACAAAGGTCACTTCATAACAGATGTTTAATTATGGAAAAAGGCAAATTAAATCGAATTACAGATGTAGAAGGTGTACTTGTCGGACATAAGACAATCTGTTCAAAAACGCATCAAACAGGTGTGACATTTATTCGTACAGCTGAAGATGTATTTCATCAAAAGCTAGCTTGTGGATGTAGCATTCTAAATGGTTTTGGAAAGACGACTGGCTTACCACAAATTATGGAGTTGGGAACACTAGAAAGCTATATTTGTTTGACAAATACTTTAAATGTGGGTGTTGTTCAACAAGCCTTAGTCGATATCATGGTCAAAGAAAACGAAGATCTAACGAGTGTGAATGTCGTTGTTGGAGAATGTAATGACGGCTATTTAAATGCGATTCGCGATTGTGTTGTTACAAAGGAAGATGTGTATGATGCCTATAGGGATTGTAAAAAGGAGTTTGAACTCGGCAGTGTTGGAGCAGGGCGAGGCATGTCTTGTTTTGAAATGTCGGGTGGTATTGGATCAAGTTCAAGAGTTTTTGAAATTGATGGAAATAAATATACTTTAGGTGTTTTGGTTTTATCAAATTTTGGTTTAAGAGAACAATATTTATTGGATAAAGTAGAGAGTAATGTTTTACCTTTAGAACAAGAAAAAGGTTCAATCATGATGATCATTGCGACTGATGCTCCATTAAGTGATCGTCAGCTTCATAGAGTTTGTAACAGAATGCCAGTTGGTTTAGCTTTAACAGGATCGCATATGGGCAATGGTTCAGGTGATATTGCGATTGCGTTTAGTACGGCTAATCGTTTTGGATCTGAAAAGATTCATACTTTAAAACAAATCAATGACAATAAGATCAATGTTGTATTTGATGCAGCGATTGAATCTTGTAAAGAAGCTGTGCATTTATCGTTGATTGAAAACGAAGAAGTAACAGGTCAGTCGGGTCATGTTCGTAAGTGTTTAAATCAAGTGAAGATTCAGTAGTCGAATCTTCACTTTTGTGTTATATTTCATCTGGTGATTATATGAAGAAATTAATGTTTGATTGTGATGATACACTTTATGATTTATCTTGGCCATTTCGCAAGTGTATGGAAGAATTCCTTTCGGATGTGGATGTGGATATGGATTTATTTTATGCGGATTATCGTAAGTTTGGGGATTTGATTTTTGATCAGCTTCAACAAGGAAAGATTACGATTGATGAATCTGGCGTTTATCGTATTGAAAAGGCTTGTGAAAAGTATGGGATTGAATTGTGTCGTGAAAGTGCTGTAGAGTTTCAGTCTCGCTATAAATATTATCAGCATCATATTGAAATGGATGCACCATTGATTGATTATTTTTCAAATTGTGAAGATGAACTTGCGATTTTGACAAATGGAGAGGACGCGCATCAAAGAATGAAATTAGAAGTGCTTCATGTCTTTGATTATTTTAACCCTGAAAATGTATTTACGAGTGGTCAAATTGGTGTCGCAAAACCGGATGTGAAGGCATTTAAAAAGTGTATGGATGCAATGCACGAAGATATTTCTGAATGGTATTATGTAGGTGATAACTATATCAATGATATGCAGGGGGCTAAAAGTGCAGGCATGAAGACGATTCATTTTAATCGTCACCATCAAGTAAGTGGTCCTTGTGCAGACTATGTTGTATATAGTGCAAAAGAATTGGTTGAATTGATAAAAAAAGACTAGATTGAACTAGCCGTGTTAAGAATGTCGTAATGGCATTCTTTTTTTCTACAATTCTTCCTCACCAATGATTTCATCCGATCATATTTCTTCTTGCTCTGTGGGTTCATTGTAATCTTCAAATTTCTCATTAAGTGTTTGTTTGTTCATATAGTATCTTCTAATATAAATATATATGAAATTAAGTCCGATTTAAATAGGAGGTTAAGTAGGCATAAAATCACATTTGTGGTAAAATAAATCTGTATGTTTTGATAAGGAGTAATTATGTTTATAACAACAATTCATTCTATTGATTCATTAGAAAAATTAAAAAGGGCAAAGGCCGATGCTGTAATTATTGGAGTTGAACATTATTCGATTCGTTCAAGTATTACGGTAAAAAAAGAGGATTTACAGTTTTGGAAGAAGAAGTGTAAAAAGTTGGGCCTAAAACTATATATTAACTTTTTAAGACTTTGCATGGATGAAGATCTATCGGGTGTACGTGAATATTTTACTATTTTTAAGGATATAGATGTGGATGGCATTTACTATGCGGATGAAGGTCTATATTATGAGGCAAAACAATTGGGGATTGAATCGAAATTGATTTATCAACCCGAAACATTAGTGGCTTCAAGTGCAGATGTAGATTTCTATATGTCTTTAGGCATTCAATCTGTATCTTTAGCGCATGAATTAAGTCTTGAAGAAGTGATAAGTATTGGAAAGCATAATCCGAACATTGAAATCTTAGTACATGGGTATTTCTCAATTCTATATTCGAGAAGACCTTTGGTCACTAACTATTTAGAGGCTGTGAACAAACCGGTTTGTTCACTACCGTGTCATTATGACTTGATTGAACAAACACGTGAGCAGCGTATGCCAATCGTACAAGATGAAACAGGTACACATATCTTTAGTGAAATGCCTATCAACTCTTTACAAGAGATGTGGGATTTTACAGATGTTGGAATGCACCGCTTCCGTATTGATTCTTTATTCTTTGATGACGATTGGACCGTAGAAATCTTAGGTTTATATGATCTAGCGTTACAAGGGATTAAGATTACGGATGATGAATCTACAAATCGTTGGTATTTAGAAGAGACAATTAAGAAAAAGGAGGAGCAAGTAAATGAATAAGATTGAATTATTAGCTCCTGCTGGAAATTTAGAAAAGGCAAAGATTGCGATTTTATATGGTGCAGATGCCGTATATATTGGTGGAAAGCAATTTAGTTTACGTTCTCGTGCTAGTAACTTTTCTATTGATGAAATTGCTGAACTAGTTCAGTTTGCGAATGCACATAATTCTCATGTGCATGTAACTGTCAATATGCTTCCGCATGAGTCGGATTTAGATGGAATTGAAGACTATTTAAAAACGTTAGATTCGATTGGTGTACATGCGATTATCGTGGCAAGCCCATCGATTATGATGTTGGCAAAAAAGCTTGGATGTAAGTTTGAAGTGCATGTATCTACGCAGCATTCTTCAACGAATTCAAGTGCTGCAAGATTCTGGAAAGAAAAGGGTATGGATCGTGTCGTATTGGCTAGAGAATGTCAAATAGATGATATTCGTTCGATTTGTGAAGAGAATATTCTTCCAATTGAAGTCTTTATTCATGGAGGTATGTGTATTTCATTTTCAGGACGTTGCGTATTGAGTAATCATATGACGCTTCGTGATGCGAATCGTGGTGGATGTGCACAAAGCTGTCGTTGGAAATATCATTTGATGGATGGCGAAACTGAATTAAGTGATCCGACAAATTTATTCTCCATGTCTTCAAAGGATCTACAGGCCGTAGATTATATTGAAGATTTCATTCATATGGGAGTTGCTTCATTGAAGATAGAGGGCCGTATGAAGAGCGCTTATTATTTAGCTACAGTTGTATCAAGCTATCGTATGTTGATTGACTATATATATGAGCATGGGCATGCGGACGATAAAATTATTGAGCGTGTGAAAAAAGAAATCGCCAAGGCCGAAAATCGACCGACAGGACCGGGCTTCTATAATGGTCTTCCTGGATATAAGGTGCAGTTGTATCAAGATCATGATGAAACAGTGACGCAAGAATATGTGGCCATTGTGCAGGATTATGATGCTGAAAGTCAAATTGCGACTTTACAGGTGAAGAATCATTTTATGCCAAATCAAGATTTAGAAATATTTGGACCACACATTCCAAGTACAATCGTACATGTAGAAGATGTGTATGATAGTGAAGAGAATGTGTTAGAGGTATGTAATAAGCCAATGCAGATTGTACATACAAAATGGTCTGGGCCTATAGAAATAGATGCGATGATTCGTAAGATAAGATAGCAGGAGAGGTAAGTAAAGATGAAATTAAGTCAAAGTTTCTTTTATACATTAAGAGAAAATGCGAAAGATGAAGATAGCGTATCAAGTAATTTATTGGTGCGTGCAGGAATGATCAAAAAATGTTCAAATGGAATTTATATGATCATGCCTATGGGAAAGAAGGTTCTTTCTAAAGTAGAAAATATTATTCGTGAAGAAATGGATGCGAAAGATGCACAAGAATTGTTGATGCCTGCATTGATTCCAGAAGATGTATATGTACAATCTGGTCGTCGTGAAGCTTTTGGATCAAACATGTTTTCATTGAGTGATCGTTACAATAAGCGTTATGTTTTGGGTCCAACACATGAAGAATTATTTGCGGTCGCAAGCAGTATGGATGGAAAATCTTACAAGGATTTCCCTTATAACTTGTATCAAATTCAGACAAAATATCGTGATGAAACACGTCCTCGTTATGGCTTGATTCGTGTTCGTGAATTTATTATGAAGGATGCGTATACATTTGATGTGGATGAAGCTGGATTGGATGTTGCCTACAACAAAATGTATGATGCGTATTGCCGTATTATGGATCGTTTAGGATTGGAATATAAGATCGTTAAAGCGGATACTGGAGCTATGGGTGGTTTATTATCAGAAGAATATCAGGCTCTATCAAGTATTGGTGAAGACGTTGTTGTTGGATGTGAAGGTTGTGACTATTCTAGTAATCTAGAAATCACAGAAGTAGTAGATACAATGGAAGATTCTTGTGAAGCAGAATTAGCTATGGAAGTTGTTGATACGCCAAACGCAAAAACAATTGAAGAGGTGGCTACTTTCTTTGGTAAAAAGGAAAGTGACTTTGTCAAAACATTACTATATAACGTAGATGGAAAGGTCATCGCATTCTGTATTCCTGGTGATCGTGAATTAAATGAAACAAAGGCATTGAAATTATTAGGTGCAAATGAAATGGAAATGGCTAGCTTTGAAGAAGTTGAAAAGGTAACACATGCTCGTGTTGGTTTCGCAGGTCCAGTTGGTATTGATTGCCCAGTATATATGGATCGTCAAATCAAACATATGAAAAACTTCATTGTAGGTGCTAACCAGTCAGATCGTCACATTAAGAATGTAAACTGTAAAGATTTTGAGCCTGTTGAAGTGGCAGATCTTTGTCAGGTTAAAGAAGGGGATATTTGTCCTAAGTGTGGTAAGAAGTTAACTTTCCAACATGGTATTGAAGTTGGTAACTTATTTAAATTGGGTACAAAATATTCTAAGAGTATGAATCTATACTATACAGATGCCAATAACCAGTTACAGCCGGTTTGGATGGGAAGCTATGGTATTGGTTTAGAAAGATGTATGGCTGCTGTTGCGGATCAGCATCATGATGATTTTGGTATTAAATGGCCAGTTGAAATTGCTCCTTTTAGACTTGCGATTGTTCCTGTATCATTAAAGGATGAAGAACAAGTCAAGATTGCCAATGATCTATATGAATATTGTAAAGAACACAAATTCGATGTTATTTTAGATGATCGTAATGAGCGTCCAGGTGTTAAATTTAAGGATATGGAATTAATTGGTGTTCCTTATCGTATTACTGTAGGTCGTGGTGTAAAAGAAGGCAAGCTTGAGTGGACAGATCGTTATACGGGTGAAAAGAGTGAAATTGCGATTGAGGATGTTTATTCTGAAATCGAAAAAGTTTTTGCCATGTAAACGCTTGTACTTGAAATATAAACAAAAAATTAGTTTCACATTTACTTTCATTAGGTTTTCATGTATATTAGTCATAGTTAAAGGAGTGTAATTATGCAAAATAAAATTGAAATTTTTAACAATCAGGTTATTATTAACTACAATTTGGCGTATCCAAAAAGTCGTGAGGTTTTATTAAAGTCTCATACATTCGCAAAATTCGTTCAATATTTTATTGAATATCAGGAAACGGATAATATTGAAATGTATGATTATTTAACTAAAAATAAAGAATTAAGTTCAAAAGAAGCAGCTTATGATTTCTGTCATTTCTTACGTTTATTGTCAATTTTTACTTGCGAAGAATTAAAAGATGAATATTATCTTTCAAATAAAGTTGCAACTTTAGGTGTTATTGAAGAAATGTATCGTACTTGGCGTTCTTTACAACGTTTTGGATATATGAAGAGCGACAATTCAACGGATTTTGGTATTAATACATTAGTTGCTTTTGATTCAGCAGTCAATGATTTATTACTTCGTACTTATCGTTTGTTCGAAGAAAAATTAATGGGACGTCCAAACCTAGTCTATCGTCAGGTTCAAGCTGGTACAAATGCATGTTTCTCTATTCATACTTTAGATAAGGTATGGTCTGATGAATATGCTGCATTGCAAGATATTCCGATGATCGATACAGTTATGTTAAGAACTCCAATGATTTTGCATCCAAAATCAAGTAAACGTACTGGTATGTTTACTGAAATAGATACACAGCCAATGACATATTTTAATAAGGGAGAATCAAACTGGTTCTGTTATCCTTGTAAGGTTGGAGCTTTATTATGTTTTGTATACTTCAACTCAAAATATATGTCTAGTGCATTGAGCATGGCTAATTTATTTGAATTGGCTACAAAAGAAGAAAGTGCTCAAAAACCAGATTTAGTTGTTATTTTTGGTAATGATGATGGAAATGATGCGACAAACTTCTATTATGATGATGCCAATGATATTTGGGTAGGATGTATCAGTGATAATCCTCGTATTGAATATTTTGGATATTTAAAGAAGATGTGTTTAACACTACACAACTTAGCACAAATGAAAAAAGGATGGTTACCAATCCATGGTGCTTTTGTCAACATCTATTTAAAGGATGGAACAAAGAAAGGTATCATGTTGATGGGTGATAGTGGTGCTGGTAAATCTGAGTCTATTGAAGCATTAAAAGCTGCTGCTGGAGATATGATTCGTGAAGTTGAAGTTGTATTTGATGACATGGGAACAATCCATCTAGAGGATGGTGTGCCATATGGTCAGGGAACTGAAATTGGTGCCTTCATTCGTTTAGATGACTTGGATCCAGGAACTCCATATCGTGACATGGACCGTTCAATTTTTATGGCTCCAGAAAACCCAAATGCACGTATGATTCAGCCAGCTGCTCCTTATCGTGTTGTTGTTCACAACCATAAGATTGATTTATTTGCATATGCAAACAACTACACAAATGAATTTGGTTTAAAGAAATTAACTGTACAAGAAGTAAAGGATACTTGTAAGTTAGGTAAGCGTATGGCTTTGGGTACAACTCAAGAGGTTGGTATTTCAACAACTTACTTCGCAAACCCATTTGGTCCTATGCAAAAACAAGAATTGTGTGAACCAATCATCGACACAATGTTCCAGGCTCTAGAAGACAATGGAGTATTTGTTGGTGAAATCTATACGCACTTAGGATTTGATAAATCAAACCGTAAAGGATTAAATATTGCTGCTCAGCAATTACTACAATTTATCCAGAAAAAGGACTAATATGTTTAACAACGATTCAATGAATTATTATTCAACAAGCACTTTAAAAAGTGCTTTGTTGAAGTCTTATGCATGGATGGCAATTGCACTTGTCATCACGGCAATTGTATCTTATGGTCTATATGTTACAAATGCCTTATTGATTTTATTAAGTGCAGCGCCATTTCTATTTATGTTGTTTGTGATTGCACCATTTATCTTGTCCATTGCCTTTGGCGTATCTATGGCAAGATCAACATCAAGTACAGGTATGAAAATCATGTTGGTGATTTATGCTGCTTGCATGGGAGTATCTCTTACTTCCATTGGCTATGTATATGATGTAGCTACAATTGGTACAGCTTTTCTAGTGAGTGCAGTTTACTTTATTAGTTTGGCTGTCATTGGTACAACATCTAAAAAAGATTTTACAAGCTTTGGTTCATTATGCATGGTTGGACTTTTTGTGTTAATTATTACACAATGCTTTATGATGTTGTTTAGAGTGAATATGGATGTTCGATTGATTTCAATCATTGGACTTCTAATCTTTACAGGCATCACTGCTTGGGATGTACAAAGAATGAATCGTCTATTGATTCAATCGGACGGTTCTGTTATTGAACAAGAAAAAATTGCAATCTTCATGGCGTTACAATTGTATTTGGATTTCTTAAATATCTTCTTAAGAATATTACAATTGATTGGTATGGGAAATCGTAACAATAACTAAATTTAAAAAAAGGAAATGTATTTTAATGATGCATTTCCTTTTTTCATGTTTAGAGTGGATGAAATACGAGATTTGTTTGATGATATGTATGATAGGGTGAGAACCTATATAAAAGTATTTAAATCGTTTTAGTGTGTTAATCATGATGATTATGTCATAAGCTTTAGAATGCCTCTAGACTGCGTTAAATTGAGAGGAATGGTCTTGGTAGTAGAAATTATCAATATTATATAGAATGAATTGTTTCGTATCTTAAAGTAAACAGTAGCAAAAAAAAGGAGTAGTTGATACTACTCCAAAGGTTTTTGATAGAAATTACCGTAGAAGTTAACAGTGTTGTAAGTATTGATCAATACTTTAGGATCGACCTTTCTTACGTTATCTATGACGTCTCTTAATTCATATGTAGAAATAACGGCTTTACATACATAATACTTGCGATGACTGTAAGCTCCATAACATTCAAATACGCTCATACCATGTCTGCATGAGGCCATAAAAGCATCAATGAGTGGGTCTGGATCATTTGTTGTAAATTCAACAGTGATTTGTGCATAACGTTGATATAAAGATGAGATTGTCTTTGTAGAAAGGAATTGGAATAGGATAGAGTATCCTGCATAGATCCATCCACATAAATAACCAAAGGTTATAATCATAGCACAGTTATAAAAGAATACGTAATCCCAGATTCCTCTATGAATCTTACTTGAAACGTATTGGGCAATAAAATCGGTTCCTCCTGTAGATCCGCCAGCTCTTAAGGCTAGGGAGATGGAGAATCCCCATAAGAAGCCACCAAATAAAACGTTAAGAATTTGATCTTTAAAGAAGGGTTCAAAATGGAAGATGGAAATAAAGAAGGATACTAGAAAGAATTGTGCGCAGCTCAAAAATGTGAATCTTGGTGAGATGTGTTTGTAACAAAGAATGGCAGCAGGAACATTTAATACGATGATTCCAACTTGAGTAGGAAAGTTAATGTTCCATAGAGCACAAACTTTATTGATCAATAGGGCAAGTCCAGTAAATCCTCCAGAGATTAAGTTACACGGCGCCATAAACACATTCATTATATAACATTGCATAAATGCACTGAATATAATCATAATGGTCGACGTCAATAGTCTTAGCTTCTTTTCTTTTTGAAGCTCATGAATAATGTGTTGCATATATATAATACCTCTTGTACACTAGCCATATTATCATAGGCTATTTCATAAATAAGTTCAACCAAAAAGGCAAAATGTATTATTTTTTAAAAAATGTAAAAAAAATTAATTTTTTTCTTGCTTTTTGTTTTGTGTTGAGGTATTATATATGGGCAGTCAACGAAATGGTTCCGTAGCCAAGTGGTAAGGCAATAGACTGCAACTCTGTGATCATCAGTTCAAATCTGATCGGAACCTCCATAAATGATGGGGTCGTGGCGGAATAGGCAGACGCAACGGACTTAAAATCCGTTGGGAGAAATCCCGTGTGGGTTCAAGTCCCACCGTCCCCACCATCGTTTATTAAAATCAGCAAGTTACGGTTCCGTAGCCAAGTGGTAAGGCAATAGACTGCAACTCTGTGATCATCAGTTCAAATCTGATCGGAACCTCCATAAATGATGGGGTCGTGGCGGAATAGGCAGACGCAACGGACTTAAAATCCGTTGGGAGAAATCCCGTGTGGGTTCAAGTCCCACCGTCCCCACCATTTTTTGGAAAAGATAGCTAGAAACAATTGTTTCTAGCTTTTTTCGTACTTATTTGGACAGCTCAAAGACCAAGTTTACCATATATAATTATAGTTTAACTTGAATTGCTAAAATATAATTAAGGTGAGGTACGTATTATGGGATGGATTGATAGAACAACTAAAAAGCGAATAGCTAAATTGGATGAACATCCAGAATTGAATTCGTATGATTTTGCGAAAAAGCACAATGAAATAATGAAAAATATTAAATTCTACGTGATTCTAATCCTAGCAGCTATATTCGTTTTGGCACTTTGGTATGATTGGAATCATCCAGAAATTAATATATTCCCGATTCTATTTCCAATATTAGTGTAATGAGGAGGAACAACTATGAGCTGGCTTGATAAAATAGTTAAGAAAAGACTGGAAGAGCTCGATGCACATCCTGAATTGAATTCAGATAAATTTTGGGAAAAAATGAGTACGCTGTACTTTGCTATTGTTTTGTTGATTGTTACTGTTCTTATTCTTTTGCTTTGGTATGATCTGGAACATTATGAAATCTGAATCTTTCCACAAAGATAAAAAAAATAGCCACATTTGCGGCTATAATAACATAAATCCAATTCCTACGATAACTCCCGTTATAAATAGAATGGAAATGGTTCTTAAAATGTCTTTCTTTCTTGCTTCATAACGAATCATTACAATTAGGCCTAGACCTGCATTTGTGACAAGCCCTGCAAGTAAGGATCCAAATGAAAGTTCTCCAGCTGTATAAAGCTGTGTAAGAACGACCGTAGCTGCACAGTTTGGAATAAAGCCAAATAGAGCAGCAACAATAGGTTGGAATAGATTATTTTGAAGAAGAATCATAGAAAGTGTCTTATCGCCAATCCATTCCATTAATAGAGTTAATACAAAGCTTGTGATAAAGATAAATACATAGATTTTTAAAGATCTTAACAGGGCACTGATCCATAATGGATACTCAGGATAGCAACATGGACAGCTTGAACCAGAGCTTTCTTCTTCCTCGTATTCATCCTCATCATAATCCTCTTCTTCCATATCTTCGAAACGGAGGATTTTTTGGTTACGGAATAATACGTGATCGGTGAATAATCCTACGACAATCGCAATGATGAGTTTTAATCCTAAAATACCAAGTAAAGATGAATACATTTTAGGATTACTAATCAGAATCGGAATGGCTTCATCGCTTGTCGCAATCATAACACTGACTAATGTTCCTAGCGTAATGTTGTTTTGAACAAACAACATAGCAGCTAAAATACTAAAGCCACATTGCGGTATTAGGCCAACTAAAGCACCAAGTATGGGGCCTAGTCTTTGTAGCCCGAAGAAAAGCTTATCATCTTGTGTATTTTTTCTTTCAAAAACTTCTAAAACACAATATGTGACATACAACAAAGGAAGCATAGCCCACGTATCGTGTATTGTATCTAAAATAATATCTATAAAATTCAAAGGTAGTTCCTCCTAACTTTATTAAGTATACACATTTTTTCAAAAATTGCACGTAAAAAGCAGGTCTATTAGTCAATAGTACCTGCTTTGTCGTTTACAGTGATTTTTTTATGTCTTAATCGAACAGTAATATAATCGTGAATACCTGCATAAATTAAGGCAAAGATTGGAACACCTAAGAACATTCCAACAACACCAAATAATGCACCACCAACGGTAACGGAGAATAAGATCCAGAAGCCAGACATACCTAGCTTATCACCAAGAACGATTGGCTTAATGATATTTCCATCGATTTGTTGGATGATAAATATCACAATCGCAAATATTAAGGCAGATAATGGATCAATCAAACAAAGAATAATAATTACGGGGATGGCACCTAAGAAAGGTCCAAATACAGGAATCACATTTGTCACACCTATAATTAAAGCAATCATATTTGTATATGGGATTTTAAGGAATAAAATCACCACATAACATAAAACACCTACAATAAATGAGTCAATGATGTTTCCAACGATGTATTGTTCAAATACAGTTTTCGCATCATTCGTCCATAGTGTTAAATAGTTCGCAAAGTTTTTATCAAATAATGAATAATTTAGTTTTTTGATTCCTTTTACCAAGGTTTCACGGTCTAGTAAAATATAGAATGCGGAAACGAAAGCTAGAATCAAATTGATAAATCCCTTCACAAAGCTATAAGAATAAGAAGCGATTTTAGGAATTGATTCCGTTACTATACTAGTGATTTTTTTTGTGATGTCAAAGTTGATCAACATTTGTTCTACTTGCTTTTCTGAAATATTCATTCGATACGCAAAATCTTTTGTATAACTAATGAATGTATCTGAATAAACCGCAATATTTGTTGAGAATTGGCGTACAGAATCAACTGTATTCGGAATGATGATAGAGAAGAATAAAATCAAAAATCCGATGGCTAAAATAAATACGATTAATGTAGCTAAAATTCTTTTGTGATTCTTTTGTAGAGGTACATTCTTTAAAAGCTTATTTTCAACCCATTTTTCTGGATTGTTTAAGATAAAGGCAATTCCAATACCAAGTAAGAAGGGGAAAAGAATTGTTATTATAAATTGGATGGCTCGTTTGATATCTTTAAATTTATTCAATATCGTGAAAAAGAGTATTGCGATAATTAAAGATATGGAATAAACAATGATTTTTTGTTTCATTTCCTGAGTGATTTTAAAATGCATGTATGTCAAGGCTCCTTCCATACCATATATAATACCATCTAGAAAAAAATTAAGAAAGACATTATAATAAACCTATGGAAAAAATATTTGAAGGGGCCATTTCCTGCAAAGCCCTATTGGAAGCAGGTACAAGAAATTGTATAAAATTGTATATTGATAAGAAGAAAAATACTAAGGACACTAGATATTTAGTGAGTCTTGCCAAGAATAAAAGTTGTGAAGTTATCTTTTGTACGCGTGAACAAATCAATGATATGGCAACAGGTAAAACCCATGGTGGTATCTTACTTTTAGCTGAAGAAAAAGTGATTCCTCAGCTTACGGATATAAAGGCACATGGATTTTTATGTTACATTGATGGAGTGGAAGATCCATATAATCTAGGAAGTATTTCTAGAACACTATATGCATCAGGCTGTGATGCGATGATCCTTCCAAAAAGAGACTGGAGCTTTGCCGAACAAACAATATTAAAGGCAAGTGCTGGAGCCTATGAGAAGCTTCCTATATATTTTGTGGATAGTGATGAAGAATTAGTGGATTATTGTGCTAAAAATCAACTTCCAATTCTATGTGCTCATAGAAAAGATGCCGTAGGATTATATGATTATAGTTTTGAATCTGATTTCTGTTTATGCTTAGGCGGAGCTTTAAGAGGATTAAGCTCAACCATTACTTCGGCTTCGAAACAAAATATTGTCGTAGAATATGGAAGAGATTTTAGAAACGCTCTAGATTCAGCCAGTGCTGCAGCCGTATTTAGTTTTGAAATATTAAGACAAGAAAAAAAGAAGAAATTTTAATATAAAATGTTTCTTCTTTTTAATTTGTTGAATAAATTTTATGTGCTAATTCTTTGTCGGCAAAATCAACAATGATGATTCCATAATTTTTCTTTATCCACTTATAATTCATAAGATATTCGTTTATTTTCATTGCGTATTTCTTTGGATGACCAATCTTGCATTTGCCACTAGTAGAAGTGAAATTTAAATAGAATGTAGAATCATCTGCCTTTGCGATTTCCAAACCATATTCAATCGCATCTATTTTATCTTCTATATCATAATTAAAACGATCCTGTATATAGAGCGCTTCATTATTGTTGATACTTGATTTTGTGACAGGAACTTTTAATATTGTACGATCTCCTTGTTCTTCCCAGTTAAAATAAAGACCTTCTTCACTTTCAAATCGAGTGGCTAATATGATTTTATTTCGAACTTCACCAAGCGTAGGAATGCGATTTTCTAAATACCAGTAAGATGAATTGGAGTGAATTTTATTGGTTAGAAGTTGTTTCAAAACATCTAAATTATCTTTACTGTTTTCTTTCTTTACACAAAAGATGACTGCTTCAGAAGGGTGTTTGTCAAGAAATGTATAAATGTCCTTTAAGACATCATCTAAGGATAATGGTTTAGAAAAAAATGAATTATTGTTCTTACACTTCGCCAAGTTGTGTTTTAAAATCAAATCTTGACCATCAATCACAAGGCGGATATCTAAATAGCGATAGCCATTTTCTAATTGTGTTTTGATGGCTGTGTCTTGACATTGAAAGATTGAATTTAAACTTACATATTGTGTGGCTGAATCATGTGTACCTGGAATCGATAATGCACTCAGCTTTGTTTCATCACGGATTCTTTCCATCCAGTTTGATGATGAGTTTTCATTTGCCTGAATCGGTGAAATAAGCATGGAAAAGAGGATTATAAAAATCCCAAGTGTTCTTTGAATTGTTTTCATATTATTATTTTCCTTTAAGTATGTGTGTATGCTTAAGAATAGTGTAACGTATTTTACAAAGAATTTATTTCAGTTTGTATATTCATTAATAAATCTTTTGCAATCTTATAATTGTGAACAAGAAAAAACAAGCACTATTGAAAATTTTAGATACAAAAGTTATTTATCCTGTGTTTCAATTCCTGAATAGTAGGATAATTGTGGTATAATATAGGTATAAAAAGGAGATAATAATATGCCACAAATAATACCGATTAAAGAATTAAAAAATACTTCTGAAATATCAGATTTATGTCACAAAACTGATGAACCTATTTATGTAACAAAAAACGGATATGGAGATATGGTAATCATGAGTATTGAAAATTATGAATCAACTCTGAAAAAACTTGAAATGTACCAAGATATTGCGATTTCTGAATACCAAATTGATATTGGAGAGACGAAAGATGCAAAACTAGCCATTCAAAAAATGAGAAAGAAGTATGGCCTATAATTTGATTATTACCAAACGAGCAGAGGAATTATTGGATGATCTCATTTATCAATTAATAAATAAATATAAGTGTGAAGATACTGCTAAACGATTATTGAATCACATAGGATGTATTAATGATCGTTTAATTGACAATCCATACCAGTTTCCGTTAATAAGAGATAGATATCTTTCTATGAAAGGGTATCGTATTGCGATAATTCCAAAGACGAAATATATCTTAGTATTTGATATAAGAGAAGATACTGTTTTTGTGTTAGGAATATTTCATCAATTAGAAAATTATTGGATAAAAGTATAACAGCACCGTTTATTTGGTGCTTTTACTAGTTTTTAATGGCCTTTCGAATGATTAGAATACCATTGATAAAGAATAATAAGGATGTACAAATATTCAACACTTGGTTGTTGAAACAGATGAGAATAACAGCAATAATGTTTAATATTCCTCTAATTAGATATAAATATACTAAAATAAATATAAATGTCAAAACCGTATTAATGTTATAATAGATACATGCTGATTAATGTATATGTAGAATATAATCGTTTACGCAATACCTTTACATATTCCTGTGATAGTCATGTTGAAGTGGGATGTCGAGTTCGCGTTGAATTCAACAATCGAACGCTTATCGGATTTGTAGAGGAAGTGGATGTAGAAAGCGATTTTAAAAATATTAAACCTATTATTGAAGTCATAGATGAAAAGCCATTATTGAATTGTGAATTAAAATTATTGGCAGACTATATGGCTGATTTTTATGCGAGCTCTAAGGTGACCTGTTATAAAACGATGCTGCCACCTGCACTTCGTCCTTCTAGTAATCATTCTAAAGTTATCTATGAAGAGTATGCTGTGTTAAAGGAATCCAATTTGCCATTAACATCAAGACAAAAAGAAGTGCTTACTAGCTTTACTTATCCATGTAAAATGAGTGAGATAAGAAAAGTCAGTTCATCGATTGCGAAAGCTTTATTGGATAAAGGTTATATTGTGATTGAAAAAAGAATTAAGGATTCCAATACGCACGTATCTTCTATTTTGGACGTTCAACATGAACTTACCTTTGAACAAGAACATGCGATTGAAACCATACAAAGTACAGATAAAACGGTTTCCTTACTTCATGGAGTAACTGGGTCTGGTAAAACAGAAGTCTTTTTGCGTCTAGCTGAAAATGTACTGGCTTGTGGAAAACAAGTTTTATTTTTAGTGCCAGAAATCGGATTGACACCCATGATGATTCAAAGGGTGCAGGCGCGCTTCCAACAGAAAATCGCAATCTATCATTCGGGGTTGAATGCGCAGGAAAAACTAGAACAATATAATTTAGTAAAAGAAAATAAAGTAGATATTGTGGTAGGAACTCGCAGTGCCTGCTTCATGCCTTTTTCTTCCTTAGGCTTGATTTTAATGGACGAAGAACACGATTCAAGCTATAAACAAGATAATACACCAAGATATCATACGCGCGATATTGTTTTATTTCGTGCTGCTTACCATAAATGTAAGGTTGTTCTAGCTAGTGCTACACCATCCTTGGAATCATATGCACGTGCCTATAAGAATGTATATGAGTTAATTGAATTAAAGCATCGTATTCATGAAATGCCAGAAATTCAATTGGTGGATATGAAAAAGGAAAGAGTCACAAATGGTTTGTCACAAACATTGCTGCAAGCGATTTATGAGCGTCTTTCTAGAAAAGAACAGGTTATCTTACTTTTAAATCGAAGAGGCTACTTGCCAGTTGTTAGATGCAGCGACTGTGGACATGTACGTATTTGTCCGGATTGTGGCATTGCCTTAACGTATCATAAAAACCAAAATGCGCTGGTTTGTCATTGTTGCGGAAGACAATTTCCATTTCATGAAGAATGTCCAAGCTGTCATTCAAAAAATTATTTTAAGGCAGGTATGGGAACAGAAAGATTAGAAGAACAAATTCTAGAGATATTTAAGGATTATCATGTCGTTCGTATGGATGCCGATAGCACACGAAGAAAGAATGCACATGAAAAGTTATTAAAGGAATTTGAAGAATCAGGAGATCTTTTGATTGGTACGCAGATGGTGGCCAAGGGCTTAGACTTTGAAAGAGTGACCTTAGTCGGTATTTTAAATGCGGATGCCACGCTTTGTCGAAATGACTATCGTGCCAGTGAAACAGCGTATGAAATGTTAGAGCAGGCAAGTGGAAGAAGTGGAAGAGGTACATTAAAGGGTGAGGTTCTCATTCAAACCTTTGATCCGGATCATTTTGTGATGCAATGTGTGAAGCTGCATGATTATAAATTGTTTTTTAATCAAGAAATGAAATATCGCCATTTGGGTATGTATCCACCTTATGTATATTTATGTACATTGGTATTTACTCATTTCGATATTAACGAAGCCTACAAACAAGCCAATGAGGCGAAGGCTTATTTTCAATCAATTCGAGTCTTAGGTCCAATTGAAATTCGTATGCAACAAAAGAAGCGTCGTGTGCGTTTGATTTTAAAGTCAAAGGATGATAAATTGTTGCATACACTCGTTAAGAATTATTTAGATACAACAAAACAAATTGTGGATGTGAATATGCATCCTGTGATGATGGAGGAATAAAATGCGAAAGTGGTTATGGAAAGCTTTAGATGAGGTAGTCAATAAAGAGGTATACTCCAATTTATATTTAAGAAATCATTTACATGAAGTAAGCGAAAGGGATCGTGCCTTAGCAACAAGAATTTTTTATGGAACCATTCAAAATTATCGTTATTGCAGAGCATGCTGGTCTAAATTTGTAGAGAATAAAGTAAATGACAAAATGGATGTTTTACTAACAATGAGCACATATCAATTGTTGTTTTTAGATAAAGTGCCTAGCTATGCGATTGTGAATGATGCGGTAAATATTGCCAAAAAAATAAATGTGAAATATGCAGGATTGACCAATGCGGTTTTACACAAAGTAAAACACATTGAAACAAAGGATGTAGCTTTAAAATATTCCTTGCCAGATTGGCTTTATAAAATGTGGGTGAGTCAATATGGACAAGAACAAGCCTTAATTATGGCTAAGGCAAGTGTAAATATTTTACCTTTATATGTCAGAAGAAACGTGTTAAAGACAGAGGTTGGGGATTTTTCCTCTTCTGAGTTTATTTGCGTTAAGGACCCTCTTTATATCTATACACAGAATGATTACTTTCATCATCCATACTATCAAAAGGGATATATGAGTGCACAAGATGAGGGGAGTTTTGCGATTGCCAAGTTCGTAGATCCAAAGGAAAATGAAAAAATTTTAGATTGTTGTGCAGCGCCAGGAACAAAAACAATGGCCATGGCTGAAATGATGTACAATAAGGGGCATATTGATTCATTTGATTTGCATGCACATCGTAAGGATTTAATTGAAAGTGATGCCAAGAGATTAGGTATCGATATTGTCCATGCAGGTGTTCAGGATGCGACTAAATTTAAAAGCCCAGTTTTGTATGATCGTATCTTATGTGATGTGCCATGCTCTGGTTATGGGGTGTTATCAAGAAAGCCGGATATAAAATTGCGTATGTTGCCAGAGGATATGGATACATTGATTCCTTTGCAGTATGCCATATTAAATAATGTATGTCAGTATGTTAAGGAGGGTGGAATTATTGTATATTCCACTTGCACGATGAATAAAAAAGAGAATGAAAAACAGATTCAGAGATTTTTAAAGGAACATGATATGTTCCGTTTGGTTGATGAAGTAAACATTTTCAGCGATTCTAAGCAGGATGGCTTCTATATGGCAAAACTGGTACGTAAATGATATAATGAAAGATAGAAATTGAGGTGCTATTTTGGAAAGTTTATACAATTTAAATTATGATCAAATGTGTGAATATGCATTGGATCACGGATGGAAATCGTATCGAGGACATCAGATTTTTCAATGGTTATATCGTAACCGTGTATTTGATATTGATGAAATGACGAATGTATCAAAGGAAACAAGAGAAATCTTAAAGAAAGATTTTATTGTGAATCCTTTAGAATTAATAAAAAAACAAGTTTCACATGATGGAACTACAAAATTCTTGTTTAAAACAAGTGATGGTGCACTACTTGAAAGTGTTATGATGGTTTTTGATTATGGTAGAAGTGTATGTGTATCTAGCCAGGTCGGCTGTAACATGGGATGTGCTTTTTGTGCGAGTGGTTTGACGAAGAAAAAAAGAGACTTAACAAGTGGTGAAATGGTCGCTCAGGTTATGTATGTTCAAAAGGAATTGGATAAGGATAATTTGCGACTTTCACATATCGTTGTTATGGGGACTGGAGAGCCATTTGATAACTATGACAATGTTATGAATTTCTTGGCGACTGTAAACCATGATCGTGGCTTAGGTATTGGTTCTAGACATATCACGATTTCAACATGTGGTATTGTTCCAAGAATTTATGATTTTGCGAATGAACATACACAATACAATTTGGCAATTTCTTTACATGCACCAAATGATGAGCTGCGTGATAAATTAATGCCAGTCAACCATGCTTATCCATTAAAGGAATTAATGGAGGCTGTAAAATATTATGGTCAGGAAAACAATCGTCGTTTGACTTTTGAATATATTTTGTTGAATGGTGTAAATGACCATCCGGAGCATGCCAAACAATTATCGAAGCTTTTACATGGAATGAATGCCTATGTGAATTTAATTCCATATAATGCCGTCGATGAAAAAGGCTTTAAATCCGTGAGCCATGACGAAGCCATGGTTTTCTATGATTTGTTGATGAAGAATCATGTGCGTTGTACGATTCGAAAGGAACATGGAAACGATATTGATGCAGCGTGTGGTCAGTTAAGAATAAAGGAAATTAAAAAGGAAGGAATTTAGGCAGATGAAAGTTTTTGGGAATACAAATGTAGGTCTTGTAAGAAAATTAAATGAAGATGATTATTGTATTGCTCATAATGCCAATGATGAATGGATGTTGATCGTTTGTGACGGAATTGGTGGGGCAAAGGCAGGAGAAGTGGCTAGTCATGTGGCTGTCATGACGATGTATGAAGCGTTTATGAAATCTCCTGAATTTAAAAAAGATCGACAGGTAGATAACTGGATTCGTGAGAATTTAAATCAGGCCAATGATTTTATTTATTCCAAAAGCTTAAAAAACCCTAATGAAAGAGGTATGGGAACAACGGCTGTCGGTGTTATTGTTGCCCATATTGGAACCTTCATTTTTAATGTTGGAGACTCAAGAATCTATGCAGATTATAATAATGAATTGATTCAAATGAGTGAGGATCATAGTGTGGTTGCCCAGCTTTTAAAGGAGGGAAAAATCACACTTGAAGAAGCAAAAACACATCCTAAAAAGAACACTTTGAACAATGCTCTTGGAGTTTGGCATGTGTTCCGTATTGACATCAATAAAATTGAAAATACTTATAAATATTTATTGGTTTCAAGTGACGGATTACATGGATATGTTGAGAAAAGAGTGATTTCGGATATTGTTCATGATGATACGCTTTCTTTAAAGGAAAAAACAGAAACACTGATCGCAAGAGCTAATCAATCAGGTGGATATGATAATTGCACGGTGATTTTAATGGAAAATAGTGGAGAATAGTATGATGATGGAACAAATAGCGAACCGCTATGAAATTTTATCTTTGATTGGACAAGGTGGAATGGCGGATGTCTATAAGGCAAGAGATACGATATTAAATCGTGTTGTCGCAATAAAGGTTCTACGTGCAAAATTAAGTGATGATGCGATGGCACTTGTGCGTTTTCAACGCGAGGCAAGTGCTGCAAGTCGCTTATCACATCCTAATGTTGTCGACATATATGATGTAGGCGAATACGAAGGTATGCACTATATTGTCATGGAATTTATTCGTGGAAGAACTTTAAAGGAATTGATTGCGCAACGCGGTGCCCTTGATGTAGATGAAGCCATTGGTGTTATGAAACAATTGGTGAGTGCCATCAATCATGCACATGAGCATAAAATTATTCATCGTGATATCAAACCGCAGAATGTTTTAGTTAAAGATGATGGAACAATCAAGATTACTGATTTTGGGATTGCGGTTGCGAATGGAAGTGTACAGCTGACCTATAATAATACGGTTATGGGATCTGCACACTATTTAGCGCCTGAAACAACACAGGGAAAGGAACCCAATGAACAAGTTGATATCTATTCATTAGGAATCGTATTCTATGAATTATTAACAGGGCATGTCCCTTTTACAGGAAAAACACCAACGGAGATTGCGATTAAGCATTTACGCAAACCCATACCATATGTACGTGATTTTAATCCGAATATTCCTCAGTCGGTTGAGAATATTGTTTTAAAGGCAACCGCAAAGAATTTAGAGGATCGTTATGTTTCTTGTAAGGAAATGCTTTATGATTTGATTCATTGTTTAGATCCTGAATACAAAAACATGAGTCGTATTCGTGTGGATGTAACTCCAAGTAAGGATTTAATGAAATGTGAGGATGGTCACATTGAATTTGTGGATGAGTCCGATAAAGAAGATAAAAAGTCAAGAAATTGGATTGCCGCATTAATGATTAGTGCAGCTATAATTATTTCGATTATTGTGCTTGTCTTGATTGCCAGTATTACAGGCTTGATTAAAATCGATGGCTTTTTAGGTTATCAAACAATGCCAGATGTGAAGGATTTAACACAGGAAGAAGCTATTGATACGCTTCAGGCTGCTCATTTTAATACTTCAAAGGTCAAATATGAATATAAGGTCAGCGATAAGTATGATGAGGGCAAGGTCATTAAGTCTAACTATAAAGAGGGAGAAGTCATTTTAAATGATTCAAAGATTGTATTGACGATATCTAAAGGGGCTACATATTTAGTGCCTGACTTTACAGATAGTTCTTATGCGGATGCTCAGTATCAGTTGTCACAGAATGCCCCTAATGTCGAAATAAATGTTGAATTTAAGGGTACGAAGGATCGCGATACGGGTATAATTCTAGAACAGAAGGGTTTAAAGCCTGGAAAGCGAATTGATCCAGATAGCAGTGAGAAAATTTACTTTGTAGTAAGTACTTATCCTTCGATTGTGATTCCGTCCGATTTAATTGGGCAAGACGTATTGAGTGCGAAGGATGAATTAAATGATTTAGGAATTGCGGTTGTTGTCACAAAGATTGACGGAGGACAAGGGACAAACAAGGTTGTCAGTGTTTCTCCAGATGTAGGAACCGAATATGTACAGGAAGGAACGAACAGTGTAGTTACATTGTTTTATGATTAATATGCAGCAGGGAAGAATTGTAAAAATTATTTCGAATCAGTATACGATTCAAAATGAAACGGAAGAGATCATCGCTAAGCCAAGAGGCAAGATGCGCCAGCAAGAGGCTCCTGTTGTTGGTGATTTTGTGGAATATGAAAAGATTGAAGATGCATATCGTATCCACAAGATTCTTCCACGTACGAATCGTTTACTACGTCCGGCCATCGCGAATGTGGATCAGGCTTTAATCGTAACAAGCTTAAAGGATCCAGATTATTCATGTCATTTGTTGAATCGTTTGATTTTTTTAGTCAGCTTAGCTCATGTAAAGCCAGTTATTTGTGTGACAAAGCTGGATTTATTAGAGGATTCTCAAGCTATTTTGGCAGATTTAGAAAAATATAAAAAGGCCGGCTATGAGGTTGTGTTCTCAAATCCAGGAAGTGATGATGTAGAGCTTAAACAAATTTTAAAGGGCAAGGTATCTGTACTTTGTGGTCAATCTGGAGCTGGTAAGAGTTCTTTATTAAATCGTTTAAATCCAGATTTTGAATTACAGACACAAGCCATTTCGAAAGCTTTAGGTAGAGGGAAACATACAACACGCTATTGCCAGCTTCATGAAGTTTGCGATGGCTTAGTTGCGGATACACCTGGTTTTTCGAGCTTAGATTTTACACGATTAGATACAAGTCATCTTGATGAATGTATCCTTGATTTTAAACCTTATATTCATTCTTGTCGCTTCTCCGATTGTAAGCATTTGAATGAACCAGACTGCAAGATTAAGGAAGCAGTCAAACAAGGCTTGATCAATGAAACGATTTATGAGGATTATAAAAATATTATGGAACAGAGAGGTAAGTTTTAATGAATGAAATCGTAATTGCACCTTCTATTTTATCGTTGGACTATTCCAATGTGAGTGCACAATTAGAAGAATTAAAGGCGTCTAAGGCAAAATGGTTACATTTTGACGTGATGGATGGTCATTTTGTACCGAACCTTACTTTTGGTCCGGATATTTTAAAAGGATTCAAAAAGGCATGTCCACTTTTTATGGATGTACATTTGATGGTAACCAACCCAGAAAAATATGCACCGATCTTTATTCAAAATGGAGCGGATTTAGTTAGCTTTCATACTGAAGCCTTAGATAATGATTTGACTCGTATTCAAGGCTTGCTAGATGAAATTCATCGTTTAGGTGCAAAGGGTGGAATTGTTGTAAAACCAAATACGCCTATTGAACCTTTTGAAGAAGTATTAGAAGCGTGTGATCTTGTGTTAGTTATGAGTGTAGAGCCAGGCTTTGGCGGGCAGAAATTTATGCAGGATATGCTGAAAAAAGTAGAGTGGTTAAAAGAAAAGCGTGAAGCATTAAAGCTTTCGTATCGCATTGAAATTGATGGAGGAATCAATCAGGATACATATAAATTAGCACTTGATGCTGGGTGCGATACTTTAGTTGCGGGTAGCTACGTATTTAAGAATGATATTGCCAAAACCGTTGAAGGTATGTTGAAATAAGATGACTTGTGCTGTTTTAATTACACCACTTGTTGATGTTGTGCCAGTAATTCAGGATTGTGATTATATCGGAGTGGATGCAGGTGCCTTAAAAATTATTGATCAGGGATTCCCTATTAAAATGGCTGTAGGTGATTTTGACTCATTAAAGGAAGAGGACCTAAAAAGAATTACGTGTCCGATTGAAAGACATCCTATTATGAAGGATGAAACGGATTCCGAATTGGCAATCCGCCTTTGTAAGGATTATGACACAATCTATCTATATGGAGGCATGCAAGGAAGAATCGATCATACGATTGCGAATATTCGTTTGGCAATGTATCGTTTCGATAATCTTGTCTTAATAGATGGTCATCAAAAAATATCAGTTATGAATGTAGGGATTCATGAAATTGATGACAGCTATCATCATATCTCTTTTTATCCTATCCAAGAGGGTGTGCTCTCTTTAGAGGGATTTTTGTATCCGTTACAAAAAAGACGGATTTATATTGAGGAAATTTATACGACAAGTAACTCGCTTGTAGCTAATAAAGGGATCATTCGGGTGGATGAAGGTAAATTTTTGTGTGTGCAGTCAAACTGGAGGTAGTCTATGTTCTATGATGTAGCTATGAATTTTGTGATTGGAACACTTTTAATCATAGCCGGAGCCATTATGGTCTGGATTCCGAATCGTGTCTTTGCGTGGATCTTAAGCGTTTCAATTTTGTTTCTATTGATCAACGGATGTGTTCTTTTGTTTCGTTTTGTAAAACAAAAAAGGAATAAAGATTTCTTCTTTTCCATATTATCCTTTGCGTTTATGTTCTTTTTGATGAACTTTCGTTATCTTCCACAATGGATCTTACGCGTAAACTTTGGGGGATATTGTATTTTATGTGGAACGGCCTGCTTCATTCAGCTAGTCATTGATAAAATCAATCATTTGAAGGGAAAATTCTTGAACTCTATTTTTACCTTTATCTATATTTTCTTTGGCTTTTATCTATTGTTGAATCCAGACTTTCATACAGACTTATTAATGCGGGCTTTTGGAATTTACTTCGTTATTTTAGGATTTCGCTATCTTGGTGATGGATATGAAGGTATCAATCCATTAACGAAATATAAGTGGAAGCGCAAGGTAAGAATTACTTTACCTGCCTTTCTTTGCGCTTTAGTGCCAGATGCAGCTTTAACAAGTATCAACCGATATTTGGAAGATGGAAAGCCAGAAGATTTAAACACATATGAAAAGGATGAAATTGTTCGTTTAAAGGTAATTGTGCATGTGGGTCCCAAGGGTTTTCAAAAGGTTGGTCACATTTGTTTCGCATTTGATAATATAGTTTATAGCTATGGGAATTATGATAGTGATTCCTTTCGCTTAAATCAAACCATAGGAGATGGAACCTTTTTTACAGTTCCTTTAGAGAAATATATTCCGAATATGATTACGGCCGAAAATAATTCGATATTCGAATATGGTATTTATACAACACCGGACCAAAATGAAGCGATTGAAAAACAGATTCAAAAAATTAAGGAAAATGGATATCGCTGGTATAGCCGAATTGAAAAGGCAGATGGGTATGATCGTTTTAATGAATTTGAGATGGATTATCCAAGTCGTCTGCACTATCGTACGGGAGCTAAGTTTTATAAGGTAAAGCGAGGCAAATTCCATATTTATTGGGCTTTAGGTGATAATTGTGCTTCCTTTACAGATTTAGTGCTTGGTACCTTAGGAGCTGATGTATTGAGTATGCGTGGTATTATTTCGCCAGGAACTTATTTGGACTGGCTTCAAAAGGAATATTTAAAAAAGAATAGTCCAATCGTATTCCGTCAAATCTATACAAAGGATACGATTTCGATTTAGAAATGGATAAAAGAATGAATGGATATTTTTATGTACTAACATCAATCGATATATTTGTCCTTGGCTTTATGTGTGTTTTGACTAAATTAAGCGAGTCACTGAACCAAAAACAGAAGCGTGGTTTCCTTTTTGCGTTTGGATTGATTGCGTTTATTTCTTTATTAGAAGTTGTAACATTAAAGGTAGATGGTTTACCAATAAAGTATCGTTGGTTAAATATTATATCGAACTATCTAGGCTTTGGACTAACACCATCTGTATGTATATGTTTAGTATATGTGCTAGATAAAAAGATGAAATTGAAATGGGAATTAAAGATTGCCATTTTATGTGAAATCATATATCTTTTGATTCTTGGATTTTCTATTCCATTCGGCTGGGTGTTTTCTGTGAGTCAAAGTAATATATATTCGCGAGGTCCTTATTTCTTTATTTATATTTTTGCGTATTTCTTGAGTATATTATATTTATCTTTATCAACAATTATAGTTTCAAAACAGTTTCAAAATCGAAGCAAGGCATTGGTTTATCCGCTAGTGATTTTCTTAGGCGCAGAAACAATCATACAAATAATCGTTCCAAATCTTCATGTGAGTTGGATGTGTGTGACGTTACTTTCAGTTTTATATTTTATATATTGTAGTGAAATGTGGCATCAATTAGATGCATTGACTGGATTATTAAATCAGAATAGTTTCTTGAATCGTAGTGAAGAGATGCATTATACAAATGGGATGTTGATTGTGTTTGATGTGGATGATTTTAAGCATGTCAACGATGTATATGGGCATGTTAAAGGAGATTTGTGTTTAAGTGTCATTGCGAATTGTATCAAGGGGGCTTATGCCCAGTATGGATATTGTTACAGAATTGGTGGAGATGAATTCTGTGTACTCTTAAAAAATAATCGGAATGAGGATGCGTGTTCATTAAAATTTGAACATTTAATGGAAGTAAAGCGTAGAAAGCTTGCATATTTACCAAAGGTTTCATATGGATCGGCTTTATTATTGACAGGAGATATTGTGAGTGTCAAGGACTTGGCAGATCAAAATATGTACATGCATAAACATCAGAAGAAAGAAAAGGAACAGTGATTTCGCTGTTCCTTTTAAGATAGAAGCCAAGTTAGAATTTCACTGATGACATCTAAAATGGTAACTCCTTTTTTGATTTCATCATTCTTTTTCTTGATATTAATGATTTCGGTTTTTGTATATCCTTTTTTAGAAAGCTTTTTAATATCTTTTTCACTTATACAAAGTTCGAGTAATTCATTCATATCTTTTTGATTCATTGTTTTGAATGATCCTTTCTATATTGTAATGGGGAAATACAGGTTGCTTTTTTGAATGCTTGGGCAAAGTAGGATTGACTCGTAAAGCCAACGATAATAGCAATTTCTGAAATTTGTAGATTGGTTGTTGAAAGGAGAAGCTTGGCTTCTTCAATTCTTTTTTGAATCATATAATTAATGGGAGAAATTCCTTTATATTGTTTGAAGACATGTACAATATGATATTTATTTAAAAATGTAACTTCACTTAATTTATCAAGTGTGACATCCTCTTTAAAGTGAGCATCAATATATTTTTCAATGAAGACACAATCCTTATTGGCTTTATTGACAGGTGTGGTTTTTAGACTAATATGAGCACGACGCATTAGGTTGATCAGTAAAACTTCTAAGAGATTTTGACAAAGAGACTGGTATTCCATGTCTTTTGTCTTCACCTCAAGTAATATGGTTTTTAAATAGAATAAGACTTCATGTTTATAGTCATAATAGTTGGCAATGCTGCAGCCTTGTTCTTCATCTTGTTCCTTTGAGAAATAAGTAATACCTTCAATTCCCATAACGATATATTCAAAATTAACATTCTCAATCCCGCGTTCTGTATGTGAAACTAGGGGATTCACAATAACTAAATCGTCTTCCTTTACTGGATAGGCTTTATTATCTAAACATAGAAGACCATTTCCTTTTGTCACATAAAACATTTCTGTATATAAGTGTGTGTGCAGCATGGAATTCCATTCATGATCAAATTTCGATTCCGTAATATATAGTAGCTTAGGTCTAGATTGATTGAAGTTGACTTGGTCGATTTGAAAGCGTTGTGTACTCATAATATACCTCTTTTTTATAATTATATATTCTTTTTTACTGTTTATCAATTTTGTTTTTTAAAATCATAAATCGCAATATATCTAAAAAGAAGGACCATATATTTATGATAAAGCGCTTACAAATAAGATATACTTAGCGTGTAAGAAAAAGGAGTTCATACGAATTATATAGGAGGTAAAGTATGAAAAAATTTATTACTGCTGGATTATCATTTGCGATGGCAGCTTCAATGTTGGCAGGATGCTCAAGCAAACCAGCTGATGATTCTGATTCTGGAGATAAACGTGTTCTTAAATTCGATTCATTCTCTGGTGGAAATGGTGAAAAAGTATTCACAAAATTGGCTAAGGCTTTTGAAAAGGCAAATCCGGATGTAGATGTTCAATTGCGTTTTGAAAAAGAATTGCCAGATGTATTAAATAAGGAAAATGCGAAGGGTGAATATTCTGATGTTGTTTATTATAATTTAGGTCAACCTTCTGGATATACAGAAACGCAATTAAATACACATGAAGTATTAGACATTTCAGATGTTGTTGAAGAAGTAGGTATGGATGAAAACTATGCGAATAGTAGTATCGTACAATATTATGGAGATGGAAAATCTTATTTGATGCCACTTAAGACTACACCTGCTGGATTCTTCTATAATACTGAATTAGTTGGTGAAGGCAAGAAATACGAACTTCCAACAACTTGGGAAGAATTCTGGGCATTAGGTGATCAAGCTAAGAAAGATGGTATCGCATTATTCACATATCCAACAAATGGTTACTTTGATAATACATTAAATGCATTGTTGAAGGAAACTGGTGGAGAAGAATTATTAACAAATGTATTAAATTATGACAAGGATGCTTGGAATACAGATGGTGCTAAACAAACTATCGATATTTTAGCTAAATTAGTAAGTCCTGATTATTTATATGGAGATACAGTAGCGAATGCGAATGCGAAAGATGGATTCACAATGAACCAACAGGCTGTTATTGATGGAAAAGCATTATTTATGCCAAATGGTGACTGGGTAGTGAATGAAATGGCAGATACAACTCCTGAAGATTATCACTGGGGATTACTTCCATTGCCTGCTCTTGAAAAAGATGGTGAACGTTTCGTAGGTTCTATGACTGAACAAGTATGGATTCCTGCTCAAGCTAAAAACGTTGATGATGCGAAAGCATTCTTGAAGTTTATCTATTCTGAAGAAGGCGTTAAGATTATGGCTGAAGGTGGAAATATTGTTCCAACAAAAACTATGTCTGATACAATCGCAGCTATGGAAGATGGATATACAAAAGAATTCTTCTCAGTATATGACAATGCTTCTGCAGCATTAGGTGCATTTGCTCCTTATAACACAGATAATTTACCTGATTTCGACCGTGCAGCTACAGTATTTGGCTCAATCGATTCTTTAGCTACTGGTGAATTAACTACAAAAGACTATCAAAAGAAATTAACAGATGCTTGGGTTAAGTTATCTAAAAATAAGGCAGTTGCTGAATAATTAAAATTAGTATATTAAACATGAAAGCGATGAGCAAATTGTTGCTCGTCGCTTTTTCAAAGATGGGAGGTAACTCATGAATAAAAAGAAAGCACAAAACCGTTTCGTATTTGCGTGTCTTGCACCGGCCGTTATTTTAGTTGTCATTTTTATGGTTATTCCAACGATTGATGTATTTAAGACGGCATTCTTTAAAAAGAGCAATTTCGTAAGTGATGCCACTTTTGCGGGCTTGTTTAACTTTAAGGTTCTTTTTAACGATATGCGTTTTATTGAGGCCATGCAAAATACAATCTTGTATGTTGTGCTGATCACAATCATTACATTGGTGTTAGCGGTTTTATTCGCAACCTTATTAACTCGTGAAGAATTTATTGGAAAGAACTTCTTCCGTGTTATTTTCTATATTCCGAATATTTTAAGTATTGTTGTTATTGCGGGAATCTTCTCAGCAATCTATCAGCCATCAAATGGTATTTTAAATACCTTCCTAGGCATGATTGGACTTGAATCTTGGCAGCAAAAATGGATGGGAAATCCAGCAATCATCAACTATTCGATTATTGGTGCATTGGTTTGGCAGGCCATTGGATATTACATGGTTATGTATATGTCAAGTATGACAAGTATCCCTGAAAACCTTTATGAGGCAGCAAGCCTTGAAGGGGCAAGTAAAGTAAGACAATTCTTTATGATTACGTTGCCTTTGATTTGGGATAATATTCGTACAACTTTAACTTTCTTTGTGATTTCTACAATTAATTTATCGTTTATGTTTGTGCAATTAACAAGTGAAGGTAACTTAGGCAGTGAAGTCGCATTGAACTATATGTATAACAATGCGTTTGCAGGTAAATATGGATTTGGTATGGCCGTTGGAGTATGTATCTTCGTATTCTCATTTGCGTTATCAGCCATTATAAATAAGGTCACTGAACGTGATGTATTACAGTATTAGGAGGATGAGATATGAAAAAGCGTAATTTTCCTTTATACAAAATCTTTGTTTATGTTGCATTGATTACTTTGGCAATATCGATTATTGTGCCAATCGCATGGGTGTTTCTGGCATCTTTAAAATCACAGCTTGAACTTGTTAGCGGTAATCCATTTGATTTTCCTAAACAAATGCTATGGTCAAACTTTGCGGATGCCTTCGTAAAGGCAAGAATGGGAGATTATTTGTTAAATACAATTATTGTTACGGCATTATCTCTTGTAATCTTGTTAGTGGTTGCGCTACCTGCATCTTATGTTCTTGCACGCTTTGATTTTGTGGGCAAAAAATTCTTTAACGGATTGTTCATGGCTGGATTGTTTGTCAATGTAAACTATATTGTATTACCAATTTTCTTAATGTTATTTAATGCAGATATCAAGCTAGGTGTTGATTTCTTCTTGAATAGTAAATTCTGGTTATCTGTTGTTTATGCTGCAACAGCTTTGCCGTTTACGATTTATTTGTTGACTGGCTATTTTAAAACGTTGCCTAAGGCATATGAAGAAGCTGCTCGTATTGATGGCTGTGGTTATTTTAAGACCATGACTAAAATTATGATTCCGATGGCACGCCCAAGTATTATTACCGTGATTTTATTTCAGTTCTTGGCATTCTGGAATGAATATATTATTGCGTTTACTTTCATGGATAAAGAAAATGCGACCTTGGCCGTTGGTGTTAAATATTTGATGGCCGATGCTAAATCACAAGCTAACTTTGGTGTTATGTATGCGGGATTGGTAATAGTTATGATTCCAACATTGGTTCTTTATATTTGTGTTCAAAAGAAGATTACACAAGGTATGAGTATTGGTGGAATGAAAGAGTAAGGTGTCTAATATGAGAGATGAAAATAAAGTAATGAATATAATTATGATCGTTTTATTCTTTGTGTTCTTGGGCATGATCATTTGGGCACAGAAGACGGTGAGTGTTCGCAATCTGATGATTGAAATCGTTGGATTGACGGGTTTACTAACATTGTTGTTTTTATACAACAGGAAACATAAATAGGAGGAAGAAGTATGGCAGAGTTATCATTGCAGCATGTTGATAAAATATATGACAACAATGTGCAAGCTGTATTTGACTTTAATTTAGAAGTTAAAGATAAAGAATTTATTGTGTTTGTAGGGCCAAGTGGATGTGGTAAATCAACTACACTGCGTATGATTGCTGGTTTGGAAGAAATCAGCGCAGGGGATTTCTACATTGATGGAAAAAGAATGAATGATGTGGAGCCAAAGGATCGTGATATTGCGATGGTATTCCAGTCTTACGCTCTATATCCACATATGAGTGTATATGAGAATATGGCTTTTGGCTTGAAACTTCGTAAATATAGTAAGGAAGAAATTGATAAGCGTGTTCATGAAGCAGCGCGTATTTTGGAAATCGAACCTTATTTGGATCGTAAGCCTAAAGCTCTATCTGGTGGACAAAGACAGCGTGTTGCCTTAGGTCGTGCCATTGTACGTAATGCGAAAGTATTCTTAATGGATGAACCATTATCGAACTTGGATGCAAAATTACGTGTACAGATGCGTTCTGAAATCATTCAGCTACACGAAAGAATTGGGGCTACTACAATTTATGTAACACACGATCAAACAGAGGCCATGACAATGGCAGATCGTATTGTTGTTATGAAGGGTGGATATATCCAGCAGATTGGTACGCCAAAAGAAATTTATAATAATCCTGCAAACTTATTTGTTGCTGGATTCTTAGGGGCTCCTGCTACAAACTTTATTAAAGGTGTTTATAAGGATGGATTCTTTATTGTGGATGATATGAAGATTGAAATTCCTTTGATGTTTAAAGAAAAGCTTTCTGCATATGATGGAAAAGAAGTTATCATGGGTATTCGTCCAGAGGATCTACATGGAGAAGGTATTGTTGCGGATACGTATCCAAGTGCACTTTTCGATTTTGAAATTGAAGTTGCCGAATTATTAGGCCATGAATATATATTGCACGGATCATTAAAAGGACAAAACATGTGTGCTAAAGTAAATTCTCGTTTGGAGCCAGAAGCACACACGACAATCAAGCTAACAATGGACTTATCGAAAGTGCATTTCTTTGATTTAGAAACTGAAAATAGAATTGATTAATTTAGGAGAAAATAAAATGATTGAAACAGGACGAGTAACTGTACCGACAGATGTGGATGTAATTGATGCAACCTTAGAGATTATTAAACGTTGGAAAGCCGATGCGATTCGTGATTGTGATGGAACGGATATGCCTGAAGAATTGCGTAATATGGATATCAAGCAATATGCGACATATTACACAACTAGAAAAGATAATGAGTGGGCAAAGGCCAATCCAGATGAAATTCAACAGATGTATTTGATGAGTGATTTTGTCACTGCAAAATCAACAGAATTAAACATTAAAATCATGGAGCATTTCTATAAGGATCAATTAAAGCCAAATACAAAAGATAATCACAGATGGTGGGAAGTTATTGATCGTACAACAGATGAAGTTGTCACAAACTGGGATTATGATGAAGAAACAAGGGAAGTAACGATTCATGATGCGATTCCTTATCATGCTTATACGGTTAGCTTTTTAGCTTTTGTGATTTGGGATCCTGTACACATGTATAATGCCCTAACAAATGATTGGAAGGATGAAGAGCATCAAATGACCTTTGATGTTCGTCAACCAAAGACACAAAAGCATTGTTTAGATAAATTTAGAAAATTCTGCGAAGAAAGAGATGATGTAAATGTTGTTCGTTTTACAACCTTCTTCCATCAATTTACTTTGCAGTTCGATGAATTTGCACGTGAAAAATTTGTTGATTGGTTCGGATATAGTGGTTCGGTATCACCATATATCTTAGAGCAGTTTGAAAAGGAAGTTGGTTATCCATTTAGAGCTGAGTATATTATCAACAAAGGTTTTAATAACTCAACTTTCTGTGTACCTACGAAAGAATATCGTGATTTTATGGACTTCCAGCAGCGTGAGGTTTCTAAATTAGCTAAGAAATTCGTTGATATTTGTCATGAATATGGAAAAGAAGCGATGATGTTCTTAGGGGATCACTGGATTGGTACAGAACCATTCGGTAAATATTTTGAATCAATTGGTTTGGATTCTGTCGTTGGTTCAGTTGGCTCAGGAACGACACTTCGTTTAATTTCAGATATTAAAGGTGTTAAGTATACAGAAGGAAGATTTTTACCATACTTCTTCCCGGATGTATTCCATGAAAATGGAGATCCATTAAAAGAAGCTAAGGTAAACTGGGTAACGGCTCGTAGAGCCATTTTGCGTAGTCCAGTCGATCGCATTGGATATGGTGGATATTTAAAGCTTGCCTTAGATTTCCCTGAATTTATTGACTATATTGAAAAGGTTTGTGATGAGTTCCGCACATTATATTCTCATGTCAATCAACAAGTACCACACAACCTATTAAAGGTAGGTGTAATCAATAGTTGGGGAGAACTTCGTCGTTGGGGTACACATTTAGTACATCATGCGATCTGGTATAAACAGATTTATTCATATACAGGTGTCATGGAGGCTTTAAGCGGTTTCCCATTTGATGTTCATTTCATAAGCTTTGATGAGATTCGCAAAGACCCATCTATTTTAGATGATATGGATGTTGTCATGAATATTGGTTCAGCTTATACAAGCTTTAGTGGCGGTGCTGAATTTGATGAAACAATTATTACAGCTTTGCGTCGTTATGTAGATCAAGGTGGTGGATTCATTGGTGTGGGTGAGCCTACAGCTATTAATCGTAATGGCAAATACTTTACATTATATGATGTCTTAGGTGTAGATGAAGAGCTAGGCTTTACAATGCATACAGACAAGTATAATTGGGAAGTACATCCAAATCATTTCATTACTGAGCAATTAGAGCATGAGGATTGGGGAGAATGTATTAATAATGTATATGCACTTCCTGGAACAGAAATCTTAGCTGAAAAAGATCTTCATGTGAATCTAGCGGTGAATGAATATGGAAAAGGTCGTGGTATTTATATGAACGGACTTCCATTTAGTTTTGAAAATGTAAGATTACTATATCGTGCTATTTTCTTTGCGGCTCATAAAGAGGATGAAATGAAACGTTGGTATTCAGATAACTATAATGTCGATGTTAATGTTTATCCATCAACAAACAGTTTCTGTGTAGTTAATAATACATATGAACCACAGACAACTACGATTTATAAAGGTGATGGATCTAGCTTTGAAGTAACATTGGATGCATGTGAAATCCAGTGGTTTGAAATATAATAATTGTTTTTGATAAAGTAAATAGAGCCAAGCTTGAGGTGTAGAAATCATTCTACACCTTTAGCTTTTTGCGTAATCATCATTAACTGTATACTTTAAATATTGTAGATGGGATAGTGAATAATATGGGTGTTGAAAACAGTATTCTTTTCGATGATGAAAATAAAGCATTTTCAATATGTGATGGTAGTATAGGAAATTATAAATATGAGGATGTTGTTAAAGGTCAAATTGTGTATGAACATGCAAAGTATAAAGGAAAATCACCAATGTTTTCTCATCGAGTGTTAGTTAGTACTTTGAATGCGAGCATTTTCGTCGAAATGAAAAAAGTGTATGTGGGTGTTGAAATTACATTATTAAATGGAGAAAGGGTATATGTATATATATCGAAAGGTCCGGTGATTCAACATAACTATCAGTTCAAAGAAGATTATAAGATTGCAAAACAGATTGTTGAAAAGATGGATAAAAGAAAAAAAGAAGAGTGAACTCTTCTTTTTTATCTTATGCATAATTTTTTTAAGGATCCTAATTATCTAAAATTAAATAGCGTTTTGTTTCTTCAAAGTTTTTAATGTTCTAGCAGAAACACGGATTGTTTGAGGCTTTCCGTCTACTACAACACGAACTTTTTGAAGATTAACGTTCCATTTACGGCGAGAAGCACGCATTGAGTGAGAACGTTTATTTCCAGATAAAGGACCTTTTCCAGATACTGCACATACTCTTGACATCTTAATGTCCTCCTTTACTTTCATTTACGCAATCGCTTAACTATAATACCATTAACAAGCCTGTATTTCAACCCCTGAATTAAAAATTTGTTTGAGATAGAATAGAATGATATAATATATTTGTTTTGAAAAAAGGAGACGAAATCATGTTGAATTCGAACTATTTATGGATAGCCTTCATGTGTGTGATTACACTTGTCATAATGTTGTTGATTATGCCTGGGTTGATTGATTATTTACATAAGATCAAATTTGGCCAGACAGAAAGAGAGGAGGGGCTGGCAAGCCATAAAAAGAAGAATGGTACGCCAACAATGGGAGGACTTGCCTTTATCATTGTACCTACTTTAGTGTATGTCGTTTGCTCTTTCTTTACACCATTTAAATTGGATATGAATACAATGATTATTTTGTTGGCATTTGTTGGTTATGGTGTTGTTGGCTTTATTGATGATTATATTATTGTTGTTCAAAAGAATAATGAGGGATTGAAACCTAAATATAAATATTTACTACAATCTATTTTGGCCGTTGTCTTTTTCTTGTTATATTGCAGAAATTCAACAACGGATATTTGGATTCCATTATTTGATATCACAATCGATTTAAAATGGTTCTACTTTATCTTAGTGTATTTTATGTTTACTGCCGAAACCAATGCCGTCAATCTAACGGATGGCTTAGATGGATTGTGTGCTGGTCAAATGGTTATTGCCTTGATCCCATTCGCTATCTTTGCGTTTGTGCAAGGTGTAAATAATGTGGCATGTCTAATTTTGATTGTCATTTTCGCTTTATTAGGCTATTTGAAGTTTAATAAGCATCCTGCCCAGATTTTTATGGGAGATACAGGATCTTTAGCTTTAGGCGGATTCATCGCTGCTGTTGCCATGGTATTAAAACAGGAGATCTTATTGATTATCATTGGATTTGTTTTTGTGGCTGAAGTTTGCAGCGTAATTATACAGGTTACGTATTATAAAAAAACACATAAGAGAATTTTTAAGATGGCACCTTTGCATCACCATTTTGAAATGTGTGGCTGGTCAGAACAGAAGGTTGTTTCTCGTTTTAGACTTGTCGGTGTGATCTTAGCTGTTCTTGGACTTGTTTTGGGGGTAATGTAGAATGGAAACTGTATTAGTCATTGGGGCTGCCCGTAGTGGAATTGCCGTTAGTAAGCTTTTATTAAAGAATGGGTATCATGTTGTTTTAACAGATTCGAATGAAATCAAGGAAAAAGCTGAGTTGCAAGACTTGGGTATCGAGGTTTTTGATGGGGGTCATCCAGACTGCTTAAAAGATAAGGAATATGCTTTTATCGTAAAGAATCCTGGTATTCCGTATCGTGTTCCGTTTGTGCATTATTTTGTGGAACAAAACGCTAAAATCTACACTGAAATTGAAGTCGCTTATCGCTTTGCGAAAAACTTTAATTATGCAGCTGTTACGGGTACAGATGGAAAGACAACTGTCACAACTTTGTTGTACGAGATGTTGAATCGTCAAAAGAAAAGCTTAGTGGCAGGTAATATTGGTACGCCATTATGTGAGCTTGTATTAGAGCATACAGATGCAGATTATAATGTGGCTTTGGAATTAAGTAATTTCCAATTATTAGGAATTGAAACATTTAGACCTCATGTTTCGACTGTGACAAATCTAGCACCAGATCACTTGGATTATATGGATAGCTTAGAGGCGTATTACCAGAGTAAGATGAGAATCTATGAAAACACAAATGCGGATGATTATTTCATTCGTAATGTGGATGATGAAAATGTAGTTAAGTATGCACAAAATATTCCTTGTCAGGTCATTGACTTTTCTTTAAAGAGAAAAGATGTGGATCTATACAAGGATGATAAATATGCATATTATAAAGATACACAATTATTTACCTTATCCGACTTAAAGATTGTGGGTGAATTCAATTGTGGAAATGCGATGATGGCAAGCTGTATGGCTTATTTGATGGGTGTATCCTTATTTAATATTCAGGAAGTAATTCGTGAGTTTAGTGGGGTAGAACATCGTATTGAATATGTAGATACGATTGATAATGTTCGTTTCTATAATGATTCAAAGGCGACAAATACACATGCGGCATGTGCTGGTTTATCGGCTTTTGAAAAGAATGTTATTTTATTATGTGGCGGTAAAGATAAACATATTTCTTTTGATGATTTGAAGCAATATGATGCGGTAGTTAAAAAATGTATTTCATTTGGTCAGACAAAGGATAAATTTAAAGATATCTTCACAAATCAAATCAGTGTAGAGACAATGAAGGATGCATTTGAAAAGGCTGTACTTAGTGCAAAGCCGGGAGATATTGTCTTGTTATGCCCAGCATGCTCAAGTTTTGACCAGTTTAAAAATTATGAAATTAGGGGCGAAATTTTTAAACAAATGGTTCATGACTATGCATCGAAAAGGAATGAAGAATGATATTCTTAATCAATATCATTAAAACGATATTATTAGGAATTATACAGGGGATAACAGAGTGGTTGCCGATTTCTTCGACAGGACATTTAATATTATTTGCGAGTATTTGGCCGATTGAACCAGCCCAATTCTTTGAGGTATTCAAGGTTGTTATTCAGTTTGGTAGTATTTTAGCTGTTTTAGTCTTGTACTATCAGAAGCTAAATCCTTTTGATAAAAGAAAAACGAAAATCAAGAAGAAACAAACGTTGCAATTATGGTCAAAGGTAATTGTGGGTGTCATTCCTGCAGCTGTCATTGGTTTTTTGTTTGATGACATTATTGAGGGATACTTATCTAAAAATTTTGTGATTGCGGTTGCCTTGATTACGTATGGTATTATTTTTATTTTAATTGAGAAGCATCCAAGACAAGAAAAAATCAGAACGCTTGAGCAAGTTGATTATTTCTCAGCCTTAAAGATTGGATTCTTTCAATGTCTAGCTTTGATTCCAGGTACATCAAGGTCTGGAGCTACAATTTTAGGTGGTTTATATTGTGGTTGTTCAAGAACAGTCGCAAGTGAATTCTCTTTCTTTCTAGCTATTCCTGTCATGTTTGGTGCAAGTTTATTAAAGGTTATCAAATATTTTGTGAATGTTGGATTGTTTAGCTTGTCTCAATTGGTTTTATTGTTCGTGGGAACGATAGTAGCGTTTCTTGTGAGTTTATTTGCGATTAAAGCTTTATTGAACTATGTAAAGAAACATGACTTTACTGTATTTGGCTGGTATCGTATTATTTTAGGTATTTTTGTGATTTTATTTTTCTATGTATTATAAGAGGTAGGATATGAACGAATTTGATTTGCATATGCATTCTAATTATTCTGGGGATGGTCAGTTTACACCTGCAGAATTGATTGGAATCGCAAAAGAAAGAGGTTTAAAGACCATTGCACTAAGTGATCATGATTGTATCAGTGGTGTTAAGGAAATGATCAAGCTTGGAAAAAAAGCTGGCATCGAAGTGATTCCTGCCATCGAGTGTTCTACAAGCATTGGATATACGGATGTTCATTTATTGGGGTATGGCATTGATGTGGATGATGAATATTTTCAAAACCTACTTGATAAGACACAGGTTAAATCTAGTAATGCGTTTTCAACTCGTTGTGATAGGTTAAGGGCAAAGTATGGTGTAGAAATTGATGAAGAAGCTATCTTGAAAGAGGCAAATGGTACAAATCCTTGGTTTGTGATGTGTACGCATATGTTTAATGATCCTCGTTATCAAGATATTCCAGATTTTAAGGATTATATTCCTGGTGGAAAAAGAAGTGATCCTGCACCCGTTAATTTCTTTTGGGATAAATGTCAGTATGGATCGGATTTGTTCGTGTATGTCCCAATGCCTGATTTTGTAGAATCTGTTAAAAAGATTCATGAGGCAGGAGGCCTTGCCGTAGTTGCGCATCCTTTTAATACTTTCTACAAGAATGATGAAATGTTGAAGGTATTATTCGATTCTGGTGTGGACGGTATTGAAGCCTATAGTAATTATCATACGCCTGAACAAAATGTATATTATGAAAACTTAGCGAAAGAACATAACTTATTGATTACTTGTGGAAGTGATTTCCATGGTGAAAAAAAGCCAAGTATTCAAATGGGTGAATATGGTTTAAATAAGGATGGTTCGGCTTGGTTAGAAAAGTTTAAGGCAAAATTAAAAGCAGCATAATAGCTGCTTTTTTAATATGTAAGTACAAAGCTAAATAAGACGCAATAGCTTAATAGATTGTTTGAGCGACTTGCTCTAAATAGTGATTGAAATCCCATTTCTGTGATGGCACAGAATTTATCTATAGCTTGAATAATCCATCCAACACTTGTATTAGGTCTTGTTGTTTTTAAAGGCCACATGTGATGTAGAATAGCATCGTCAATTGTGCTATTTGTTTGTGTCAACATTTTTGCGTTTTCTAGTGCAATAATAGGATGTATCTTTGCATGATTGCCTTCAATAGGACGTTTGTCATCTGTTTTCCAGTCATAGTAATATAAATCATGTAATAAACCAGCACGAGCTGCGCTATAGGCATCGAGTCCTAGTTTTCTACAAATTAAAAAGGAATAATAGGAAACGTTTAAAGAATGCTGAAAGCGAGATGTAGCTAAATGTTGGCTGCATTTTTTTAAGTCTTGTACTTCTTTTGGATTAATTAAATCTTCAATAGTCTCAAAATATTCTTTTGAGATATCGCAATCTTGTGTTTTTAAGTTGATTCTAGATAAAATAGCTTTTTCCATTTTTCATCCTCACTGAGAATGAATATAGCACATATAATTATAAGATACAACTATTTATTTTAAACCTAGTAATATGATATAATTAGTTGAAGGAGGACTCATTATGGTAATTTTATATACATCTCCAGGTTGTGCAAGTTGTCGTAAGGCAAAACAGTGGTTAAAGGACAACCAAATTGAATTTGTTGAAAAGAACATATTTACTTCTTTATTGAAGGAAAGTGAAATTAAATATTTATTGTCGCGATGCGAAAATGGTACGGAGGATATTATTTCGGTTCGTTCTAAAGCTTTTCAAGCATTAGATAAAGATATTGAAGATTATTCCATGAAGGAACTCGTAACTTTGATTCAGGAAAATCCTTCGATTTTAAAAAGACCAATCCTTCTGTCTGAAAAGAGTCTTGTGGTAGGTTATGATGATGATGAGATCACGACAATGATGCCTGCACAGTTAAGAACGGTTGTAGACAACGCGTGTACAGAAACTTGTCCAAACTATTCAGTTTGTGGTAAGTGTAGAGAACATGCTAATGTGAACTAGAGTAAAAATCTAGTTCTTTTTATATTTTAAGATTTTGGTTTAACAGAAATAAATATAGAAACTTTTTGTTCATACATGAAGCTAGAAATCGGGAATATATGAAAAGAAGAATTTTACTATAAAAGTATTTTCTTCTTGTTCGTTGACAATATATAAATGAAATATTTGAGTTTTATTTGATTGATAGTGAATAATATATATTTTATTTGTGAAATTTCAAAAAAAACTATCACTATGTAAATTTGTGTGTTATAATAGTTTACACATGTAAACGGTTACAAATAGGAGGTAAAATAATATGGATAAAAAATATGTCTATGAATTTAATGAAGGCGATGAAACGATGCGTGAATTGCTAGGTGGAAAAGGTGCTAACTTAGCTGGAATGTCTAAATTAGGTATGCCTGTGCCTTATGGATTCACAATCACTACAGAAGCTTGTAACCAATATTATGAAGATAATGAAACTATCAATGATGGTATTAAAGCTCAAATTATGGAATATCTAGATTTATTAGAAAAGAAGTCTGGAAAAAAATTGGGGGATGTAGAAAATCCTTTATTAGTATCTGTTCGTTCTGGGGCACGTGCAAGTATGCCTGGTATGATGGATACTATTTTAAATTTAGGTATGAATAAAACAGTTGCAGAAACAGTCGCTAGTTTAACAAATAATGATCGTTTCGCATATGATTCATATCGTCGTTTTATTCAAATGTATTCAGACGTTGTTATGGGGTTGAGTAAAAAACGTTTTGAAGAGATCATCGATGAAGTAAAGGCTGAAAGAGGTATTACAGACGACTTAGACTTGAATGCTGAGGATATGAAAAAATTAGTTGAATTGTTTAAAGCATTCTATAAAAATGAATTAAAATCAGAATTTCCAGAAGATCCAAAGGAACAATTGATGGGAGCTATCGAGGCGGTATTCCGTTCTTGGAATAACCCTCGTGCAATTTACTATCGTAAGATGAATGATATCCCTTCAAGCTGGGGAACTGCAGTTAACGTACAGATGATGGTATTTGGTAATATGGGGAATGATTGTGGTACAGGTGTTGCCTTTACACGTAATCCAAGTACTGGTGAAAATAAACTATATGGTGAATTCTTAATGAATGCACAGGGTGAAGATGTTGTTGCGGGTATTCGTACACCTCAAAAGATTGATCAATTAAAGGAAGTTGCTCCAGGTGCATATGATGATTTCGTAGAAATCACAAAGAAATTAGAAACTCACTATCGTAATATGCAGGATATGGAATTTACTATTGAAAAAGGTAAATTGTTCATGTTGCAGACACGTAATGGTAAGCGTACAGCGCAGGCTGCCTTAAAAATTGCGTGCGACATGGTAGATGAAGGTATGATTTCTACAGATGAAGCCTTAATGATGGTAGAGCCTAAACAATTAGATTCATTGCTTCACCCTATGTTTGATGCAGAAGAATTAAAGAAGGCAGAACCAATCGCATCTGCATTACCAGCAAGTCCTGGTGCTGCTTGTGGTCAAATTGTATTTAGTGCTGAAGAAGCTATTCAAGAAGCAAGTCGTAATCACAAGGTTATCTTAGTTCGTTTAGAAACTAGTCCAGAAGATATCGAAGGTATGCACGTATCTCAAGGTATCTTAACAGTACGTGGTGGTATGACAAGTCACGCTGCCGTAGTTGCTCGTGGTATGGGTGCATGCTGCGTAAGTGGTTGTGGCGATATCAAGATGCATGATGATGAAGGATATTTTGAAATCAATGGTGTGAAATATCATCGTGGAGATTGGATCAGTTTAGATGGTTCAACTGGAAATATCTATGGTAGTGCTATTAAAACAGTACCTGCAAGTATTTCTGGTGACTTTGAACGTTTCATGAATTGGGCGGATGAAAGACGTACATTAAAGGTTCGTACAAATGCGGATACACCTCATGATGCAAAACAAGCACATGAATTTGGTGCACAGGGTATTGGTTTAGTTCGTACGGAACACATGTTCTTTGAAGGGGATCGTATTAAAGCGGTTCGTGAAATGATTGTTTCGAAAACATCTGCACAAAGACGTGTTGCCTTAGAAAAAATCTTGCCTATGCAAAGAAGTGATTTTGAAGGAATCTATGAAGCTATGGAAGGCCTACCAGTGACGATTCGTTTCTTGGATCCACCTTTACATGAATTCTTGCCTACAAACTCATATGACATTACACAATTAGCTAAGGATATGCACATTGGATTGGATGAATTGAAATCTGTTATCTCTAGCTTACATGAATTTAACCCAATGATGGGTCATCGTGGATGTCGTTTGGCTATTTCATATCCAGAAATTGCTGAAATGCAAACTACAGCTGTAATTCAGGCTGCATTAGCTGTCAATGAAAGACACCCAGATTGGAAGATTGAACCTGAAATCATGATTCCATTGGTTGGTGATGTTGCAGAGCTTCGTTATGTTAAGAAGGTTGTATGTGATGTGGCTGATAAATTGATTCAAGAATCAGAATTAGACATGAAATATCATGTTGGTACAATGATTGAAATTCCTCGTGCTGCCTTATTGGCGGATGAAATCGCAAAAGAAGCTGAATTCTTCTCATTTGGTACAAATGACTTAACACAGATGACATTTGGATTCTCAAGAGATGATGCGGGTGGATTCTTACAAGACTATTATGATAAGAAAATCTTTGAATCAGATCCATTTGCACACTTAGATCAAAGAGGTGTTGGAAAACTTGTTAAGATGGCAACTGAACTTGGAAGAAGCACACGTCCAAATATTAAATTAGGTATTTGTGGAGAACATGGTGGAGATCCAGCAAGTATTGAATTCTGTCATAGAGTTGGATTGAACTACGTTTCTTGTTCACCATATCGTGTACCTATCGCAAGACTTGCTGCTGCACAGGCTGCGATTAAATTCGATAAATAAAATACTTAGGAGTTGATGGATTTCAACTCCTTTTAGTATACTGAGTTAGAGGTTTAAAATAATGGATTATGTATATGTGACGAAAGAAAATATAGAACAAGAACACATTTGTTGTGCAATTAGTAACAATTCAGACGTTCAAGTAAGATCAAAGAAAGATTGGTTGACGGATCGCTTTAAGGATGGTCTTGTCTTTATTAAATCAGTCTTGAGAGGGAAATGTTTTATTGAATATATTCCGGCAAAGAATGCGTGGATTCCAATCGATGCCAAGAATTATATGTATATAGATTGTCTATGGGTATCTGGATCTTTAAAGAGTCATGGCTATTCAAGTGAATTATTAAATATGTGTATTGAGGATAGTCAAAAGAAGGGAATGGATGGAATTTGTATTTTATCCAGTAAAAAGAAGACACCGTATCTTGCAGATCCTAAATTTTTAGCTTATAAAGGTTTTAAAGTGGCTGACGAAGCGAGAAATGGAGTTCAATTATGGTACTTGAATTTTAATGATTCTAAAGTTCCTCAATTTAAATCTTGCGCAAAAGAATGTCATATCGAAGAATCTGGCTTTGTCTTATATTATACGAGCCAATGTCCTTTTAATGCGAAATATGTTCCAATTATAGAGAATGTTTCAAAAGAACAGAATATTGCATTTAAAGCGATTCATATAGATACAAAAGAAATGGCGCAAAATGCGCCTACACCTATTACTACCTATGCCTTATTCTATAATGGAGAATATGTGACAAATGATGTTATGAATGAGAAAAAGTTTTTAAAAGTTGTTGAAAAGCTAAAATAGGTAGAGAAAGAATTTATAGATTATCTTGAGACATGATAGTTTTAAATAATAAATATACTAAGTAGATTGTATTTAGTGCAAACGGAACAATAAGATTGGTTGCAATTAAGCTTTCAAAAAAAAATGCGGGATAAAAAAATATCGTAACCACTCACAATTACATATGGAGATAGTGCCATAGTTAAAAAGATCAGAAAATAGATAGCTAAAATGACTAAGAAATGATCCTTGTATTGTTTCATTCGTAAATTCCTCTTTGATCTCATATTTGGCTTGCACTTTAAATTGTTTTGTACTAAAATTTTATATGTAGTAAATAAATCTGGGGAGCTATTGCTGAGAGGAAGTTCGACTTCGACCCATTAAACCTGACGGATAATGCCGGCGTAGGAAGTATAGATGTTTTTTTGACCTGTCTTTTTACGTTGCAGGTCTTTTTATTTTATTGCCTTACTGTAGGGGAGCGCCTAGAGTATAGAAAACAAGCGAGGGAGCCTGAATTAACAGGATGAGAGAGGACTGTTTGTCTAATACCGAAACCACAGATGGTTTTTTGCGTGTTTTCTAGGCCATCTGTGTCTATAGGAGGTAGTATTTATGAATAAACACAATTACTTATTAAGCTTAGTCTTTTTTTCAATGATGGTAGCTGTTGGAGTGGTTATTTCACCAATTTTGCGTGTTGAAGGAATGTGTCCTATGGCACACTTGATCAATATCACAATGGCCGTATTTATGGGGCCTTGGTATTCATTTCTTTGTGCTTTAGCTATTGGTTTAATCCGTATGACTGTTATGGGAATTCCACCATTGGCTTTAACTGGTGCTATTTTTGGAGCTACGCTATCAGGCATTTTATATCGTGTAAGTAAAGGAAAGATTTGGGCTGCCGTACTTGGTGAAGTCATTGGTACAGGTTTAATTGGTTCTGTTGTTTCATATCCTGTTATGACATATTTATGGGGAAGAACAGGACTTACATGGATGTTCTATGTACCAAGTTTTCTAATGGGTACAATCATCGGTGGAAGTATTGCGTATATCTTATTGAAGTCGATGTCTCGTAGTGGTATTCTAGAAAATATTCAGAGAAAGTTAGGAGTGCAAAAATTTGTTGAAACAAACGAATAATTTGATTCACTGTATCACAAATCCGATTTCAATTAATGATTGTGCAAATCTTATATTAGCTTTGGGGGCAAAGCCAATTATGGCTTGTCATCCCGATGAAGTTGAAGATATAACCTCTAATTCTGCGGCTTTGGCATTAAATCTAGGTAACTTTGATGACATAAGAGCTAAGTCTATGATGATTAGCGCTAAATGTGCTAAAGAAAAAGGAGTTCCATTCATTTTAGATTTAGTTGGAGTGGCTTGTTCAACACTGCGATTGAATTATGCCAAAGAACTTGTTTCTTTATATTGTCCAACTGTCATTAAAGGAAACATCAGTGAATGTAAAGCTTTTTATGGAATGACAAGTCATGCGCACGGTGTAGATGCGGATGTTCTAGATGAAGAGGATATTCATGAAAGCGCGAAGTGGCTAAAAGAGATGGCTATAAATCTTGGTTGTGTAGTTGTTTGTAGCGGTAAAATCGATGTCATTACCGATGGTAAAGAAGTGAATTTAATTTCAAATGGTTGTGACATGCTTTCAAGAATTACAGGAACTGGATGTATGTTAAATGTGGCGATCGCTACATTTTTAGCTAGTTATTCTCCATTATCGGCTTGTGTGAAGGCAACCTGTTATTATGAGGTAGCTGCTGAAAAAACGAAAGGTGAAGGCCCAGGAACTTTCCATATGCATTTTATGGATGAAATCTATAAGCTTACTAGTTTTGATGAATCTTTGTTTAAAATTGAGGTGTTAGGATGAAAAAAGTAGATTATACATTGTATTTTATTACGAATTCAGATGGTTATGATGATGAAACATTCTTGCGTAAAGTAGAAGGAGCTTGCTTGGGTGGAGCAACTATTGTCCAGCTTCGTGAAAAGAATAAATCAACATTGGAATATTATGAATTGGCATTAAAGGTAAAAAATATAACGGATGCCTATAATGTCCCATTAATTATTGATGATCGAATTGATGTCGCAATGGCTGTAGGATGTGGTGTTCATTTAGGAAATGAAGATATGCCTATTTCAGTAGCGCGTAAAATCATGGGTCCAGATTGTATTATTGGGGCTACCGCAAAAACAGTAGAAGTTGCGAAAAAAGCAGAGGCTGATGGGGCTGACTATTTGGGTTGTGGTGCCATTTATCCTACAAAGACGCATGTTAAGACAAAGATTACAAGTGTTGAAACATTAAATGATATTTGTGCAGCTGTCAATATTCCAGTCTGTGCGATTGGTGGATTAAATAAAGATAATCTTTCTGTATTAGAAAAGAGTCCAATCCAAGGTGTTTGTGTTGTATCGGCTATTATGGATCAAGAGGATACAAAAAAGGCAGCTGAAGAATTGAAACAATCTATCAACAAGATCGTGGCATGATAAAATGCCACTTTTATTTTATGGAAGTATAACCTAAAATAGTAATTATGAGGAAGAGGAAAATTTTAGTATTATCAATCACCATTGTTGCCATCGCTCTGATTCTTGAAACGTGTATTTTAAGATATGTGAATGAAAAGAATGCCCAAACTACATCAAACGTATTATTAGATCGGGTGATTGCGGTGATTGATAAAAATGAGTCAAGTGAAAAACAGTTTGTGAAATCGTTAAAGGATGATTATATTGTTCGTGCAAAGGCTATATCTTATATTGTCGATGCTAAGCCGGAAGTGGAATATGATATTGATGAACTCCAGAAAATCGCATCATTAATGTCTGTGGATGAGATTCATTTGATTGATGATACGGGAACAATCTATTCGGGTTCGATACCTAAGTATTTTGGATATAGCTTTGATTCAGGTGAACAAATGGCTTTCTTTAAACAGATGTTAAACAATTATGATTTAACATTATGCCAGGATGTCACACCGAATACGGCCGAAGCTAAAGAGATGATGTATGCGATTACTTGGAATGAATCGAAAACGCATATGGTTCAAGTGGGTATTACGCCTAAGCGTCTTTTAAAGGAATTGAAACAAAACCAAATCTCAAATGTCGTAGCCGATATGCCTGTGTATAAGGGAATGGAGATTTATGTCGTAAATTCAAAGACAAAAGTGATTGAGGGAGCTACCGATCAGAGTAAGGTAGGAAATAAAGTTAAAAACAATAAGAAATATCAATATATTACAAAAAAACATGGGGATTATATTGTAGCTGTATCGATGTCTGATTCGATGTTTTCTCAAAGTAATCTTGTAGCGATATTGATTGTTGGTATTTATTTTACACTTGCTTCTTGTTTGTTGGTGTTAATGCTTTCTCAAGTGTTAAAGGAAAAGTATGAAAAAGAAAAATATATCTATACTTCAAATACGGATGAACTTACAAAATGTTTAAATCGACATGCATATGAGGCGGATATTCAAAAGTTGGATTTAAATAGTGAATGGGTTTATATTTCATTAGATTTGAATGGTCTAAAACAAACCAATGATAAAATGGGACATAGTGCTGGGGACGAACTGATTTGTGCAGCTTCAAGTTGTATGAAATTTGCGTTTGCCTCTTATGGAAAGATCTATCGCATTGGTGGAGATGAATTTGTGGTCTTATTGAACCAATCCGTATCCGATTTACAACATATATTAAAAGTATTTGATTCAACCATTTCAAATTGGCATGGTAAGTACTCAAATTCGATGTCTGTATCGTATGGTATCGTTCAATCATCTGAACAAGAGTTTGATTCTATACTATCTGTTTCTAAGCTGGCCGATGAAAGAATGTATAAGAATAAATCAAATTATTATAAAATAAGTGGTAATGATCGAAGAAGACAATATCTGTAATTGTTGTTAAGCATAAATTATTTGCGTTAAAGTACAAATTGAAGTATTATTTGTGTGTATCACGATGGGCAGGCATCGTTAAAAATTGTATTCGTAAGGAGGAATTCAAGCTCCTTCCCTAAATCCACTAACAAGAGGTAGATTTGATTAAGGGGTATCTTGGAAAGCCAGAGGATGTCTTTAATCCTCATCGAGTCCGTGCTACCTACATAATGCACGAAAGCCTGACAATCAGGAGAATAAACCTGCATAATGATAAAGCGAACATCTTATGGTGTTCGTTTTATTTTAAAAATGATGGCGAATCTAAGATATCTATAATTTTTGAAAACAAATACAATATAACTGTAAAAAGCGTACAGAGCTTTGGAGGAGATTGTATATGACAGATGATAAAATGGGAATGATTATGGAAGTGGTAATTCGATGGATAATTTGTTTTGGGATTTCAATTGTAATCGAAATGGCAGTAGGTGTAAAATTTGATATGGCATTTGCGCTTGGATGTACCTCGTTTTTATATTTCGCATTAAAATTCAGAAGACTTACAATTTTGGGTGTATTTGTACTTGTATGTGTTCCAATTGGAATGGCACTGGAGAATTGTGGTTTATCCGGGGACGTATTATTATATTTCTTAGGAATTCTTCCAGTTTTAGAAATAGGATGTTGTTTATTATTTGGCTAAAGCTAAAGAGATTTGATCAGGTTCTGATTGAATCTTTTTTTTATTTTTTTGAATGATGGCGAATTGCATGATGAATAAAACACGATTTTGGAAGATGATATACATGACAAGAACGAGAGATGAAGGGTTTTTATCCATCAAGAAAGTAGAGGAAGATAAAATGAATAAAATGACAATTCGGAAAAAGGCAATGTTACTTGTAGCGGCTGGGATGGCAATGCAATCTATGGGACTTACGGTATATGCAAAAGAAATCACTGAACCAACAGATTTCACGAGTACTGTAAAACAAACACAAAGTAAAGAAGATGTATTGGCAGATGCTATTATCCAAGCACAGGATGCAGTGAAATCTAAAAAGGCATTACTACTAGAAGCTAAGGCTGAATTAGAAAAAGTTCAACCAAAATATGATGCTACAAAACAAGTTTATGAAAAAGCTTCTTATACATCCAATCAAATTGAGTCTAGTGCAAATGAGGCTGTATTGGATGCGATGAAGTCAAATCTACAAGATATTAAATACAAGAAAGAAGATTTAAATCAGGTAGCTACGGAAATGGCAAATGCTGAAACAGCTAGAAAAGAAGCAGAGGATACATACAACAAGGCGGTTTCTGAATTAGAAAAAGCGCAAAAGACTTATTATGAAGCGGTACAAAATTTGGATGATGTTTCTTTTAAAGAAAACGTAGAAAAGGCAAAACAAGCTATTGATGAAGCAAAAAATGCTGTAATGCAAGCACAAACAGAATTGAATAATGCTAAGACTCAACAAGAAGAATTAAGTTCTAAGGTTTCAGAATGTGAAGCAGCATTAAGTGATGCTCAAAATAAATTACAAGAAACATTGGATGCGAAAACAAACGCTGAAAATACATTAGCTTCTTTGCAACAACAATTGTCTGAAGCAAATGGAAAAGATAATTCTGAACAGATTCAAGTTATTCAAAATGAAATTCAAAATTTAGAATTGGAAATAAATAACTATAACTCTAAGATTGAATCTATCAATAGTGAAGTAGCTATACTTCAATCTTCATTATCAAAGACACAATCGGATGTAGATGTTGCCAAATCAAAGGTTGAAGAAGCAAAATCAAATTATGATACAAAAGTAGAAGAACAAAATAAAGCGCAAGCAGAAATGGATGCGATGGAAGAACAGGCAACATTAAAGGATGGTGAAATCGCAAAACTTCAAGAAGCAGTCGAATTGGCTAGAACGAAATTTGAAGAGGCTAAAGCAAAGTTTGATGCAGAATCAAGTCAATTGGATGATAAAAAAGCAGCGGTAGAAGCAGCACAAAAGAAACTAGAATCTTTAAATGATGCATATCAAGATGCTTTGAATCAATGGAATCAAGGTTCTTATGGCTATTTTAAATCGATCCATGCAGAGTATCCTTTATATATGATGGAAGATGAAAATCTTACAAATAAGGATAATTTATATGAATGTAAACTAGGTGTAGACACAGATCCAACAAATTTAGATAACATGATCGCAACGATTGATTATATTAAGCAGTGCAATGCGCTTCGTAAACAAAATGGTTTTAATGAATTAAAGGTGGATTTAAGCTTAGTGGTCATTGCACAAATTGATGCATCTGGAAATATTGCTCAATTAGAACATAATTCAAAATGGGATCATTTAGGTTTATATACTTGTGGAGAGAATATCGCATATGGATCAAAACATTATAATCCATTTAAAGTATGGTATGATTCTGAATATAAGTTGTATCAAGATGCGATTGCTTCTGGTAAGTATCCAAATCTAGAAAACATGACAAGCATGGAAGTATATAGTACATGGCCTGATTTATGGGGAAAGATTGGGCATTACTACAATATTTTGGATGAAAGATATAACTATACAGGTTTCGCATTAGGACAAACAGTAAAAGTGAATCCTGGTTGTAATGATTATTCTCAAACATTTGACTTTACTGGATCTGATTATACTATGACAGTGGATGAATATGAAAAATCATTAACATCCTATGTGAATGGACTTAAGGATGTATTCAAACAACACGAACAGGCTTTAGAAGAATATACAAAGGCCAATGAAGAGTTGTTGAAAGCACAAAAGGAGATGGCTACATATAAAACTGTAGAAGAAGCTCAACAAACATATTTAAAAGCTCTTGATGATTTGAGTAAAGGACAAACAGAATTTAATACGTTTATGAATGGATATTTGGCGCAACAAAAGAACTTGGAACAGGCAAAAGCAAATGTTCAAACTGCATTGGATGCGATTGACTTGGCAAAATCACAACAAGAAAATATTAAAAATCAGATTCATGATTTAAATAGTTCTATTTCAAATAAAATAGATGCGTTAAGTGAAACTAAAGAATTAGCAGCACAAGCACAAAAATCAATTCAGGATAAAGAAGCAGAGATTCAAAAACTAAATCAATCAAAATTAGATGTAGATAAAATTAAGGCTAACATTTCAAAACAAGAATCTATTGTCAAAGATAAAACGGATGCATGGCAATTGGCATTGAATGAAGTGGATCAAAGACAAGTAGAATTAGATAGTGCAGAAAATGATGTAAAAGATCAATTGGTTGTGGTTGATGAAAAGAAAGGAGTGTTAAAAGATAAAGAGTTGAATTTAAATAAAAAACAAGAGGATTATCAAAACTTATTAAAACTAAATCAAAATGTGAATGATGCATCAGTAAATTTAGAAAATGCTAAGAATGCAGTAGTCAAGGCTGAAACAGTAAAAACAGACTTAGCAGCTAAAGTTAAAACATTAGAGAAATCTTTAGAACAATTGACAATGGAATATACTAAATTAAATTCAGAAAAGGATAAAGTGGATACAATAGTCGCTTGTTACAACAATTTGAAAGAGAAGAAATTGGATACAGAAGTTTTAACTATTGATGGTTATGAATCGATTTGTACATTATTAAAACAGTATAAAGCAGCATTGTTAGATTTGAATGAAAAAGAACAGGTTTATCAAGAAGTAAAAGATAAATTTGATGTTTTGAATACTGCATATCAAAATGCGAAAGCAGATTATGATCAAGCAGTCATTCAAGAAACAAATACGAAGAATGATTTGAAAAAGCATTTAGAAGAAAGTAATAAAGAAGTTGAGAAAAAGGAAAATGATACAAAACAATCAAGTTCAGTAAATACAGGTGTAGAAACGGCAATTGCTGGCTTAGGTATGACAACAGTATTAGGTGCTGCTGGAGCTGTGGTTGCAACTCGTAAATTGTCTCGCAAAGAAAAACACGCAAATAAATGAGAAAGGATAAGTATGAAAAATAAGTATAAAGATGATGTAGATGAAAATGGGTATCCATTGCATAAAGGATATTTAGAAGTTGGACTTCCAAGTATGTTGCAGGAGTCAATTGATAAAATGAAGATCACAAATCAGTTGATTAAAGAAGGTAAACAATGTTTAGACTGGGATTGCGACTGGTGTGAGTTAAACAGTAATATTAATATATTTGAAGTGGAAGGTATTATATCAAGTGAACAAGCGTGGTATCTTCGAGAAAAATATTTAGGAATGCGAAAAGAAGATAATATAGGATGATAAACAAAAAAATAGGATTTCTCGAATGTGAGGAATCCTATTTAACTCAGTCATTTTTGATTCCTAAAAATAGATCTAGAATTCATGATGATTTAAGACATATACATAAGTAAAAAACAGGCATCTAAGGATGCCTGTTTTGATATTATCTATTTACGGCTTCTTTTAATGCCTTGGCAACTTTGAACTTAACCGATTTGCTAGCTTCAATTTGAATTTTTTCCTTAGTTAGAGGATTGAATCCTTCTCTCGCTTTTCTTTCTGTGATTTCAAATTTTCCAAATCCTGCAAGATCAACTGTTTTACCTGCACTTAAACCTTCAAAGATTTGTGTAAGTGCCAAGTCTACAACTTCAGTGATGTCCTTTTTAGTTAAATGAGAGTCCTCGGCAATGCTTGAAATGATGTCCTTTTTAGTTAATTTTTCCATGTTTATAAGTCTCCTTTACATCCCTATAATACGCTATTTTTAACCATAAGCCAACCCATTAGATGAATTGGTTGAACAAATTCATTGTTTTTGATAAGTGTGTTGATTTCATCCTCGCTATATTCTTTTACCTCAAGAAATTCAGTGGAATCTAGATGTTGATTTGATACTTTTTCACAATCATCCGCATAATATAAAAATGCGTAATTATCGGCTATCGTAGGATTGCTTGGAATGGTATATATATGTTTCCAATTATTTGATATATAGCCCGTTTCTTCTTGTAGTTCACGCTTTGCGGCAAGTAGGGCACTCTCTTTTTCATCCCCCTCAATACCTCCAGCACAAAATTCAGTGGTAATTTTTTTAAGTCCATGTCTGAATTGACGTACTGTTATATACTTATCATCTTTTGTTCTTGCGATAATCACAACGAAGTTTCTTCTTGAATAATTATAGAAAGGGGAGAATTCCTTTCCGTCTGGAAGAATAAAAGATTCTTTACGAAAGTCGATCCATTCATCTTGTACAATATGTTCTGTTTTATTTAATTTCCAATTTAAATCCATTTTCATCACCCAAGTTATTATAATCCAAACAAAAAAAATAGTGCAACCAAAGTTACACTATTCATTGACTATGCTTGTTGAGCAATTCCAACGTATCTTGAACTTAATGCAGTAGCTAAAGCCATATTTGAAACAACAGCTACGATGACTTCAGGAATCATATTTGTTCCGATGACACCAGCCATTACACCGTTCAATGCAGCTTGGCTAATACCTAAAGCTTTAGAGTATTGAGGACCGAATAAGATAACAATCAATCCTAATACCATGATTGTGTGGCATACTGTCGCAACAGCTGCTGCAGTCCCTGCAGCGACTGGCGTATTCTTTGCATATTTTTTCGCAAAACGGAATACATAGCCTGCGATAACGCCTAATAAGATACGTGGAACTAAAGCTATAACTAAACTAAAGAAGTTACCAGAAATACCACCAACTGTGATAAATGGAGAGAAGACAAAGCTTGTGATTCCAGGTGTCATTGTAGCTCCAATTACTGAAGTACAACCAAATACGAATCCTAAGAAAGCACCGGCTGCAGGTCCCATTGTACTAGCAAGGATAATTACAGGTACGTGCATTAATGTAACACTTAATGCGTTGATACGTAAGTATCCAATTGGTGTTAAATACATGATGATTTCGATGGCTAAAAATAAAGCCAAAACGCACATCTGGCGTACTGATAGTTTTGATTTGTTCATATTTCCTCCTACTTTCGTTTCTTTTTAAGAATACGATGTAACTAATCAAATGGATGTCTTCATACATAGATTATGGTCATGCGATCCATATCCACAAAAAAACATCTTAAATAGTTTACTATAAAAAAAAACAGGAATCAAGTCCCTGTTTTAGTTCCAAAAATCGAATGGAAATGTAGAATCATTTTCATCATCTTCATTATTTTGTTGATAATAAGAAGAGGAAGGCGTATTGCTAGATGTACTTACATCTTTTCCTTGAAGCATTGTATTGATTGAATCTTTGACATCACTGATCGCAATCGCATAGCCCATACCTTCTACATCTGTATCACTTAATTTGGCAGAATTGATGCCAATAAGCTCACCACTCATATTCAGTAGGGCACCACCCGAGTTTCCTGGATTGATGGCAGCATCGGTTTGAATATAAGATTTTGATGTATCTGTATCTGAACTTGTTGAAACACTACGATTTGTCGCTGATACAATACCCGTTGTTACACTTTGACCATAGCCTAACGCATTACCAATCGCAACCACTTGTTCACCGACTTGCAGTTTATCACTATCGCCAATTGTCGCAACCGCAATAGCTTTTAAAGTACTTTCACTTAAGTCTTTTGTCTTAATGGAAATCACAGCTAAATCGCGATCTTTATCGACGCCCTTTACAGTCGCTTCTACATTCGAGTTATCAACTAATGTACAAGTTAAGGTCTTGGCATTTTCAATAACGTGGTAGTTTGTCAAAATATCAATTTCACCATTTTCATTATTGATAATAACACCACTACCAACACTTGTACTTTCTTGTTGAGTAAATGGATTACTTCTTGAGTTATTTCCATACATGCTGAAATAATTTTGTACATCCGATACGGATACGTTGGTAATCGCTACAATGCTTGGCATACAGTTTTGAGCTACTTTACTTACATTTGAAGTAGTTGAACTTGAAGTTTTCACTACATTTGTATTCTGAACCGTTGTATTCTCCTTATTATAATTATCAATGACATAATTTACACCTTGAAAAGATCCGGCTGCCACAACACCAAAGGTTGCTGCACTTAAAATTAGTTTTGATCCTTTCTTTAATAATTTACGGTTTGTATTTGGAATTCTTGGCATTTCTTGTTTCATGTCCTTATACCTCCTTGTTTACAATACAAGGATATATCGACAACCTTAAAACAAGTTTAAATTATTCCATATTTGTATAACCCATTAAATACGTATCAACCTCTTTGGCACATTCTTTACCTTCATGAAGTGCCCACACAACCAATGATTGTCCTCTATGACAATCACCAGCCGCAAAGTATTTGTCCTTTACATGATATGAATCTGGTTCTGTCACAATGACATTTCTTGGTGTGACCTCAAGTTTAAATTTAGATTTTAAATCATCTTCCACACCAATAAAGCCTGCTGCAATCAATAATAAGTCACAATCTAAGATTTGTTCTGTACCCTTAATCTCTTCAAGCTTACCATCCTTAAATTGCACTTTCACTGTCTTGATTTGTTTCAAATTCTTCTTTTCATCTAAAATACATTCCTTAACTGTGGTTTCATAAATACGAGGATCCTTTTTTAAGACGGCAATGGCTTCTTCTTGACCATAATCTGTTTTACAGACCTTAGGCCATTCAGGCCAAGGATTGCTTTCTAATCTTTCATCTGGAGCTTTAGGCATCATTTCAATTTGTATAACACTTGCACAACCCTGACGAATACTTGTACCGACACAATCATTTCCCGTATCACCACCACCAACAATGACAACATGCTTATATTTGGCAGAGATTTCATCGGTGTTATCTAATAAATGCTTTGTTGCCTTAGTAAGATAATCTACCGCAAAATAGATACCTGTACAATCACGATTCTTTACATTTAAATCACGTGCTTTTTTAGAACCCGTCGCAAAGACAATCGCATCAAATTCTTTTTCAAGCTCTTTTTTAGTAATGTCTTTTCCAACATTAATACCTGTTTTAAATTGAATACCCTCTGCTTGAAGAATATTTAAACGTCTTTGAATGACATTCTTCTCCAATTTCATATTTGGAATACCATACATCAATAATCCACCAATGCGATCTTCCTTTTCAAAAACTGTCACATGATGGCCACGATGATTTAAATCATGCGCAAGAGCAAGTCCTGCAGGCCCTGAACCAATGATCGCAACCTTTTTATCTGAACGAACCGTTGGCACATAAGGTGTCATCCAATTGTTTTTATAAGCTGTTTCAATTGTATATAATTCATTTTCCTTGATTGTGACAGAATCCCCGTCTAATCCATTTAAACAAGCTTTTTCGCAAAGAGCAGGGCACACACGACCTGTAAATTCAGGGAATGGATTGGTTTTTAATAATCTAGATAAAGCACGTTTATCGTTGCCATTATAGATTTCATCATTCCATTCCGGAATCAAGTTGTGTAAAGGACAGCCTGTCACCATATTTTTTAATTTGATGGCCGACTGACAAAAGGGAACGCCACAATTCATGCAGCGCGCACCCTGTTTACGTCTGGTTTCTTCATCTAAAAAAGGATGAAATTCATTAAAGTTTGTGATTCGACTAAGCGGCTCAATCGCAACGTTTTCTTGTCTTTCATATTCTAAAAATCCTGTTGGTTTTCCCATAATCCTTCATCCTTTCCTAAGCGTGTACCTGTTCAAAAGCCATTAGGCTTGCTTCATCTTCATGATAGCCCTTTGCCTTTAATTCTTGAATCAAAGTTGTGATCTTTTCATAATCCTTTGGAACAATCTTTTTAAAGTTTGATAATTCATTATCTAAATTAGATAAAATTCTTTTAGCTACATCTGAATCTGTATATGTATAGTGCTTATTTAGAAGCTCTTCTAATACTTCTTTATCGGCTTTGCCAGTCACTTCATATGTGTTGACTAATTGCTTATTTAAACGCATATATAAATCATGATTTGGATCATATACATACGCAATACCACCCGACATTCCGGCAGCTAGGTTTTTACCCGTTCTTCCTAAAATGACAACAGTACCACCTGTCATATATTCAAGTCCATGATCTCCAACACCTTCAACTACGGCTTTAGCTCCTGAGTTACGAACCGCAAAACGCTCACCAGCCATACCACGAATATAGGCTTCACCACTGGTTGCTCCATATAATGCAACATTACCAATAATGACATTTTCATTTGGTTTAAATTGTGCTTCTTTCTTTGGCTGAATAATCAATTTACCACCCGACAAACCCTTGCCAAAGTAGTCATTCGCATCACCATGTACATCTAAAGTAATTCCTTTTTGTACAAAAGAACCAAAGGATTGTCCAGCACCACCGTTACAATGAACCGTATATGTATCGTCTTTTAATGTGTTATTAAATTGTTTTGTGACTTCACTCGATAAAATGGTTCCCACTGTACGATCCGTACTTGAAATGTCGATTGTTTCAGAGTGTGGTTTTTTCTCTTTGAAATAAGGCTCAAATTTAGGAAGCAATGTCTTCACATCCACAGTTTTATCTAATTCAAAGTTATACGTATCTTTAGACTCATAATGAATATTGTGTGGTGTCATCAAAATGTTTGAATAATCCAAAGACGCATCTTCATTTACTTCAAGATTATCTGTATGACCCACCATTTCATTAATTGTGTGATAGCCAAGCTCAGCCATGATTTCTCTTAATTCACGAGCAATAAACAACATGAAGTTCATGACATATTCGGGTTTTCCTTTGAAACGTTTTCTTAATTTTTGGTTTTGTGTCGCAACCCCAAACGGACATGTGTCCAAGTTACATACACGCATCATCATACATCCCATCGTAACTAGTGGTGCAGTCGCAAAACCAAATTCTTCAGCTCCAAGTAAGCATGCGATCGCAACATCTTTACCCGTCATTAATTTCCCGTCGGTTTCAATTAGAACACGACTTCTCAAACCATTCTCAACAAGGTTTTGATGAGCTTGTGCCAAACCCAATTCCCAAGGAAGACCCGCATGGTGGATACTGCTTTGTGAAGCCGCACCTGTACCTCCATCATAGCCTGAAATCAAGACGACGGTTGCACCGGCTTTGGCAACACCAGAGGCAATCGTACCAACACCGGCTTCTGAAACTAGCTTTACACTGATTCGAGCTTGTGGATTGGCATTCTTTAAATCGTAGATCAATTGAGCTAAGTCTTCAATAGAATAAATATCGTGGTGAGGAGGAGGGGAAATCAAAGATACACCTGGTGTAGAATATCTTGTTTTCGCAATCCATGGATAGACCTTCTTACCTGGTAAGTGCCCACCTTCACCTGGTTTTGCGCCCTGTGCCATTTTGATTTGAATTTCCTTAGCACTGACTAAGTATTCTTCGGTAACGCCAAAACGTCCACTAGCTACCTGCTTAATAGCGGAGTTCTTTTCTGTACCTAAACGCTCTGGTTTTTCGCCACCTTCACCCGAATTGGATTTACCGCCCAAACGATTCATGGCGATGGCCATACATGTATGGGCTTCTTCAGAAATGGAACCATAGCTCATAGCACCTGTTTTAAAGCGCTTAACAATTTCATATTCACTTTCGACTTCAGATAATGGAATGCTTTCTCTTGTCTTTTTAAAGTGCAATTGACTTCTTAAATGATGCTTCTGAGGATTAGAGTTTATTTCATTTGAATATTCCTTAAACAAATCATAATCATTGTTTTGTGTAGCTCTTTGAAGCTTCACAATTGTTTCAGGTGAATATAAATGATCCTCTTTTCCTTCACCCTTTCTTAGTTTATGGAAGCCAATAGAGTCTAGATTTGTATCACAAGAAAGTCCAAGTGGATCGTAGGCACGATCGTGGTGATAGATCAAATCCTTTTCAATATCCTCTAGCGTAATGCCATCTACTTCACTGATGGTATTTGTGAAGTAAGTGTCAATGACTTCTTTAGAGATTCCAATGGCCTCAAAGATTTGGGCACCTTGGTAGGATTGAAGGGTAGAAATACCCATCTTAGCCGCAATCTTAACGATACCCTTTAAAATGGCTTCGTTGTAATCATCAATCGCAATATTGACTTCTTTATCTAACATATTTAACTGAATCATTTCTTCAATGCATTCATGAGCTAAATATGGATAAATAGCGGTTGCTCCATAGCCTAAAAGTGTTGCGAACTGGTGAACATCTCTTGGCTCACCACTTTCTACGATAATGGATACATCGGTTTTCTTTTTCATTTTTACTAAATGCTGTTCTAAGGCAGATACAGCCAATAGGCTTGGAATGGCCATATGACCTTCATCTACACCTTTATCAGAAAGAATCAAAATATTTGCGCCATTGCGGTATGCTTTGTCACATTCAATAAATAAATTGTCTAAGGCTTCCTTTAAGGATGTACCACGATAGAACAATAAGGAGATTGTGGCATTTTTAAAGCCAGGCTGGTTTAATTGTCGAATTTTATCCATGTCACGAGATGTCAAAATTGGATTGTTGACTTCTAAGACTGTACAGTTATTGGATTGATCCTTTAATAGGTTTCCATCACTTCCAATATAGATTGTTGTATCTGTGACAACTTCTTCACGTAAAGAGTCAATTGGTGGGTTGGTTACTTGGGCGAATAGTTGTTTAAAGTAATGGAATAAGCTTACATGATTTTGGGAATAAATTGCCAAAGGGATATCGGTACCCATCGCACTGGTTGGTTCAAGCTTGACGCGTGCCATTGGTAAAATGATGTCTTTTACATCTTCGTAGGTATATCCGAAGACTTTATATAAAATGTCTCTTTCTGGTTGAGAGTGGATGTGTGTTTTCTTATCAGGAGCTGGCAAGTCTTGAAGGTGTAATAGATAGGTGTCTAGCCATTCTCCATATGGATTTGAATTCGCATACTCGTTTTTTAAATCATAATCTTCAATTAATTTCTTTTTCTTTGTATCCACAAGTAACATCTTGCCTGGTTCCAATCTTGATTTTTTGATGATCTTTGTTTCATCTAAATCTAAGACACCGACTTCACTCGATAAAATCAACATGTTGTCGCTTGTAAGATAATATCGAGAAGGACGTAATCCGTTACGATCTAAAACAGCACCAACTTTATCACCATCACTAAATAGAATAGCGGCTGGACCATCCCATGGCTCCATCATTGTGGCGTAGTAGTGATAGAAATCCTTTTTCTTTTGGTCCATATCTTGGTGTTTCCATGGTTCTGGAATAAGAATCATAATGGCTTTTTCAAGTGGCATGCCATTCATAACTAAAAATTCAAGGGCATTATCCAACATGGCAGAATCGGATCCTGAAGTATTGATGATTGGTAGGATCTTACTTGAATTTTTATCTAAGAAGGAAGAGTGCATGCTTTCTTCACGTGCTAACATCTTGTTGACGTTGGCACGGATGGTGTTGATTTCACCATTGTGGGCAATAAAACGGTTGGGATGCGCTCTTTGCCAAGATGGTGTGGTATTGGTAGAGAAACGTGAGTGTACGATCGCAATAGCGGATTTATAGTTTTTGTCTTGAAGATCTAGATAAAAGTTTCTTAATTGGGATACGAGAAACATTCCTTTATAGACAATGGTACGACTGCTTAAGCTAGCTACATAGGTTTCTTTACAGCTTTTTTCAAATTCGCGTCGAATCACATATAAAATTTTGTCAAAATCCGCATCACTTGTAATATTTTCTGGTCGTTCAATAAAGGCCTGATAGATATTTGGCATGCAATCCTTAGCCTTTTGACCAAGGATGGATTCGTTACAAGGAACTTTTCTCCAGGTGATAAATTTGCAGTCTTCCTGTTCTACAAATTTTTCAAACATTTTTTTGTGTTGGTTTAATAAAAGCTTTTTGCGAGGTAAGAAAAACATTCCAATACCATAATGTTCGGGAAGTTTTGTGCCTTCCTTTTTAAGTGTGGCATGAAAGAAATCATGACTGATTTGAAGAAGGATACCAACACCATCTCCAACTTTTCCGCTGGCATCCTTTCCAGCTCTATGTTCTAGCTTTTCAACAATGTGCAATGCTTTATCGACGACGTCATAGCTTTGTTTCCCATCGATTTGGACTACGGTACCAATACCGCAGGCATCGTGTTCAATTTCAAAATTCATAATTTACACAACCCTTCTATTTTCCGCTGTCTCCATAATTTGACAAATATCGAGCACTTGGATCGTTGACGTTACATCCTTCCCAGTTCTTGCTTGGCATCCAGAAATCTTTGATCATACTTGCTTGATTTGGATAGTAGGATTCAAAAATCTCTCGATATAATAGGGATTCTTTTGTGAACGGAGTACAGTATTTGTATTTCTTTATTTTTTCTTCAAATTCAGAATCGGTATAATAATTTTCAGCATATTCTTTAATGTCATCACTCAATGAGTGTCCTACCGCATCGGAGAAGGCGGCTTTTTCACGCATCAAAATGTCATAAGGCAGAATTTCATCCTTTTCAAACGCATGACGAAGTAAATATTTTCCTTTGTTGTATGTATTCATTTTCTTTTCCGGATCAATCGACATGACATATTTGACAAAGTCTAAATCTCCAAAGGGAACACGAGCCTCGATGGAATTGACGGAAATGCATCGGTCGGCTCTTAAAACATCATACATATACAATTCATGTACTCGTTTTACACTTTCTTGTTGGAATGCATTTGGGCTTGGGGCAAAGTCGGTATATTTATAGCCGAATAATTCATCGCTGATTTCTCCGGTCAATAATACGCGAATATCGCTTTGTTCATGAATAGCTTTACAAATTAAATACATCCCGATGCTGGCGCGAATCGTTGTGATGTCAAAGGTTGCCAAAGTTTGAATGACGGGTTTAATGGCATGTAAGACATCTTCTTTATTAATAATAATTTCATGGTGGTTACTGCCAATAAAGTCAGCGACCTCTTTGGCATATTTTAAATCAATCGCATCTTCCTCCATACCAATCGCATAGGTTTCAATGGGTTTGTTTAATAGCTTTTGGCTGATGGCACAAACTAAACTGGAATCTAAGCCACCGCTTAATAGAAAGCCAAGTGGCGCATCGGCATCTAGACGTTTTTTAACACCTTCTACTAATTTGTCGTGAATGTTAGAACAGATCGTTTCTAAATCTGAATCTACAGCTTTATCTACCTTCGTAATATCCAAGTAACAAGTGAATTTACCATCGGCATAATAGTATCCTGGAGGGAAGGGAAGAATTTGTTCAACAAGCGAAACGATATTCTTGGCTTCTGAAGCGAATACAATATTATGGTTTTTATCATAGCCATAAAATAATGGACGGATACCAATCGGATCACGAGCGGCAATAAAATCGTTTTTCTTGGCATCATAAATAATGCAGGCGTATTCGGCATCTAGTTTTTTAAACATGTCTAAGCCGTATTTTTCATAGAGTGGTAAAAGAATTTCACAATCACTTTGTGAAATAAAGGTATAGCCATCTTTTTCGAGTTCTTCTTTTAATTTTCGAAAGCCATAGATTTCACCGTTACATACGACTGAGTTTCCATTTCGATTAAAGGGCTGCATCCCCTCTGGGCTTAGTCCCATAATGGATAGTCTTTGAAAGCCAAGATAGCCACATCCTACGATTTGAATTCTTTCATCGTCTGGACCTCTGGAATATGTGCTTTCTAAAGCTTTTTGTATTGTATCTTTACTAATTTTTAATGATTTATATCCAATAATTGTACACATAAATTACATCTCCTTAGAACGGAAAAGCCGGCAAGTGCCGGTTTATAGAATTCCGAATAATAATTTTCCATATGTTGGGAATGGCCAATCTTCATTTGATGTAACAACCTCTAATTCGTCACATGGTTTTCTTAATGCAGCCATATCCTGGATAATGAAGTCACGTACATAGAAGGCTGATTTTTCAACATCATCGATCGCATGTAGTTTTTCAACATCCTTTTCTAATGTAACCATAGCTTGATAAGCTTCCGTTAAGGCTTCACTTACTTTCTTCGCTGTTTCAAGCTCATATGTTAAGTCAATGCCAATGGCTTTTTTATTGGCAATAGTATCTGTTAATTCTCTAGAGAATTTACTTGCGGCAGGCAAGATATCCTTCTTTGCGATATCTAACATAGTCAAGGCTTCAATATTGATTTCCTTTTCATATTCATCCATCAAAATTTCATAACGAGATTCCACTTCTTCTTTTGATAAGACTTTTTGTCTTTCAAACAATTCAATGTTTTCTTCTGTTTTGAAGTATGGAAGTGCATCTGGTGTTGTCTTTAAATTTAATAAACCACGTTTTTCAGCTTCTTCGATCCAAGAATCATCATAACCATTGCCATTGAAGATAATGCGTTTGTGGTTTTTGATTGTATCCTTGATTAAAGCGTGCAATGTTGTTTCAAAATCATCTGCGCCTTCAAGAATGTTCGCAGATTTTTCTAATTCATCCGCAATAACTGTATTTAATACAATGTTACATCCGGCAATGCTAGAGTTTGATCCTGGCATTCTGAATTCAAATTTATTTCCGGTAAATGCGAATGGAGAAGTACGGTTACGGTCTGTAGAATCCTTAGGGAATTTAGGAAGAACCGTAGCACCAATCTTCATTAATTCTTTTTCTTTTCCATCATATGGTTGATCGGCTTCGATTGCTTGTAAAACAGCCGTTAATTCATCACCTAAGAAGATTGAGATAATGGCAGGTGGTGCTTCGTTTGCACCTAAACGATGATCATTTCCGGCTGTCGCAACACTTAATCTTAAAAGATCTTGATGTTCATCTACTGCCTTGATAATAGCTGCAAGGAAGACTAAGAATTGCGCGTTTTCATGTGGTGTGTCGCCTGGTTCTAATAGGTTTAGACCTGTATCTGTTGATAAAGACCAGTTGTTGTGTTTACCACTTCCGTTGATTCCTTCAAATGGTTTTTCATGTAACAAGGCAACTAATCTATGTTTCTTTGCGACACGCTGAATCAATTCCATTGTTAGTTGGTTGTGGTCTGTCGCAATGTTTGTCGTTGTAAAGATTGGTGCTAATTCATGTTGGGCTGGAGCTACTTCATTGTGTTCTGTTTTTGCCAAGATACCCAATTTCCATAGTTCCTTATTTAAATCGGTCATGAATTCTTGAACACGTGTTTTGATAGTTCCAAAATAGTGATCTTCTAATTCTTGTCCTTTAGGGCATGGTGCACCAAATAATGTACGTCCTGTATAGATTAAGTCTTTTCTTTGTTCGTAATATTTTTGATCGACTAAGAAATATTCTTGTTCAGGTCCAACGGTTGTTTTGATTGTATGTACATCATCATGTCCAAATAATTTCACAATACGTAGGGCTTGTTTATTAATGGCCTGCATACTTCTTAATAGTGGTGTTTTCTTATCTAGGGCATGTCCTGAGTAAGAGCAGAATGCGGTAGGAATACATAGTACGCCGTTTTTGATGAAGGCATAGCTTGTTGGGTCCCATGCTGTATATCCTCTGGCTTCAAATGTGGCTCTTAAACCTCCATTTGGAAAGCTGGATGCGTCGGGTTCACCTTTGATTAATTCTTTACCACTGAATTCCATAATGACTTTGCCATCTTTGTCTGGATTGATAAAGCCATCGTGTTTTTCAGCTGTAACACCAGTCATTGGCTGGAACCAATGGGTATAGTGTGTAGCGCCTTGTTCGATGGCCCATTCCTTCATGGCATGAGCTACGGCATTCGCAATTTTTATATTCAATTGTTTTCCATCGCGAATAGTCTTTTCTAATTCGCGATAGGTATCCTTTGCGAGCTTTTCTCGCATGACGGATTCGTCAAATACTTTACTTCCAAAAATTTCTTCTACGATCGATTTCATAATGGCTCTCCTTTTCATAAAAAAAGGGCAAGGACACGAAAAACATGAGGTAAATTCCTCTGTTTTATTGGCGTCCTTGCCATGTATGGACATAATTATATGCGGATATTTTGAGTTGTCAACAGGAAATTGTAAAAATGTAAAAACCGTTGAAAACAACATGAAAATAGTGTATTAATTATTCGAGGTGAATATTATGACTTATGAAGATGTGATTGAATTTTGTGAAGAACAAGACGTACGATTTATTCGTCTTTCCTACTTTGACATTTATGGTATACAAAAAAATGTATCGGTTTTACCAACCGAATTAAAACGTGCCTTTACAGAAGGGATTAGCTTTGATGCGAGTGCCATCGATGGCTTTTTAGATGAAGTGCATAGTGATCTATTTTTATATCCCGATCCGAACACAATGAGTATCTTGCCATGGCGCAGTATGGATGGCAGTGTCATTCGTATGTATTGTGATATTAAATATCCAGATGGAACGCCATTTGAAAGGGATGTGCGTTATATATTAAAGAAAGCAGTCAATAAAGCGAAAGAGATGGGAATCAGTGTCAATTTTGGTTCGGAATTCGAATTCTATTTATTTAAGCAGGATGAAAATGGAGAGAATACTTATATTCCATTAGATCAGGCGGGTTATATGGATATTGCGCCTTTGGATAAGGGGGAAAATGTTCGTAGAGAAATTTGTTTGACTTTATCTGAAATGGGTATTGATCCGGAGGTTTCGCATCACGAGATGGGGCATGGTCAAAATGAAATTGATTTTCGTTATTCGAGTGCTTTACAGGCAGCGGATAATGCGGCTACTTTTAAATGGGTCGTACAAGCGATTGCGAATATGCAGGGCTTGGTTGCGGATTTTTCACCAAAACCTATTAATGATCAGCCGGGTAATGGTATGCATATTAATATGAGTGTTGAAAACCATGAAGAGTTGATGATGCCTTTTATGGCGGGTATTTTAAATCGTATCGAGGAGATGACCTTATTTTTAAATCCGACAAAGAATTCGTACAAGCGTTTAGGCAAGGATAAGGCGCCACAATATATTTCGTGGTCCTACCAAAATCGAAATCAATTGATTCGTATTCCGGCAACGCATAGTACGAATCGTATTGAATTAAGAAGTCCGGATTGTAGCTGTAATATTTATTTGGCCTATGCCCTTTTGATTTGTGCGGGTCTTGAAGGGATTGAAAAGAAATTGGAAACAATTCCATGTACGGATGTTGCGACAAATGATTTGAAAAGACTTCCTCAGGATTTAAAAGAGGCAAAAAGAAAAGCTAATGAATCTGAGTGGTTAAGAGATATTTTAGGAAAAGATGTAGTGGATATCTATGTTGGGTAATGGCTTATGGAGGTTAATAAAGTTTTAGTGCTTGGAAATGAGAATTTCTTAACTTTATTAAAGAATACTGCCCACATGCATTATGTGCTTTCATCAACGCATAATGATGCCTTAAATAAGCTAAGAGAGACTCAATTTGATTATGTGGTTATATTGTATACGGGAAATAGTGCTATTTTAAATTTTGCGAAAAGTATCGCAATCACAAGGAATATGGGTGTTTGTCTAATTTGTAAGAAGGATATTTATGATCAAGTTTTATATCAATGTAAAGATAGTGGTATAATAGTTTTGTCGTATCCCATCAAGAAGGAGGTATTGCTTCAGGCTCTTCTTGTTTTGCAGAGTATGCAAGAGAAGATTTTAAAGTATGAAAAGAAAATTACAAGCTTAGAGCAGAAATATTTGGAGTTGAAAATGGTGGATCATTGTAAGCTGGTTTTGATTTCGAATTATCATTGGAGCGAGGAAAAGGCGCATCACTATATTGAAAAAATGGCGATGGAGCAAAATAAAACGAAATTCTTGGTGGCAAAGGAATTGTTAGAGGAGTTTTCACAATGAAAAAGATTCAAAAAACAAATGCGATGCGTTTTCTAGATCAGCATAAAGTGGAATATGAAGCGCATTCCTATGATCATAAAGAGGGAGATCCAGTGGATGGTGTGCATGTTGCGCATATCTTAAATCAACCGGTTGAAAAGGTGTATAAGACATTAGTTACACAGGCAAACACAAAAGAATTTTTGGTGTATATGCTTCCAGTAGAAAAGGAACTGGATTTAAAGAAGTGTGCAAAAGTAGCAGGAGTCAAATCGTGTGAGATGATCCATGTGAAGGATATTAATAAGATTACGGGTTATATTCGTGGCGGTTGTTCTCCTTTAGGGATGAAGAAGCAGTTTCGCACCTTTATGTATGAGGATGCATTAAATCAGGATAAGATCTATTTTAGTGCAGGTAAGATTGGTATGCAGATTGAAATGGATCCCAAGACATTGATGGATTTAATTCAAGTGCAAGCTGTAGATATCATAAAGGAGTAACATAGTATGTGGGCAAATGAGAGTGTATTTTATCAGATCTATCCTTTTGGAGCTTGTGGAGCACCATTTGAAAATGATCATGTTCTAGAACATAGAATTCATAAGCTGGAGGAATTTATTCCGCATTTAAAGAAATTAAAAGTGGATTGTATCCTATTGAATCCAATTTTTGAAAGTCGTACGCATGGTTATGATACAACGGATTTTAAAACATTAGATACAAGACTTGGTACTAATGAGGATTTAAAGAAAGTTGTAGATAAATTTCATGATAATGGTATTAAAATCATTTTAGATGCCGTATTTAATCATGTGGGACGTGATTTCTTTGCGTTTCAGGATGTATTAGAGAAGAAGTGGGATTCGCCATATAAAGACTGGTTCTATATTGATTTTAATGGAAACAATCACTACAATGATGGCTTCTGGTATCAGGATTGGGAAGGCAATGACATTTTAGTAAAGCTGAATCTTCAAAATCAAGATGTTGTGAATTACATTTTAAATGTAGTGGATTTTTGGAGAGAAGAATTTAAAATTGATGGTTTAAGATTAGATGTTGCATATTGTCTAGATAAGAATTTCCTTCAAACATTACACAATCATGTTGATAGAGATTTCTTCTTGTTAGGTGAAACGTTACATGGTGACTATAATCAGTGGATGAATGAGAACATGTTGGATTCGGTTACGAATTATGAGTGTTATAAAGGATTATATTCAAGTTTTAATTCATCAAACTTCTATGAAATTTTATATTCATTGAATCGTCAATTTGGCAAGGATCCATGGTGTTTATATACAGGTAAGCATCTATTTAACTTTGTCGATAATCACGATGTAGAAAGAGTTGCATCGATTCTAGAGGATACAAACCAATTGCCTTTAATTTATACGATGTTGTTTACTATGCCTGGTATTCCATGTATCTATTATGGCAGTGAATGGGGTATGGAAGGTAAAAAGAACTGGAATGATACCCAGCTTAGACCAGAAATCAAAGTGTTTGAGTGGAATGGATTGACGGATACAATCCAAAAGTTAATCAACCTGAAACATCACCATTCAGCTTTATCCTATGGAGATTATACACAGATTGGCATTACGAACACGGCTTGTATCTATCAAAGACAAGATGAAAAGGAATGTCTATGGATTTGTATGAATATGAAGAAGGAAGCTCAAACATTAGGTTTTAATGGAAATGGTAATTTTATCGATATTGAAACGAATGAAGAAGTACATATTGATAATGCACTTGAGTTCAAGCCTTATGAAATAAGAATATTAAAAAGATCGAGCGATTAAAGTCGCTCGATCTTGCATATGTGTTTTCTTGTTTTTTTGTCGTACGTAATTCCGACGAGTAATAAGTTGTCTTTGTATTTTTCTAAAACAGATGGATACTTTTTTTCTTTGATTTGTGCAATAGCTGTATTTACATCTTGGTTCCATTTTAATTCAACTAATATGGCTGGCTTATCTGTTTTAGGAATGAAGGCTAGATCCGCAAATCCTTTACCGGTTGGTAGTTCTCGAATCACAGTATAGTGATCTCTTGCGGCATAGTAGGCAAGATCAATTGTATAGCTTAAAGTATTTTCATCATTATATTGAATGTGGCTGGTTTCTAGATGGGCTTGTTCAATATAATCAGCTACTTTTGTTTCATTCATATTAAACGTAGCATCTAATAAGTTTCGTGAATTTTGAATGGCTTTAGTGGTCGCGTTCCAATCTGAATTTTTAATGGATGTAAAGAATGAGTCCATGACTTCTTTATTTGGAATGTAGCATGTTTGATCTTTTTGGTTGTATCCCAAATATCCTAAATGAATCAGTAATGTAAGAACATCATCTTTTGAACCAAATGTGGACATATCGTTTTCAAATGAAGATGTGTCGATATATACTTCTTTTCTTGCCAGCATTTGAATAATATTGTCTTTTAGTCCATCAAAGTTTAAATCGATATATATTTTTAAAGCTTCAAAAGATTCGGTTTTAGTCCAATAATTTGAAAAATCATGTTTTGAAATAGCTGCAACTACAGATCTTGGCGAAAAAGTTGAAATGGTATCTGTCATATGGTACCCATCATACCAATCTTTCATTTTTTGATAATCTACATTGTGTTTTTGACATAAATTCGATACTTCTTCTTCGGTAAATCCCATGTAGTTTGCCAGTGGCTTTGATTGTGTCATAGATATTTCATCAAACATATTTAAGGCACTGTGAGTTCCGTATTTTTTGATTGGTAATATTCCTGTCATGTAACACATTTCAATATAATTCTTATCTTTTAAAAGGCTCCTTAAGAAATCTAAACATGCTTCTTGTGCAGTTTTGTCTTCTTTGAATTCTCTAAAGATACAATCCCATTCATCAATAATAAAGATAAATTTGTTTTTTGTATACGCATAGACTTCATTGAATGCATCGATGATTCCGGTTTCAGTTATGACATCTTTAAATTCAAATTTCAAGTCTTTTAAAATCATTCGATTGATTTTCACAAGCATTTCATCAATTGAATTTGTGGTACTTAAAAAGTCTTGTATGTTTAAATGAATCACATTGTGCTTGTTTAAATGTTCAAGAAAAGAAGGACAGTGATTTATATTTAATGTATTAAACAAGTCTTTTGAATTTGTACCCTTTGAATAATAAGCAACCAACATATTCGCATCTGTACTTTTCCCAAATCGTCTTGGTCGAGATACACAGATACAATTGTTTTCAGTGTTGATAATCTGATTTGTGTATTCAATCAATAATGATTTATCTACAAAAATGGGACTGTTGCACAATCTTTCATATCGATTACTATCTGGATTTAAATAAATGCCCATAGTTGCACCAACTTTCTTAATGTATTATAACATATTTGTTGTGTTAAAATTAAATGGACATGAGGTATTTGTGTATGGAAAATTGGATAAGAAATCATGATTCGTTTTATATAACGAAGGATGATCAAAAAATAAATTTTAGGGATGATTTCATTTCATCCGAAGAAAGAGTGACTGGCTTAGGTAGGGGTATTTATAATACGTATAAGTATTTTGATACATATATTTGGAAAGAAAACAGTACGAATCATTATTATTTTGAGTGGATTCCCAAAGTGGATGAGAATATTAAAGAGGTTCATTTTCCAGATAGTTTTGTGTGTGAAGACAAGGATGGGTATTCAACCATTCCTTATATGCAAGGTTTATTGATTCCCAATCGATATGAGTATGATTATAGTCATATTGCCTTTGATGGTCAGTTTACGAGTTGTGCGGCCTATATGCCTTGGCTTAGTCAAACCAATAATGGAAAAGGGTATATTGCGATCAATGAAACGCCTTGGGATTCTAAATATAAGATATATCATGATGATAGGGGTACACGACTTCAATTTGTGTGGTTAACAAGTTTAGGTAAGATGCGATATAAGCGTGTTGTTCGATATTCTTTTGAAAGTAATATGGATTATAATCGTGCGGCTAAGATATATCGAGAGTATGTTAAAGAGAGTGGTTTGTTTAAGTCTTTAAAGGAGAAGGAAGTAAATCTTAATAAAATATCAGATCTTCAACAGTGTGCTGTTGTACATACGGGTATTAAGGCACATACAGAAAAGGATTCACGTTTCTATAATGGACAAGAGGATGTAATTCATTCTTTTGATTCAGTAAAAGAGATGATGCAAAGGCTTCATAAATTAGGTTCAAACAAGCTCTATCTTCATTTGGATGGCTGGGGAGATCCTGGCTACGATAATTGTCATCCGGATTATTTACCGGCATGTGTTGATGCTGGTGGATGGTCTGGTTTAGAGAATCTTCAACAGAGTTTAAGTGAATCGAATGATTTATTTGGTTTACATGATCAGTATCGTGATTATTACTATAAGGCGAAAACACATGATGAAAACCAAGCCATTCAATTAGAGGATGGTAGTGTGTTTGAACATGCGAATTGGGCTGGGGGAAGACAAAACTATTTGTGTGCGAGTCTTGCACCGAAGTATGTAAAACGTAACTACACTAAAATCTTAAAACATATTGATTTGGATTGTGTGTATTTAGACGTCTTTTCTTGTAATGAAATGGATGAGTGTTTTAATTTAGAACATTTGATGACAAGAAAAGAGTGCATGGAATATAGAAGGGCTTGTTTTCAATATATGATCTCAAAGGGAATCATTCCTTCAAGTGAAGAGTGTAGTGATTGGGCAATGCGAGAGCTTGTATTTTCGCATTATGGGCCTTATGAGTTTATGATGAAAGACGAGAATGCGAAAAGAATGGGAATACCTGTACCTTTATTTAATCTTGTATATCATGATTGTTTCATTTTGCCTTGGCCAATGGATAAAAAGCAAGAAGACTACATGTTGTATGCGTTACTGAATGGTGGTATTCCTTATGTAGTAAGAAATGCGCCTTATGATAATGTGGATGGTAATTTTGGTTCAGATGGTTTGTCCATAGAGGATCGAATTCAACGTGCCAATATTGTTCTAGATTTTTATCAAAGAATTAAAAATGAAGAGATGGTAGAACATAAAATCATTAATGATCATATTCAACAGACCACTTTTAGTAATAATATCACAATTGAAATCAATACGAAGGAGAATACGTATACGATACTATGAAGAAATTAGGAATAATTTTACTAATGCTACTAACTGGTTGTACAAAGGCACAGCCAGAACTTAGAGAGACTAAAGAAGTTGTGGATGCCATTCCTTATTCTGATGAGGAGTTAATCACTAGCGCTAATAAACAGCTAGCAAAGGAAGGTTATTGTGTAGATTCTGTTACTATGCAGTCGGATACAGAGGTGTGGTTTTCAATAAAGAATGAAGAGAACAAGCAATATGTTTTCAAATATGAAAATAAAGAGTTAGTTCCAGATCGAATAGAGTAGGTAAGAAGTATGTTAAGTAGAAAACAAATTATTGGACTTGCGATTACTCGAATGATGATGCAGGATAAGTGGGATGAAAAGTATGATCCGGATAATCGTTTTGGCATCAACCAATATGATTATAATTCGGAAAAAGACTATTTATTCGCACTTCAAAGGGAATGGAAGAATTCTATTTGGGATTCGGATAAGGTTGAAAAATATGTAAATGTGCTAGACTATACAAGCTTTGATGAGTATGAAGAGGATGTTGAAAAGTGTTTAGAACGTCTTAAAGAACAAAAAGCTCCTAATTAAAGGGGCTTTTGTGTGTTTCTAGACTTTTTGATATGTTGATATTCACAGATGGCAGTTTTATTGGAACTCAATTGATTTTCAACATATTGTTTAAGATTACGATATCGATCAAGCTCATTTGATTTTTCCTTGGCTTCTTTTCTTAAGCTTTCTAATTCAAGACGTTCTTGATTTAGCTGTTGATCAAAGCTATTTTTTCTTTCTTGAAGCTTAACCATATCTTCAAGATTTACTTTGTATTTATCAAATACAGTAGGTGCATCCATCAGCATTTGCATATCAATCTTTTGTTGTGTTTCATAAATACAAAGAACGCTATAATCAATGTCTTTTTGTTTGTCCATGATTTGAATATCTGTATAATGAAGATCATTATCGAGATAGTCAATCTTTTGATGAATCACATTTAGCATGTCCTCTAAATACTTGATGTTCAAGTAACAAGCTTTACTCGATTGATTTAAAGATTCAAGCTCACCATTTCTTTGAGTTTCAATCAAAGGCATTACGCGCATTACTTTTTTAATGGGATTCCCATTTTCATCTTCAATTGTATTGACGTGTCCAATAATCTCAAAGTCGGTTTGAAGAAGCATATCCGTTTCTGGATAGAGTGTTAAAAAATCTCCCTTAAAAATTTCGTCCTTTGTATAAGGAATTGTCAGAATGTCTGTTTTTCCTTCGATCAAGTCAAAATACATGGTTTCTTGTACGGGAATTCTAAAATTGTAGCCGATTACTAAAGTCATTTTCTTTGTCCTCCTTGTTTCTGGCTACATCATACTTTAGATTGAGAGAAAGAATTATTTAATGAGATTAGTTTCCCACATTGATGTATAATCAGAGTATGAAAGAGCTAGAGAAGAAAACGATTCGTTATATAGAACGGATGATTGAGTTGATTAAATTTACGCAGTATCCTCGTACCAAAGAGGATATGGCAAGATTCGTATTCAAAGAAAATACAAGTAATAAGAATAAAGAGTTGAATGTTTATTTAAAGTGGGATCAAGATTTTAATTTATTCAATACAAATGTACCGATTCATTTTGAAGAATTTAAAGAAAAGGGTAAAAGAAAATCATTGTGGTATTCTGGCACTCGAAGTGTACATCCGATTTTTTTGGCTTTAAATGCTTCAGAAGTATTCTTATTAACACAAGTCTTATTGACAATTGCATATGAGAATGATTCGGCATATTTTGATTTGTATAAAGGGATTGTAGAAAAGATTCAAAGGCAGCTATCGCCTTATATGCAGAATAAAATAGATTGGTCACTTCTTCATAAATCGTGTAATTGTTCAAAAACAATACTTATAAATGAGTCTATGCGTTCTCGAGTAGAAATGAATGATGAAGAATTAGATTATTGGGATATGATTGAAGATTATAGTTCGAGTGTTACGTTTCAAACATTAGAGCGTGCAACATCTTTAATGAAGTTTATGCATTTGCCTAAGACTCGAAATGAGATTAATGAGTTTATGGGGTGTAATGTGTTTGTTAAGGAAATTACTTTAAATGGTGGTTTGAAACAAAGAGGGTATTGGAAGAGTAAGAATCATAATAATGATTATTGCTTCTTAAATGTGGTTTTTCCTTTCTGCAAGACAAAGGCTTATGATAAGGATAATCATTATAAGGATATTGGTTATGTGTCTACGGCAGGTGATGTTGAAGAAGAAAATTTGGATTATCAAGAAGAAATCAATTATACCCAAGATAATGTTTTTGATAAAAGGAATCATTTGCGCTATCAACAAACGGTGCATCCAATCTTTTTGGTTTTAACCTTAGATGAAGTATATTTATTGACAAATCATTTGTTGAAGCTAGTGCAAAAGAAGTTTAAGAATGAAACTATGCATGAATTAAAACGATATAAGGATACAACGTATGCTCAGTATGAGAATGTTGTTAGTAAGATTACGCATCAATTGTCTAGATATGCAAGAGATGTACTTGATATTGAAATAAATACGAATGAGAAAGATTTTGCATCTGAAAAGCATTATAATTTAGAGCATGGTATTACAGAACAAAATCTAATTATGTTTTTAAAGACAGGAGAAGCCTATAGTGTAGATACAGTGGATGGCCTTGTATATGGAACTATTACATGGATACACGATACCTTCTATGTTGTAGATAACAAAGGCAAGCATCATAGAATTATTCCGGCAAAGGATTGAGTGTGGGAAATGAATCTCATGATTCAATCCTTTTTTTCAATTGAATTTAAAATACAGTTAGGAGGTAAAAACAATGGAAAGATTATTTGTGTACGGAACATTAATGAAAGGGGCAAAGAGCTCATAATCTACTAGAAAATTCAAAGTATTTAGGAAAGGCAACACTAAAGGGATATAGAAAGATGGATTTGATTTATTATCCTGGTATTGTAAAAGATAAGAATTCTATAGTAGAGGGTGAAGTGTATGAAGTAGATGAACATACAAAACAAAGAGTGGATCTATATGAAGGTGAGGGATACTTGTTTAAATGTATAGATGCAGAGATCAATTTAAATAATAATCCAGTCAAAGCCAAGGTGTATGAGTATATTGTGAGATAACTAGTGGTATTGTACTATTGTTTTTAACAGTATAGAATTTTTTTACTGGTTAGATTACAGAATGAATTATTAGGAGTATAATTGTACTATTAAGGAAAAGGTTTGGGCTTATGCTAGTTTATGAGGGAATAAAAAAAGAGTTTTTAAATAGTGTTGAAATGGATACTATTGCCGAAGAAATAGAGAATACAATATTAGAAAAGATGGGAAGACATACAGGTAAAAGTGAATTTGATTCATGGATGAATTCAATGGAATATATGTATAAAGTATTAAATGATAAAATGATTCCGGAAAATGCTGGTATTGCGATTGAGTACAATATTCCTCAAACTGCCAAGCGTGTTGACTTTATGATTTCAGGGTATGACGAAAAGAATAAGCCAGGGATGGTTATTATTGAATTAAAACAGTGGCAAAAGTTAGAAAAGGTTGATGATACAGCATTGGTAAGCACCTTCACTGGTCATGCGAATAGAAATGTGGTGCATCCATCGTATCAAGCTTGGTCATATGCACAATTGATTTCCGATTATAATATAAATGTTCAAGATGAAAGTATTGAATTAAAACCTTGCTCTTATTTACATAATTATGTAAGAAGGGATAATGATCCTATTGATGATGAACAATACAATATATATACTTCTGTGGCTCCTGCATTTACTAGAGGTCAAGTTTTTGATTTGAGAGAATTCATTAAAAAGACGGTTAAGTATGGGGATAACAAAGAAATTCTTTATCTAATTGATCATGGAAAAATCAAACCTTCTAAAGGTCTTCAAAATGCGATTGCTTCGATGATAAAGGGAAATCCTGAATTTATTATGATTGATGAACAAAGAGTTGTTTATGAAGAAGTAATTCAGCTTTCTGAGCAATGCCAAAAAGATAGAAAGAAAAGGACAATTATTTGCGAAGGTGGCCCAGGAACAGGTAAGAGTGTTATTGCGATTCAGTTATTGTCTGAATTAACTCAAAGAGACCAATTTGTACAATACGTATCAAAAAATAGTGCTCCTAGACAGGTATATGCATCAAAATTAAAGGGAACTATTAAAAAAAGTAGTGTAGATAATATGTTTAAAGGATCTGGCGCTTTTACTGAAGTTGGAAATAATGTCATTAATACGTTGCTGGTAGATGAAGCACATAGATTAAATGAAAAATCAGGTATGTTTTCTAATTTAGGTGAAAATCAAATTAAAGAGATTATTCACTCAGCTTTGTGTTCAGTATTCTTTATTGATGAAAGTCAACGCGTAACCATGAAAGATATTGGTTCTGTTGATGAAATAAAGAAATGGGCTAAAAAAGAAAATTCTGAAGTTTATGAGATGAAATTGTTATCGCAGTTTAGATGTAATGGTTCAAATGGATATTTAGCATGGATTGATGATGTATTACAAATTAGAGAAACCGCTAATTTTAATTTGGAAGGTTTAGATTATGATATAAGGATATTAGATGAGCCTCAAGAAGTTTTGAATTTAGTTATTGAAAAGAATAAAGTAAATAATAAATCAAGACTATTAGCTGGATATTGTTGGCAGTGGCCTTCAAAACATAGAAAAGATACAACTTATCATGATATTCAAATCGGTGATTTTGGTATTAGTTGGAACTTAGATAATGGTCAAGCATTTGCGATAAGTGAAAATTCAGTCCATGAAGCTGGATGTATTCATACTACACAAGGATTAGAGTTTGATTATGTTGGTGTGATTATTGGTGATGATATGCGTTATGAGAATGGTAAAATTATTACTGACTTTACAAAAAGAGCATCAACGGATCAGTCTATAAAAGGCTTAAAAAAATTATATAAAGAAAATAAAGAAGAAGCTTTAAAAAGAGCGGATGAAATTATAAAAAATACATATAGAACATTAATGACACGTGGTATGAAAGGTTGTTATGTGTATTGTACGGATGAGAATCTGAGAGATTATATGAAGAAGAAGATTAATAAATAATTTGAAATTATTATAAAAAAGAGGGTTATATGGAAAAGAAAATTGGAAAAATTGTGAAACAAGCTGGAGTTAAAGCTGGTGATGCCATGGGTAAGGCAAAAGATGTGGTAGTGAAAGTTGTTGATCAAAATGGTGATGGAAAACTAGATTTAGAAGATGTCAAATTAGTCGGTGAACAAGTTAAACATGAAACTAAAAAGATTGTAGATTTAACACAAGAAAAAATGAATGCGCAGAAAGTAAAATCTTTGAATCCGTTCTATTCTTCAGATTTAGAAAAAATAAATTTGCCTAAACTAGTACAAATTGTAGCTAGAGATAAAAACTATGATGAAAATAGTTTGTGTAAAGGTTCAATTGGGTTTATGTCTGATAATAAATCTATGCCATTGTTAAATGTATTTGCAGATAGTATTCAAGATTACGAATTATCATTTTATCCCAATGAACATAATCGTTTTTATTATGTGGATCCAAGTAATGAGAGATTGTATATCGCATTAGATAACTATTATGACTATTTAAAAATTGCACGTGTTAGTGAATTACAAAGTGTTGCACAATCGCTTGGCGCTAAGCATTTTAAAGTAAGTTATAAAGAACAAACAGAAGCGTACATTAATAAAAAGGGCGTACTAAAAGGAAAAGGGAATGGTGTTCAGGCAGAAGCTAAACAAGCCGTAGATACAAAATCTCATTATAAGATGAACATTGAAAGTGAAATGTATTTTAGTGGGCATCAACCATTTCAACCAATTTTACAATATTTGAAAAATGATCCAGCTATAAATAGCTTAATATCAATGAGAATGGCTGAAGAAGGAGATTTTCAAAAACAGAATCTTGAAATTAAATTAAGTGAATCTTCTGGCTTAAATAAGGAATTATCGACAAAAATTGATGAGGTTTTATCGAAATTCAAATTTAAACTAGAGGCTTCAATGTCTCAACAATTTAAAAAGGAATCAAATAGTTCGTTAATTTATGAAATTGAGTTTTAATTATTTAGTAGATTTTGAATATAAAAAACTAACCCCACAAGCATTGGCATCTCAATCTACATCTTACTGGCACAGCCAACCCAGCTTTATCCACAAGTTAGTTTTTTCATGTATGAGACTATATATTTAAAAAAATTAATTAAAGAAAAAAGATGATACTTTGTTAGGAGCTATTATTGATGATAGTATTAATAACTTAAGCTAGATTTTGTGGTATCATATATATGTAATGATATATCTTTTTTCAAATCAGTTTGAAATAATATAATGTGGCATTGTCTGATTTGTGATGATGCCTTTATTTTGTGGAGTTGAGGTTATGCAGGATTTTAAGTTACTTACTAGACAATTGTTAGAAACATATCTAGGATCGGATACGTTGAGTGATGTTGCAATTCAAGATTTTTTAGATTCGAATGCGAGTATTATTGGTACGGGAAAACAAGAGTTCTTTAAAAGTATGGATCATTTTTTGTCTACTTTTAAATTTGATGTGGAGAAAAGAAAGAATATTCATTTTGAATTTAAAGATTTAGAAATAGAAGAAAATATTGTGGATGATCAATGTGTCTTTGTGTATGGATCTGTTCAAATTTATGGTCTTTATGATAAAGAAGTTACAATTATACATTTGGATTCTCGCTTTACTATTGTTTATGGTTTTAGGGATGGAAAATGGAAGGTTCTTCATATTCATCATTCGATTCCAGATAAAGAACAATTGGAAGATGAAGAGTTTCCAATTACTTTAAGTAAACAGGTGCAACAGGCACGACATGAAGTTGAGGCATTATCGGCTGGATATTCCTATATTTGTTTGATGAATCTAGAGACAGGTGATGTGGAATTGATTAAAGGAAATACTATTCCTGGCTTAAATGGACGCTATACTCAGATGGATCATAATATATTATTAGAGCAAGTAAATCGTTTGATTACCGAACCATTTAGAGAGAGTAGTGTTGAATTTTATGATGGTAAGACTATCGCAAAACGTCTTGAAGGAAAGAATTCCTTATTCCATACTTGTGAAAGGACAGATGGAACTTGGATTCTTTCGATGATTGTACCTCAAAAATACGATGAGAATGGTCATGTTGTGAGTGTATTACTCGCAAATCGTGATTTTACGGAAGAAAAGAAGCGTGAGTTAGAACAAGAAGAGGCTTTACGCCAAGAAAAGATCAAGGCTGAAAAGGCGAATGAAGCTAAGTCTATATTTTTGTTTAATATGTCACATGATATTCGTACACCGATGAATGCGATTGTAGGGTATTCACAATTAATGAAGAAGGAATTAACAAATCCTAAACTGGTTCATTATCAAGAAATGATTGAACAATCCAGCAAATTATTACTTTCTATTATCAATAACGTGTTGGATATGGCTCGTGTTGAAAGTGGTAAGATGGAGTTGGATGAAAACTTTGAGGTGGTTGGAAATGTATCTCAACTTGTTTGTAGTGCATTTGCGGCAGAAGCTTCAAGAAAGAATATTGAATTACATGAAAATGTGAATGTTGAACACAAATATGTTATTGTCGATTCTACAAAGATGCAGGAAATTCTATCCAATCTAATCAGTAATGCGATTAAATATACGCCAGAAGGTGGTAAAGTTTTGATTGATGTACAAGAACTTCCTTATGATAAAGAAGGGTATGTATTGATTCAAACAAAAGTTACAGATACTGGTATTGGTATGAGTGAAGAATTCTTGCCATCTTTATTTGATTTATTTACAAGAGAAAGAAATACAACACTATCTAAAATTCCAGGTACAGGACTTGGTATGGCTATTGTCAAAAACTTTGTGGACTTAATGAATGGTAGTATAGAAGTAGAGAGTAAGCTTGGTAAGGGGAGTACTTTTACTATTACCATACCACATAAGCTTGCCGATAAAGATTATACTTATAGAAATATCGAATCTTTAAATGAATGTGATATTGATTTTAAGGGTAAAAGAATCTTATTGGCCGAAGATAATGAATTAAATGCAGAAATCACAACTACTATTCTTAGTAAAATGGGTTTTGAAGTAAAGGTTGTAGAAGATGGAATTCTTTGTGTGAATGAAATCCAACGTCAACCTGCCAACACATATGATTTGATTTTAATGGATATTCAAATGCCAAATATGGATGGCTATAAGGCAACACATTGTATTCGACATCTTTCACAATTTGAAAAGGCCAATATTCCAATTATAGCTATGTCTGCCAATGCGTTTGAGGAAGATAAGAAAAAAGCATTTGATGCAAAGATGAACGATTATATAACGAAACCAATTGACTTTCAAAAAATGGAAGTAGTATTAAAATATATATTGAGTAAGCAGAATCCTCTTTGTTGAGGGTTCTAATTAATATAAAAAGTCAAAGCTGACCTTATCTACTATAATGAAAATTAGGCGTTTTAGATCAAATAAGAACAATCGCAACAAATTGAATGGAATTCACAATATTTTTACATTGGACATTTATAATAGGAATTAGCTATCGGATGTGGTAATGGTGAACCCACAGAATTAAAAGTGATATTTGCTTGAGTTCTTTGCAGGTTCTTCTGTTTTCTATAAGAGCAGAATATGTCTATGATGAAGAATACGACTGTTATTTTTGCAATAAAATTATTTATTATTTTATTGGATTCGTATAAAAAAGAGAGGTTAATATGGAAGTACAAGAATTAATTGAAAATACATGGTTAGAGTTTGATGATGTGACTCGTGACTGTGTTTTATTGGATTTGAATAATTACATTGAATTTAAGTCTATGAAAGAACCTTCTAGGGAAGGAATCGCAGAAAAATTGTATGATCATTTTGAAAAGGTTGAATTAAAGAATAAGGCGGATTTTAATAAGTTAATCAAATGGTATTTTAAGAAAATAAATGAAATCTTAGAATACCGAATTGAAGATGCTGAACCAAAAACACATGCCCAGAAGTACTATGAAAGAGCCATTTCGATTTCTAAGTCAAAACAATTTTTTTTCAAGACGTTGTTGACTATACTCGTATTATGATGACATTATATATGGAGGCTATTAAAAATCAAACGGAATCTATTTCTGATTTTAACTTATCAAAGGATTGGTTAGATTTAGATCTTATTTTAACTAATATTCGCGAAGAAACAATTCCTTTAGAAGGATTAAATAGACGTATATATTGTTTTGATATCACAGATCTATATGGATATGATTCTAATATTTTATTGATTTTAACATTGCTTCTATATAAATTAAATGGTGAGGAATAGACAATAAAAAGGGGCTGTAACGAAATGAATTAATTTCGTTACAGCTTTTTTGATTTTTTAAGTTTGACGATTTTAAATATTTCAGCTTCTAAATTTGGACTTGCTATCCAATATTTATCAGAAATCTTTTTAGATTTCATCATTGCAAATATTTTACGTATGTTTCTTCCTAGGCATACTGAGTATTCCGCTATCTGAAGTCCATGCAATACGCTACAGAAGTCCACATAATCCGTTAAAGAAGTCCATCTTTTTTAAATCTTAATACGTAATACAAGTCCACTAAAAAACACGGTCAAATTAAATCAACCGTGTTTTTTGGTTATTTCTTATCTTTTAATTTAGAGTATGTTTCTCTTAATGATTTTCCATGTAATGTAATCAAATAAGATGAATTAATTATCCTATCTAATATCGCATCCGCTATAGGTCCTCCATTTAATAATTGATGCCAACCATCAAATGAATATTGACTACAGAATATTGTTGATTTCTTATTACACCTTATTTCCATCAATTCAAGTAGGTCACTTCTTTCTGATTCACTTGTCGATTTTAATAAGAATTCATCTAGTATCATTAAATCATACTTTCCTAGTTTTTTTAGATATTCATTATATTTTCCTTGAATCCTCATTTCTTCAAATTTTGAGAATAGTTCTGGTAATCGAATATATAAAACTGTTTTTCTAGCTCTACAGGCATGGATCCCCAAAGCGTTTGATAACCATGTTTTACCGCAACCGGATGCTCCTACAAAAATTACATTTAAACCGTTGTTTATATAATTGTTTGTAGACAATTCCTCCATTTGCGAGCGATTGAGTTTTCTGTCTGGATTATAATTAATTGATTCCATACTTGCTGTAGAATCATAAAAATGTGCATTCTTGATAAATCTTTCTATTGTATGATTTACTCGACTATCATATTCCATATCAATTAATTCGCTGAACCGTTCATCGAATGATAATTGACTGTATTCTGGGCTTGCACTTTGTAATTCATATTGTTCTGCAATAACTGGTAATCTCATTTTCTTCAAT
>OKRZ01000018.1_pt1 | contig 78740 bp, 77 predicted proteins | sample 1601141 | NCBI WGS metagenome assembly OKRZ01 (sample SAMEA3541524, study PRJEB24748) | human gut metagenome | biome: human gut; feature: human-associated habitat; material: faeces | place: China | collected 2012
AGGTTAGCACTTCTGAGGTTAGCACTTCTGAGGTTAGCACCACTGAGGTCAGCACTTCTGAGGTTAGCACCATAAAAATCATATTCATTTAATTTATTCTGATTGCCTTTGGCAATCAGTTCCAGAACTTCTTCCCTGTTAAATGGTTTAATGTGACCGATTTTCTCAAAATACTGTGCTTCTACTACATAAGATGCTCCAAGACAAAACGGATTACTCTTATGAGACATTACACGTACTTCGATTTCATCTCCATGAACAGAAAGGATTCTACCCCTTGTCATATCCATGTCTGTGATACAATACTTATCTGATATTCCTTTTACAATATCATCTACAACAAAATTCATACTATTTACCTAACCTTTCCTTGATATTATCCTGTAAAATTCCATTTAATTGGATATACATTACTTCCGCTGCCTATAAATGTGAAACTATCGCCACAATAAGGACATTTGCCCTGACAAGGTGCATAATGCGGATTATCCTTTGAATATCGTTCTCTTTCACGATAATCAAATACATGACCTGTTTTGCACTGACACAGAAAACTCATTTTATTTTGCATGGTTTTCTTTTTCTTTCGGGTGTACTCAGGATGTTCCCTTGCAAATTCTTCCCAAGTCATACGACTTTTCTCTGCCATTATTTTTCCTTTTTCAATGACAGATTCTTAATCATTGGCTTATGCTTTAACATTGCTGCATCTGTTGACTGAGTAATATCCACAACAGTTACTACAACCTTTTTTCTGCCCTTCTTTGTATCAGAGACAACCAATACATCATCTCCTACTTTTACAGGAATACCTCTAGTGTTCTTCCATGTATATTTCTTATGGCAGTTCCTAAACATCCCAATGATGTAAGTTACTGGTGGTCTTTCTACCTTATCCTCCTGAGTAATGCAAGGAATTTCTTCCAGACCACATTGATTTGCAACCAGATAACGTACATAGTTATCTGTCAGAACTCCATCAGAATTAACAACAATCGGTTTATCAATGGTATTATGCTTTTCAACATAATTCTTGACTCTTTCAATCTTGTCACTTCTGGGAGTGCTTTGAGTGAACTCTTTCGGAATAATCACTTCCGAAACTTTAATGGTTCTCATGTTCTTCTCCTTTCTCGGTGTATAACCTTAATAGTTTATTGTAATTAACTAAGCATAGCTTAGATAATAACCAAAAGTTTATAAGTAACACTATGTACCCGAAACACAAATTCATACTGTGCTTCGCTATATTTCTTGAACATACACTCTGTAATTTCATTTTGTAATACATTGAATAAGAATGTATGTTTTCTATCATTCTTGTAAAAGATGATTCTACCATCCTCAATACTTCCTGACACTTTCTTTTCAGCAAGTCTTGATAACAACATATAGGGATTCTCAATATAAATATCCATGTGGATTTCTGATAATCTCAGAATTGTTGACTGCAAAACTTTTAAATCATTATCATTTGCAAATCCACAATTCTTATAATTTTCAATCTGACTCATAGAATTGACTCCTTTCAACTAGACAAGAAGTTTTAGATGTGCTAAAATATGGTTGCACAAATATACCTCTTGTTGGTAATTTAGATGCTGCCTTCGATAGTCGCTCGCCAAAGTCATTATCGAAGGTATTTTTTATTGTATGGACATAATACCATAAATCAAAATGTTTTGCAAGATTGTTTCGAACAAGTGTTCTGCCTTATTCTTCGAAAACATCAATATGTCCTTTAACTATTTCTCTAAAAGCTCTAACTTCGTTGTTATAATTACATCTTTCCAGCTCTTCAGAAATAATCCTGTGTATTGTTCTGTCTTTCTCTTCTCTTCCAAAGGCTTCCTGTAATGTTATATCATGTTCTGCAAAAATGTTTTTTAGCCTGTACATGATACCACTTATATATAATTGCATTGGAAGCAAATTATATTCGACATACTCTTCAGAAATCTTTCTCAATTTATTATAGTAACTAAATTTAACATTTGGAGAATCATTTCTACTTTCCAATTTAAAAACTGTATCTGGATAATCGCCATGCACTTTCATTTCAAATACTCCATAACGATTTTTACGTTCCCATGTATCAGTTTGAGATAATTCAATCAAATCTCCGCATAATTCAGATGAAATTTCTAAATCATATCTATGTCCATTTGATTCTTCTAATGTAACTTTATTTTCCCGAATGTGTGAACCTCTAAGATTTTTTATCACACTCATATCATTATTATAAATTCCTTCATATAGACAGGAAAATAATGCTGAATAATATAATGTATTTAATGGTTCAAAACATTTTATGTCATGAATCACTTCTAAATATTTTTTATGAGATATAAATTTTTGTGCTGCTTTAGGTTTAGCTTTCATCCATAACACTGACCTGTCCATTGATTGAATCATTTGATACAGATTATCATTATCAACCAGTCCATTATTTTTTAGCCATTTAGCGTATAACGATAATACATAACATATTGTAGTTATATCTTTTTGACTTTTTGGTTTTGAATCCAATATTAGATTCTCCAATTGGATTAGATTGTAATTGATGATGTCATTCCAGTCATGTTTCGAATTAATTATCGCTGCTTTAACAACCTTTTCCGTATTAGGAGATTCTATTGAGTTTATGAATCTATCTACATTACTCATGATATGCTCCTTTCTTTTTCGTTGTTGTTCTTTTGTTTCAGCTAATATTATTATACGTAAATTGCCTTAATTTTAGGAACTAACAACCAGATATTTTTTTATTTTTTCTGTAGAGATATGTATTTCATCTCTGTATCTATATATTAGCATACATGAGTGTAGTTGTCAACAACATTTGTGGTATTTTTTACCATTAAATTTCAACTGGATTGTCTGCAATTTTTAGTAAATCAATATCTGTTGATTCTGAAATAGCTTTTGCAGCAAATGTACGAATTTTATTCTGCATAAAAGATTCTATCTCGCCTTTTGCTTCTTTTACCGTCTTATCCATTTGTTCATTAAAACAGTTGTAAACATATCGTGCATTACAACCAACATTATTTTTAGCTTTCTGTAATACACCTATTATTTTCTCTCTTTCTGCTTTGGTTAATGTCTTTTTCTTTTCAAAAATGTCAGATACCTCTTTAATACATTGACCAAGCTCATCCTGTACCCCACTAATCTGTTCTGAAAATTCTCCTGAAAATTGTTCAACCTTATTTACAAAATTACATTCTGGAATATTACCATCCCTTTCTGTAAATAGAATTGTACAAGGAACACCATCTCCTCTATTAAAAGATGTAATAGCATCTGCAAACTGACTTTAGCTCATCTCTATTTCAATAATTCTACCTCTTGCATTATACCAATCGCAATTTATATGCCTGTCAACCTCTGCATGACGAATTGTTAATCTAATAGGGTTCGTATGCTTAATAGAACTACCAAACAATGCTTCTGGAACATTAGATGTGATTCTATCAAAAGCAATCATTCCATAGCTAGGATGTTTAGAACGAATACTATTTCCCTTTTTAATATTGATTACTTCAGGTAACAAATCAGATGTACCTTCTTCACAATAACAAGGATATATCTGTAAATTTCCTAAATCGTTATCATTGTCTGTTCCACCCCAGAATCTTTCTCCCGATGAAACAATATAAGAATCATTGCCATATTCTGTTTTTACACACAATACTCCATCACCAGAAATAAATAATCCAGAATCATATTCTTTTAAGCTGATTGGATTATCTAGCACTATTAACGGTATAACCACTTGAAACACCTCCATATCCCTCGTTTGGTTTACAGGTAATAACTAACTGAATACCATATAAATCTTCTATTTTCTTAATATACTCTGTTCGCCTTAAAATAATACTTTCATGTACATTGGTATATAATACCATGTACTTTCTACCAGAATTAAAATCTGGATTTGCTCTCAGCTCTTTGGACAATTCAAAACAAATAGCTTGTAAGAACTCTTCAAATGTATCTGTATCATAAATAACTGCATCTGGAACTGTATTTAATTCTTCTTTATATGACACAACTTTTACACCATTTTCTTTTGCCAGCATACCAACAATATATGCTTTACCAGCAATACCCTTTAAAAGTAACATATAATCTCCTTTCAATGTATAACCTTAACAGGTAGGAAAGGCGGTAACATTACCGCTATTCCTACTATTATATATTTTACGCTTCATGCTCTTCTGAATCTGCCATAATGCTTTCAGCAAAGCTTTCGTATCCATCATTTATATCATCTTCAGAATCAACGGTTTCTGTTGCTTCTTTTACGGATTCAGAATCAACTTCCTCATTAACTTCCGTATTATCTTCAGCTCCATCCTCATCCATTTTAAAGAACTCTGCATAGCTGTCTGCTAATGCCTTATCTCTTGTCTGGATATTCATATTCTTAGATACACCAGAGGTGGCTGCCATATTGTAATCTTCAGATACGCTTGCACCATCATCTGTCTTAAAGAAATCTACAATCCAGTCTGCCATAAGGTTTTCATCAATACCAGCTTCTACAGCCTTTTTAAAATAAGGAATGAGCGATACCATATGGGTTTCAGTAAACAGTTTCTTAGCAACCTTTTTCTCTTTACGTTCAATCAGATTGTAATGAGTATCAAAGATAAGGTCAAACACTTCAATCAGTGCTAACTTCTCAGTTTCAGTAATCTCTGTGTTTTCAAGCAATGGATTAAACACTTTACTCTCAAAGCTTACATCCTGAATATCCTGATTCATCATGCACCAGCACTTCATTACTAATGCTGCCTGATTTTTGTTTTCGATTGCCTTCTCTGTCAACATACCATCTGTAGAACTAAACAGTTTATGAGAACCAATATTTAACAGACCTTCAATATCTTTGCAAGATGCAAGTGTTCTTGATTTTGCACTTAACGGTTTACCAGCATTTAATCTCTTGAAAAGCTCTTTGGACTCTTCGTTTGTCAGGTTATCAAAGTAAATAACACTGATACGTGCGTTCTTTACCTTCTCCTGAAGTCCTTCTGGAAGGTCTGAAAATTTCATACCTGAAATATCAACTGTTTCGTCTGTATCTGTAAGTTCATCATAATATGTTACAGGTGGTAAATCTGTCAATGCAAATTCATCATTGATAAAACTTGCAATAGTAGAAAGTCTCTGTTTACCATCCATAATGTCATATACATTACTGTTTCTCTTGCCAGAACCATCATCAAATCTTCTTGCATATACCGCTGGAATTGGAACACTGATAATTGTACTCTCAATCAATCCAGACTTTCTTGCTCTTTCCCATACCAGACCTCTCTGTACAAGATTTGTAAAGACGATTCTCTCATTCTTTACCATAGCTGCTAACTGTTTTGCTCCCCATGTAATACTTGCGTTTTCAAATGACATAATGTTTCCTCCTTGATATTTAAAATGTTGTGTTTGTGTGTTGGGATTTTTATTTCCCTCTCTTAACTTAACTACATGATAACATATATTCATGTAGTTGTCAAGTAGTTTTAAAATATTTTTTACATATATTCTAAACCAAGTTCTACAGAATAATACATATCAGCTACTTCTTCATCCTGTAAACCGATATATTTCATTGTTACCTGTGTGCTGGAATGACTAAAGCAACATTGTAACATAACTAGAGCTTTCTGCTTATCTTTGGCATTATGCCAACACCAATAGCCCCAACTCTTTCTAAGACTATGAGAACCAATGTTCTGTACAATACCAGCTTCTTTTGCTGTATCACTTATAATTCGCCACAACGATGCTACAACAATAGGTTTCTCTCCTTTTCTGGAGGTAAATAAATACTCGTCAATATTATCGTAAGGATATTCAAATAAATAATCTTGTACTGCTTTTTTTACAGTCTGATTAAAATAGAGTTTAACGAATTTACCCTGTTTTCTCTGCTTCATCGGTTGTAATACATAGACATCTTTAAATGTACCATCTTTATTCAAAAAGAATGACCATTTAAGTGTTCGCAAATCACTTGCACGAATCCCCACATTCATACCAATAAAAAATAACAGTCTATTTCTATATGCAATCTGTCTTTTGTTATCGTCTGGTGCTTCTGCAATATGCTTATCAAATATCTGCACCATAGCAGCAATATCTTCCTCTGTCTTAAAAGCATAAACTTCAGAACTCTCTCCTGATTGTTTATTACAATGAGTACGCTTAACGCTGCCATCTTTATTATACAGTTTTTCGGGCTTTCTCTGGGCTTTCCCATCAACAACCATAAGTTGAATCACATTTGAATTTTCGCTCTGCTCAATAGCAGCGTTTGTTATATTCATATTACTCCTCCTTAAAATATTTTTCTTTTACTCATGATTTTTAACTCTCTTCTTTATATTCAATACTGAGAGTTAGAGTAAAATTATTTAAAGATAAATCTTTCATATCAATTGGACAAATTAATTCTACCCCTTCATAACAAAGATACAATCTGTTGTTCTTAAATGATAAGTTAAAGTTTTCTGGAGAAACTATTAAAGCATGATATAACCTATTAAGAAAATCTTCATCATATCTATGATAATATTTTGTATCAATATCAAACATAGGGCGAGTGAATAACTTAATAGTGCAAACCTCTTTTCCTAATAACTCAAGTCCTCTTAAAGCATCTTTAATTTTTGTTAAATCAATTACTGATAAATACTCATCAATCTTTTTTACTTCGTTTAGAACAACTAAGCATCTATGTTCATTTTCATAAAATTTTACCTTCATCTCAAATCTCCTCTCTTAATCTAACTACATAGTACCATATATTCATGTAGCTGTCAAGTAGGTAATCAGATTTTCTCTATACTATTTTCATTCAATTCAAAGACATTAACAACAACTTCAGACTCTCCTCTGCTATCAAAATAAGCTAAGATATTTGACCTAGATATATCTGCCTTTAAAATATACCCTTCTTCATTACCAGTATCATATCTATGAGCAAACCATTCTGCTTTGGAATAATCAGTTGTCCATGATAGACCATGAGGATTTCTATTTATTGCAACACCTCTATACACTGTCAAACACTCTGGAAAATCTTTATATACTTTATACTCCTGTTCATCCATCAGTATTGTTTTATTGCAACTCTTAAACCATTTGACAATAGTTTTTAAAGATACGTTTACATCTCCATTTGGATTTTCGCTGGTAACCCATGCATGAGCTAACAATTCAGACATATCATTAACCGACAGATATTCTTTTATATACTTGATAAAAGTTAATCTATATGATTTCCTGATAACTAAATATACATCATACACTGTAGCAGCAGCATCAATAGTTTCACATACTTGTTTCTGAACCTGTTTCAAATTATCCTCATTTGCTATTATATCAACCATCTTCATTTCACCATCAACTTTAATGGCTTGTATTCCTGTTTCAAAAATTGGGTGCATAACGAACATAGGATATAATGCGGTTTTAGTTACTTCAATATAAACGAAAGATTTTGCAACTGATTTGATTGCATTTATATCAGATTTCTTTCTCATTTTGTTTTCTTAACAACTCCTCTTTCATTTTCTCTCCGTATTCTTTTGATTTTGTTCTATCAGCGAATACATACTCACTCTCTATTTCATTGCCTTCGGAATCTACAATTTCCACGAGGTAGCATTTTGTAAGTCTGATTTTCATATTGCCAGCTTTCATATTAAACACCTCTTAATGAATAATATTTTTCTAAAATTTCATTTGTAATATTAGAATGTGTTTTACAATGACGAAATTTATATCTATGTGCAATCTCATGTGCAATACATCCTTCCAATGTTTCAAAAGCAACATTAAAAGCTCCATTGAAAACGACATCATACATTTCATGGATAAAAAAATTATCAATAGTTATAAAACTCTCAGATTTTGTATTGTTTGGGTCTGTTGTCCAAAATATCCCATATGCTTCTCTGTTTTTCCGAGATAATTCTTCATGATTGCGATTAACAATTACAATACCTGTTGCTTCAGGAAGCTGATGAAATTTAGTAACAACAGAATAAAACCACTCTAACTCCTTTTCTGTTAATTCGGTTTCATTATTTTCAAAATCAGTGTATTTGTTGTCAAATTTCATAAGTGATACCTCCTTTTCTGTACAAATACATTGTATCACTTTTCTATGTAGTTGTCAACTACATATCATATATTTTTATCACATTCAATTTCAGAATCATAATACCGCCATTTACCATCAGTATCCATAAATACCCTTGCAAATGAATCATTACCTGTTGCAATTACTTTACTATTCAGGTCTTTATACCGCTTTCGTTGCTGTTGCTCCTTCTGCATTTGTACTTCTTCAACAGTCAAGTTATATCTGCCTGATTGCTTAAATCGTTCTATTTGTTCAACAGAATATTGATGTGAGTTTACATCCTCCCAGAACAATACTGTATTATCAATGATAATATTACCAGCACTATCCCTATGTGGTTTTATTGCCTGTTCTGGTTTTCTATACTTGCCAGAAACAAGATTTTTCATAAGCTGTTCATTATTGCACTTAGGATTCTGTATATCCTTCTGTATTTCTTTCCAGTTCTGCCAGTTCTCCACTGGTATCACTGGTGTACACTTTTCCTGTAACAGCTCTTTACCAGCAAACAAAATTCCAATTATCCCTAATATATCAAACATAATCTCACATCCTTCCTATAAAATCTCAATTTTAAGTGTTCAATCCTTACTATTAAGGTTATACACTAAACAGATAATAGCATATAAATTACCTTAAATCAAGTCCTTTTAAAACAAAAAGGGATAAAGCCTTAAACTTTATCCCTTTACCTTTTATTCCTCTTCGGTTGTATCTCCCAAGTCTACACTCAGGTTGTTGGATTTTCCGAACTTCAATGTAAATTCTCCATCTGCAAACTGCTTCATGAATGTTTCAATAATAATATTCATATTGATACCTGACTCTTTGCAAGTGTCCTTGAAAGCTGCCAGAACCTCTTCATTGATGGTAGTATTTAACATTGCTCTCTTAGGTTTAATACTAGCCATGTTTAGTTCTCCTTCGATAATATTTTTATGGACTATACAATCTTCCATAATAGATTAACTATATGATACCATACATTCATGTAGATTGCAAGCATATTTTATAAATTTTCCATGATGTACCAATTTATCGAACAGGTTTACTAATTTTGCATTTGGAAATGTAATATTTTGCTAATTGAAAGATATTTCTAATTTCCTGAAAAGCTGCAATCAGAATGTCAGACATAGATACTTCGTCATAATCTTCTTCGTACTCATCGTCATATTCTTCCAGCTCATCTTCTAATTCGTACTCATCTGCTTCACACTCAAAGAAATAATCATCCATCCAACATTTATCCTTTGAAAACATCATTATCAATCCTATAGGGATAAGAAAAAATGATATTGTCCAGTCATTTCCCTGAATTTCTTCATTATAAAGTAATCCAGAATTGCATACAACAATAGTTCCTACTATTGTTACCACTCCAATGAATTTCTGTTTGAGGAAATAGAATTTCTCCTTCAGTTCCCTCTCTCTCTCTGATTCTTCGTACATTTTCCTTTCCTCACTTTCAACAATTTTCCCCACTCTGCTTTTATACTGACTTGTGACAGTTAATCTTCCAGATTAGTAGCATTAAGAAAAACTTGTCACCATTAGCAAAATCATATTATAGGTGACAAGTTTTGCGTATAACCTTAATTATTATCAACTAATTTTCCAGCCTTATATAATTCTTGTTTATATCTTCTGTGTTCTCTTTGAGTTGCAGCCCATTCTTCCTTAGATGGTTTATATCTTCCATCTGCTTTTCTCTCTTTAAGTTGTTGTGCTGCTACTTCAGCCCTTTCAGGAAAAAGAATAAAACTTATCAAACGTCTTGACACATTGTATTCTCTTGCTAATGCTCTTTGAGAGAAAATTCCAAGCTCATACTTATGTCTTATCTCATCTTTCTGTTCGTCTGACAATTTAACCCTTCTATCCTGTTCTCTTGATAATTTGATTCTTTCCGATTTATATGGCATAGTCATTTCTCCCTTACTATATAATTCCTTGTATTATTCTCATCACGCTCAACGATTTTATCCGCTTTATGATTAAGTAACATCTTTATATGTAATCTACTTGTTTCTGCTTTTAACAAGCCCTCAGACCTTAATTCTTTCATTGTTTTTCCAGATAACAAATATAATTTATCTGTTACCTTTTGATATTTTAAAAATATCAAACAATTTCCATAGCAACCTTCATACCAAGGATTGCCATGTTCATCTGTTGATTGTTTATCAGATAAATTTGCTACACATAATTTTTCCAATGAATCATTATAATAAAGTACATAATCTATTCCATCTAACTCTTTATACATTATCAATTCCTCCTTTTATCTCACATGATTGGATGGAAGAGATAGTTAGACTAGCCATGTACCGTAGCACTCCACATATTCGCCCCATATCTAGTTTGTCAGGCTTTAGAAACCCTATCCACCGTATATCAGTTACCTTTTATACCATCCAACCTTTTCCTTGTAAGCATATCGGATACTTTGGATTTTCCGATGTAGCTTTAATGGATAGGTTTTATCCTATCCACCCATCAGCTTTTATGCTCTGCCTTTGCAGCTTTTCAATCATCAATTAAAACTTCTAAAAATTCCAAATATCTTGCAATTTCTTTTCTACACTCTAAAAGACCTTCTTCTAATTCTTTTTGTTTTCCTTCATATTCAAGTGCGAGTCTTTTATTATTACTTATTTTTAACATTTCACAAGTTTCTCTATTATATTTCATATCCAAAACAAGCCTGTGTTCTTCTTTAAGTAACATTAACAATGATTTATTTAACATCTTTCTTCCTCCTTACCTTTTACTGTAGATGTTATCCATCCAACTAGCTGAATTATTCCAGCTAGTTTCGTGCCATTTCAGGACTACTCATCAGGGATGTTTAGAAATTGATTGAAAGACCTTTGATTTCTTCCTTAATCTGTTCTGCTAATTCTTCTGTAAGCTCAACCTTATCATTCCAAATTTCTTCCACGCATTTACACTGACCAATTAGATTTGCACAACCTTCAATAATCATACAAACCATCCATGCTTCAGGATTTTCAAATGGATTCTGGGTTGCTCTACCATAATTCTCCACCTGATAGTCGTACACTTCAGCAGCTTCATCAAACCACTCTTTGATATAATCCATAGCTTTCTGTCTGCTAAAAGTAGCACTACCATTCACATTGATTTCTTCCGTCAAGGTGCTTGATAAATCGCAACCATAGACATCTGTTCCAACATACGCATCCAGATTATCAACGATAAAGTCCTTACAATATTCTTCAAAAGTTTCCATAAATTTATCCTCCATCTTTTTAATTTTCCATTCAACAATTCAGTTAAAGTAGGTACAGGAAGCACCTTCTGGTGCTTACCTTCCAGTGCTTCCTCCTGATTTCATCTAAAGAAATTTTCCAGTTACTTTGTATCTGGAATGTTCAAATAGAATCCATCAGTTTTTGGTTCTGTTGAGATTTCTTCCATTGCCATGTTATCTCCCTATTCGATAGTAATATCAAAAGTAGTTTTTCCAGCTTTTTCCGCTTCCTGAATTTTTTCTTCCAAATACTCAAAAAATTCTTCCTTGCTTTTTGCCTGAATACCACTTCCATCATTTTCTCCGATATAAAAATCTTTAATAGTTGTCATTTAATTTTCCTCCCTGTCAATTACATAATCAAATCTTTCCAGAATATCATCCGTATAGTTTGTATCAGGATTGTAAATGAAGTAGGTTAAAATTGTATCGCCTTTCTGAAAATCTTCCACACTTCTATATGAAATGTAATAATAATCAGGGTCAGCACAATTCAAAATTCTTCCATCTCCATCAGAATTTTCCACAACCCCGATGCACTTTTCAATGATGATTTTTCCTTTTCGATTTTCCAAATCTTCCAGACTTAAATCAGCACTATCAATTATTTCAATAGCACCGATTTTTTCCGAAAGTTCTCTGTAAAAGTCCAAAGAATCAGACTTAAAAGAACCAATTTCAACCGATTTTTCCGCAGCTTCTACCTTTACAGGTTCTACTGCTTTTGTGTTACATCCAGAAAATACTCCAGTTGCAACCATAGTTATCATTGATAATACAAGAAATTTTTTCCTCATAATAAATTCTCCTTTTCCTTATTCAGTTTGTAGTTTCCTACGACAAGCGGAAGAAAGGTAGGTAGGAAGGTAAAACTTCCGCTTGTTTCGGCTGGTTACCATCCAGCTCTCATCAGGTAGGTAGAAACAGTCAAATGACTGTATTTTCCATTAAAATTTTGTATCAACAACTGTCAGGATTGTTACCCATAAATCAATATATTGGGTACTCCATCTATAGTTATCTCTATCTTCAAAATCAGATTTTCCAGTGATAACATATCCAACCTGTTTTGTTCCATCTGAAGTATCAACAAACATATCCTGTTTTGTTTTCAGAGCGTTTTTAGAAATTTCAATATATGAATTTTCATAAACTTTCTTCTGATATTCCAACAAAGCTTCCTTTAAAGTTTCGGCTTTGATTCTAATTTCTGGAACTATATCCGAATCAATCCACCACTTTTTGTTGTTGTATTCCTTCATAGTAGTTGTTGTTTTGAAAATATAATTATTCATATATAGTTCTCCTTTTATCTTTATTTGTGGATTCCCACGACACTCCCAACTTCGGGAGTGTTTCGGCTGCTATCCCTGTCAGCCATCATCAGGTAGGGTTAGAGCTTCATAAGCTCCTCTAAAAATGCTTCTCTATTAGCGTCTATAGCTTTTCTGGTTTCTTCATAAGGTCTACCAAATTGACCATCCAGAATCTCCCTTGCGATACCATCATATTTTTTAATCAGGTCTAAAGGGATTCTATCTCCAGCCATGTTTCTATAGCCTGTTGTTATTGCCATATCTCTACTATAATCAATGTAAATATCACAATTCCAACCATAAATACCAGCGTTGTAAAATTGTGGGTCATATCCATTGAAAATGTGAGCCAAATCACAATAACCAGCTCTAAAAACCTTTCTATAGTTATATCTAATAGCCTTCATAGTAGTTTCCATTTTATTCATAATATTTACCTTCCTTTTCCTATATTTGGGTATAATCCCGACTCCCTGATATTCAGGGAGTTTCGTCTTAATTTTCAAAGACTCATCAGGGGATTTTATGCAATTCTTATAACTTCATCTAAATAGATTCTTAAAGAACCTTTTCTGATAAAAGCTCTACCAGAAGTTGAGTAGTGTACTTTGTGTTTATGGTAACCCCACTCATTTTCACCATTATGCCAACTGCATACATAATCACAATCGTATTTATCATTTTCATCAGGTTCGTAAACTTGAAGTCCAAAAGTACCACTGATATATGCAGCTCCTACTGGTTTCTGATTTGCGTATCTTTTATACATAGCTTCCTTCATTTTTATTTACCTTCCTTTTTACCTTTTTATAGGGCTTTCCCTACCCCATCCCCGAAGGGATGGACGCTTGCAACCTAAAGGGCTATTTATACACGTTGCAACGTGTTTGATGTATAACCTTAATAGTTATACTTGTTATGACAGTGCTTCAAACTGTTTTTTGTTCATACCACAAAATGCTGCAATATGTCTACCAGTTGTTGCACTCCACCCGAACCATAATCTTTTTAAAGTACCATCTGTCAACCTTTTAATAATAGGTGTATGATAACTGTATAATGTTTCAGTACCATCTTCAGCCACTTCTACATAACATTTACCATAGAAAGACTTTCTGCTATCAGTTGGGGTTAATTCATATCTTTTTGTCATAATTTTATACCTTCCTTTTTTTAGATTCTTTTTACTTTTTGGCTACTCACATTTTTACAATCGGACTTGTAACCGCCTTCGGTATGTTTAACCCTGTCAAGGTTCTACAAATAGCGTATAACCTTGACAGTTAGTAAAAAGATAAAAGGAAAAGGAATATTCACTTTCCTGAAGCGTTACTTTCAGCGGAGACAAGTCACGCTTTACGGACTACTTCAGGCACTTATTAAATTATCAAGGTTCAAAGGTTTTACAAACAACTTCGCTTCGCTTGATTGCTTCGCTTTGTTCTTTGTACCTTTATACTATCATATCTTTATGTAGTTGTCAAGTAGTTATTTTAACTTTTTTGAAAAAGTTTTTTGCTACTTTTCAACTACTTTCAATATGATATTTTCAAGGTGTTTCAAAACTTCGCTTTGTTTTCTTGCGTTGTCTTGTTTGTTTGTAGCTTTATAATATCACTTGTTTGTGTAGTTGTCAACTACATATTTATAATTTTTCAAAAAAATTTTCGGGGTTGCTTTTCCGCTTTTATTCTTTCCAGATTATTATATATAGTTTATTTCTGCTTTTCTTTTCTATGGGGTTTATTTAAGCTTTAAAGGGCTTTTATTGCTTCAATGTATATTATATAGGGTTATGGGGTTGTATTGATTGTATAGGGCTTTAAAGGCTTTTAAAGGGGTATAAAGGTATATAACAAGGGTTGTATAAGTGTATAAGGTTGTACAATGATATAAAAGGGATATAAAACAGCATACAAGGGATATAAAAGGGCTTCAGGGGTGGAGCTGGAAAGAAGGAAAAGAGGGAAAGAAAAGAAAATATAATTGGTTTATTGTTTGGGTTTATGGGGTATGGTATGGGGTGGAGGGGTGGACTGTATAAGGGTATAAAGTGGGGTTTATGGGGTTGTTTGTGGGCTTGTTTAGGTGTATTTGTGGGGGTTGTATGGTATTATATGGGGTTATATTTATATAAAAGTGGGGAAAAGTATAGAAAAATGGGAGTTTTTTGTGGGTTTTTGGTTGCTTTTTTGTGTGGGAATGGGTGGATTTCTGGAAAGTTTGGAAGGGGTGGAGGGTGTAAAGGGGTTTAATTTGTGGAGTTATGGAAGTATCTATATAAATTTTTTGAGCTGGAAAGAATAAAATAATAATCGTTATTATTTTCTGAAAACTTCTATATTTGTTATACATATAGTTATGAATACTACATGAAACAATATTCTATACTATGGGAGGGGGTGTTTATATAAATTGAATGTGATAAAAATACAGTCTTTCACATTGAAAAAATTAAATCCTTAAAATAAGGGGTAGGGGGCTATTTTACAAATATTTTTCGATTTGAGCCGACCAGCAGCCGACTGTCTGATAAAACTCTTCCCAACCAAAAAAATTTTTTACACTTATCTTTCATTCTAAATCATTCCAAATTACCAAAAATCATCAACATCCAATCCAACATTCTCCCTTTACCATATCAACATATATCTTTATGCACAACGGTACAATCAACGGTACAAACTCATCTCTTACTCTCTTATTTATCAAATTATCTATCAGAAATCATCTGTTTTTCCTGAATCATATTCCAAATCACAATTCAATTTAACCTATTTACACTACAATCAATATACCAATCTAATCTCATTCTATTTCAAACCTAACAAATATCCCTTTATCTCATCCTATCTAAAATGCCTAATTTATAATACTAATTTAATCCCATTTCAACACTCTTAAATAGTTCCAAATATCCAAACTTAATATCCAGAATATTATTATCCCTCTTTTATTCTTCCTCTATCTCTTTTACCAGAACCAATTCAAATAGCTCAAATTAATCATATGAAACAATCCAATATTAACTATATTCTAACTACAAGTATATTTTAATCCTCTGCCAGAGAACTTTATTTAACAGAGTCCTTATTAAAAAGTATTTAAAATAAAGCTCTATTTTTGCTTTTACCGTTAATTCTTTCCGTTAATTTATATTTTACTTTAATTTTAATACTTTCTAAATTTTTACCGTCTAATTCGATTTTACATAAAATAAAGCAATATGATTTTTACCGTTATTTTTAATCATTTTCGAAGTTATTTATAAGGTATCCAATAAGTATCTATTCATTTTTAACTATTCATCAAATACTTTGATTACTTTACATAGGTTACTTCCTAAATTTGAGAAAAATCTCGTATAATAATTTTAGGCATCATTTTTAATGTCAGCATCACTTTTAATGTCACATGGCAACAAGATTTTTGACCTCATCTCTCGCCAGAGAGATAACTATTCTTATTGTAATAGGTATCTTATATGTTTAGAACTGCAAAAACGTGACAAGATTTGTACCAGCTTTTCATACCTTGAGAAAAAGCAGGTACAAGATTTGTACCAGCTATTGCGTTTTACCTACAATGTGATTATTTGATAGTGAAATATATTATCTTTCTTGGCGATTGGAGGTGATTAACATTGCTGAAACAAAAAGTGAATACATACCTGTGCAATTAACAGGGGATGCTGGGAAGTATATTACTATCCCATCTTCTATTATCTTAAACAAGGATATGGATGTCATGCGTGTTGCAGCTTATTCATTTTTTATGTTTCGAAGAGGATTAGACAGTTGTTTATATTTTTCAATCAATGCAATGATACATTGGTTCAATAAAAAGCCCAACAGGAATAAAGGACGTATCAATGATAAATTACTTGGTGTAATTAATGACTTGAAAGACTTGGGGTATTTAACATATCCAGAAGATGTGTTTACGAAAACAAGTAAAGGTACTGCTCCTATTTGGGAACAATTTGTAGAAGCTTCTTTTGACATAGTTAGTGCTGCACAAGAAAATAATCATAATAGATTTGCTATTATTTATCTTGACGAGATAAAAGCTATTATGAATTATCAGGGTAATCCTAAAGATGTGTATTTAAACAGTTTTTCGTTATTGTTGGTATTTGCTTATTTACGAATGTCGATTATGCGAAGGTCTAATCAGTATAGATTAGACGAAGATATTCTGGAAAAGCAAATACAATTTCCTGAAGCTTATAATGATTATTATAAAGATATGGCTGAAGAATTGGGAGTGTCTGTACGCACATTTGGAAAAATTGTAAATTGTCTCAGGGATGAATTACATTTGATTCAGTTTGAGGAAATTGGAAGAACAAAATATATAACTGACGATGGAAAAGTAAAATGGAAAACCAATCATACTATATTTTGTAATTCCTATAAACGAGAGCGTGATTATCTACTCACTGATTCAGAATCATACTGGATTACTGAAATAGCAAATAAAAAACAAAAAATTGGAATCAAAGGAGATTAGAATGTGGATACTTTAGCAAATAAAATTTCTGATAGTTATTATGAATTATCAGAACGAGATTTTTACCCTCCAGAAGATAAACGCACTTTTCGTTCTGGTGTGTTGAATACTGATGGAGATAGTTATGAAGAATTTGCACAAGATTATAATGATATGTGTGAAGAGGAAGAAATGTATGAATTATAATTAACTATTAAGGTTATACACTTAATAGCAAGAAAGGTGAAATTATGTTAGATACTCAAATCAATATATATAGTGTGGATACAGGTAACTTTTATAGTAATCACGAAGCTCATCTACACTGGTTAAATCACAAATTGCGTTCCGAAAGAAATGCTTTGGTACAAAAATCAAAAGATATAGCCAGTGAACTTTTTAAATACGGAATTGAGCAAAGTGATTTGGATACAATGTTAAAATCTGAATATGATTATTCAGGTTGGGGCGAAGATACAGAACGTATTCAATCTCTTGGAAATGAATATGTCAACCTTAAAGAATTGATTGTCATGAAAAACAGAAAAATCAAGTACAGCAAAGATACTCTTTTGCAACTTCTGGAAAATAAAGTTAATGCAAATATTGTTGCTGATGGAAAGCATCATATTCGTGAATTAAAGGAAAATGATGTTTCTGATAAAAAAATAATTTCTGTGTTTGATTCTTCTTTTACAAGAATGATACACGCACAACCTAATGAACTGTCAGAAGATTTTATGGTTGTTCAGGTATATTATTTTGATATAATCAAGGATTTAATATACTACGGATTTACATATAAGGGAGAAAAGTATATTTACTTTACTTCTTCTGCTGGTCAAATTCGAACAAAGAAAACTGTATTCATTAAAGAATCAACATGGAAAAAATATGAAAAAACAATTATGTGTGGACTAACAATAGATGTCATTAATTCAAAAGGTGGTAATAATCCTAATAAGCATTTGGCATACACCGCATTAACCAACTCTGCTACAGATGCATGGGAAGAATTTGATATTGACAAGACGATTGTTATTGATGATTTTGAGACAAATGTGTTTGGAACATATGACTTGGTAGATGATGCAGACTATTCTATCAAGCGTGTATCAGATTATGTGCCAATTACTCATACCGATGGAGCTGGAATGATGTTACCTCATATGGGTAAAAACAGAATGGTTCGCCTACCTTGGGTAAAAGGACTACTTGGAAAATTTGATTATGTTCATTTTATAGAGGTTAATGGTTGTTCTTCTATCATCAAGGATATTTATGGAAAAGAACATGATATTATCGCAGAAGGCATTGAAATCATATTTACGAAATCACAATTCAAGATGTGGAAGTATTATGATTCATGGGAACAATACAAAGAGTATTATAAAAAATATCATTGTACTGCTGGATATACTAATCTTGAAGAGGATAGAATAAGAAATGCAAAAATCAATTATCAAATGCTTCAGACATTAACCGATATTACTGATGAGGAAATATTGGAAATTGCAAAACCATCTATCAATAAATTGCAAAATCTTTGTTCTTCTGTTGAGAACATTAAAGATGCATTTGGTATTACCCCTTATAATTTACATAAAAATTCGTTTCAAAAGTCTGTAGAGTTATATCATGACCTATTGAATGACGAATATGTAAAAACACAACTGAGGAATACTAAAGATAGCATGATAAAACAGTATAAGTCTGGAAAATTACAGATTTATGGAAAATATACTTTTTTACTTCCTGATTTTTATGCAGCTTGTCAATATTGGTTTCAGGGAATAAAAGACCCTAAAGGATTATTGGCTGACAAAGAAGTATTCTGTTGGTTATTTAGAAAATCAGATAAGTTGGATTGTTTGCGTTCTCCTCATCTTTACAAAGAACACGCAATAAGAAAAAATATTGCGTATTGTAAAAATAAACGTCAAAAACTTATAAGAGAATGGTTTGATACTGATGCCATTTATACCAGTTGCCATGACTTAATTAGTAAAATTCTTCAGTTTGATGTAGATGGAGATAAGTCTCTTGTGGTGTCTGACAGGAAATTTATTGAAGTCGCAGAAAGAAATATGAAAGGGATTGTTCCTTTGTATTATAATATGCGAAAAGCATCCCCCACTCTTCTAACATCTGAGAATATTTATAATGGATTGGTGGCTGCTTTTACAGGTGGAAATATTGGATTGTATAGTAATAATATTTCTAAAATTTGGAACAGTGAAGTATTTATTTCAGGAACACCAGAGGAAAAACAAGAAGCTATTGACCTTGTTAAACTACTTTGTATGGAAAATAACTTCGTCATTGATTATGCGAAAACTTTATATAAACCGCAACGTCCAAAAGATGTTCATGAAAAAATCATTGCTCATACCAAAGAGAATGTTCCTCATTTTTTCAAATATGCAAAGGATAAGGATGAAGTACAGGTTTCAAATATAAATGCAAGTTTTGTAAATAAGCTAAATAGCATTATCCCCAATCCGAGAATTAATTGTAGGTCATTAAAATTAGGAACTATAGATTATAAGTTGCTTATGCACAATCCCGATATTGAATGTCGTGTTGATTTTACTGATAGAGGAAAATTAATAAAGGAAAAGACTGACCCCTTGATTGTAAAATATTGTGAGTTGAGTAGTAAACATCATTTTCAAATCAATCTAAATTATAAAGAAAATCTTTCTCCTGATTTAATGAAACATTCTCAAATAGTACAGGATTTATTATATAAAAATATTTCAAATGAAATAAAAACAGCTTTATCTGAATTTGGATATAGTGAATCAGAAATAGCTGACATACTTGTAAAATATTTATACGGAATTAAGAAAAGTAAACACAAAGTTGCATTATGGTTATGTTATGGAAATATCATTTATGAAAATATAAAAGAAAATGGATGTAAAAATAATCATAAAAGTATTCAGTGTGCAGATTGCGGAGAATGGTTTGATGTGTTGACAAAAAATAATAATACTTGCAGATGTCCAGATTGTTATGAAGAATATAGAAAAAATCGTAAATTAGAGACTCAAAGAGCAAGAAGAAACAAAATGAAGTCGGGTCAAAAAATTTTATAAAAGTCTTACAATTAAGGTTATATGCCAAAATTAAGAATTTTTAAAAGCCCTTAAAACAAGGGCTTTTAAATTTTTTGAAATGTTCATTAGGGGGAAAACAAGCTAATTTGTGTAGTTTTTAAAATATTCCCATGAAATTTAGTAAGAAGGAGGTTATACCAATGGGTACAGTTAATAAAGAAAAGTTCACAAAAGAACGTCTTATTAAGCGTATTGCGGATGCAGAGCATAAAGATATTGCTCTTGTACGTTCTATATATAACTCTTTAGAAGATACTGTAGTTGAAGCACTTGCTTATGCTACACCTGAGACAGATGTTTCAGTAAAATTATTTGAAGGAATTACTCTTGAAAGTTCTCATGTTCCTGAGAAGGTTAAGAAAAATAACCTTACTGGAAAGAACATTACTGTTGCGGAACATATTAAAGTGAAAGCTAATATTACACGCAATTATCAGGAAAAGATTAATTCTTAATTTGTTATAAGCAGTTAAACTGTTTATATAAAACCACCTGTTGATTCTTGTGGTTACTTCTTACATTCATATTTAACCTTTCTTAATGAGGGTGTACATACACCCGACTTTGGCTCTATGGTATAAAGGCAATTATATCCGACTGTCTCTCGGAAGATTTGGGTTCGATTCCCAATAGAGTCGCTTATTGGAATGTAGTTCAACAAAAGTTGGATGATTTCGTTCCAATTATTCCCTTATAGCTCAGTTGGTAGAGCGTCTGGCTGTTAACCAGAATGTCACAGGTTCAAGTCCTGTTGGGGGAGCTTATAGGAAGTTGGTGTAATGGCAACACAACAGTCTCCAAAACTGCAAGTTTAGGGTTCGAATCCTTAACTTCCTGTTTTATGGGCGAGTGAGCAGAATTGGTATTGCAGCGGTCTGTAAAATCGTGGCTTCGGCATTGTAGGTTCAAGTCCTACCTCTCCCACTTATAGTGAAAGTATTTTAAAAGTAGAATATCCGAATTTATGAATAAGACAACGGAAGGTAGAGGTTCAAATCCTCTCTTTCACTAATTTGCTGGTGTGGTGGAATTGGCAGACACATTGGGTTTAAGCCCCAATTGCATATAGCAGTACGAGTTCAAATCTCGTCACCAGCATTGTGCTTCTCTACATAATGAGAACCTTTATTTTAGAGAGTGTGTGGTGTAATGGTAGCATACGTGATTTGGGGTCATGGGGAGCAGTTCAAATCTGACACATTCTATTTCTATTGCGGAATAAAGCAGCGGTTAGCTTACCAGTCTCATAAGCTGGGTGTCGTGAGTTCGAATCTCACTTCCGCATTAATAATGGTATAACTTTGCGGAGTTATAGCAGATGAAAACCTACTGCATTAAGGTAAGCAATGACCTTAATTATGGCTTCGTGGTCAAATGGTTAAGACACCACTCTTTCAAGGTGGGATTGATGGGTTCGATTCCCTCCGAAGTCATTATGGTGTATTTAGTTTAATGGTAAAACGCTAGATTGTGATTCTATGGTTGAGGGTTCAATTCCTTCAATACACCTTTTGGAGAGTAAATCTATATGGTATAGAGCCTGTCTGCTAAACAGTGCGTACCGAAAGGTATTTAGTTCGATTCTAATGCTTTCCGTATGGGATTGTAGTTCTAATGGGAGAATAACTGCTTTGCAAGCAGAAGGTTGTGGGTTCAAATCCCACCAGTTCCATTTTGGATGTGTAGCCAAGCGGTATGGCAACTGGCTTTTAACCAGTATATCGAAGGTTCAAGTCCTTTCACATCCATTATTGCTCCTATAGTGATAATGGCAGCACGTTTGACTTGTAATCAATTAGTCACAGTTCGAATCTGTGTGGGAGCTTATGCATTATTGGTCTAAAGGCTATGATTTCTGATTTCCAATCAGACGATATGGGTTCGATTCCCATATAATGCTTGTATCCGTATAGCTCAATGGAATTAGAGCATCGCTCTTCTAAAGCGGTTGTTTTCGGTTCGAATCCGAATACGGATGTTTATGGAAGTGTACTCAAACTGGTGAAGAGGTCTGTCCTGAAAACAGATAGGTCGGTGTGAATCGGCATAGGGGTTCGAATCCCTTCGCTTCCGCTATTAAAATTATGCAATGAAAGGACTGAGAAAATGAATCTAACAGATGAAATATCTAAACTTGGATTAACCTCTGAGCAGTATGAAGAGTGTGTCCAGTTAATTATTGATAAAAAAAACAATATCAATGATATTGATTGGCAAGAAATTTGCAATAAGTATAATTTACAAATTTCAGCAGATACACTTCGAAAGGCAAATGGAACAATTTTCGGTGGTGCTTTTGTTGCAGAATATTTCAATCAAAAAGAAGATACATCAGATGATGATGCTATTGCAAAAATGCAAAAGAATTTTAATTCTGAAACATCTATTAATAAAGATGGTACATATTCATCTAACAAGCTTTTGATTATGAATGAGGAAGATTCAAAAGACCCTTCATTCATTTTAAAGGCACATGGTTTTGATACTGCTTGTTGGAAAATTGTTAGTGCAAGAAATAATATTCGCCAAGTAATTAGTAAACAAGATGGTATTGTTACTTTGTATGCAAGTTTTATTACGGTAAAACCTATAGTAGATTTAACTCTGGAGCAGATAGATGCATTTTATAGTGAGTTGGTGAATAAATATACTTCTCCTATTGTTAAGGCTTTAAAACCTTCTCAGAGTGAATTAATGCTAGAAGTACCTATAGAAGATGTGCATTTTGGAAAATTAAGTATGTCTGAAGATGTTGCAGAACCATATAACTATAATTTGGCAAAAGAATGTGTAAATTCTGTTGTTGATAATATTATATCAAATGTTTCAGGAATGAAATTTGAAAAAATTATTTTTCCTGTTGGTTCTGATTTCTTTCATGTAGATAATGTAAATTGTACTACTACTGCTGGCACAAGACAGGATACAGATTTAAGTCCACAATTAATTTTCAAATATGGGTTGGAATGTTTAATTGAAAATATTCTTAAATTATCTCAACTTGCTCCAGTTGAAGTGTTTTGTATAAATGGAAACCATGATTTTCTTTCTTCATATCATGCAATCTGTTCTTTACAATGTTTCTTCCATAATAATGGAAATGTAATTGTTAATACAGATACATCGCCTAGAAAGTATATTGAATACGGAAATAATCTTATTGGATTTACTCATGGTGATAAAGAAAAGAAACGTATTGAAGGATTAATGCAGATTGAAGCCAGAGAAGCTTGGGGAAGGACTAAGTTTCATGAAATACATATGGGGCATTTACATAGTGAACACGTAAGAGAGGTAAATGGAATCATTATTAGAAATTTATCTTCTTTTACAGGAACAGATGCTTGGCATCATAATAGTGGTTATGTTGGTGCAGTTAAAAAGTGTCAGTGTTTTATTTGGGATAAAAATAAAGGTCTAAAAAATATTATAATGACAAATTTTGAGTAAGAGTGAATTTTTATATTCACTCTTATTTTTATGGAAAGGTGGTGTCGTAATGGGTAGACCTTCAAAAGCAATGAGCAAAAAACCTACGGTTACGACACTTCAATGTTGTAATTGTAAAACAGATTATGAAGAAACTGAATTTTATGATTCTAATAGTGTATTTTTTCAGGGTTCTGGAAAAATACCATATTGTAAAAATTGTATAAATGAAATTTATACGCATTATGTTGAGAAATATGCTTCAGAAGGTTGTGATTTCCCAGAGCAGAAAGCCATCAAGCGTTTATGCATGGGATTAAACATTTATTATAGTGATGCTATTTTTGATACTGCAAATAGAAATTCTCAGAATCAGCCTAATCAATCATTGGTTTCTTCATATTTTCAGTTGGTAAATTTACGACAATATCGAAAAAAGAATTATGATACTACTCTATTTGATTACGAAAAGAGTAATGCAGATGATGATAGTTCGTATAAAAAGACTGGTTCAAGAATCAATAAGAAAACCCGAAGATTTTGGGGAGAAGGATTTCCAGATGAAGATTATGAATTTCTTCAGGAGCAATATGATGATTGGACTACTCGACATGAGTGTAATACAAAAGCTCAAGAAGAAGTTTTTAAACAGATATGTTTTACTCAGCTTGAACTTTTAAAAGCAACTAAAGCAAAACAGGATACCAAGGATTTGACAGAGACATTTAGAAAACTGTTGGATACAGCAAAATTGCAACCAAAACAAAATTCTTCAGATACAATGTCTGACGCTCAAACATTTGGTACTTTGATTGATAAATGGGAAAATACTCGTCCTCTTCCAGAGATAGATGAACAACTACAAGATGTTGATAAAATCGGACTCTATATGGATGTATTTTTTAGAGGGCATCTCTCTAAGATGATGGGAATTAAAAATGCATTTTCCAATTTATATACAAAATTCATCAAAAAATATACGGTTAATAAACCCGAATATGATAGTGATGATAGTTCAGAAGTTATTTTTGATGCAATTTTTGGCAATCATGATTCTGAATAGGGGGTGTTGCTTATATGGCAGAAACATCCCGAAAAAAATCTGAAAAACAGATTATAAAAGAAAAAGCCCAACGATTAATGGAAGGAATTGCAATTTGGGCTTCATTTTACAGGTGTAATCCTCAAAGATTTGTAAAGGATTATTTGAATATAAATTTGAAATTATTTCAAAAGATATTGCTTTTTGAAATGATGCGTAACAACTATTTTATGTATGTAGCTGCCAGAGGACAAGGAAAAACATGGCTTACTGCCCTATTTTGTATAGTCCGATGTATTTTATTTCCTAAAACTAAAATATGTATAGCTTCTGCAACTAGACCACAGGCAAATGAAGTTTTGTCTAAAATCACAGATGATTTTATGAAAAACTATGGTTGGGGGTCTGAAAATTTAAAGAACGAAATTTCGTACAGTGTTGTTGGTAACAATAAAGCTGTTATTGAGTTTAAGAATGGTTCTTGGATAAAGGTTGTTACTGCTGCTGATAGTGGTCGTGGTAATCGTGCAAATATTCTGATTATTGATGAGTTCCGAATGGTTGATTTGGATACTATTAATACAGTTTTAAAAAGATTCTTAACTGCACCTAGACAGCCAAATTATTTAAACAATCCTAAGTATGCTCATTTGCTTGAGCGAAACAAAGAAATCTATATGAGTTCTGCATGGTATAAAAGTCATTGGAGTTTCGAAAAAGCAAAAGCATATGTAGTTAATACATTGGATGATAAGAAAAAATATTTTATTTGTGGACTACCATACCAAATTTCTATTATGGAAGGTTTGCTCTCAAGAGAACAGATTGAAGATGAAATGTCTGAAAGCGATTTTGATGAGACAAAGTTTTCTATGGAAATGGAATGTTTATGGTATGGAGATACAGATGGTGCTTTCTTTACATTTGATGATATTACTCAACGTAGGAAATTACAAACTGCTATATACCCACCAAGTATAACTGGTAATAGTAGATTGTTAAAAATTCCTGAATTACTTCCAAATGAAAGACGAATATTATCAGTTGACGTTGCGTTAATGGCATCAAAGAAAAACAAAAATGATGCCAGCTCTATTATTATCAATAGTGCCATTCCAACAAGTAACAATAATTATTTGTCAAATATTGTATTCCTTGAAAATCATGAAGGTTTAACAACTGATGAATTAGCGTTGATAGTTCGAAGATTATATCATCAATATAAATGTACTGATTTAGTTATTGATACAAACGGTGTTGGTCTTGGTGTATACGATGCTCTTGTTCAAGATATGTTAGACCATGAAACAGGTGAGCTGTATCCAGCATTATCTTGTTGTAATGATAAACTTATGGCAGAAAGATGTAAGGTTGAAAATGCTCCAAAGGTTATTTGGTCTATAAAAGCCAATGCTAATTTTAATAATGAAGCTTGTATTTTGTTAAGAAGTGGTTTCCAATTAGGAAAAATAAATCTTCTGGTTTCTGAATTTGAATCTGAAGAAATTTTAAAAGATAGAATTAAGGGATTTAATAAAATGCTTCCTTATGAACAGATGCAGTATAAAATGCCTTATGTCCAGACTACTCTTCTTGTGTATGAGTTAATTAATCTGGAGCATGAAATCAAGGGAACAAATATTAAAATCACAGAAAAAAGCGGTATGCGTAAGGATAGATATAGTTCTTTGGCATACAACTATTGGGTTCAATGTCAACTTGAAAGAGAGATGTTGAGGAAACCTAAGAGTGGATTTAATGCCGAAGAATATGCTAGTAAATTACGGAAATTAAATAAAAAGCCTAGAGCTTATTAAAGGAGGTGAGATATGCATGAGTAGAAAACGAAACAGAAATAAGTCTCAAAATTCTCAGAAAAAATATGCTTATGTTCCTGTGTATTCAAAAGCAGACTATGAAAAAGATGAACGTGATTTTTCTAAAAGCGAGAAAAATGGAAAAATAAATTGGAGTGCTTTTCAGCGTTTGATGTTAAGAGATTTGTGTACAAATTCACATATTATAGAAACAGGCTATATTGGTGAAGTAAAATTGGAAGATGCTGAATTGGCTCTAAAATACCCTAAACAGGGTTGGCGAATCTTATTGGCTATTTCTGAAGAACTTATGCATATTTCTCCACATTATTTTCGTTTAAATAGTCTTTATAGTAATATGGCATTATTTTGTTGGTGGATTGATTTATATGATGTCAAGGAAAATGCCAATATCACTACTATAAAAAAACTATATGGAAATTTAGCTGCAAAGCTTGAAACAATGAATCTAAAACATGAATTTGCTAAAATTATGAAGGTGATTCCTTATCAAGATATATATTGTGGTTTACTTGTTGAAAATCAAACTGATTTTTTTATTCAACAAATAAATTATAAAATATGTCGATTATATGAGGTTCAAGATGGATTATATAATTTTATTATTAATCTTTCTGCTATTCAACCTCAGAAGTTGTCAGCTTATCCTGATTACGTTCAAAAGGCTTATCTTGATTTTCAGGATGGAAAGTTGAGTAGCAATTGGTATTACCCACCAGCAGACAGGCAGATTTGTGTAAAATTGAATAGTCAGTGGACATATCCCTACCCTCTTCTTATTGGATTGGTTAGGGATATTTTAGATTTAGATGTTTATAAAAAACTCAAATTGCAATCTGCAAGAACTGATAACTATAAGGCAATTATGGTTAAAGTTCCAATTGATGAAACAACGGTTGACAAACCATTATTAACCCCAGACACTCTTGGAATTTTTGCGGAAATCAACAGAGAAAGTATGAGTGATGATATTGGTTTAATTCATACCCTTGGTTCTGATGGGAAAGCAATTAGTTTTAAGGACTCAAGCAATACCAGAAACAATGTTTCAGATGCTATTGATGAAATATACAATGCATCTGGAGAAACAAAAGAACTATTTAATGGTTCTTCTTCTGGTACAGCGGTTACATTTTCTGTGGAAAATGATTCTGGATTCATTTATGGATTATATCGTCAGTTTGAACGATGGATGAACAGATATATCAAACTGAGAAAATATAATAAGTCAACATTTAAGTTCTATTTTTATCTTTTAGATATAACGATATTTAATCGTGATAATGTATCAAAAAGATATAAAGAAGCTTGTACTCTTGGTGCGAATGTCATTGATAAATGGCTTGCTACTTTAGATATGACTCCTTCAAGAACTTTGGGGGCAAAAATTATTCACCAAGATATTTTTGATTTTTACAATAATTTTATCCCTCTCTCCTCTTCATATAATGGTGGAGAAGCTGGTAGACCTACTAATGAATCTCAAGGGAAAACTTTGGATGTTAGCGGAGAAGTAACTAAAAATCGTGATAGCAATAAAGATAGGTAGGAGGATATATGGCTGATTCAAAAATTAAAAAATCTGTATTATCCTTTCCTGTCATGTTTCAAAAAACTGAGGAAATTGAAAATTCAGATTGTCGATTTACAAAAGTAAAAATTTGGTTAATGCATCTTGGTCAGAATTATAACGGAAGTGATTTTGAAAAATCAGTTGTTGATAATGCGTTACCTACATTGGGATATATTCCTATTGTAGCGTTTATTGAAAACAATCGTTCTGGAGAACAGGACTGTTCTGACCATAGATATATTATCACAAAAGATGAAAAAGGTGTTCGTAGAAAATATCAGGGTGTTGCATATGGTGTAATTACTTCTGGTGCGGATAACAACGCTCATTATGAAGAAAGGCTTTGTGATGATGGAGAAACACGAACATTTTTAGTTGTTGATGGATTAGTTTGGAATATGTTCGAAGATAGCTCAAACATTATCAATAGAGATTTGATTAAATCACAATCAATGGAATTGTGGGATGATGGTTCATCTATAGAGGGCTATGAGGACGAAAATGGAATTTTTCATTTTACCAAATTTTCATTCAGAGCTGCTTGTATTTTAGGAAAAGATTATGAGCCAGCAATGATTAATTCAACTGTTGAAGTTCAATTCACTATTAGTGATTTTGTTAAGAATATCCAGAGTGAATTAAACGATAAATTTACAACTTTCACCAAATTGGTGAATGAGAAAAATAATAAAGGAGGTATTGGAACTATGCCAAATACAGACTTCACACAGACTGTTATGGAACAGTTTGCAGATATTTCCACTATGGTTAGTCAGGCTGAGACTATGAAGGATAGATGGGGGGATGAAGTACCTCGCTATTATCTCAGAGATATTCAGGATAACGAAGTAATTGTTGTTGATAGAGTAAACAATTATCAGTTTTATGGCTTCCCATTCACTATGAGTGGTGATAAGGCAACAATTGACTTTACCAAAGGAAATAGAAAGAAAACACAGTATGTCAACTATGAAGAAGGAGAAGTTGCTCCAGAAGGAAGCTTTGATTTTGGAACACACATTTCTGAAATTGAGAATGTTGCATACTCAAAAGTTACAGATGCGGAAGCAAAGGTAACAACTGCTGAGACAGCAAAAGCTGAAGCAGAGACAAATTATAGTCAGGTAAAAGCTGATTATGATGAATTAAAGCCTAAGTATGATGAATTTGTTCGTGCAGAACAGGCTAGAATTGACGATGAAATGGACAAGAAGAAAGATGCTGAATTTGCACGTTATGAAGCAGCACTTTCTGGAGATACAGAATTTGAATCTCTGAAATCATCTAAAGCAGATATGTCTTTAGAGGATATTGAAGGAAAATGTGCAATCTTATATGCAAGAAAAAATCTTGCACAGACAAATTATACAAAGTCTAACTCACAGGGCTTAACTGTTGGTGTTATGGATGATACAACTGGTGACGAAGGATATGTTTCTACAAAATATGGAAATATCCCTGTAAGTAGACGATAAAATCAAGGAGGTAATTGAATATGGCTATTTATACAGTATTTGAGTCTACAAATATGGCTTCTACTCACTATGCAGAAAGAATTTTTGATGCTGTTGCAACAACTGATGTAGAAAATGGTACTTTTGGATATTTAGATGGACTCGCAGATGGTGAAAGTAATATTTACAAATTTGTAGCTGGTACTAAAGAGGGTGAGCCTGTTGTAGTTGTTGACCAGCCAGCATGGGATGCTGATACTTGTCGTATTACAAATCAGAGAAAGGATAAGTTCATTAATGAAGCTGGTGTTCCTTTCAGAGTACGTGTTGTTAAGAAGAATGATGAGTTTGGTATTACGGCAGAGGGAATTACTGCTGAAACTAGAGAGAAGCTTAAAGAGAAAGCTTTTCTTACAATTGATTCTACTGGTAAGTTAGTAGCTTCTGAAACTACAACTTCTGGTGCAATCATGGAAGCAACTGTAGAGAGAAAACGTATCACAGGTGGTACTATTGCTACTGCTGCTCATAACTATGGATATTCCAGAACAATTTACGAAGCTAAAGTAAAAACATTAGCTTAATTTTGATGAAGGAGGAACAATAATATGCCTAGAACTAATTTTAGTGCTGAAGAGACAAAAGTATATGACCTTGCTCTTGATTTAGCAAGAGGTGAATTTTCTCTTCATGTTGATAAGGAAAAGGTTGGTCGTAAAGACCTTGAAGATTATTTAAGAAATAAAATCAACAATGACATTCTGAAAGGTGCATCACTTTATCAGGCTTATAGACGTAACAATATTGTTATGTTTGAAATTGTTGAGGAAATTACAAACGTAACAATCAGTGAGGATGTTCTTAACTCTCCTTTTATTGATGCTTTCGTTGAGATTAAAAACCGTTATCTTGGAGATAGAACAGCGTTTTATTCTGAGGGTGGACTGCTTTCAGTGGCTTCTTTTGCTGGTAATCACTGGGATACAAATAGACAGGCTGTAGACCTTGGAGAAGAAATTACACTTCCAAAAGAGTGGATTTTTATTCATGTTTACGAAGAGCTTGAAAGATTCTTACTGGGTATTACTACTCTTGAAAAGCTTACAGATAAGATTTATAAATCTATCAATAAGTATATTCAGGACAGACTGTATGTACAGTTCCAGAATGTAGCAAACGCAGTTCCAGCAGAGTTTTCTAAAAATGGTAACAGTGAAGAAGCTGTTGGTAGTCTTTGTGATTTAGTACAGGCTGCTGGTGGTTATGATTCACTTACTATTGCTGGTACTAAAGGTGCGTTAAGAAAACTTGCTGGTATTATTCCTGATAAGATGTTTGCAGACAGTCAGAGAGAAGCAAAGGCAAATACTGGTTCTATTGGTGATTGGGAAGGTAATAAGTTAATGATTATCCCTCAGACACTTAAATCTGGTACATTTGAGCTTGCTCTTGATGATACTAAACTGTTTATTATGGGTGGAGATGTTAAACCTATTAAGTTAGAGTTTATCGGTGATACTCGTAGTGATATGGATACTACAGGAAAGAAATACAATGATATGACTGTTGATGTTCAGTTGCAGACTCTTATGGGTATTGGTCTGATGCTTCCACAGTATTTTGGAGTATTTACATTTGCTTAAAAGCTATTAAGGTTATACGCTGTATGTAAGAAGAAAGGAGATTTAGTATGCCAAGAACTAAAGCTACAACTAAGTCTGCTGTTGAGTCAGATGCTACAAAGGTGGCATCTGACAATTCTTCAGTAGATGAAGTTAAAACAACCACAAAAGAAACAAAAAAGGTAGAACCTTTACGTGATTCAGATGAAATTGAAGTTGTATCTCTTATTTCAAATGTTTCATATAAGGATAATCGTACAAACGATATGTACGAATGGGATGAAGTTGGTCATACAGAACTTATGACTGTCGAAACTATTAAAAATATGTGGAGAAATCATAAGGGTTATTTCAGAAATCTTTGGTTAAAACCAATGGATGATAGAATTATCAATCAGTTTGGTTTAACAAAAACTTACGAAAAATATGAGTATTTGATGGATGAATCCAATTATACCAGAGATAAAATCAATGAAGTAATTGCTTCTATTGATGCTACTCCTAACGGACTGAAATTTGCAATCTGCAATAAGATTAAGGATTTGGTTGTAAGTGGAGATGTTGCTGATGTAACAGTGATTAAGGCACTTGAAAAACATCTGGATATTGACCTGATTTCTTTTATTTAAGTAAGAAAAGGGGTGAATAATCATGCCTACTCCATATGAAAAAATATATGAGAATCTTTTACCTAAGTTCAAGAGTTATGAAATCCCTCTTATGACCGAAAAAGAGGTTAAGGAATATTTGCATGATTATTTTATTCCAGCGATTTCAAGATTTCATATTTGTCGAAAAGATTTAAACGATAGAGATGATACTAAAGAGCAATTTAATTCAGAATTATCTGACACAGAAATTGAGATTCTTAGTAATTATGTACTCTTGGAATATATTGATTCTACTTATGTTCGTACCCCAACTTTGTTAAAAGTCAATTTAAGCTCAAGTGATTTCAACGCTTTCTCACCAGCAAATATGTTGGATAAATTGATGGCAATGCACAAAACTTATTTGGCTGAAAACGAAACACTACTCTCCCGCTATGCTTGGATGAGTGCAAAAGAAAATGGTGTTTCGTTTGGTGGATATAAGAAGGATAAATTAAAACCATAATAAATTTGAAAGGTGGTGGCATCGTTGAAATGTTTGGATAGATTTGTAGCCAAAATGGAACGTGATGGCGGTTCATTAAGGAACGAAAATATCAACAATAGCAAACAGTTATTGGAAGCTACATTTGCTGATGATGCTGCTTGTGCTGTTGGAATTTATTTTTGGGAATTAGGACTAAAATCTTACGAAGAAAAAGAACAGATAAAGGTAAGATTTTATGATAGGAAATTTTCTAATGCTAATGGTATTACAATGAAGTTTCAGACTTTGATTGATACTCCTGTAATTGTTGGAGATATTGTTTATGATTCTGTATCTGATGAATATTGGATATGCACAGAGTCTTTTAATATTGACACAATTCATTGGCAAGGAAGATTTACATTTTGTAATTGGATTTTAAGGTGGCAAAACAAATTTGGGGATATTTTGGAATATCCATGTACAGATATAAATGCTACTCAATACAACTCTGGAGAACAATCAAATAAACAGTTTACGGTTGGTTCATCTCAACATATGTTGACATTACCTTGTGATGAGAATACGGTAGGTCTAAGCAGTCCTCAAAGATTCTTTTTGGATAAAAATAAAGAAAGTCCTACATCATTTATCATTACTCAAAATGACTCAACCAGTTATAACTATGGCAAAAAGGGATTGGTAAAACTGACTGTTATGGAATATGCCAGTAATTCTAAAACTGATAGGATTGATTTAGGTATTTGTGATTATATTGATAAATCTGATATAAAGTCAGATAATTCAGATAATTCGTTCATTTCTAAATCCGTCATTATATATGACACTACGGTTATTAAATCTGGCGGTGATGCACAAACTTTTATAGGTAAATTCTACGATGATAAAGGAAATGAAATTATAGACATTTCATGTAAATGGGATATTGTCTGTGATTTTAAAGATGCTTTGGAGGTAAGTAAGTCTGATAATCAGATAACTATTGGCATTGATAATGACCAATATGTTGATGAAGATATTAAGTTAGTTTTGTCTGACGAAGATGGAAACTACTCTTCTACTTTGATTGTCAGAATTGAATCATTGTTGTAATGGCAAATAGTTCAATTATCAAAAGGGCAAAAAATAAAATCATCAAGGAATTTATTAAGGATAAAGATATTGTGCAAGCCATTAACAGTTCCGAAATTACATCTCCTGAAAAGCTAAAGGGAACACATATATTTGATTATCACCAAAATCCAAATACAATTAATACTGTTCAAACATTTATCACTGTTCAAGTACATATTCCACAATCTTATACTGAAAAAGTCTATATATATCCTACTATTGAAATTTGGATTATTTCACATGAAAAACATATGATTGTTGATAACATTCCTAAAATTACTGAAAACAGAAATGATTATTTGTCAGAGCTGATTGATGCGAAGTTAAATGGTCGTAATGATTTTGGTATTGGAGAGTTACAATTAGCTTCTAATGTGGAAGGTTCATACCAACAGGATTATGTATATAGAAAAATGGTATTCACAACTAAAGATGTGAATGATTCTTTGTGTGACAAAGATGATTGAGAGGTGTGAATATGGTTGAATTTGATGAATTAAAAATATATCGTGGGAGCGATATTCAAATTACTCCCAAAATAATTGTGACTCAACCTACACTTGACCAAATTGAAAAATTTGGTGAAAGACGATATTTCAGTGCGGTACATACACTTGTCAGTGTTGGTGCTGATATGAAATGGCAGTTGTGGGATATGGGGAAAGATTATACTAAAATTAATGATTATGATTTGTTTACTACTCTGCTTTGGCAAATGGTAGCAAGTAAAAAAACTGTATATAAAGAACTGACTGAACATCCTGAAAAATATCAGAATGAACTTTCTTCTATTTCAGAAGAAGATTTGCAAGAAATGTTGATTAATCCTTTAGAATTGGTTTTAAAGGATGTTGACTTAGCAAATTTTTCATTGTGTAAATTAAAGGATAGTGAAGAAAGAATTTTATATGATAGTAATAATGACATCACAATTGACAGATGTATTTATTCTCAAATTGTTGATGTTGTTCGAAAAATTCATGGATTCAAAAGAAATAATCAAAAGCCAGCAAATGAACGTACGAAAATGGATTTGATTGAAGATGCAAGAGATGAAGCTTTTGCAGCTATGCAAAGACCTTATAAAAGTGTTTTAAAACCTTTAGTATCTTCTTTGACTGTCAAGTGCAATCAATGTGGTGATGATAGAATTTGGAACATGAAGATAAATATGTTTTTTGACAACATAAAAAGAGTTAATAAAATTCAGGATGCAGAGTTACTTTTGCAAGGTGCATATTCTGGATTTGCCAGTCTAAAAGGAATCGACAAATCTCGATTAGATTGGACTGGAGATATTTGAACCTAAGTAGGTTCTATTTTTTTTTGCAAAAATTTAGAAAAATGGAGGAAAACAAAATGGCTGATTTTAATAAAAATGAGTTGATTCTGGACAGAGTTCGTTCTTTAGTTACACATGATATTGCAACTGGAAAATTACTTTTCAGATTAACTTCTCTTGAAGAGCCTTCTCTTCAGTGTACTGCTGAAGGAGAAGAGGTTACTGATGCTATTGGTGCAGTAATTACAACTTTATATCGTGCAAAGAAAGCTACTTTCTCTGCTACAAACTCTCTGATTTCTCTTGACCTTGCTGCTCATCAGTATGGTACTGAAAAGAAGGTTGCTTCATCAACTTCTAAGATTGTTGATTGGACTTATGAGATTCTTACAGTTTCAGAAGGAAAGGTTACTTTAAAAAATGAACCTATCAAAGAAAACGATACTTCAACATTAAAATATGTTTATAGTGTTGTAGGCGGTGAAATTGGAACTGCATATACTGCTGCTGCTACAGCACCAACAAAAGAAAATGATGTTACATTTAGCATTAGTGGTAAAGAAATTACACTTCCATCTGGATTAAACGGAAGTAAGGTGTATGTAGAGTATCAGTATGAAACAGAAAAGGCAATTGAAATTGTCAACAAAGCTTCTGAGTTCCCGAAAGCTTGTAGTCTTGTTATTTACGCTTACTTTAGAGATAAGTGTGATGAAAACACTGTATATTCTGGAAAGATTATTTGTCCTAGAGCAAAGCTTAATCCAGAACAGGTTGAACTTGCCCTTACCTCAACAGGTAAACACGCATTTGAGTTTACTATGATGAAAGATTACTGTTCAGATGAAGGTGAAGATAAGCTCTTTACAATCATTGTTGCACAGGACTAATTTTTCATAAAAGATAGGGTGTAGTGACTTTTGCTCCTATGCCCTATTTTAACTGGAGGTAATTGTAATGGCAGAAAATATTAATGCAAATTGTATGATATGCGGAAAAGGTTATCATATGTGTCTTTCTTGCAAAGATATGGTGAGATTAAGACCTTGGCAACTTCATACAGATACATCTGAGCATTACAAAATCTACCAGATTTTGCATGGACATACTACAGGTGTATATAGTGATAAAGAAGCAAAAGAAAAACTACAGTTAGTTGATTTATCTGATGTTGATACCTTTAGACCAGAGGTGAAGGCTGCAATCCATAAAATTATGGATTATGTTGAACAATCTATTTTAGAAGAAAATACGGTTGACGAAGAAAAGCCTAAAAAAGCAGTTCGAAAGAGAAAGTCTGCTAACGTAGTGGAAACAGAAAAAGATACTGTTCCCACTTTAAATGATTAAGTGTGAATAGTGTTTAGTTGAAAAATAATAAAAGGAAAATATTATTCACATTTTGTGTTTTAGTGTTTTCCTTTTTTTTTACGGAAAGGTGAATATATGAAATCAAAAAGTGCTATTACTGGAAAGTATTATGAAGATGAAAACCATGTATTCTTCAGAAATACTTTACAATCGGCATTTTACTGTTTTCATGGGGCTACTTTAGTTGATATTTTTGTAGATGATAAAATGCATTTTGTTTTTGTATTCACTAAAGCAGACCATGAACGATTAAAACTTTTGTGGAAAAATAGCCAGATTCAGAAAGAAGATAATGAACGAGGGTAAAAAATTTGAGTTAGCTTTTAAAAATTCTGTTCCTGAAAATGTATATTACTTTAGGATACCAGACCCAGCAGAAAGCTTCTCTTCTATTAAAACTGGATTGAGATTCACAATACAAAATCCTTGTGATATTTTTCTTTATAATCCAGATACCAAAACTATGTATGCATTGGAATTAAAAAGCACACAGAATACTTCTATCTCTTATTGGAGGGAAGATTTTGAGGATAAAAGTAAAAAGCAAACTTTTATGATTAGAAAAAATCAGATTCAAGGATTGCAAAAAATTAATCGTTTTTCGATAGTGTCTGGATTTATATATAATTTCAGATATACCAATCATACATATTTTCAGTCTATTTCAGATTTTCTTGAAATGACAAAAGATTCCACAAAAAAAAGTTTTAATGAAGCCGATGTATTTAAAAATAAAGGGGTCAGAATTGACCAACAATTGATGAGAAGTAACTATAAATATGATGTAGAGAAATTTATGTCAGAGATTCATATGTAGGAGGTAATTCTATGATTACAAAGAATGTTAAAACAGGTGCATACACTTATAAAAACGAAAGTATTCCTTTTAATTTTTACACCGAACTTCGTGCGGTAGATAAGATTAAATTTATCAATGCGGTTTGTGATATTTTGATTGATACAAATTATTATTCAGTTATTCGTGATTTGGTATTTGATTTTCAGATTGTCAATGTCTTTACAGATGTTGTTGTTCCTGAGCTTCAGGATTCACCAAGTCCAATTAGTATTATTGAGGAATTTCTGGATGATACAAATATTGTAGAAATTGTTAAAGCAAATGTTGATAAAAAGCTAATTGCTGAATTAGAGAAGGCAGTTGATGAAAATATTGAGTATCGTACAGGTATTCACAAGAATACTCTGGAAGATGCTTTAACATCATTACTTCATACGGTAGAACAGAAAATTAACGATGTTGATACTGAAGGTATGATGGAAATGGCAATGAAATTAAATAGTATTTCTGATGAGCTTACTCCTGAGAGAATATTACAGGCTTATTCAGAAACAGATATGTTTAAGAATAGAATTTATGAAAAAGAACAGGAAAGACAGAATCATGATGCAGCAATTAAAAAGGCTGCCACAAAATAAGGAGTGATATAAATGACTTTTGATTCAATTGATGCACTTAAAAGTTACATTTTATCACGTATGCAACCAGCAATTCAAAAAGCACAAGAACAGGTTTATCAGGTTATTGATAGATTTGTTAAAGAATACTATGCAGAATTTTCTCCTGAAGTTTACGAAAGAACATATCAATTGTATAGGTCTTTGGTAAAATCAGATATTAAATCTACAGGTAATGGATATGAAGCTTGTGTTTATTTTGATATTGGTGCTTTAGATTATGCTATGAAAACTATTGGTGGTGTTACTGTACCAAACAAAGGTTGGTCAGAAGAGAAAACACTTACTGCTGCTGCTCATGGTTCTCATGGAGGATATGCAAGTGGTACTGCCATTTGGGATGAACCGATTGGTATTCTTAGTTCTGAAGCATACAATATTTTAAAACGTATGCTTATTGATGCTGGTATTCCTTTAGCGTAAATTCTATAGAAGGGAGATGATTCAATGGCAAGAAGAAAAGGTCGAGAGACATTCAGAAAAGTGATTACTTCACCAGAACTGATTGCTCAAATAAATCCAAAAAATCAACAGTTGGCTGATAGATTTTTAAAAAATTTTGCCACCAAACGCTCTCCTAATTCTGTAATTAGTTATCGTTCAAACTTAAATATCTTTATGTGTTGGAACATTCTTTGGAATGAGAATAAGTTTTTTGTAGATATAAAGAAATATGAATTAATGGATTTCTTTGATTTTTGTGTTACTGAGCTGAAATGGGGTTCAAATCGTTATGCTCAAATGCATAGTTGTTTATCAAGCTTTAGTACATGGATTGAAAATATTTACGATGAAAAATATCCAACATTTAGGAATTTACTTCCTAAGATTGAAAAACTGCCAAAAGAAGCAGTTAGAAAGAAATCTGTATTTAAAAAAGAAGAATTGGACAAGCTAATGGATTGGCTTGGCGAACAGGGTAAAGTCAACGAACAATGTTTGTTGGCTTTAATTATGTCCTCTGGTTCAAGAGCAAGTGAATTATTACGATTCACTACAGATATGATTGACGAAAATCATACTGCTTTTGAAGGATTGTTTCTGGAAACTACAGAGGATGTTCGTGTTAAAGGTCGTGGAGTAAACGGAAAGTATATTCCTCGATACTTAATTAAGGATATTTTTCTTCCTTATTATAAACAGTGGCTTCCAGTTAGAGAACAGATTATGAAAGAAACTGGAAAAGACCATAATTTTATATTTATTCGTCCTGACGGAGAACCAGCATTGATTTCAACTATTCGTAGTTGGATGGAAAAATGGGATGATGTTCTTGATAAACATTGGTATCCTCATGCTGGTAGACATTTCTGGACTACATATCTTCTGAGTATTGGTCTTGAAAAAGAACTTATTCAGGAATTACAGAAATGGTCAAGTGATGCTTTGGTTGACATTTATAATGATGCAACTGCCAAAGATAGAAAATGGAAAAATCTTGATAAGTTGAAAGCAGCTTTAGAAGAAGAATCTTTTAAAGCTGAACTTGATGAGATTGAAAATGGCGATATGGAGTAAATCCATATCGCTTTTTATTTTGAACATTATCGCACCTTTGGTGGTGCGTTTTTTAATGCACCAGAAAGGAGTGATTACATAGATGGCTGAAGAATTTAAAGTCTTACTTGGTGCTGAACTCAAGTCTGGAGAACTTGATGCCATAAAAAGCCAAATAAATAATTTACAGACAAATCCTATTAAATTAAAGATTGATACACAAAATGTACAATCTCAGATTAATGGTATAAAAAAGCAGATTCAAAGTTTGAGTAATATCAAAATCACTTTAAATGGTGGTTCGGGCGGTAATGCTGGAGGTATTCAAAGAACTGTTGCTGAAGTAAATAGAGCTTACAGTGATTTAATGAATTTGCAAAAAAGAATTAGTTCTATCCGTATTCAAATGGGTGGGTTAGATGGAACAAAAAATACTCGTCAGATTACAGAATTAAGTGGTCAATTAAATCGTTTGATGGCAGATTACAATAATTTATATCAAACATTTAATAGAAACTTTTCTACTGACCAACTTGATAATTTGAATCGGGCTTTTGAAACAACCAATAATAAAATTACTGTTTTAGATGCAAAAATGGCAGATACTTCTGCTATTAAATCGCAAGAAGCTGCTTATAAAGAGTTGCTTGCAGTTTCAAAGCAAATCAGCAATATAGAACTAAAAATTGGTGGATTGAAAAGTATTGGAGGACATAGTAATGAAATTGCCGAATTGGAAAGTCAATTACAGCTTCTTCAATCAACTTATCAGAATTTAGCCACTTCTTTTCAAGGTCAGTTATCTCCTACCCAATTAACTAATCTTGGAAACATTATATACGATACCAGAAACAAGCTTGCTCAATTAGATGCTAAAGTAGCTGATACAAAAGCAAAATTGGCTAGTGATATTCAGGTAAAAGTAAACACTGGTTCTTTTGATAAACAGTTGACTACGCTTGAAACTAATTTTAATAAGTTAAGTACATCTGGAAAAAGTGTTATTACAGATATAGATGCAGTAAGACAAGCTTTGAGTAATATGAAATCTGCTGTAGCCAGTGGGGATATGCAAGGTTTAATAACTTCATATCAACAATATCAAACTGCATTAAAATCTACTACTAACCAAGTGGATATTATGATTCAGAAAGAAAGAGAATTGGCAAATTCTGAGAAATTAGCATCTGCTAAGACTGCTCTTTCTTCACAAATGGATGTTTGGTTAAGAGAAAACTCTGCTGCTGCTAGTCAGTTTGGTACTCAAATTGACCAATTGAAAGTACGGTTACAATCTTGTGATGCTACATCTTTTGGTAGTATTAAAGCTGAATTTCAAGAAATAACTAGACAAGCTGAATTGGCTGGAAAAGCTACATTAACATTTGGTGATAGATTAAAAAATCAGTTATCTAAATTAGGAACGTATTTCTCTGCAACAATGATGATTACACAGACAATCCGAGGATTACGTTCTATGTATGATAATGTTGTAGATGTCGATACCGCTATGACTGGTTTATATCGTGTTACTGATTTAAGTGCAAATCAATATAGTGCTTTATATGACCAGATGATTTCATCTGCAAAAGAATACGGTGCGACATTATCAGATATTATTACTTCTACTGCCGATTGGGTAAGACTTGGTTTTAATGCTGGTGATGCGGAAAGACTTTCTGAAATTACAGCTATGTATCAACACGTTACCGATTTGGATAACGCTACTGCTGTAGAAAACTTAGTAACTGCATATAAGGGTTATCAAGACCAATTAATGAATATGTTTAATGGCGATTCCACAAAAGCTATTGAATATGTTGCAGATATTTTCGACAAACTTGGTAATGAGTACGCTGTTACTGCTGCTGATGTTGGTAGTGCATTAACCAAATGTGCTTCTGCTATGGAAGTTGCTGGAAACTCTATTCAAGAAACTTCTGCTATGGCAACAGGTATTACTGAAGTAACGCAAAATGCAGACAAAGCTGGTAGTGCATTAAAAATCTTATCCATGAGATTAAGAGGTACAGAAGCAAAAGACCTTGAAGAATTAGGTGAAGATACTGATGGTTTGATTTCAAACACAGGTAAACTTCGTGATACTATTCAAGATTTATCAAATGTAGATATTATGACTGACAATGGTGATTTTAAATCTACATATGAAATCATGGATGGTATTTATGAAGAATGGAAAGAAATGCGTGATACAGACAAGGCTTCTTTGCTTGAAACTATTGCTGGTAAAAATAGAGCTTCTGAAGTTGCTGCCTTGTTAAATAACTGGGAACAGGTACGTTCTGCTATGCAAGCTGCCACAGATGCAGAAGGAACTGCTTCTGCTGAGAACGAAAAGTATATGCAGAGTTTACAAGGACATCTGGATACTTTAACTGCTGCTTGGCAAGCGTTATCAAATAGTTTCTTATCATCCGATTTTCTGTCTGGGTCTTTGGAAGGATTAACTTCTTTTCTGAGTGGACTTGATGCGGTTATCAATAAAGTTGGAGTATTACCTACATTAATTGGTGGGATTACTGCTGCTCTTTCTGTAAAAAATGTTGGTATCTTTAAGACAATTGAAGATGAAGCTTCTGCTTCTGGATTACGTATTACTAATATTTTCTCACAGGTTTTTGCTGCATTAAAAACTAATTCTACATTTTCTTTTGGAACAGAGTTTAATGCTCAGTTACAAAATGATATTGCTTGTATTAATAATTTTAAAGCTGCGGTTGCAAGTGGAACTCCACCCGTAGAAGCTTTAAAGAATTGCCTTTTAACCGCAAGTCAATCTGCGGTTGAATATGCTACAAGTATGGAAGCAAGTTCGTTGTCAACAGATGAATTTGCTACAAAGCAGAAAATGGCTGCGGTAACTGCAAAAGCACAGTCTAAATCGTTGGTTACTGCGAAAGCTTTAATCAATGATTATAATAATCAGTGTAGAAATTCTGGTTTAGCTCAAACTGATTTCTTAAAAGCAGTTGGTCAGTCAAATTCTGGTTTGGCAAAATATCTTTCTGGTTTGAATGGTGCGAAGGGTTCTCTTGCTGGTTATGTTACTTCATTGGTTGGTGCAAAAGCAGCTTCTATCGCTTTACAGGCAGCAACAATGGCATTGAATGTGGCTATTACAATGGGAATTTCTATGGCTATTTCTGGACTTATTTCAATGATAAGTAAATGGGTTAATGCAGAAAAAGAAGCCAGAGATGCTGCTCTTGAAACAGGAAATGCTGCAAAAGATTCTGCTTCGGATATAATTGAACTTTATAATGCTTATTCTACTGCCAATGCAGCATATGAATCTAATAGTGGTTCTAAACAAAATTTGGAATCTGCTACAGATTCATTACTTTCTGCTTTGGGTGTTGAAGAATCTCAGATACAGAAACTTAAAGAAGAATATGGTGGACTTGATGAAGCAATTAATCAGGTAACTATGGATTCTTTGAAAGATAAATTATCTGAACTTACTTCTGGTTATCAGGCATCTATTGATAAATTACTTGACACAACTAAAGATGGTTGGTTTTCATCTTTTAGTATGTTGGATTTTTATGATGGCGATAATACTAAGAAATTTGCTTCTGTTTTAGAAAAAGCTGGACTTATTGATAGTGGTTCTTACGGTTCAAAAGGCGGTTCAATTTATTTAGGAGACAATTCTTCAATAGAAGGTGTTATTGAAATGTATCAAAAGCTTATTGATATGAGAGAAGCTTTTGAAAATGCAATAGCAAATGGAGAAATTGATAGACCAGAATTAGTTCAATCTGATTTGTATAAATCTATTAATGATAAAATTAATTCATTTGAAAATGAATATAAAGATACATTAGATTACATTAATAAAATTAATGATGTTGCAGCACAGTTACAATATATGAATATTGTTAAGACAGATGGTGTTCCACAATCAAAGGAACAGTTTGATGCTTTGAAAAAATCTATGGCTGATACTGCTGCTGAAAATAAAAATTTTGTTGGTTCTCAGGAACAAATCAATGATGCCATAACTAATACTCTTTCTGACATTCCAGAATTATCTCAATTTTTTAATGATGTTGGAGATAGTGCTGAAAATGCCACGAAAGCTACAAAAGAACAATTAGAGTCTTTAAAAAGTACATTTCAGAGTAATGATATATCTGATTGGTTTGATTCTCTTTCAGATGATGATAAACAATTAATATATGAAATAAGTGTAAAATCTGACGATACAACTTTATGGACATTATCTAAATGGAAACAAGAACTTTCAGATATGTCTGTTGCTGGAAAAACATCCGAAGAGTCATTACAATCATTTTACGATGTAATGAATAATACTGAAGATGGTAATTTTTCAGATAAAGTAAATGACTATTTGGATAAAGTTCAATCTTTAAAGGATGCCCTGACTAAAATAGATACAGGTGAACTTACTGATACGGAAAAGGTGAGTCTTGCTTTAGATTTTCCTGAATTGGCTGGACATACAGGGGATATAGATTCATTAAGAGCTGCTATCGCTTCCTTAATTGACACTTCTAATCAAGGTATAAATGAGGAAATTGATAGTCAGATAAAGGCTCTTGGTGGTGATGGTACTGCTGCTGCCAGTGCATTAGAAAGTCTCAGAGAGATGCTAAATGCAATTGGTAATACAAGCGGTTGGAATTTTGATATAGATGCTGAAATTGAAAAATTCAATAATTTATACGATGCTATGAAAGAATCTGTTTCTGGAACAGGTTTGAGTACAGAAGGTATTAAAAATGTTGAAGCAATGTTTTCTGGTTTAAAAGGGTATGACCCTTCTGTATTGTTTGAGCGTACAGAGCATGGTATTCATTTGAATACTACTGCCCTTCGTGCTTTGCAGTCACAGTATGAGTCCACTACTAAATTAGGAATACAGGAAAGATTACAGGATTTAAAACAAGAATATAATGACAGTGCAAAAGCTGTTGAGGGTCTTACAAAGGGTACAGAAGCTTATAATAAAGCTTTGTCTGATAAGGGATTAAGAAGTACAGATGATATTCTTGCTGACATTGAGAATGTTCAGACACTTGCAGCACAATATGAAGGATTAACTTCTGCTTATAATAAATGGGTTATGGCTCAGTCTGCTGGTGAAGAGGGTGATATGTATGATAATATCACTGGTTCTTTGGAAGATATTAAAAAGCTGTATGATGATGGTCTTGTAGGTACAAATGCATTTAGAAGTGCTGTACAGATGATGACTAATGAAGATTTATCAACTGCCAATATTGATAAACTTATTTCTGTATATGAATCTGGTTATCCTACTATGCAGAGATATTTCCAAGATAGCTCCGATGGATGTATCAATTTCTTAAAGGATGTTGAGAGTTTAAATTCTGAATGGGCACATATGAACTCAGATGGTTCATGGGATATTAATTTTGGTATTGGTAATGATGAAGAAATAGCAAAAGCAATATCTGATATGACAGGATTGCAAATGTCAACAGAAGAAGTTCAAATTCTGATGAGAAAACTTTCTGATTATGGTTTTGATATTAAACTCGATTCCGCATACACATCTGTAGATGAGTTGAAATCCAAAATCGAAGAAACAGAAGGTAAATTAAAAGAGTTAGGACAAGAACCTGTTGATATTGATGTCAATGCTACTGATGCAGAAGCAGAACTTGAAAAGGCAAAAGGAAAAATTCAGGAAATCAACGACAGCGATGCCAGTGTGGAGGTAAAAACTGCTCAGTTGGATGATGCCTATGCAAAGATTGATGTTTTAGTAGCAAAGGTTAATCAACCAGCATTTATGACAATTGATGCATCTCAAGTAGATTCTGAATTACAAGGTTCTCTTGGTACATTACAGGAATATCAAAATGCTGTAAATAATCTTAATGCTTTACAAATTAAAGGTGCTGACACATCTGAAATTGAAGCTGCTAAAGGTAAGGTTGATGAGCTTGCTGGTAAAATTAAAGATTTGCCAGCAGAAACAAAAACAAAAATTGGTCTTGAAGCAGATGATAGTGTTGAGGATATAAAATCAAAAATATCTAGTGGAGATGTAAAAATCCCTGTATCTGCCGATACTTCTCAGGCAGAGACAGAAATTTCATCTATTAATGGACAAGATGTAAAAGTAAATGTTACAACTTCTGGAAACGAAGCTATTGATAATTTGAAATCAGCTATTGATGGTATCAAAGATAAGAATGTGACTATTACCGCTACTGCTGTTGGCAAAGATTCTATCGAAGGTTTAAAAACAGCAACAACAAATTTAACAAATAAAAATGTAACTGCCACCGCTACTCCTGTCGGCAAAGATGGTGTAGATGCACTGAAAAAATCTATAGACAGTTTATATAATAGAACTGTTACTTCTACTGCAAAAGTAGTTGGCACAAATTTAGTTGTAGCATTAAAAACTGCGATTGACAATTTATATAACAAAACGGTTTCTGTTGGTGCAAATGTTTTTGGTACTGCTGCGGTTCGTTCATTAAAGTCTGCTATTGATTCATTATATAGCAAAACTGTTACCGCTACTACTGTCACAAAAAAGGTGGCTGGTGTAGATGGAACAGCTCATGCAAATGGTACTGCTTTTGCTCAAGGTGATTGGGGTACAAAAGAAAATGGTGTTGCTTTAGGTGGTGAACTTGGTCAGGAATTAGTTGTAAGAAATGGTAAATTCTTTACAATTGGTGATAAATCTGCTGAGTTTTTTAAATATCAAAAAGGTGACATTATTTTTAATGCAGCCCAAACAAAAGAAATTTTCGAAAAAGGAAAAATAACTCATGGTACTGGTAGAGGAAAAGCTTTAGCTGAAGGTACTGCTTTCTCAAGTGGTTCTGGTAGATTTACCAGTGGTGGAAAGACTAAACATACTACATCTGGCGGTGGCGGTGGTGGTAGAGGTAGTTCCAAATCTGGCGGTGGTTCTTCGGGTGGAAAATCAAGTAGTTCATCTTCTTCATCTTCAAAAGATGATAAAGAAACATTTGATTGGATTGAGATTGCTATTGATAGATTGGAACGTGCTATTTCACGTTTAGATTTAAAGGCAAGTAGCGTATATAAATCTTGGGGTACTCGTAATTCTGCATTGAAAAGTCAGATTTCTGAAATTGGTAATGAAATAGATTTGCAGTCGAAAGGTTACAATAGATATATTCAACAGGCAAAATCTGTTGGATTATCTGCGGATTGGGCTAAAAAAGTACGTGAAGGCAAAGTTGATATTGATACTATTTCAGATAAAAACTTACAAGATAAAATTAAAGAATATCAGGAATGGTATGAAAAGGCTTTGGATTGTAAAGATGCCATTGAGGAATTAAAAGAGACACAAGCAGAATTATACAAAACTGCTTTTGACAATGTAGCAACCAAATATGAAGGCATACTTGGTGTTATTGACCATGAAAAGAGTATGTTGGATGAGTATATAAGTCAATCAGAAGCAAAAGGATATATTACAAGTGCTAATTATTATAAAGCACAGATTAGTGCGGAAAAGAAAAATATCAAAGAACTTCAAAATGAAAAAGCCAACTTACTTACTGCCCTTCAGAATGGTGTGAATAGTGGAACTATTAAACAGGGTTCTGAAGCATGGTATGAAATGGTAAATCAAATTGATGAAGTTACTTTATCTATTGAACAGGCAAATACAACTGTTCTTGAACTGAATAAATCTATCAGAGAAGTTGATTGGCAAGTATTTGACCTTCTTCAAGAACGTATTTCTTATATCACAACCGAAGCAGATTTCTTAATCAATTTGATGGAGAATGATAAACTTTATGATGATAAAGGACAACTGACGAATGAAGGAAAATCAACTATGGGTCTACATGGTGTAAATTACAATGTGTATATGGCTCAAGCTGATAAGTATGCTCAAGAAATAGCAAAAATAGATAAAGACCTTGCAAAAGACCCATATAATCAAGACCTTGCTCAACGTAGACAGGAGCTTCTTGAATTGCAACAGGAAATGATTCTTGCTGCTGAAGACGAAAAAGAAGCTATCCGAGATATGGTAAAAGAAGGTATTGAATTAGAATTAGATGCCTTACAGGAATTGATTGATAAATATACAGATGCTTTGGATAGACAAAAAGATTTGTATGATTATCAGAAAAAAGTTGCAGAACAAACAAAAGAAATAGCTTCTATTGAGAAACAAATGTCTGCTTATGAAGGTGATGATTCCGAGGAAACAAAAGCCAAAATTCAGAAATTAAAAGTTTCTCTTGAGGATGCCAAGAGTGATTTGGAAGATACTCAGTATGATAAATATATTTCTGACCAGAAACAATTATTGGATGATTTATATAATGAATATGAGACTATTCTTAATCAAAGATTGGATAATCTGGATGCATTAATCACAGATATGATAGGACAAATTAATACTAATGCTGGTACAATTAGTACCACTTTGTCTGAGAAAGCTGATTCTGTTGGTTATACCCTGTCGGAGTCTATGACTACCATTTGGGATACAAATTCTACTAAAATAACAACTGTGTTGACAACTTATGGTCAAAATATTCAAAATGGTATTTCATCTGCTGCAACCACTGTTAATAGTGCGATTGGAATGATAAATACCAATTTGGCTACTATGATTGGACAATTGAATACACTTGCTAATACTAAAGCTCAATCAGCAGCTTCTTCATCTGCTGCAAATTCACCACAATCTAAACCATCTACTACTCCTTCTAAACCATCTACTACTCCTTCTAAGCCATCCACTCCTAAAACTGGTTCTGGAAATGGTAAAGCTGAAGTTGGTGATAAGGTTAAGTACAATAGTGGTATCTATTATGAAGATTCTTATGGTGGAGGTAGGCATGGTTCTCACAATCGAGGAGGAAGTGTTTACATTACAAAGATTCATTCTGGTTCTCCATACCCATATCATATTAGTACAGGAAAAAGACTTGGCTCTGGTGATTTAGGTTGGCTGAAATTGAGTCAGATTAGTGGATATGCAACTGGTGTTAAAAACTTGCCGAATAGTGAACTTGCATGGACTCAGGAAGGTAATAAGGAAGAATACATTATTAGAAAGTCTGATGGTGCTATTCTTACTCCTATTGCCAAAAAGGGAAGTGTTTTGAATCATGAAGCAAGTGGAAATATTTGGAATATGGCTAATAATCCTTCTGATTTTATTCGTGATAATCTTGATTTAGGTGCTACACAAAATATACCTAACAATGGTTCTTCTCAGAATGTATATAATCAGAATTTGGAAAGTGTTGTATTTAGTTTCCCTAATATCAAAAATTACGAACAACTTTTGCGTGAAATGCAAAAAGATAAGAAGTTTGAAAAGTTAATTTTATCTATGACTATTGATAGAGTTGCTGGAAAAAGTTCTTTATCTAAACGAAATGCAATAAGATAACAATATATAGTATTTTGTAAATGGGTTGCCACTATATTGTGTGCAACCCTATTTTTGTAAGGTGGTTTATATGAAGAAGAATCGAAGAAAAACGAACAGGTATGAAAAAAAATATGAAACACAAAAAAAGATTGTATTGCGACAACTTGATGAAATTGAGAAATTGAAATCTTCTATTTCTGAATTGGAGATTGACAGTGAAAAACGTACTGAACTTATTGATTCTATTACAGATATTCGAACTGAATTATATGAGGTAATTGATGATTTAAGTGAAAGACGAAAAGAGTACACTCGTTTAATTGAAGATTTGAGACAAATGAAAGTGGTTATGAACCAAACTGTTTTTAAAGGTAAGTGGAGATTAATTAAGTTGTTATTAAGATAAAAATTAAATTGGAGGTGATATGTGTGAAATCGTATGATTTTGAATATGATGGTTTGTGTTTAAGTGATATGGGTTATATAATCTGTCAGTTTGATGCTGAAAGTTCACAAACTGTATCCAATGGTTCACAAATAACCTTCAATACAACTTCTACATTGAATGGTTCTAAATATGAGCAAACAAGTAGTGAATATGGCGAATGTTTAGAAACCACTATTCAAATTTGTAAAAATCCATGTTTAGGAGATGATATGGAAATACCTTTTAAAGAATTGAGAGATTTAATGAGTTGGTTGAATAGAAAAGAATTTCATAAACTCAAATTTCTTGATGGTGACTATTTGGATTTATATTTTGAAGCAAGTTTTAATGTAAGTCGTATTGAACTAAATGGAAAAGTATATGGACTTGAACTTGCAGTAACAACCAATAGACCTTTTGCTTTGCGTGAACCAAGACAGATTATTGTAAAAAATCTGATTAAAAATGGCAAGAAAACTATCCATGATATATCAGACGAAGAAGGTTTTATTTATCCAGAAACAGAAATTACAATAAATGAAGCTGGTACGTTGAGTATTTATAATGCCATTGAGGATAGAACAATGGTAATTAAAAATTGTATTGTTGGAGAAGTTATCAAATTAGATTATCCAGTAATCTCATCTTCTATCTCATCTCATCATTTAGAGAATGATTTTAACTGGGTATTTTTTCGTATTGCAAATACATTCAAGTATAAGAAAAATGATTTAACTATCTCACTTCCATGTACTATTAAGCTGAAATATTCGCCTGTTGTTAAAATGAGTTTTTAAGGAGGATTAGTTATGGGAATGAAAATACGTTTTGATACCACTAATCGTCCTGAAAATCCAACTCTTATTCTGGCAACAAAAACAGGAAAGAAATTAGGATTAATTGTTGCATCTGGAATTTCTATTAAAGATTCTATGAAAGACGCAGCAGAAATTACTTTTAATGTAAATAAATATCTTAATGGGAAAAAGAATCATTTATGGAATAAGATAAAAGATTTCCGATTAGCTTGGTGGCAAGAACAAGATATATGGTTTCAATTAAGAGTTGAGTTGGATGAATCGAATGAAACAGTAAAAACCGTATATTGCACTCGACTTGGACAAGCAGAATTGTCTCAAATACAACTATATACAATTGAAATCAATACAGAAGATGATATTGCTAGAGATGATTATAAAATTCCTACAGTATTATATAGAGAGAAAAATCCCGAAGCTTCTCTTTTACATCGTATATTAGAGAAAGCACCGCATTATAAAATAACTCATGTAGATTCTACAATCGCAAATATACAAAGAACATTTTCTTTTGATGGTGTTTCTATTTATGATGCATTACAACAAATTGCTGAAGAAATTGGTTGTTTGTTTGTATTTGATTCTGCTTCAGATGAAAATGGAAATATATTAAGAACTATTGCTGTTTATGATTTGGAATCAAATTGTAATCAGTGTGGATATAGGGGTGAATTTACAGGTAGTTGTCCTAAATGTAAAAGTACAAACATTAATGAAGGATATGGTATAGATACATCTATTTTTATTTCTTCAGATGAATGTGGAGCAGATATTCAGTTTACAACGGATACTGATTCTGTAAAAAACTGTTTTAAGCTTGAAGCTGGTGACGATTTAATGACCGCCACTATAAGAAACTGCAATCCAAATGGAACTGATTATATATGGTATTTTTCAGATGATGTAAAAGAAGATATGTCAGATGAATTATTAGAAAAGATTGAATCTTATAATACTTTATATCAGACATATCAATTAGATTATGTTGCATCAATTGATAGTTCATATATTTCTCAATACAATACATTGGTTAAAAAATATCAGAAATACAATTCTGATTTACAAGAAGTTTCTATTCCTATTAAGGGATATTCTGCTCTTATGACCGCCTATTATGACACAGTTGATATGGGTGGTTATTTAAAGTCAATGCTTATGCCTAATTCAAAAATGGGTGATACTACTGCTGTCGAACAAGCAAAATTACTTACAGTAGCTAATATATCTCCTGTTGCGGTTTCGGATATAAGTAATATTTCTGTTGCTACTGCTGATAACGTGGTATTAGCAATGGCAAAAATAGTCGTTGATTCAAGATATAGAGTAAAAGTAAATACTTCAAGCTTATCTTCTGAAAGATGGAATCAGGTTTGGACTGGTAATTTTGTAGTCACAAATTATTCTGATGAAGAAGATACGGCAACAAGTGATACCGTATCTATTGTTGTGAATGATGATTATAAAACTTATGTACAACAAAAAATCGACAAATCTCTTAATAAGGGAAATACAGAAGATGTGAGTATTTCTGGAGTATTCAAAAAAGAATACAATGATTTTTGTTCTGAATTAAAAAAATACTGTCTCGACACCTTGAATAGTTTTCATGATGCTTGTCAATCTTGTATTGATATTTTGATTGAACAAGGTGTTGCAGATTCAAAAACTTGGTCAGGAAAAACACCAAATTTGTACAGTGATTTATATACTCCATATTTTAATAAGCTAAAAGCAATTGAAGCTGAAATGTCAGTTAGGCAGAAAGAAATTGATTCTGTTTTGGGAGTATATGATGAAAATAGTGTTTTAAAAACCGATGGATTTCAAACTTTACTTTTAAAAGAAAAAAATAAAATTCAAGATACTCTTGATTTTCAAAAATATTTAGGAAAAAATCTATGGTTAGAATTTTGTTCTTTTAGAAGAGATGATAAATATTCAAATGACAATTATGTTTCTGATGGATTGAATAATGTAGAGCTATTTAAAAAGGCATTAGAGTTTATTGAGGTTGCAAATAAAGAGATTTATAAATCAGCAGAACTACAACATTCAATTTCTGCTTCGTTAAAAAATATTTTGACAATAGAGAAATTTAAACCTCTAAGAGAATATTTTGAAGTTGGAAACTGGATTAGAGTACAAGTAGATGATACTGTTTACAAATTACGCTTATTAGAATATGAAATAGATTTTGATGATTTTGAAAAATTATCTTCTGTTCAGTTTTCGGATGTAACCAAAATTCCTTCTGGTATAACCGATATACAAGATGTTTTATCAAAAGCATCTTCTATGGCTACTTCTTATGATTCGGTCAAAAGGCAAGCAGCACAAGGGGAAAATAGTAATAATGTACTTAAATCATGGTTTGAAAATGGATTAGATGCAACAAATACAAAGATTGTTGGCGGTGCAGATAATCAAACTCAAACTTGGGATGAACATGGTATGCTATTCAGAAGGTATAATGATATAACCGATTCTTATGATAAGACTCAGTTAAAAATCATTAATTCTACTCTTGCTATTACCGATGATGATTGGGAAACCACCAAGACAGCAATCGGTAATTTTTATTATAATGACCCAATTACAGGCGAATTAAAAAACGCTTATGGTATTAATGCCGAAGTGGTTATTGGACGATTATTGCTTGGAAAAGAATTGGGAATTTATAATGAAAGTGGAAATCTTACCTTTGATAATAATGGATTTCAGGTGACAAATGGTGTTGATACTGTGTCTATTAACCCAAATGCAAGTTCCATTTTTAATATAAAAAATAAAGATGGAAATGTATTATCATTTGATAAATCTGGAAATTTAGTAGTTGTTGGTGAAATAACTGCTACAAAATTAACTCTTTTGGATGATACAGAAATTAATGCAGAACATATCAGTGGATTATCGGATGTTGCTTTTAGCGGAAAATATTCTGATTTGATAGAATCTCCAGATATGAGTGTTTATTTTGAAACAGGAAAAGACTATGGAGTTATTGCAGATGGAAAAGATGGTATCAAAGTATCTGCTAAAGGTTTGTTGCAAGCTAGTAATGCAATTATTTATGGTACTATATATGCTTCTGCTGGATGGTTTAAAGGAAGTGTTGAAGCAAGTTCCTTTAAGTTAAAAGATGCATCTATTTCAATAGAAGAAAAGGAAATAACTCAAACTGCATATTCTATAGGTAATAATGGTTTTCTTATAGGGGCACAAGCACGAATTGTCAGAAATATGTTTACTATTGATTCTGCATATGGAATGTATGTTACAAATGATATATATAGTGATTCTATATTCGCTAATAATGTATATGGTGGTTATGTAAGCGGAAGTTCAGGTGCATTTTCAAGATTAGGTGCAAATACGTTTTATCTTGCTGGTCAATCTGTTCAATCATATATTTATGATTCTGGTTGGTTATATCCTACTCTTGAAGAATTTAGCAATTATGGAGATAGTCAATCTGTAAAATATCGTAAAGTAGGAAAGATAGTTACAATACAAGGAATTGTAAAATCAAATGCAACTATATTAGCTGGTGGAAGTGGAAATATTTTTACACTTCCAGATGGATATAAACCATCAAGTACAATATATAAATTATGTCAAGGTAGTTATTCAAATCATTGGCTACTTACTGTATCTAGTAATGGGTCTGTTACCCTTAATAGATATAGTAAAGGCGGTACATATGTTGACCTTTCTACTGATGCGTGGTTGCCATTTTATTGTACTTTTATGATTGATTAAGGAGGGTTATATGAAAAAACCTGTTACATTGGTTATAGAAGAAACCAAAACAAAGTTGGCAGAAATTATTAATACATCTGGACTTCCACCTTTTGTAATAGAGCCTATTTTAAGTACATTTTTACAGGAAGCTCATGCTGCTTCAAAAAGGCAGTATGAAATTGATAAGCTTCAGTATGAACAGGCTATTGCAAAAGAACAGGAAGATTTAGATAAGGATATTGAAAAGGACAAGTCTGAAAGTTAAAGGTGGTGATTCCAATGAAATATCTTTCAGAAAAAGAATTTAATGCTCAGATGAAAAGAATCAGGGCAGCAAATTTAACCAAAAAGCGAAAAGCAGAATTAAAAGAAGAACGAAAAAAAGGTAAGCCTAAGAAGAAAACTTTTTCTATGAGTAAAATTATTCTCTTAGGAATTATTTTGTTATGCGTTGAAATTGTAATATTCTGTGAATACGCAATGTTAAAACTTATGGATACAAGTTCTATGTATGTATTAATTGGTATTCCTGTAGCTTTAGCTCCTATTATTTGGGGGTACTACAGTAAATCTAAAGCTGAAAATACATCTGGTGGAATTGTGTATGAAACTGCTATGGCTCAATTGGATATTGAGAATAGTCAAAATAATTCAGAAGAATCAGGTTCTTCTGATGCTCAAGGATAGGAGGATTTATATATGAATTTTCTTACAGGATTACAGAATTTTCTAAATATTATTAATGATAACTGGACTACTATTTTAGTATGTGCTGGTTTGATTGTTGGTATTGTAAAGAAAACACAGGACTATTTGAGTAAAAGTGATGATGAAAAAATTAAAATTGCTAAAGCTCAGATTAAACAGGTTATTCTTAAAAAGATTTCTGATGCAGAAGTTGATTATGAAGAATGGAATAAAGCTGGAAGTATTAAGCGTTCTCAGGTAATTGCAGAAATTTATAAAGAATATCCTATTTTGTCAAAAGTTATTGACCAGACAGAATTGACAAAATACATTGATGATGCAATTGATGATGCTTTGGTTGAACTCAGAAAAGTAATTGATAGCAACAAAGCTTCTGGTAAGTAACATAAAATAACATTTTTAAGAGGATGGTGCTGATAAAGTATCGTCCTTTTTTATTGTGTTAAAGGAGGATTGTTATGTCTGTAAATCTTACAAATGCACAAAAAGAAGTAATTAGAAAAATCATTTATGCGGTAGAAACTGGAGGACAGGTATATGGCGGTGTTCGTTATGACGATTTCACAGAAGCATATACTAATTCTTCTTCAGAACACGCAATTACAATTGGTGGCGGTGCTTGGTATGCAACCGAAGCCCAAAGACTTTTGAAGCTTATTCGCACTACTGATTCAGCTTTATTTAAGAAATTAGATACTGCTGGTATTGGAAGTGATTTGGATTCAAAAGATTGGTCTACTTACAAGCTATCAAAAGGTTCTGCAAAAGCCAAATGTATTCAGAAAATTATCGGTTCTAATGTAGGCATTAAATGTCAGGATTCTTTAATTGATTCTCAGATGCAGAAATACATTGATGAAGCAGCAACATTGGGTGTTACTGATGTAGCAGCACAAATGATGTGTGCCAATTTTAGACATCAAGGTGGTTTATCTGCAATGAAGAGAGTTGTTGCAAAAACAAAGAAACCTTATACATTAGACAATTTATATGCAGCTTGTCAGACCGATACAGGTAATCAGGTGGGTGCATATAAATCAAGACAAAAAATGGTTTACAACTCATTGAAGAAGTATTTACCTACTTCTTCAACAACAAATACTACAGGAGGTAAGACTATGACAGAAAATGAATTGAGACAGAAAGTTGTCGAAACAGCTAAGAAGTATTTAGGTTGTAATGAAGCAGATGGTTCTCACAGAAAAATTATTGATGGATATAATGCACATAAACCATTGGCAAGAAGTTATAAAGTAACTTATACCGATGCTTGGTGTGCAACATTTGTCAGCTTTATTTCAATTCAGTGCGGATTAACTGATATTATGCCAACTGAGTGTGGTTGTGGAGCAATGATTGAGTTATATCGTAAACTTGGTCGTTGGGAAGAAAACGATGCTTATGTACCTAAAGTTGGCGATATTATTATGTATTACTGGAATGATAATGGTGCTGGAGATTGTACAGGTTATCCAGACCATGTAGGTATTGTAGTTTCTGTTAGTGGAAATACAATTACTGTTATTGAAGGAAATAGAAATAATCGTGTTGCATATCGTGAAATTGCGGTAAATGGTAGATATATTAGAGGATTCTGTTTGCCGAAATATTCAAGTAAAGCAACAAGCAGCAACTCTTCTGGAAATACTTCTACTCCAGCAGCTCCTTCTACTCCATCTAATAATACTCAAACCAGTGGTACATTAAGTAAAACTGTACAGTGGTATGGCATTACAACAGATGTGTTAAATGTGAGAACATGGGCTGGAACAAAAAACAAAACTTGTTCATTTAGTCCTTTAAAGAAAGGAACTAGAATTGGTGTATGTGCTTCTCAGAAAGCTTCTGATGGTTCTGTTTGGTATTATATTAAATATAACGGTAAGTATGGATTTGTTCATTCTGGATATGTAAAAAAGGAATCTACATCTAATTCCTCTAATGCATCTTCATCAAACAAATTATCTTATGCAGAATCTAAAAAATCTGCTTATGCTGGTACATATAAAACAACTGATGCATTAAATCTCAGAACTGGTGCTGGCACAAGCTTTAAAGTTATCACTACTATTCCTTGTGGTGGAACTGTACATTGCTATGGATATTATACTGCTGTAAATGGAACAAACTGGTATTTAGTACAGTATGGAACAATTACAGGTTTCGTATCAAGCAAATATCTTAAACGAGCGTAACTGTTAAGGTTATACTCTTATCGGAGGGTGAATATATTCACCCTCTAATTTTTATATTAGGAGGAAGTCTATATGACATTGACATTTTATCAAATTCTATGTCTTTTGGGAGTGCCTTCATTATTTACTGTATGCGGTTGGATTTATAAGAAGTTAAAAAAGAATGACGAAGAAACGAAAGCAGTCAAATATGGACTTCAAGCACTGCTTAGAAGTCAAATGATTAACGATTATAACCGATGGAGCGAAAAAGAATATGCTCCAATTTATGCAAGAGAAAATTTTGAAAACTGTTGGAAGCAATATCATGGGCTTGGTGCGAATGGTGTTATGGATGATATTCATGAGAAATTCATGAGTTTACCAACAAAAAGACCTGATAAAAGAAATGAAAATTAATTGGCACACCCCTCTATATGAGGGGTGATTTTAAATACGAAAAGAACGAAAAAAGGAGGAAAAGTGTATGTACGAAGTAACTTGTTTGGATTCAAATGGTGATATTGTAACAAGTTTAACTCAATGGGATACTAACCAATCACTTATAATTGAGGATTCTGATTTTGATATAGCACCAATTTTTCATTTTTGTAACAAGAATAGTGAACGTGCATTAGGAGTAAAATCTGTATTAAAAGATGGAGTGATTACGGTTGATGTTCCAAATACTCTATTGAGAGAACCATACACTATTACTGCTTACGTTTATTTATATAAAGGAACAAATAATGAAAAAGAAAAAAGTGGAAAAACAGTTGATGTAATTAGAATACCTGTAAGACCTAAACCACAACCTACAGATTTTGAGTATGTAGATAATCTAAATGTTGTGTATATTGAGGATTTGATTGCAGAAGTACATCAATTCCACGAAGAAGTAAAAAATGCTGAAGCAATACGTGTATCAAATGAGAATACACGTATTTCAACTGAAAATCAAAGAATAGAGAACGAAACAAATAGACAGGTATCTACTGCTGCTGCTATTCAGGCTTGCAAAGACCAAACACAGGAATGTGAAAAGGCTACCTCTGAAACATTAAAAGCAAAAGAAACTGTCGATGGTTTGTTATATGACATTGATGGTGGCAATGCTTATACAAATCCTGATTATATGTTCCAGATTGATGGTGGAAATTGTGAAAATAATAATGGATAAAGGAAGGTGAAAATATGGCTTGTGTTAGTATTAGAATCCGTAGAGACACAAAAGCTAATTGGGAAAAGGTAAATCCTGTTCTTAAAGAAGGTGAAATGTCATTTTGTACAGACAAGTTTATGATTAAATTTGGTGATGGAAAAACCAAATGGAAAGATTTAACTTGTGTTATTGATATTAATGCTCTACAGACAACAATTGAAAAATATGATTTGAATATAAAACAATTGACAGAATTAGTTGAATATGTCGAATCTACAACAAACACTCAGTTGCAACAGGTTCAGGATGCTATTGCTGCGGTAAATGGTATTATTGCAGACAAAATCGGTATTAATGATGTGGAGTCAAGTGCAAGCACTACTTACTCTTCTGCTTATCTTGAAAGAGTATTTGAACGATTAAAAAAGGATAGTGGATATTTAAAGATTGTTGACACTATCGAAGAACGTGATACTATTTTAGAGTCCGATAGAAGAATTGGTATGTTAGTTGTTGTTACAGACGATGAGGATTCAAATAACAATAAAACATATCAGTTAATTGGCACTATTGATAATACTGGATGGGAAATTTTCTCTAGTGGTTCAGGTGGTGGTGGAGGTAATGTTCCAGAGCTTTCATATACTTCTGATTTCCCACAAGGAAAGAAAATATATTATAGTGTTGGCGATAATGCAATTATTTTTGTTCGTTTTACATCTACAACTTATGGTGATTGTACACTGAGAGTTTATAAAGACAATGTTTTACTTAAAACAATTACTTCTCCTAAAGGTACGATTGCCATTGATTTGGGAACTCTGACTACAGAAGGAACTTCTACATATAGAATTAGTGGTGCAGATTATCTTGGAATTGCTGCTCCAGAAGATTTGTTATTTACAGTGGTTTGTGGTGGTTTAACATTAACAAGTACATTTGGCTCTATCATAAATAATACAGTTTTTGAGGAAACAACTGCTATTAATGTGCCATACTCTGTAAAGTGTAGTGATACTTCTCAGATTGTAAAAATCTTATGTCGTATTGTGAAGGATGATGACACTTCTTCTCAAGAGATTATTAATACAGGTAGTTATGCGAAAACAGGAACTTGGTATGTTGGATTAAAGAAACGTGGAACATATACTATTACCTTACAGGCATATACAGGAACAAGTATTGATGATGCTTCTGGAAATACATTGGTTTCTTCAGCATTATCATATTCTATTAATGTTTTGTCAAATGGAGAAATTTCTATTGTATCAGAGTTAGACCCAAATGGAATTAATACAAATATGTATCTTAGTATTCCTTATCGTGTAAGTGGTAAAAACACTTCATTATTATTGATGAAAGGTATATTATATAAAGTTTCGAACTATGGTGCTTCTAACGAAACTTTAACTGAATATACTAAAACACCTGATGCTGGTGTACAGTCCACTGTTGGTGTTACATCATATTGGTTTGTTGGTAAACTTGCTGCTGGTACATATAAATATTCTATGAAGTCATATACTTTGGATAGTCAGAAATCATCTGTAGATACTGCCGAAGGATATTTTACAGTTGAAGCAGCTAGTTATGATGGTGTTACTCCTGTTATGGAAAATTTAATTGCATGGTTTGATGCAAATGATATGAGAAACAATGTTGAAAACCCAGACCAGTGGAATAATAAAGTTTCTGAATATTCACAGTATCAAATTAAATTACATGATTTAAACTATAACACAAATGGTTGGAAACACGTAGATGAATCATTGAGTGATTCTGAATCTGGTGAAATGATGTTGAAGTTTACTGGTAATTCTTATGGTGAAATGATAAATAAGAACACTGGTGAAAGATATTGTCCTTTAGCTGGATTTAATGATGGTACTGAAGGCTATTCACTTGAGCTTGTATTTAGAACAAGATGCGTAGGAGAAATGAAGGCAAGAGTTATAACTTGTCAAAAAGGTATTGATACAAATACTGCTGGTTTTTCAGTAACTCATGAAGATTTGTATATTGGTTCATCATCTCAGAATACAAATCTTGGATTTGCTGAAGATGAATGGGTTCATGCGACATTTGTTATTGATAAAAATATTCGTAGTCTTGAAAAAGTAGGATTAACAAATATTGAAAATATGAATCCTATTCCTACTATGAGAATTTATATTAATGGTGTATTATGTTCTGTTACTGCATTAACAAATGATAAGTTCTTAGATTCTTTAGGAAATGCTTATCCGTTGATGTTAAATGCATCTCTTGTCCAAAATATACCGTCATATTTTGGAGAATGTGAAATTAAAATGATTCGTCTTTATAATCATTATCTTGATTCAAGTCAGGTTCTTCAAAATTATATTTCTTCAATTTATGATTTGACAGAACAGAACGCTTTAAAAGAAAAGAATGATATAACAACGAATAAACTCCCTATTATTACATTTAAGAGAAAGAAAATTGAGAATAACAGCAACTTTGAGGTTCTTAACTCAATTACTGATAAGGCTACATCAAATAAAACTTATGTTGAATGTGTGGTTGAAATTCAGAACACTGACGGAACTATGACTGTATGGGAAAACGTGTCAGTATTTCTTCAGGGTACATCTTCTCTTCAATATCCTGTTAAAAACTATAAATTGAAATTATATGCTGATGAAGCACATACTTCAAAACTTAAAATAAAAATGAAGGATGATTGGGAAAAGGAAAATACTTTTACACTTAAATGTGATTATATGGAAAGTTCTCACCTTAATAACACACCTACTGCTAAATTTTACAATGACCTGATTACTATTTTAGGTGGTCAGAGTCCAGCAAAAGCAAATGGATATAAGGATGCTATTGATGGTTTCCCAGTTATTGTTTATTATACTGATGATGAACAGGACACATCTAAATTAACTCTTGTTGGTTCATATATGTTTAATATTGATAAGAAAGGAAAAACTCTTGGTTTTGATGCAAAGGTTGTTGATGAAAATGGACAATCTTTTACAGATGAAGAGGGTAATCCAATTGATAATAAATGTCAGAGTTATGAAGGAACAGCAAATGCTTCTGATACCGCTGGTTGCTTTTATAAACTCAGTGAATCAATCAAAAATGTATATAATTATTATGTTGAAGATTGTTATGAAGAAGCTTATATGGCTTATTTGAAATCACATGGACTTTCTGCTAATTCATTCTCAATGGATGATTTTAAAGCAACTCCTGAAGGAAAGGCAGTTACTTATAAAACATTTGATGAGTTTAAAGAAAGCTATAGTGAGTATGATTATGTAAGTTCTGATTTTGAAGCAAGATATGATTATACAGGATTAGAAGATAAAGAAAATCCTACAGAACATGATTTGGAATTAGGATATGGAGCATTAAGAGATATGATTAACGGTGTCTCTGATGCAGTAAATAATAATAATTTTAAAGCATATTTTGAAGAGCATTTTGATTTTATATATGCTGCTGCTTATTATTTACAGATGATTGTATTTGGTCAGGTAGATAATGCTGGTAAAAACTCAATGTGGGATACATGGGATGGTAAGAAGTGGTATGTACGTCCTTACGATATGGATACACAAGCTGGCTTGGCAAATACTGGTACTGAAAGTATTGGTGTTGATGCAGAAATGATTCCAGCCCTTTCTCCTACTGTTGCTACAGGTACATTTGCTGATTATTCAACAAATAGTTTAACAGAATTGAGATATGCTTCTTACAATACCAAAACCTCAAAATTCTGGAATACTTTTGCTAAAGAATATAGTGAAGAATTGAAAAAGCTTTATCAAAATTTAAGAAAATCGGTTTATGATGTAGATTATATTATGAAATATTATAAAGCTCACACAACTGATTTAATCGGTGAGATTTTCTATAATAAAGATATGGCTGCAAAATATCTTACTCAAACATCTGCAACGAATACAGAATATTTAAAAATGTTACATGGAAATAGATTGCAAAGATTTAAACAATGGATTTCTCAACGTCTTGATTTTTGCGATACTATTTTTGATTATAGATATTCTGAAGATAACACTAATTCTATCAATGGAGAAATTTCATTACGTACCGATGCTTATTTATTAACAGGTAATACAGAAGAATCCAAAGATGAAGCTAGTACATTAAAAGCTTATATTGGTATATTAACCTATACTCCTCAGTATGTAACTATTAGTGTTGGTTCTGGTCGTGATGCTATTATTACTGCATATGTATCACAGAACTCAACTTATATTGACCCTGATACAAAACGAGAGGTGCAAGGTACATTATTTACGTTCCCTGTAAAAGCAACCGATAAGGAAATTACTATTAGTGCTGCTGGAGGTATTCAATTACTTAACAAACTTGAAGATTTGAATATTCGTGATTTGACGATTGCAAATGCTACAAAGATTTTAAAGCTTGATTTGTCTGGTTCATCTCGTATGAGTAGATTAATCTTAGGTAATAATAAATATCTTAGAGAATTGAATTGTAGTGGTTCTGTTCAACTTGGTACTGCTAATGGTGGTCAGGTCTTGGATTTGACAGGATGTAAAAATATTCAAAAATTGGATATTACAAATACTAAAATAGTAACTATTAACTTTGCAGAAGGTAGCAATTTACAAACCGCTATTTTATCAAAATCAAGTATTAAGAATTTATATTTTAAATCACTTGAATTTTTAACCGAAGTGAATATTGATGGATGCAATAGTATTACAGAATATATTATTGATTCTTGTTCTGCAATTAAAAACGTGTCTTTGTCTGGTTCACCTGTGGTTATCTTTAATGCAATCAATTGTAAGAATTTACAAAGTGTTGATGTAAGTAATTGTAAAGTATTGGAAACATTTGAATTAACAAATTGTCCTAATATTTATCAGTTATTAATGTCAAACAATAATGGTTCTATGATGAATGATTTGCATTTATATACTCTGTATAAATTGAAAAAATTGGATGTAAGCAATTCAACTTCTTTGAAAAATATTCGTTTGCCAAAATATATTTCTCAGGATGAAGCAAATAGAGTTGCTGCTTTGAAAGCCAATAATCCTAATTTAACAGATGAAGAATGTAATGCTCAACTTTGGAATGTATTGGAAACCCTTAACATTCGAAGTTCAAGTATTATTTCTATTCAGTATGGTTCTGCGGAAATTGCTGAATCAGATAGAAAGTGTGATATGAAACAATTATCTAAACTTTCATCTATTTCATTCCAGAACTGTACAAGCATCAAAGCAATTGAAAATATTAATTATGTAACTTCAAATATGGATGCATTATTTGATGGTTGTAATTCTTTACAGAGAGTAACAGGATATTTAAAATGTACATCATTGGCAAGATATTTATTTAGATATTGCTATGTCTTGACAGATATTAACAATCTAACATTTGATTTTGCTGGTGTTACAGATATATCTTATTTGTTCTATGTAAACGGTGGTAACGGTGGAACACCTACATATGCTATGGCAAGAAAGGTTTTATATGCTTGTGATGAAAGTCTGAAGAATATTAATGACCTTATGTGGGGATGTAAAACTGAGCAGACAATACCTAGTGATTTGTTTGCACACACACCAAATATTACTACTGCTTCATGTGCATTTATTAGTAATAAATTAACCAAGATTCCTAAAGCATTATTTGATAATCTGACAAAACTTCAAAATGCTTCTTATATGTTCTATGTTTGTAGAGATTTAGTTTCTATTGACCAGAATGTATTTGAAAAAGCAGTTAGTTTGGTTGATGTTTCAAGAATGTTTGGTGAATGTACAAATCTGGTTAATTTTATTCATTCTAATTGTAATATCTTTGCTAATACTCCAAACATTACATCAACTTATGCAATGTTTCATAATTGTATAAAATTGATTAATACAAATGGATTATCTGGTATGTTAGACCCATTAGTAAATTTAAAAGATGCTTCTTATATGTTTTATGGTTGTGCAGCTTTAACTGGAAATATACCTAATGGTTTCTTTGCAAAAAATGTATTGTTGACTACTGCAAATGGTGTATTTGCTGGTTGTTCAAAGATAACTGGATTGCCAAGTCGGTTATTTAGAGTAAATGATTCAGATAAGAATGAGTTGCCTTATCTTACTTCTGCAAAATCAATGTTTTATGAATGTACTTCTCTTACAGGTGATGTACAAAGTAATTTCTTTGCTGGAGCAAGTAATTTAAAACAAATTGGACAAGCTATTACAGATAATTTACCAATGAGTTCTTATCGTTATACTTTATATGGATTCTTTGGTAATACTAAAATAGAGGGATATTTTGAAGATTTTCTTGCCACTCTTCCTAACTTATTGGATGCAAGTTATTTGTTCTATCATAGTTCTGGTACAAATAATGAAGCATTAAAATATTGCTATTATAGAGAAAACGGTGTAGAAAAAGAATATACTAACAGCTTATCAATTAATATGTTTAATGGAAATCCATTACTTCAGAATGTATCTAATGCTTTCCGTTATTGTAAAGGATTGAAAGGTTGTATTCCATATAAAGAAGTCAATGGAAAGATAATATCTATTTTCGAACCATGTAAGAATAACATTATTGATGCTTCTTATATGTTCGATAACTGTACTTTGTTGAGTGGTACGGATTTAGATAATTCTGTCATGGTCGGAATTAAAAAAGAATTGTTTAAAGATTGTATAAAATTACAAACAGTAAAACAGTTCTTTGGTTATAATAGTAATCATTCATTTACTATTCCTACAGGATTATTTGATGGATGTATTTCTTTAAAAGATACTTCATATCTGTTTTATAATTGTGCATTACTTCAAGGTTCTATTCCTGTATCCTTATTTAATTCATGTAGAGAGACATTAGAAGATGTTTCTTATATGTTCTGGGGATGCTTAGAACTTAGTGGAGAATTGCCAACAGGAAGTAAAGATGAGTCAGGAAATATTACACAGAAAGGATTTCTGGCAGATTGTCTTAAATTAAAGAGTGCTTCCTATCTATTTTATGATTGTGAAGGACTTACAGGTGGTATTCCTGATGATATATTCTATACTTCAAGTATCACTGATAAATATACTGAATTGAAAGATATTTCTGGTATGTTTAGAAAGTGTCGTGGATTAAATGCAGTCTATCATGATGAATCATTAGATGTAGATTATATTTGTGCATCTGATATGTTTGCAAAATGTGTGGCTCTTACTACTATTTCTGCTATATTTAGAGAATGTTTTAAATTACCAGCTTGTAGTATTCCACAGAATTTATTTGCAAAACAGACCGCATTACAATATGCTAATGAAGCGTTCTATGGTATTGATAATTTAACAGGAGCAATTACTAATACATTTATGATTAACTGTATTAATACTCTTATTAATGCATATGGTATGTTCGCATTTACAAATATCTCATCTGTTTCTTCAGGATTCTTACATGGAGAGTTGAAGAATACCAAGTTGAAATACATTGGTGCATTATTCTATAGATGTTCTAACATCTCTGGTACTGTTCCATTTTTCTGGGATGGTAACACATTTAGTGCCATTGTATCTGATACAACTGGTTATTTTGGTGCATTGTACAATTGTTCAAAATTAAGCAACTATGCTGCTGCCAATGCTGTGTCTACAAACTGGACTAAGAATTTGGACATTTATGCAAGATAATTTTCATTAAAACTAGAGGGTTGTCATTATTATGGCAACTCTCTTTTTATATAAGATGGAGGTAATTATGGCTTATATTAAAATTCGTATTCGTGGAGATACAGCAGAAAACTGGAAAAAATCAAATCCTATATTAGAAGAAAGAGAGATTGCAGTTGAGGTAGCTCAACAATCTGCTTCTCCTTGGAAATTAAAAATCGGTGATGGGAAAACACCTTGGAATGATTTGGGTTATAGCTTTGATTATGATTTGGTTAATCAAACATATATCAATACTTATAATGCTTATCTAAATACCAAGAATCTCTATGATTCTTTTTCTTCAACATGGAAGCAAACATCTCAATCATTTGCGGATTCACTAAAAAATATACAGGAAGCAGAAATTACAATTTCTGAATCTGAAGCTCATGTAGTTCAAATTCGTGAAGAGATTGATGAGTTAGTAAACAACTCTTTAATTCAGGCAACACAACAAATGCTAAAAGAAATTCAGAGTTATTTGGATGAAATTAATTCTGCAAAAGAAGGATTGGTTTTAAATATAGCTGCTGGTAATGCCACAAGTTTTGATGTGCAAAATATTGATGGTGGTAACGCTACTACTGTTGACCCTTATAAATTAGATGCTGGAAATGCTCTAAGTATATTGAATTAAGGAGGAAAATATATGGTTTCAAAAGTACATTTTGGTTCTTTTTATGGAACTGCTACAGCCAATGTAAATATGGTTGATGTATTCAAAGAAGCAGAAAAGGTTAAACACCCACAGTTTGATTTTAATACTGTAAGAAAAATCGCTATTGAAGCACCAGCCAAAACAAAGGTAACTGTAAATGATGTTGACATCACTATGCCTTCTACTGGAATGTTGGAATTTGGACTCGATTATGTTCAGATTACTAATCTTGTATTTGAGACAGATTCAGATGTAAATATTATTTATATGTATTAAGAGAGGAATAAGTTATGGGTTTATTTTCAAATGACTGTAATATGTTTTCGGGTGGAATGTTTGGAAATGCCGTCCTCTCTTCTATTTCACCTGAAACTTATTTCAATTTGTTAGCTGGAGATGCGTTTTCCATTGATACAGGAATCTATATTAATGCTGGAGATGCTATCTCTATTGATAAGCAAAAAATCAATGGCGGTACTGCAATTGATTAATTATAGAGAGGAGTGATTTTATGGCAACATCAACTATTACGTTGAAAACTGATACAACTGCCAACTGGGAATCTTCAAATAGAATCTTAGCTTTAAATGAACCAGCTTTAGAGCGTACTACAGATGGCTATATCAATATGAAATTAGGTGATGGTTCTACCCCTTGGAAGAATCTTGGCTATGTATTTCAGTTGAAGAAGATTGAAGAATTAAACACAAGTTCACAGGCAAATATCAATACTGCTACAGAACAGGTAACTTTGGCGAAAGCTGAAGTAGCAAAATGTATTGCAGAATATGAAAAAGCTAAAGGAATTGTCGATGGTTTTACCAATAAAATAGAAATTTTAAGTGGTAATGCCACTACTGCTACAGAGAGAGCAAATAACGCTGCTGCTGCTGCGGAAGCTATTGTGGCAGAAAAAATTGGAATTAATGATAGTAAGGCTGGTGCTGGCACAACATATAGTTCAAATAAAATCGAAGCTATGTTAAAAGTGCTGTCCACTAATCGTCCAAAAGAATGGGGTGTACGTTTTCCACTTTATACCGCTGGTTCTAATCCAAAAGGTGAGCGTTTAGGTGATGCTATCGGATTAGTGGCAAATGTAGGTACAGATACAGTAGATGCATATAATGATTTTGATTATCTTATGCCTTGGAAATCTCGTAGAGTAAATGGACATTGGGATGGAAAAGATTTTGTTGTTACTGCTGTAGAAGGTGAGCCAAATTTTGCAGTCGATGGTTCTAATGGAAATGTATATGCGGAAAGACATTTATTCTATTACAAATATGTATTTACTGATACATACTATGAAATTTGGATTTCTGACCAGCACCTTGATGGTTATGAAATTCCTGAAAGATTTGTTAATCTGGATGGTTCTGTAATGGATACTTATTATTATCCATGTTATAAAATTGGTTTGGATGCTTCTGGTAATCCAGTATCATATAGCGGTATTAATACTATGCTTAGTCGTTCTTATGATGGTTATAAGTCATTACTTAGAAGTAAGCTTGGTACGAATTATCATATTGAAACAACAAAAGATAGACAGATTAATGAGTTGTTATTCTATGTAGAATTTGCAACACGTAACTCTCAGGATATTATGTATGGTGCAGCTTATATGAGATATGATAACGCAAATGATGTCGCTACTGTTGCTACAACAAATGGAAACAAATTTATTTGTGCTAATGATATTGCAGCTAACTATGTTGTTGGTCAAACAATTGTTATTGGTTCAACAAAGAATGGTTCTGATATTGTAAACAATAGAAGAATTACAGCTATAGAAACACACGATGCTTCTAATAAAGCGATTGTATTTGATGGAGCTGCTGTTAATGTAGCAGTTGGAAATTATATTTCTTCTCGTTGTTGGTTCTCTGGTGGGTCTGATTCTGTTATTACTCCTTCTGGTAGTGCGGTGTCAAATAATTCTGGTAAATACCAGATGCGTTATAGATATGTTGAGGACTTGTGGGGTAATCAGTGGTCTATTATGGCTGATGTATTAATTCAGGATTGTCAGACATATGTGTGCAAAGACCCAACTAAGTTTGCAAATTCTATTACTTCAGATTATGAACAGATTGGCTATGTCAATTGTTCATCCGAAGGATGGACGAAAGAACTCGGATGGGATGCGGAGCATCCATACGTGCGTTTGCCGATTGTTGTCGGTGGTGCGTCTAACCAGTATTTCTGCGATTATTACTGGAAGAACACAGGGCTGCGTGCCGTGTACGTTGGCGGTAATTTGCATCACGGTGCTAACGTTGGGCTTGTCTGTTGGGGTTGCACCTACGATGTCGGTGGTGCGAGCTGGTCTTTTGCTGCTCGCCTTTCCTATACTGCGTAGGTGGGGGTCTGGGGGTGACCAACCCCCAGTATTATTAAAAGCAGATTCAATATCATACTAAATAGCAGATTCAATGTTAATTTATTAAGAAGTTGAATTACAAAAAATATAGAAAAGGAGAAAATTAATCTCTAGGATAAAATAAGGATTTTAAGTTTTTGAATTTGGTGATTAGAAGATTTAGGAGAGATGTTGTGAAACGGATTAGTAAAGTGTTGGCGGTACTAAGACGAACATCTCTCCTATTATTTTTGAACACATTAAAAAGTAACTTGATTATTGCACTAGATTCAATTATAAAAACATGATTGATGGTAATTTATTTGTCGGGATTTTGTGTATTGCGGTGGCTGCGTGTCGTGTACGTTGGCGGTAATTTGAATAACGGTGCTAACGATGGGCTTGTCTATTGGAATTGCAACAACGATGTCGGTAATGCGAACTGGAATATTGCTGCTCGCACTTCTTAATAATTTTCATAAAATCTTAATACACAATCTACCTACCAGTTTGGAGTTCAAATTGAGTAGGCTTGCCATACCGCTTGGTAAAAATTCATCGGTGCAGCAGAGGTTAGTAGAATATTATTTTATTCAAACATCTTTGAGATTAAGAAAGAACTTAATGAAATCTTATGTGACTAAAGATATTACAGATATTAATTTCATAATTGCTGCTATTTATAAAGCTCTGGAAGGCAAGTGGCATAGGGCAGAAACAAAGAATTTAATAAACTGGTGTAAGGGAGATACTATTGAAATAAAAATTGCTTATCTAGCAGAGCGTATTCAAAGAAGTTTAATTTTAGAAAAACGAAAGCCTGATGAATACCATGTATCACAAGTATATGATACATCTACTCATAAGATAAGGGATATTGCTTCAACAAGTATGTTATCTCAGATATATCATTGGATTTTTGTATTGGCTTGCGAAGATATTTTTATGAAGCAATTTTATGTTCATCAATGTGCAAGTATTCCTAATCGTGGTGGTACATACGGAAGGAAATTTGTAAAGAGATGGATGGAAACTGACCATAAAAATACTAAGTATTGTCTGAAAATAGATTTTAAGAAATGCTATCAACATATCAAGCCTGATATTGTTATGGATTTATTGAAAAGAAAAATTCGTAACAAAAAGGTATTATGGTTAGCAGAAACAATTCTTTACAGTTATGATGATGGGCTTCCTATTGGTAGTGTTACATCTCAATGGCTATGTAATTTTGTTATTAGTTATGTGTGTCACTATTTAAAAGAAGAACTTCGTGTGAAGTATTGTATTTTTTATATGGATGATGGTTGTATTTTTGGTAGAAACAAAAAGGAACTGCATCGTGTAAAACGTGAGTTAGATAAATATTGTGCTACTCTTGGTTTGGAAATCAAAAGTAACTGGCAAGTATTTAGATTAGACTATATTGATAAAAAGGCTAGTCAAAAAGCTGGTAAACCTATTCATCGTGGAAGATTTCTTGACTTTATGGGATATAAATTTTATCGTGACCACATTGAAATTCGTAGAGCAACCTCTTTACGAATTAGAAGAAAATATAATAAAGCATCCAAAAAGATAGCCAATCACCAAAAGCTATCTTTTTCTTTATGTGCTGGATGTCTTTCTTATGTAGGCACTATTAAATATACAGATTCACATTTCTTTTATATGAAATATCTAAAGAATGTGAATATAAAAATTTTAAAGGAGGTCGTAGCAAATGAGAGCAGAAAGCAATCAAAGACCAGAATCAGTCATTATTGAAAGAACAAATGTTGGATTGTGTGACGTTATTATCAATACAAATGTCTCAGACACATTAACAAAAACAATGTCTATGGGTGATGAAGAAACTACAACTGAATATTACGAATATGACTCATATCGTTTTGAGTTAAAATATCGTACTGGTTTACTCGATGAAATTAAAAGCAATCTTGATGCTTGGATTGAATATGCAAAGAAAAATGCAGAACTTCCAGCAGAATTAAGTGATAAAGAAAAAATTGAATATCTCTTAAATGAGAATCGTTCTTTATCAAGTGATAATGAAATGCTTAAAGGTTGCATTATGGAAATTGCAGATGTGGTATTTGCGTAAGGAGGTATCATTATGAAAATGCTTGTAAAGTTATATTTAAAGGAAATTATCGCTGGTGAAATCAGTATTGATGATGTTCCTACAAAATTACAAGAAGAAGTTCAGGCAGAACTTGATAAACAGAATACTGAAAACTTAGATAAATAAAAGAGAGGTGAACGATATGTTTGCTTCTCTTTTTATTTATATACTATTAATTTTTCATTTAAAGGAGGAAATTGCTATGTTAGTAAGACTGTATGCTAGTGAAATCATTATGGAGAAAATTACTATTGATGATGTTCCAAAGAAACTGAAACCGAAGGTAGAAGCATACCTGAAAGAGATTGGATACGAATATTAATTTATGTTCGATTATCATTGTTTAGGGGAAGAGCAATCTTCCCCCCTTTTTTTATTATTTAGAAATGTGAGGAACAGATTGGATGAATATGTTTGTATTAGCTGGAAGATTAACAGATGAACCAGAATCAAAAAGTGAAAATGTAGTTAGATATTGTTTGGCTGTAGATAATCCTTTTGGTAAGGAATCTAAAGTTGATTTTCTTGATTGCGTTGCTTTTGGAAAAGAAGCTGAATTTGCAAGAAAATATTTGCATAAAGGTATGAAAATACTCGTAAATGGTAAAATCAAGAAAAGTTCATATGTGGATAAAAACACCAATAAGAAGGTGTATGCTATAGATTTGGTAATTGACCATCATGAATTTTGTGAGAGTAAAAAAGAAAAAGAATAATTTTAAGGGTGTAGTATTAAGCTACACCCTTATTTTTTACGATTTGTCTTACCACTTATAACCACAATTATTACATTCAAATTGTGAACGTGCTGTTTTGCTGAATATCCCAAACGCATACCCATGTACAACTTTTTTAATACCAGAGATTTTATGCACATTTGTTGAACCACAAGTAGGACATTTTGCAGAACACTGATTTTTGGCTGCTAATTTTATATCATACAGTGAAACTTTTTCTCCTTCTTCCTCTCTTTTCTTTTTCAGAAAATCATCTTGCTCACTGTCGTATAAAGGGTTCTTTACTATTTCTTCTTCCCATAGAAATTCAAAGCTATTTTTTAATAAACTATATTTCTCAATGCTTTCAGCACTTTTTTGACGATAATATTCTGTTTTATGTTTTGATTTTACAAGTGCCATTTTCTTATGTCTAGGACATACTTTAAACGATGGAAGGTGGGTATCTCCACAAATCGGACAGTAATACCAATAATCAAGGTCATTTCCATATTTATCAATCATTTCATAATACCTCTTTTATTTTTTATTTCTGTCCAAATTATATCATATTTTTATAATTTTGCACCTAGCTTCCCATTACTATTTTTATAATGTTTTCTACCATATCTTTATCTGCATATTTTTCAAGATATGGAATTACTTCATTAAAACGCTCTTTCTTTACCCCAGTAAGCTTTCTAAGATGTTTCCAATAAAATGGTTCATCTGAATTGTTCTCAAGCCATTTATAAGCCCATACCAATTTTCTAGCCCATGATTCAGGATATGATTCTGAATATCTTTCTAATACAGCTCTGCTTTTTGGCATATTCTCAAGTTGATGCTGCTTTATCCCCAGTATCCTACATATAAATTTCTCAGTTACCTTTTCGGGTTTTCCCATGTTATCAGCAGCACCGCTGTAAATATCTGCTGCAACCTGTTCTATAGTAAGAGACATTTTGTTATCATATTCTTCCCAGTCTGGTGTAGTCCTTCCCTTGATATAGTGGCTTTCCTTTTCTGTCCTTATTTGTTCTTCTGATAACTGGGGAGTAGTCAATTCTTCAGATGTCATATTCAGAAAGAATCCAATCTGACAGGTAAGAGAAAAATCATATCTTTCCCCAGATAACAAAGTCCTTTGAATCCTTCCGATACTGGCAATCTCATTCAGTTCAATTTGTTCATAAAAGCGTGTCATATCAGAAACAAACTTTGTCATGTATCGGCACTTCCCTGTTGATTTCATATATTCTGTATCCTTCATGGCATAATATAAAATAGTGCTGAGTGGAACATCCTTTTCAAAATCTACAGGAGCATCAAAAATCTGTTCTGTGTACTCTGCAAATCTTATCTGTAAAGGATTATCAACAGGTATATATTCTTCTGAATCAGGAATAGCAATCTCAGCAGCAGAGAAATTATATATATTCATACTTTTGGCTGAAACGCTGGAGTCCTGAAGCTTACACTTATGTTTCTGACAAATCCCCATATTCCTTATTTGGTGTTTTCTGTGCCAATATGTTTCCCCATATCTCTGTCTGTCCTCACTTGTACATATAGGGCAATACTTTAAATATCGTTCTTTCTCACACCTTGGAAGGACTGCAAATAAATGGTGTGCATCACAATTCTCATAGCACAGTTTATATAAAGCATCTTTCTTCTGTTCCAATGGAATGAATCTGGCATACTGAGGGTACATGGTGTGATTTAATACTAAATCCCTTAACGGATACATTTTATCAATACATTCTCTTGCTTCAGGATTCAGATTGCCGATAAATTCTTTAATCGGTGTATCTGATTTTTTACTATATAACTCTCGTAGCACTTGTGAATTTATATATCCCGAATGGACTGCATACCGACAAAACCAACTATACACAAGCTCATCTGGATATATCTCAGGAAGGTATGTTATCATATTGCCACCTCAATAACGGTATAAACTTCTTTCAACAATTCTACTACATCCAAATTCTCAGCTTTGGCTCTTTCTGCAATTTCAGTGATAGAATATCTTTCCTGTTTGGGCTGGCTCTGTATCTGATTCTTTTTGACACTGGCAGCAGTCTTTTTCTTTTTGGTTGTCGGTTTATTCTGAATCACAGAGGGCTGTATATATCCATGAAGTAATGTTAATCTCTGTTGGTATGCTTCATTCAGAGTATCCAGATTTAAAACCTCTTTCCCTGTAAGAATTGCTATTTCCTGTGCATCATGAATCAGAGATACCACAACAGAAACCACACCAGCAGAATGTTCATATAGCCATTCTGTAATAGCAGCGGTTATCTCTGTATGATTTTTTAAAAATTGATATTTAAAAATAACTTTGCAGAAGCTCTGGAAATACTCATCATATTTCATAGTTGTATATTGTAGTCCTACAGACCGCCTTGCAAGCTGCATAGCCTGTTCAAAAAATACCGTACTTTCAGGAGTACCCACCATACAAATAGAGATACCTGAATTATTGATGAGCTGAGTTAATGCACCTATCAAGCTTTTTCCATTCTTGGAATTGACAACATTCTGTATCTCATCCACTACCAGCATACCAATGTTATTTAATGCAATAGAGCTGACCGCACCTATAAGCATATCTGTTGTAGAAGCTCTGGATTTTACTGCATGAATATAATGGTCTGTTCCCAGTTCTTCATCTACTTTTCTGAGGATTTCCAATAGCAAGCCTTTTACTGAAGAATCAAACGGACACTGTACAATCAGGCATGGGATAATCTTTGTATATGGCTTGTCTGTTTCTATGATACGATTTTCAGTAATCAAGGATATAGCTCTACTGATTGCAGATGATTTCCCGATACCAGAAGTACCAATAATCGTGAATGAATCAGAACCTCCCAGAATACCGCTATAGGACTGTTGCTGTATCGCTTTATAGTTCTCATATCTCTGTTTTATTGCCATCTGTGTTCCCTTTTTCTGCATGGAACGAAGCAAGGCAAGATACAATTTACTATAGATTTCAAGGCTCATTTGCGAAGGAATGTATATCTGATACAGGTCTGATAATGCCATCAATCTGACTGCTTGGTTCTGATAACATATGGTTTTATCATATTCAGGAATAATAGATAATGCAGATATAAGCTCATTCCCTGATTTCATTTCTGGAAGTTTTGTTGTAAAGTCAATCATGCTTCAATCCCCCTAATATAATCAATATGATTCTTTGTCTGCTCTCTCTGTCTGGTATTCCTGATAGATTTTATATTGACCTTATCAGGATTATTTACAGATGCAGCAATGATTTCTATAGACTGTGCAAGGTTAATCTGTGCCTGTATATTATCCGCTGTAGCAGCCTTTACAAGCTCTTTCTGACCTTTCTGCATTATTTCTACATCTGATAATTCTTTGCCCTTATATCGGCTTTCTATCAAGTCAAATCGGATATAAGAACCATTGTCAATCAACCATACTGCTGATACATCATCTGGATTATATGCAACTGTTACCTCTCCACCAGCAAGATATTTTTCTGTGAAATTCTCATGCTTATAACGCATTTTATTTACTCTGAGTCCAAATCTGGAGAACTTACCTGTAGTCCTCGGAAGAAGGGTCAATACAATCTGTTCTTTATCGACTGTAATCAAATTAGCTCCTGTCTGTGTCTTTCCCCATTCCCAGATATTACTTGCAAAAGGCTGAATCTGATTCTGTATCATGCCTTCAGTATATGGAAAATTCTCTATAATCCTCTGTGAGTTATAATAAACGATGCATCGAAGAATAACCTTTTCAAAATCTGCCATAGTAAGGCAAGCATCTTTCCTGTAATCGTGTGAACCTCTCTCTTGATAATCAGGCTCTATTACACCTTTCCCCTTTAAGTGTGGCTTATAGGTGTTCTGTACCAAATCAAAGAATTTCTCCACAGCTCCTTTCAGTTCGGGTCTGTAGGAAGGAAGATTTACTACAGTTACCCCTAGTTCGGTTATCTGTTCAAAGTTCTCAGATTTATATTCAGACCCCATATCAGTTACAAAGATTGCTGGGAGCTTGTCTGCATCCCACTGTGATTTCTCAATGCTGATACCGTATTGATTGCACCACTTCTGTTTATCTGAAATAATATTCAGCATTAACCCTCTGAGGGAATATACACCACCTTCCCATGATAGGGAATAACCACAACACAGAGAACTATAGGCATCTATGCAAGCGGTCAATATCGGTCTGCCTACCAGATTGCCAGCTTCATTGACAAGGTAAATATCACACACAGTCGCATCTAACATTCCCATACCTACAGACGAAGCATATTCTTGTATTCCATCCCCTAACAATGGTCTGTTGTTCTTCTGGTAGTCCTTTAGTCCATCTCTGGAAATATAATAGGTCTGCATCTTTTTTGTTCTTCTGTAGAAGTATCGGAACTGATAAAATGAAGGATATTCAGGCAGCAGATTTCCCAGTGAATCACAGTATTTTTCTTTTAATAATAACGTATATGCCACAGGTAAGCTATTCTTGTGCTTGGTATAAAAGAACTTGTTTAAAGCCCACCTCATATTCTTCTCATCCTGAGATAAAACGCTTTCTTTCACACTCTGCTTGCGTATAAGTATAGATATATTCTGATAAACCAGATATAAGCAGAGATAGTATCTGATGGTCTGTTTACTGACTGAGTTTATATTTGCAAGGCTGTTTATCAGTTCTTTTCGTTTTTTCTGGTCTGATACAAAAGGCAGCAGAGGGGCAATCATTGTATATCTTTCATATGCTGTCTTTCTTCCTTCTGAATCTAAATTATCAAGGTCAATCAGAAATGTATCTGTGATTTCCTGTAATGTATCTTCAGAACAAGGAACATATTCTTTTATAGATTCCGCATCTGTCCAGACTGGCATAGTTCTTTTGATACAATCAATGATAAATACTTTGTCGGTTGTAGAGTCCAAAACTCTTACAAGCTGATTATCATTCTGTAATAGTTGATTCTTTGTAATTGTATTCTTTTGCAATTTATTCTTCATCAATGACCATCCCCCAGTCTGATACACCATGACTTAACCAGTAATCTCTTGAAGCATCCAGAAGCTTTATTGTCATAGGCTTTTTCAGGAACTTTCTAAATACACATTCCCTGACCATCAAATCTCCATCTGATTTGACACAAACAAAGTCTGAGGTATAAGCTCCCTCTGCCAAACCGTCTAACAACACATTGCATCTGATTTCCTGTATATCGTTGTCATTCTGAAGAATATCTGCATAGTTGGATTGTATTGCATCATATGTTCTGCATACTTCCTGACTTTTACTTAAATCCTTCTTTTCACACCTTCCCTTGTAACTTTTCTTACGCATAGCAGTACCTCCTGATATTTGGCAATTCCACTTTCCCAAAAATGTTCCCAAAAACAGATTGAATCTCCCAAAAACGTATTTCTGGGGATTTTTCTTCCCAAAAACATTATTTCTGGGAAAATGGGGAATTGCTTAAAAGTATTGATTTTACTGGGTTTTCAGAGGTTTTGTCTTAATTTATGAGTTTCCCAAAAACGGATAATAGCAAATACTCTATGTCATAGGGCAATCTCTTTCATTCTGTTTCGGGGCAAAGTTTTCATTCTCTTGATATTCTCTGCCATCCTAGATTTTCCCTTGTTATTGTCCAACTGCTGCCCTTGATAACTTGATAATATGACTGTCTACCGATGAACGCTAAAGCTGTTCGCTTTCAGATTTACGCTTTACTCAAATTGATATTTTATTATTTCTATCACATTCTTTAATAATGTTGTATAATTCCTTCTGTATAGTTTTATCTTATATCATCTATATCATCTGATATAGTTTCATCTATATAACCACATACAGGAGGTTTTCTATGAACAACACAAATAAAGATGTACTTACTAAAGATGTACTTACTAAAGATGTACTTACTGCTGCCCTTAATGATTACTTAGCTTATATTCAGATTGACCCACCTGAAGATGTAACACCACAGGTCAATGCTGCAAAAGCTCTTATCAATTATATTTCTACCAATGATGATATAACTGCCGATTGGGTAAAATCTAATTGGATAATCTTATTACCAGCGATTGACTATTATAGAAATTCATTAAAAGAAAGTATTCATAATGCCACACTTGACAATGATAAAGATAAACTTTCTGCACTAAGAGCTGAAAACAGGAATTTGCAACCATTCCTTAATTTACTGAAACCATTCAGGACACTCACCAGCTAAAATATCATAGTCTGTTCCATTACGGACTCTTTCTATGATTCTCTTTTGTCTATCGTCATATGGCTCTTTCCAAGTGCTATTTTTTATATGGAACAATACATTAAATCTAGCTCGCTGCGAATTATATATTTTATAATCCACATCTGTCCATTCTGCCATTGGTTTTGTTATACGGAAATTCTTGAGGATGTAGTCGTAATATTCCGAAAACGGTACATCCTCTGGGATTTCTTCGCCTATATGTTTGAAATTCACTTTAAGGTATTTTGAATATTCCCAAGAATCTCGTCCATATTGTTTAGCCACTTTTTCTAATTCTTTTAACTCAGTTTCGGTTATTTCAGTTATTTCTTTTCGGTTATCTGGTACTTTTGCAGACAACTTTTCTTTATTGCTTGTTTCCAAATTACATCACTCCAATCATATTTTTTCTATAGATATTTTATATAGATTTTGTATATATAGATATTTTAATTGAAGTTGTGTTCTCCCACCACCCTCCCCTAGTCCAGTCTTGGGTGTTCTCAACCTGTAAGCAGTTCCTATTAGGCTAATTACTTCCTATTTCCATACGATTTCTCGTATAATAATAAGTGGAGGTTTTTTGATGCACCACCATCAAATTTCCTCTGCCTAAGAGTTGCTTACAGAAAGTTCTGTCTAGGTTAGTTCTGTTTAAGTTAGTTCAGCTCTCTCGCCAGAGCTTTACTATATAAACCTATACAGAAGGGAGGTGTTCGTTATGGATATTAATACTCTTTCTTGGAAAGACAATACTTTAAGAGTCAATTATCTCTCAGGTAAAACTCTTGAAGTATCACCAGTTTCTTTCTTCGAATATATGTATTTGTCCGATATTCATTCCTCAAATGATGTCGAATTTTTAAATACATTTTTCAAAAAGAGAACTTGTAAAATTGTATAGTATTTACTTATTTGTTGTAGGAATGTTCTATGTCCAGTAGAATGTTCCTATAATACTTTTTGGTAGCAGTTGTTATCCAGCTTAACTGCTGCCGACATTCAATTAACCAAAGCTATGCTTAATGAAATGGAAATGTACCATGTTCATTATGTAGCTTAATTCTTGAAAGGGTTACTCTACTGCAATAGAGTAGCCTTTTTTTTTGTAGCGTATCTGTTATAGTAGCGTGTCTATATTAGACGGTCACATTATCAAATTATCAAGGTCCTGTTGTTATATAAGTGTTTTTGTTCCTCATAAAATACGAATTTTATGTGTAAATCAAGCCCCTTGAAAGCCCTTAAAATAAGGCTTTTCTCCAATCATCAAAAACTACTGCCAATAGCCT